>JAAUXT010109166.1_pt1 | contig 20970 bp, 25 predicted proteins | sample 7278171 | NCBI WGS metagenome assembly JAAUXT01 (sample SAMN14350112, study PRJNA611818) | marine sediment metagenome | isolation source: surface marine sediment (1.8m) | place: French Polynesia: Moorea | collected 2018-08 | reverse complement strand
TTTTACAAAGACTTTTCTGTTTGGTATTTGCTTAGTGATTTATTTATTTTTATCTTGTTAGTTTGTTGATATGTCCCATTCATGAAAAAAAATAGTTCTGAAAAAAGGGGCTATGCCATTCCCAAGAAATCGAGGAGGAATCAAAACTTAAAAATACTGCCTCGTAAATCAAACGTGAACCACCGTTTTGTTCAACAACTCCTGCAACATGTTCGTGGTCTGCATGTCCGCCAAAAACATCCAGAACAGGTGAAAGCGTCGCAACCGTAAAAGGTTCTTCTTCAAACGACAAGTCCCTGGAGACACAGGTCTTTCGATCGGACCTGCAGATGAATTCTAAACGGAAGGGCGACCCAAGGAAATCCCTGGAACCGCGAACCCTTGACCCGCAATCCGCATCACTGTCGTCGAATCCTCAAAGGGCTTTTGGCGTTGCGGAACCTTGTGAGCTCGTTATGTTCGCTTCGTCTGACACAGCTGCCCGTCCTCCACCCATCTGATCAATACGCACTTTCTTACAATTCGTCTTATCTTCCACTTCTTCGTGAATATTCGAGAAAGGACTGTCTGCAGTTTTTGCCAGACGTGACAACCAAGCAAAAGATCAGAGAAAAATCAGGTGCAGCACTTCAACCTGGATCTGTCCTGCTCTTTGCTGTGGGGCCAAAAGCTGAACAAAGCACCAAAGTATCAGTGTTCCAGCACCCGGGCCTTACAGGAAATGAGCTCCCCTGATATTTTCTGAAGACCTTGGAAACTTTTATTTTTTTGTCCAAAACATCCTCAACGTCAGAAATGACGAAAACATGTCCAGGCAGGCATCGTGCGGCAGCAGGTGCGAGGCAGCTTGTCATCAAAATCACCAATCCAGACAGGGGATTTATCTGTTCTATAAACTGCCACGAAGAAAGGAGAGGGATTTACGGTGTTGAGGTGGATTCCTGTCTGTGAAAGCTGGATGAACCACCGTTCATCCTTGCCCATTCATCTGTCCATTACAGGCCTTTTCATCCGTGCAGAAAGAATGCGTCGAGTGGACCACGACGCTTCGACCAGCTATGCTGGAACCTCCTCGTCCACGAACAGGTCCACACGTACGAGTACTGTCCGTGAACTACTGCGTTTTCTTTCCAAATTTTGATGGTAAGTTTTGACGACACGTGGAAATATGCGGGGAAACGGTGAAGGCCGAAACAATGAGGGTCTAATCTCCAGCGAACAGCTTCTCTTTTGTCTCCCGATTCATATCGCCTTGCAAAAGAAGACTGAAAATCAATTCTGGATCAGAATAAAACCTCGTCCAAATTTTATGCCCAGAGATGGGTTCTTCATTTTGCCAGCACACGAAGGCACTGACGTCGTGTCTTCATATGAGATGAACAAAACAGGCAACGCAAATGATTAATTCAGTTTGCAGGCTAATTTTTACAATGCAGGGTCACAATACTGAATGTTCTCTGCAAAGCGTTCACATAAACATCGTTTTCAATTTGGCGTCCACAATTGTGGTTGTGCTGCATGAATTATGGACGCAACATTACGGAACAAAGAGACGACCAATCCAGAGTTTTGCATGCGAAACACCGATGGCTCTTGAAGCAATTTCATCAAATTCTCCAGACGGCCCCGCGTGCAGATGGTTACAAAATTGCCAAGCAACTGTTCTGTTTCCACCTCGATCCTTTCCGTTCATTCTTCACGTTTGGCTCGAGAATCCCCCTGATGTGTTGCAACAAGCAAAGTGTCGATTGCATCGTCAAGAAAAAAATACCATCTGCGTGTACTCGTGCAATTGGAGCGCACTTCATTGGAGAGAAAACCGAGATCCTTGAAGAGTTTGATGCCCAATTCTGTGGTGAGACTTCACTCCTGGTCATTCATTCAATGAGATGGCCGCCTGATTGCAAACTGCAAACTTTCTGGTTCACACACACTTCCTCTTGTGAGTATTGGCCACAAAAGAAGGAACTGACAGGCACAAAAGTACGCGACAGTTTTGCTTCGAAATTCCTCCCAACAAAGCCGAACTATCATCTCGTACGTTTCTTTCAAACTCGGGTGACAAACCCCACTCGGGCGACAAAGTTCCCAGAAAGCAGGAGAGATATTTTTAGTCGCTGCAAAGAAACAACTCCGCAGGATGCAGATCAAGGCCCCATAACTCAAGACGTGATTGTAATTAGTTGATTTTTCGAGACATGGCTGCATCCAGGGAGAAGTTCGCTTTCAGCACAAACCGTGCAAGTGCTGCATGGCACGTGCAGCATGGCGAAGCCTGGGAACTACAGAGAACCAAAAGTCTGCCTCCACGTAGTTTGTCCTGCACTGACCAGGTACCCGTACGTCACCCACCCGACCATGGTCCCTCGGGCCCAACGCGCAGGAAGGAAGGAAGTGGTCCACTGCTACTGGATGTGACGAATGCCAATCGATCAAATCCATTGCAGGTTTTCTTGCCTCCGGCCCCATCCGTCTTTCTGCGCTGATTCGATCAGCTCGTTGTCCTCTGCATCGTGTTTGATACATCATGCATGGCGAAGCGCACTCACTTGAAATCAGTGCACCTCCGCCGTTGAGTTCCTCCTGCAAGTGGGCTGCTTTTCTTTCTCACAAAGACACTTTGGCCACTAGATGAACGAAATCCATGCTGATTTCCATGACCAAGTTTCTTGAAAGGATGAGCAAGCTGGTTCCTCAATTCAAATTCCCCGACCCTCACCTCAAGATGAAGGCTGAACACAACTGGTGCTGTGCGACCAAAGACAGGCACAACATCAGGTGAAGCTCGGAGGATGTGAACGACGTGAATCTCATTTTTCTCGGCTGAGGTCGGTCCGACCTCTCGGTGAATCATGGCTTGTGATGAGGACCACTGCCCCGGCGCTCGGCTGTCTGTCGAGCTTTGATGCATGGAAGCCGCGCACCGCCCAGAATTAATCGCTTGTTCCTGTCACATCATAAACCTGCGTCTCCCCTTTTCTGGATAAATCTTCCCCAAACTGCGCCTCCCCTCGAAAGGCAATCTCACTGACAAGAGGAAGACTGAGGAAATCGGAGCACGCGCTGCGTGCCGCTGGTAATCTGAGGTTCAGTCTGCACTAAAATTCTACACCCGTTTGACAGCCTGCGCAGTAGACAGACATGTCTGCTTCAAGAGTTTGCGATTTCACGACGTGGGCTGATGGCGGTGTTCACCTTGAGTACCGGCTCAGATTTCGCTCCCGCACAACAACCAGGAAACGTGTGGAGTTTTCTCGCGAAGTCCTGATCCGTGCAGCTGTGCGACACGGGGACTGGGATGCAAGACGCTTTCGTTTCCTTTTCAACACACTGGTGACTGAAAACAACTTCACGACCACACTTCAGGACCAGTTTACAACCCGAATGCACTCGTGTTGCACACTTCCACAAGAGGAACTGTATCCAAAGTATCTGTGCCCTTTACGCGTAGCAGACGCCCTCTGAGAAACGTACGGACCTTTTTGATGTTGGCGGTGTACTGCTTCATGGCGATCTTCTCCACCGTGCTCTCGAAGCCGAAGAAGGACTTGATGTCGAGGCTCGCGTCCTGCTCGAAGCACGTCCAGCCGGGGTTCTCCGGGTGTACCTGAAATTTACACAGCAAAATTCAGCCACCCGACAGCTCGATGACAAGTTCTTTCTCTCTGGAACCAAGGGGCATGTGAAAGAATTGTGGGTATCAAAGAACAAAGAACGCTCTACGGGTCGTACGTCTTTTGCTGTTCGCTTTGCTGTTGCATTTTTGTCGCCAGCGTAACTTTCAGCAAAATAACAACGTGAACAGCCTCCCACGAACAATATTTTCCAAATGTGAGGAAATTACAAGGAGCAAAGGAGATGAACTGCGTCATCCAACTCTTGATTACAAAATTCCTATTTTTGGTTCCACAACAGACACAATGAACCTCATCATGTTTCTTGGTGAACAAACAACAAGTAGGTGGGTGGTGGGTGTGCGTCTGTACTCGTATTTCCTTCGAAAACAGCGTCAGCGAGGGTGGTCACTGCTTTGCGAATGAAACAGACGCCCAAAACTTTTCACCACACTGAAACCAAACTTTTGTTCAAACTCACAAAATACGTTTGCGGAATTCGTACACTATGACGGCTCCAAGTACTTTGAGTCTCCTGCGATCCAGAAATGGCGTGACTTGCATAAACTGCTGCATGAAGGCAAAGCCGCCAGGGGAAACATCTTCATCACGCTGACTTTAGCAAACAGACACCACACGAAGTGAACCTTGAAGTCAGATGTTTGGTTTGCTCTGCAAGCACCACGAATCGAACACCCAACAAGATATTCGGCACAAGATACGAGTATGTCCGCGGTGAACAGCGTGCACAAGGCTCTGAAAAACATTCATCCTGTGTTGCACCCATCGACACTGCTCAAGTCGTGTCAATCATCATGCTGTGTCCCAGGTGGGATATTGGCTGATGATATCCCACCTGAGGGGTGGTCAGATGATAGCAAGTGTCAGACCATGTCCCAGGTTGGATGCGGCACGATGCTATTGTCCTCACTTGATGGGGGGGGGGAGTTGGCAGCAAACATCACCGCCACATACCAGATCTGTATGATGTGGCCTGATTCTTTCAATCTACCCAGGGATGGAGGAAGCATCTGTCAGTGTCCCACGCAGGACAGAGCCTGATGCGATCATCATCTTACAACTCCACCTCACCCCCACCCCCTGTGCACAGACTGACAAACAATCTAACCCCACGTCTCAGAGAACCGCGGCTCAAATTGAAACACAAACTATTCTGCTCAATCTGACGTTCAAGAACGAACATGACCACCCAACGCGTGGTTCTGGGCGAGCTCGGCTGCGCTTTTCACCAAGCAAGTTTCACGCATTTGAGGCAAATGACGCCGCACGGGACCAACGTAGATACAGGCCTCTTTGCGCCTGGCTGTCCTCAAGATTTGAACCTGAGGTTGTGCAGGTTGCAGCTGTCCTTTCGCGAAAACACTTCAAAAATCACACCAACGACAAAACAAAGTTGGAAGAAGGTGCAGAAATTGCGTCACTGTTTTCAAATACATGAACCCCAAAAAACCGACGCCACCGTGAAATATAACCAACAAAACATTTTTTGCTCAAGGTTCTCAAGCTACATCCTTTCTCAAATCCCCGAGATGTGTTTCCAGTTTCAGAGCTGTGGTGCCTGGGGCACGCTTCCGTCACTCTCGGTGCGGTGAACACGCAATAAGCCCAGAAATCAGACGGCTCTACGTGCGAGGAGGCTCGCGGGAGTCAGTGCTCCCCGCAGCTTCCAGTCCCGCAGGCACCATCCCCGACATCTACAAATCCCAAGTGTCCTGCCGCTCCGTGCATCATGCTGTTGGTAAAATAGCTTCGGATTTCACAGGGCTGAGTGTTAAATTCGAACGTGGAGCTGCACAGGTACGATTTCATGACTGCAAAATGTTCCCAGAACAACTCGGGTGAAGAAATCTTTTCCAAGGCACGAGGCTTTGGACACAGAAAACGCTTTCTCACTTAGCAAACGTGCAAACGCTCGCACCTCACACCCCTCTTTCTTGTCAAAGGGAAGTCAGACAGTAAAGTCACTCACGAGATACGTTTTTGGAAATTATGAAACAGAAATAGACCCAGCTTGATCCACCTGTCTCCTTGTGGCAAGACGACACAGCCACACCCCTTCAAAGGCTTCTTTCACGGCAGCAACGCCTTTTTGATGAAAGATAAGTGATTGAGCACACAGAGAAGTCTACGCTGAGACTATTTCAGTTGCAGTCGTTGTGCAAGCAGTTTGGTTGGAAAAGGCGCGACAAGACTCCTCAACAAGAACTTTTGTGAAGTGCACACGCGATTTGGTCCAAGGGTCTTCCAGTGAACTTCCATCACAAAAGGAATGGACCCCCTCCCCATTCAGCCAGCTGAATGAACTTTTTTTGCCAGCAAGTACATTTTCCACCGTGATGGTGAAGCAAATTTATCGGGAGCTTGCTGCGGAGGTGAATGGTGAAAGTATCTTTTGCCAATTTTCCCTCTCAGGTTCAGATCTGTCCCGAAGTGAAACGACATTTTGCTTTTCCACCCCCGAGTCAATTTCATCCCCACGAGTGTCATCCCAGAGACTAGAGACACACAATCAGGTCTCAGAGAGGTAGGTGGCAGTAACTGTTGTTCCGATGGGTGGGGCCGGGGTCTCTTGTGGATGTGCTTTTGCAGTTGAGTTCCCCCCCCCCAAACCTCGCCGAAAGCATCGTTCTTGACTGGTGGATAAACTTCAGTGGTCGAGCTGTGTTTTTGGCAGTATTTGGAACACAGTCTTGCTACATTCACATTCTCTGACCCAGTTTTTTTTTTGTAGAGTCACAACAACCTCTCACTAGACAAAGCAACTGACACTTCTCCGAAAACATGTTGCCCCACCCCTACAATGTCCACAACTGAAGATCCTTTGTCACTAAACATCACACATTTCAGTGGATTCACGCCGGAGTGATCTTGCTGAACGGAGTAAAAGTTGGAACAATCTCAGCTCAGACCAAAATTTTGATTTCAGAACAGTCGAACGCATTGTGTGTCGACAAACCGAATGTACGTAAACATTGAAGACACGAACAGAGTAATAGCAGTGCTCGTTTATGATGATCTTGGAGCTGAAGCTTTCATTGTGCGCTTCAATGCGCAGGGTTCGCTTCCTTCTGTCCAGCGAGTTCTTCTGTATGAAGTACACGTAGTCCACCCCAACGATCTGCGAGAAGAAACAGCATTTCAAAAGAAAATGCGGATCAATCCAAAGCGTCACAAAAAGAGCCTTCGACGGCACCAATGGTCTTCCAGATTTGTCCATTTCTCTGACCGCGCCCACTGATTTCATTCGCAGGCGACTCTTGGGATATTGGAGAAAAATTGTGCATGTGACGTATCTGATCACGTCTTCCAGAATTTGACATCTGGAAAGCTCAGGAAACGACAACTCGCCTTTTTCAGGAGGTAGGGCGCGTCGACGTTGAGTTTGCAGCGCCTCTCGACGATCTCGACGGCGCCGTCCTCGCTGAGGAACTCGGACATGATGTCGCTGCCCAGGAACACCGGGATCATCTTGCACGTCGGGAAACGCTTCTCGTACGCCTGCAACGTGACACAGACCTGTGTTGAAGTTTCGGTCTTTCTGTCAAGTTTTGCACACAACGCGAGCTTTGTCTCTTCCTTGATCAGTGGATCTCAGGGCGGTGTTCTGTCGTCGTGTCGTTGGTTTCCTTGTGCCTTGAATGTCGCCATCGAACACCCTCCCACCCTGAACTGTTTCATTCCGAACAAGCCTGCGACGATCTGGCATTTTCAAATTACGGATCCGTCTTTCTCGACTCACTTTCTCGAAGACTGCAGAGATCGGCCCCAAATTAAACGCAACTTCATCGAACTCAGTGAATCTTTTCACTTTTGACAGACAGGTCCAAGTTTTGAAACAGTCTACTCACCGCCATGACAATTTCGAAGGGGTATCTGTACACCCTGACGGGTGATGTGTATTTCTGCACCATCTTTAAGTCGTATTAGTCTAAAAATCCACGATTTCACTTGTTTCGTGCTTTAGTGATGGTGATCTGGCGCATTTTCTTCCTGTCAAGAAGCAACTGTCCGTGACTCCATTTTCCCCATTCATAAACCTAACGACGCCCCCACAGCCACGAGAATACGCACGAAATAGGTCCGAAGTTGGGTGAATGTTCTTCGCAGTTTGTCCACTAAATTATCAAATACGATGTACAAAAATTGTTATTCTAATTAATTTGATGAAGAAAATAATTTGTGTTGTGAAAGAGAAAGCGAAAGTGATGTGCGCCTCCTGTGCAAAATTATGGGATCTACTTTGACCTGTTTCGCGAATGAAACGTGAGATGGAGACGACATCTGCTCACAGATGACGAGATGGCAGCTGCGCCGTTCCCGCCCCTCGTCAGTGACCTCGTCAGGTCAACTTCGTGGCGGTTTTCCTGTGTGAAGGAGCGACAGCTCTCTTGTCCCACAAAACAGCTGGAATTTCGTCCATATTTGTTTGAAGCCTGAAAGATTCACCAAGACGCTAAAAATCGCACGATAAATTTTGTTCAGCACAAGCACTGTAGATCTACGAGGCACGTGTATTTTGGAGCGAATTCACAAAATGTTGAAAACAGATTATGAGCACTGCACCGTAAAATTTGGACAAAGAAAAGACACCAGCCAGTACTTCCGATTTCGGCACTTGAATTATGCGTGCAGCGATATGGATACGTGTTTGACTTGCTCTTCACGAAGATATTTGCAATCAGTGAAACTTTGGACATATTTGGAGTCAACACAAAAGAGGATATATAATTTCAGTTCTTTTTGCATAAACATTTGGGGAAATTTTGCGAATCAAGTGGGTGCATCAAAATCTTCTTTTGTCATCGACTGTGCTGTCAAAAGTTGTCAACACTCCCGTGGAATATTTTGCTTGGCAGGGCGAACGAAGCTCCCGATAAGACAAAGATCCTCGACCTACTTCACACCATATGTGTCCAAGAATATCGTACAAACCGAGGTGTTCAGGAATCATGGCGACGAGCGTGGACGACGTGAAGTCAGCGCTCTTCTGGAGAGCTGTCGCGGCAGAGTTGGTCGGGACGATGTTCCTCACACTCGTCGGATGCGGCTCCTGTATCGGTAAGGACGAGCTGCTCACTTTCGCTTCAATGGGTTTCCGCGCAGCAGAAAATGCTTCGCAAGGAATGTTTGGGCAACGCTACAGCGAAAAAGAGATTCAGAAGGCGGCCACTATTGCATCGTTGGTCAGGTTGGGGCGCAGACTACGCACCGACGATGGTGCAGATTGCGTTTTGCTTCGGGCTGATCGTCGCGACGATGGTGTGGTGCATCGGTCATGTGAGCGGCGGCCACATCAACCCGGCCGTCACCGTCACGCTGCTCATCACACGCAAAATCTCCGTCGCGCGCGCCGTGCTCTTCGTGGCGGCGCAGTGCGTGGGCGCCATCATCGGCGCCGCCTTCCTCAAGGTGCGCACGCGCGTTCGTTTTTCGACCATTTTCTCAGGAATATTTTGTTGTTGAAGAGAGCCCGATGTTCGCGATCGCGCGCGTTTCAGAGCATGACGCCAGCTCAGTACCGCGGCGCTCTCGGCGCCACCATGCCGCACCCCGACCTGCTGCACCACCAGGCGTTCGGTGTCGAGTTCTTCATCACATTCGTGCTGCTCTTCACCGTCTTCGCCTCCACGGACCCGCTCAGAACCGACCTCAACGGGTCAACGCCCCTCACCGTTGGACTGTCCGTCGGGGTCTGCCACCTCTGGGCGGTAAGCAGCGTCTGCCAGCGTCTTTGCCTGTCATGACTTTGAAGCATGCAGAGGCATGTGTTTTCTTGGATCAAAAGTTGACCATGCACGGACAAATGCTCCCGTCTTCATGTGCATTCCCTGTTGAGTGACAAAATGCATTTGGTGCACGATTGTTTTGAAATGGTGTTTGAGGCATTCCACTGCAGTACATCTATCACTCAAAGGAGTTGTACACTACCTGAGGTCTTATCGGTTGAACAAATACAAACTGTGCTACGTCTCACTCTGAAGAGGCCACAATGAAAGAAACTCGTGGCACTCGTAAAGATAAGCGGCGGTTTGATATTTGTTGAAATGATCGATATGCAGCGTCGAAAAGCTGTATTGGTCACTCAACACGAAACTGAGTGAGATGAGCCGTGGGTATGCTCCTGACGGTCTAAAATTGAAAAGCTGAAATTTCTCTTTGCTGTCTTGGCAGATAACCTTTACGGGTTCGAGTATGAATCCGGCGCGCAGCTTCGGCCCGGCTGTCGTCATGAACATCTGGAAGGACCACTGGGTGAGAACCGCTCACGCTTCTTGTCGCTCACGCTCCATCAGACGGAAAACTTCCAAATTGTCCTGCTTGCAACACAAAAACCACTTGTCCTGCTTGCGACGGGAAATCCCCGTGTTTGGCGTTGCGCAGTGTTTTTCGTTTGTGGTTCACAATCTGGCGACTTGGGTCGCATCCAAAGTTGTGAGACGGCGGGACACCACGGGTAGAGACGAATCTTCCGAACAACTGCGCTCCATGTCATGCAGAGAATGACAATTTCCGTGGATGCACAGGTGTACTGGTGCGGGCCCATGCTGGGAGGCATTCTCGCTGGCCTGGTGTACGAAAACGTGTTCGCAGTCAACGCGTCGTTGGGCAAGGCGCGCGGCTTCCTTCTCTCATCGGACTATAATTCAGCGGACTACAAGGCGAACCCAGAGAAACCTGTGCACGTGCAGGCAAGTTCATTCTACTCACTGAATGTGCAACTTTGTCGAGACAACCAACGATGAACTTGCGTCGAGTAAATTTTGGGCGTGTGATTCCTATGCAGGTGATGAAGTCGCCCGATGAGGAGGACGAGTCCGTGTGACATGAGGCCGGGGCGCGAGAGGATCGGGAGCCCGCCGCCGCCGCCGAGCCCGCGTCCCCCTCTCTCCGCCCCCTGCTGACCAACTCCAACTCACCCAACGTCACAGTCGCTGAACACTGAAATTTCACCGATGTGAGCAGGTTGTCTTTTTGAGCACAGCAAACAGATCCACCGTCAATTGGATTCTCGCAAAACAGCCCACGAACAGAAAATGGTGAAAGTTTTGAAAAGCGGATCTGAACGCGTAGACGTTCATTCTTGACACAAAAAAGTCTGTTTCTGAAACTTTATTTCCTGCAAAAGCAAGGTGACACTGTACATTCTAAAACGTCACTTGAGTGACTGCAGCTGATTTTATCGCAAATCTGGTTCCATGAAGCACAACACGATTTGTATCACAGCAATTATGCCACAGAAATGCTGTCAAATTCCCGAAGAATAGAACAAGAGTCGCGTTTTGCAGGTTCTTTTCAACTTCCGGACAACAAGAAATGATGGCTGCTGCAGATATTGCTGTGTCTAAGAGGGTGTCCAAGAAACTGTTGGGCAACCACTGCACTTTGTATGCCACAAGGATATGTCTTCGTGACCCTGTTGCATGTCTGCAAAGCACGGGCGGTTTTCTGTTTTGCGACACCTTGCACATATGAACACTACTTGCTGGACAATGAAGAAACGAACGTTTACATTTCACAACAAAGACAGAACTGGCATTCATTCTCTGATTGACAATGTGCTCAAATGCAAACAAGTTCTGAAGGCACTGGATTGAAACTGGAGTTCTTCGTGTACGTTACATTTTATTTTTGCTCCACTACTTTTTGGTGGTGTGAGGCATTCGCAATGTTTGCAAAGCTGTCGATGTCAGATCAGATCCGAATTGGACGTTATTTTGCCGTTTGCATTGAAAGAACATCCAGGGCAAAATTCATCAAAGGCAGAAAGATCACATCCACCTTCAAATCACTGGTGGAGAACACAGAGGTCTTCACCTTGGTTTGATTTTATCAAGTCAACGGACAGTCAAGTAAAACGATTTCATAAAAGTCAGTCACACAAACTCAGACAGAAGCTCTAAACATGTGAATTCGCTTTGACTACACCATTTCTCTCACTTCTTCTTTTTCAACTCTTCAAATCGCTTCGTCAAGTCATCAAAATCAATGTCGTCTGTGGTGGAGGCGCCGCCGATATCGTCGGTGGGAACGCTGGGGAGCGTTGGGTCGGCGTTAGGCGCGGGCGGCAGCAGTCCGCCGGGCCCGCCAGGAGCAGGAGCGCCACCAGGCGCAGGTGGGAAGGCGCCGCCAGCGGTCGGAAGCACGCCAACCCCGCCAACAGGAGGCCGGGCGACGCCGGGTGGACTGCCCTCTGGTGGAGCGCTGGGACTGGACACCTCGTTCTGCACACCGTTCAATCCTGGCTCTGAAAATATTGTTTGCTCGACAACGAAAATTCCGAGACCTTTCCAAGTTCTGTTCGCACAGAACAAAGCAAACACGGCTGCGCACCGTAGTTACACACCAAAGAGAACGATCAAAACCAAAGAGTCCATTCAAAGCCTTTTCCGGGTGCTTCCAAAGCCTGCTTTCAACTGGGTCTTATTTCTGGTGAGCTGATGCTTACTTTTAGCATCGTCATCCAAAACTTCGTCGTAAGACGGCAACCTCTGCAATACAGAACACAACTGTCGTACGTGACCAGTCACGAGGTCGCGCAAATGAGGCAGGAACCGCCCAATGCGAATCCAACGGAACAATTCTTTTTCAAACACAATTCGAGACAAATGACTGACCGCGGTGGTGTTCCCATTCTGCTGAGGGTAGAGCCCCGGGGGCACGGCCCCCGCCGGTGGGACCGACGGCAGTTGCGGCGGCGCACTCCCGCCCCCGGCGTTCGGAGGTTGACTCGGCAGAGGTGGAGGGCCTGCTGAAAGCAAACGTCGGTCGCGATAAGTATCAAATGACAACTTCAACTGGCAAGGTTTTCACTTTCGGGCGACACAAACACGCGCCCGAAAATTTTCTGAAGAACATGAAGGACTCACTGCTGAACTGTCCAGGCATTTGTGGTGGTGGAGGCAGAGTGAACGCTGGGGCGTGCTGCACTGCGTTCGGCTGAAAAAACATCAATCCAATTTTTGCAAAAAATTACAACAGCCTCTCTACAAATGGCACCATACCAAACGACCACTCAGCGACCTACAGCGGGTGAAGCTACACTGCAATTTGGATCTACATTGCAAGACGTGTTGCGTCTTGTTGGGCCACTCCAAGCACCCACCTGCTGAGGAGGGTGAAATCCCGCCGGCGGTGGCTGGAACCCAATACCAGGCGGCATTGTGTCCACCATACCCGCAGGCATACCTCCGCCACCCCCACCGCCGCCTGCACCCCCGCCAGGCTTGTTTGGGTCAAAGCCGAGGTCAATCAACGTCGCCACATCCGGGATCTGTTCATCCTGTAAACAACAGATCTACAGTCCGCCGCACCACACTGAAAGCTCCCACTGATTGATTGCCACTGCACCAAACTATTTGAAAGCAAAGACATGTAAGTTGAAAACTTCCGTCGAAAAGTCCCAGTGATTCTTATCTTGAACGCCATGTCTGACGTTTGACCACCTCTCCGAACTTCTACAAAACCAGGCGACAAGTCTTGTCAGACTCACCATCATTGCGGACGGATCGGGCTCGAAAGGCACGTTGAAGGACTTTGCGATCTCGATCATGTACTGCTCGATCAGCTTCTTGGGCGGCGCTGCCACGCCCATCTTCACCAGAACCTGCAGCGAGAAAAAAACACGTGAGGATCACACGTCACAAAACGACTGGGAACGCCAGGGAAAACGTTCTCTGCCAAGATGTGCTACTGAAAGCAACATGAGTTAGAACCAGCTGAAACAACGTTCGCACCTTTTCGTTGACCATTTCCAACTTGTTGGTTCGACTCGCCTCCGCAAACTCCTTGCCGTATTTTACTGTCAGCTGCTTGGAAACCTAAAAGAAATTTTGTCAATGTGACCACAAGGCGTGAAAGCACTTCTTTGAACACTTGTTCCTCAGGTGTTTCCCGACACGTCCTGCAGAGTTCAACGATCTTTTTGTGGGGTTGAGACACAGCGTCTAACACAGTCATACCTCATTGAGTTCGGGCACGTCAGACACAAGTCGAGGAGCCGCCCACAGAATCGTTGCGATCGGTTCTTCCAAGGCTGGATCCATCTCCCTGTAACATTCCCCACGGTCAAGATTAAAAGAACACAAGGAGCTGCGCACCAAATTTTCACAAAAAATTTATCCATACGTCACACAGGACCCTGGAACTGAGACAAGTTTTTGGATGTCAAAGAGACTGCGTACTTCATCTTGTCGATGATGCCGAAGCGCGCGAGCAGCAGATCGCAGAACATTTCGATAATTTCCATCGCTTCCACCATGTAGTCTTCCCGAATGATGTGTTCCACCTGGCCAAACAGAACCAAATCGCATTGAGAAGAAGGCATGCACAAAGACAGGAATTTTGAAAGGGAAGAGAGTCGCTTACTCTGATCCTCGCCCTGTCATCCTTTCCGGCTTGAATGTAATCTGCGATTTCTCTTCTTGACTTCAGAGCCAATTCAGCTGAAGGCAGAAAATCACAAACGTGACAGCTCAATGTTGACCAGTACTTGTCCCCCTCAACACAAATAGATCTAATGCGGAAAACATCAGCTCACTTTTCTTCTTTTCCAGGAGTTTGAGCCGGTTAATGACCAGCCGCAGGTTGGTTCGCAGTTTCACATAGTTTGGTCTCGAACTCCCTCCAAAGGGCATTTTGAGATTTGATGAGTCGGTGTCTGAATGGACAAGCAATGAAACACATTAACAGCAAGTGAACAAACTTCCGGAGTCTACTTGGCACAACCCTGGTGCCAACTGAGAATCGTTCAACATTTAGATCTGCAACAGTTTCTACAACAAGCCGTTGTTTTCTGTGGGTGTTTCTCAAAAAGACAGAAACATCCATTGATGAACTTGAAGGAAGTGCTGGTTTGCCACACAGCATAAAATTTGAACAGAAGTCACCGAACCGAATCAGAGTGCTGCTCTTTTTGTCGTGACAAACGGCCAACAAGCTGCAAACAATCGTCATGTTCTCACCTTTAGGTTGAGCAAAGATGACTGTTCTCCAAGTTTCAAACTTTCTTCTTTGCGATCTGTGACTCAAAATCGGGTGCTCAGGACTCACGAAAAAGTTGTTGACACAAATCCGTCACATGATCCGCCACGAAGTGCAAACTTCATCTGAACGTCAAACAGCGAGGCCAAATGTTCTCACCAAAAACAAAAATAGACAGACAAACGTCACAAAAGTAAGAGCAAATGTCTTGCATTGGACTCAGTGGGAACTGGAAGAAATTAAACCCCTGGATAACAGTTCAACTTGTGTGTCAGAATTTCAGAACGCCTCGTCAGCAGTTGTTTACACCTCTTGACGTGTCATACGAAAGGATCAAACAACAAGAAAAGTTGGACTTTGATATTCTGCCCAAACAAATCTGTTTGCGGTCTGAGAGACGTCTACTACTGTTGAAGTATGTCTTGGGGAGGACAACAGCCTCCAGGCTACAACCCATACGTGAGTTTGTCATTTGTGTCAGTTGGATTTGTATGAGCGATAATTGAACAGATACCGGAATGGGAGTGTTCCGTAAAGCTCTTGAAGATTCTTGCTCAATTTTGATTGCTCAGCGACAGGTTCGGATAATACGATCTCATTTGTCAACATCATGCAAAAAGCAGAATGGCAATAACAGCGTCGAAACGAAGAGTCATCATCAGCGCGTTTGTTTGACACGTCAGCAGTTCGTGACACTTGAGAAAACTTCACTTGATGAGATTCACTTGCTTCTGCAACAGACAGAACTTGCAAACACAAGAACAGTTTGCGTTATCTGGTCTGCGGAGCCACCTACAACCTCCGAGCGTGTTTGTTCGGGGTCAAAGAGTTCTGGAAGTTTTAAGTAGGACATTGTCATCTTTCAGCAACCTGGCATTTGTTTCAGGGTGCTCCACAGCAGCAAGGGTACGGAGCGCCTGCTGGATACGGAGCGCCAGGGGGATACGGGGCGCCGCCACGCGGGGCAGCGCCACCAGCTGGACAGCAGCAGTACGGAGCGCCCGGTGGCTACGCACCGCCTCCGCAGGGCAACGTCCCACCTCCGGCAGGATACGTCCCTCCTGGGGGAGTCCCGGGTGCACGACCCCCAGCCACCGCTCCAGGGTATCAGGCTCCGGGTAAGCCCTGGTGAATCTGTCGAAAATATTTAGAGAGGCTGACAGACCAACAGCGAATGTTCTTGGCAGACAGTGCAGAAAACATGCGGAGTCTTAAGTTCTTGGTTGTTTTCTTAAATTTGACAGTCGCCACCGTTTGAGAGGGAAACAGACATGTTTCTCTTGCTGTGTAGGATATGGAGCACCTGCTGGATATGGCGCAGCACCGCAGGGTTACGGAGGCGCTCCACCGGGCGGAGCGTTCGGTGCTCCAGCGGGGTACGGCGCCCCGCCATCGCAGCCTCCACCTGGTGTTGCTCCCGATCTCTGGCAGTGGTTTCAGGTTTGTGGCTTCCAAACATTCAGAAAGATTGATTGTGGCACCAGGTCTGTCTGTGCATTCGATGAGAACTGGAATCAATGCCTCCTTGACTGGTGTCTAAGCACTTTCCCCGTTGGGCGGTGCTCCTCCGTGAGATTTGTGTCACGTTTGTGCAACTGTTGAACCAACCGTTAGAAATGTCTGAAAACACTCAGAAATGCTTCCTTTTGTTCTATTCATGTCAGATCATGCAGGAGATGTATGTAGCAAGTGTAATTTGCAATAATAACAAGTTTTTCAACTTTGACTGTGACCATCATTTTGCGGAGCATTACTGACATTACAGGTAAGAGAGCATTACCTTCCAAATGTCACGTTGTACCCATGTGGCCAACAGTCACCTAATAATGGTCATGCTGTTTTGTGGATAAAATTTCACTTTCAAGGCAAATTTTATGCTAAGAACAGGTTGAAAAGTGATGTTTTGTGTGATTGTCACCTTCTGGTGTAATTTCTGTCACAAGTAAACCGATAGACTCTTCAAAATACACTTCCGACTGTCACGCTGGAGGTGCACCGCCCAACGGGGAAAGTACTTGTCTGCAGGCGGTGGACCAGGACCGGTCGGGGCAGATCACAGCTGCAGAGCTGCGGAACGCTCTACTCAACGCCAACATGACGCCGTTCAACCCGGAGACGTGTCGCCTCATGATCGGCATGTTCGACAGGGATCGGTACGTGACGCACATCACTGCTTGTCGCTGGACTTTCACCACCATCAATCAACGCGGAGAGAAGTTTTATGTTTTCGGAGTGGTTTTCGGTCCGTTATCACGACCATTGGTGCTTGGTGCAAACACGGACCGCTTTCAGCAACTGTCTCTGGTTTTGTATTCTTCATTCGACCTCACTTGTTCAAGGGTCCCGTTTGGAATCACTTGTGTGACTTGACAAGGAACAATTGCACTCTGGTATTATCTCTTTCTGCACAACACCCTACATCCCACGCGTTATTTCTTTCGGTACCTGTTGTGCTGTGGTCGTTTCCACTAACTCCTCTTCTCATCTAATGGATTTCTTACGCACCGTCTACACGATTTTATTTTTGCAGCAGAGATGGAAAGATCAACATTCACGAGTTCACGGCTCTGTGGAAATACATACAGGACTGGAAGGCCTGTTTTGACAGGTGACAAACTCAAGTCTTCCTGCAACTTTTATTCAAAATATTTGAGAACAAACATCAAGATGCGATGCACAACATTGGGACTGCATTTCGTGAGAAATGTAACGTAATGTTTCAGGTTTGATACGGACCGATCGGGAAACATCAACCAGTCTGAACTGCAGAACGCTTTTCAAACCTTTGGCTACAATCTGTAAGTAGCTTCAAATGATGGATGTACCAAGAAACTGAAGCGTAAGAATCGACTTGGTTGCCACTTTGTTCTCATGCGACACTTGTTGACAGGTCACCGCAGTTCACGCACATGGTGATTCTCAAGTTTGATCGCTACAACCGCAGAAGCATCAACTTTGACGACTTTATCCAGTCGTGCGTCATGCTCAAGTCGCTCACCGACTCGTTCAGGGCCAAAGATGCTTCGCAACAGGGTGTCGTCAACATTCAGTACGAAGAGGTAAGATTCTGCTGATTGTCGCTGCAGTCCCGTGTATCGAAGAAAGTAGGTTCGGGAAAACAACTTTGAAGATCTCGACAAATGAGAACTGTCAGAGTTTGGATGGTATGTTGGAGAAAGGAGGTGCTGTTGGAAGTTGGGGTAAATAAATTTTTCAGGGCAAGAGGGCCCGCTCCCTCGATTTGACTGAGGAAAAAAATGTTTGTGGCCTTCAGGATGAAGTTTGAATTGAGGAAATGTCCCAGTGTCCCCTGTGCTTGTGAGGACAACATGGTCAAGAGAGACAGCAGACATCTGTCCTCATGGCGTCCCGCCCCCTCCCCCTCTACAAACACCTTTGGCATCGAAAAAAATTGTCGGGTGATTCCTTTGAAGTTTAGAAAAAAGATTGCAAGAGAAAACGTTTGTTTTGCAGTTTCTACGAATGGTGTTGGACAACTCCTAGACGCGTGGCCTCCAGAAATCAAATATTTTTGCTGCAGCCAAGAATTAGGTCTCTTGAACTTCACTTACGTCGTCCGTCTGTTGGCCCGGAACATGTCATTTTTTGTTTCAGTCACCATACAATTTTGTTGGTCTTCACTTGGGAACAAGAAGAGGGCAAAGGGAGAACATGCAGCGAGAAAAAGATTTCGTACAGGGGACGCTTTGGCCTGTTTGGCTCAAAAAACAAGCATGTCCCTCCCAATGTCAGAAAGATGTGAAACTTTTTCGCGGTTTCGTTGACGTTTACCTTTTTTCACAAGCCGTAGGGTGTCATTGTGATGTTGGTTGTCTCTGAGCGGGAAAATTACTGAACGGTGCTGTGGTACCAGTGTGGCAAGGCACAGCTGATGGCCCCGCCCTGCAAACTGAACTTTTCAACTCGATCGTGTGCATGTTTTCTTGACTCCAAACTTTGAGACTTTCAGTCGTACTTGCAACCCAGCTGTGATCTTTTTGACCCAGTGATACGTTGTCTTGTTGTTTGCAGAAGTTCAGTAACTGTGGCAGATACGAGATTGAGGGGTTGAGGGGCTGCGCCCGTGTTGGAATCGTGCCTCAATGAGTTTGTGTTTGTGTGTGACGAATGAAGGATTACGCTCAATACGCTTGCTTGCGAGGGCCATTTGTATTCGTTTTCGGAAATTGCGAAGGGGTGGGGGGCAGAGATTGAGATGATGTGCAGATCGCCGTAAGTTTAAAATTGCTCCAATGAATTTCAGAAATGACGACATCACAGATATGTTGTGATGAAATTATCTTGTCTGTTTGTACAGAGCGTCGTTTATTGCTTGACAAGTTGTGGTGGCGTTGAGCAGGAACGGGTTGTGTCTTTCGAAATACCGGTACGACTTTGCTGCGCGATCCTTCTGCATTCCGGGACTGTGAAACGAAAACGTTTTTCTGGGAAATTTTCACTTTTCTGTGGTGTTGACACGTTGTTACTGTTGTCACATGAATTTCCTAACCACAATAAATTTGTATATTTTTAACAAAATTTTCATTGTGTCCAATTCTTAAAATGCAAATGCCGGTGGAGTGTTTCTTCGCCATGACACGCCCCAGAACGTGTCCACTCATTCGCTCATTTTCTGGATGCGGAGAAGTGCTACTGCTTCGTCTTCTTTTCCAAGCTGAAGTCGTGGGCGGGTCCGCCGAAAAAATCTTTGCCTTCCATGCTGGAGCTCGTGTCACACGCCCTGATCGCGCTGCTGGGCAGCTGCAAAGAGCGCGGTTCTGTTTTCCGTTTGTGAAGTTGATGGTGATTTCGAATTCGGCGACCGCTCTGATCAGCCTTTCCGCGCCCGCGCGAAAAATCAACCAATCACCAGCTCGACCGTACCTTATGCAGGGGTGTGTAGAAGGGATGGTGGTGTTCGTACACGGGGTTGTTGTCCGCTCGGTTGTACGCGACGAGAAATGCCCATCGTCTCCTGTCGCTGTTGTTGTGGTCACTTCTGTGCAGAACGTTGCAGTGGAAAAATAAGCAGTCCCCCGGATCACACTGAACGAAAAGAGAGAAAGATTGACTACCTGGAGGAACCCGTCGTGAACATTGGCATTTGGTCGCACGCAAGCTGCAGCATGTGCACTTTGACGAACGAAAGATCTGTGTAGAGTTGTGTGATAAGAGTGAGTTTCTGGTTCTCGCTCGGCGTGTATAATTGACGTGAAACACACACCTCGACGTGGAGGAGCGAACAGAACTGCTGGACGTGTTTGAGGCGCTCGAGGTCCGCCCCGACCTGATCCCCGACCTTCTTGTGGTCGATGCGCCCCACCCGGTGCGATCCGACCAGGATCTGCAACACCCACGACACGTGCATGATGCCGCAAATCAAGATCTGTGTACCTGTGTGGAAGTGGAGGTAAGTTTTTGCATGGTTTTCACTCTGCATGAAAATCGAAATCAGCGAACCTTGAGACACCCATTGGACTGGTCAGCCTTGTCAACGGCCAGCCACGCAGTGCCCATGTTGGGAAAGATACAACCGTTCTCGTACCAGTACCTGAAATGTCACATGCAGGCACTTTTGAGACGAAGTAGAACTTTGGGGAAAATTGTCGGTAGAACTTGATTTCGAGGTTCGTCGCGACTTGCCCATAATCCTGATGCCAAACGTGAGCCCCGCCAGTTCTCGCCTCCTTGTGAATCAGCTTGGAGTGATAATGGTAAAGCTCACCTCCGAGCAGCTGCAAAACAGATCAGGTGCACCAAGAGTCCAATGACTTCGTGAAATCATTTTTTTCCGGTTTGAAGTTACGGACCTGCTCGAAAGTGCCGGCCATTTTTTCGGAGCGCGCGATGACGCCGGTGATGTCGTTGCCGGGCTGGTTCCACAGACAGACGCTGGTGCGCCGCCCCTCGCCGTCCGCGCGGCTATAGCTGTGCCGCATGATGCCCTCGTCATTCTCGAGCGACGCGCGCAGCTTGCCCACCTCCTCCTCGTCCAGCAGACCTCTGCATGCGACAATGCGCAAGTGTGTGTGTGTGTGTGTGTGTGTGTGTGTGTGTGTGTGTTGTGTGTGTGTGTGCGTGCGTGCGTCCGTGCGTGTGTGCGCGTGTGCGTGTGCGTGTGTGAGGGGGGGCTCAAGGATAAGACTGCAAATCATTGTCGACACGCTTTGGAAGAGTCGTCCGTGCGCAATTAACGCTGCATGGCAGGCGAATGGGATTGCTGAACTGTCGCCACGGTGTTTCAAGACAGAGTTCTCGCACTACTCTCGAGATGAGAGGAGGAGATATCAGAACTGTCGAGCCACGCAGTGGCAAGACAAGTTCATCTCCTCCTCTCATCAAGAGAGTGTGTGAG
>JAAUXT010002290.1_pt1 | contig 20974 bp, 20 predicted proteins | sample 7278171 | NCBI WGS metagenome assembly JAAUXT01 (sample SAMN14350112, study PRJNA611818) | marine sediment metagenome | isolation source: surface marine sediment (1.8m) | place: French Polynesia: Moorea | collected 2018-08 | reverse complement strand
ATTGTATGTGCCCTTGGAACCCTGTATGCCCTTGGAACACTCATTCTTGCCCTTGGAACGCTTCATCGGCCAATATTTGGTTGCCCGCAACATCTAGTTATTTTTTTTTTCGTGAACATTCACCCATTTGTGTGTTCGGCACGCCAGAATAAATTACAAACGGAAGTCCGCATTTGTGGTTTTACACATCTTTCAAGGGATTTTCTCCCAATTTGTTCCAAAAGAATTTTGGCAAGGAGTAAGGTGTGCACAAGTGCAAAAGTGGGTTACTCACTGCATTTCATAATGCTTTTCCATATTTGTCGATAACATGCAGGCAGAACGTTGTGATCTCAAAAAGAAGCACACACGCTCGGCTTCTTGTGAGGCATTCTCGACAATGGTGTTTGCCCACCAGTGCGCCAGGTCTCGTGAATTCGGCAAGGATACACACTGTTTCAGAAACAAGCTTCAGTCTCTCTTGCGTTTGACATTGATCCAACAGTGTTGTTTCGCTTTTTGAACGAGCACGACTGATCTGATCTGGTTTCTGATTGCGCCTGTGCGCGTCCAGGCGCTTGTGGTCTTGAAGGTGGACACAACTGCCGCCCAAACCTCAAGCTCGGGTCTGAAGTTGCGGACTTCGTGGACCGTTTTCAGAATTTGGTCAAAAACTTCTGCAATGCCAAATTTCAAACACAAATTTCACTTGGAGAGAATGTTTTTTTCGGTGTTCAACTAAAAATTCGGTTTATCCATGCGGTCCGTGCCAGTGTCCAGTGTCTGAACAATACAGGTTTACCTTCAGATGTGGTCACTCAACCCCGACCCTTGTTCGCAGCTTGTCTAGAATGAGGTCACAAATTGCTTGCCTCCGAAAAGGCACTCCCAGTGACCATCACTGCCAAGGCGTCGGTCCGGTGCGGCGCGAGTCTGCACCGACAGGTGCTTTTGTTTGTTCCGTTGCACTGTTTGCGTCAGTGGTCAGCGATGATTCTTTTTACAGGTTTCTTGTCGTGTGCTTGCAGGGCGGGATGTCTGGTGCTGTTCTTTTCGAATGAGCTGCTGCAGGAGCAAACCTCACAAGAACCGCAGGCTCTGCTGCCGCAAGTTTCCAAGTCGATTCGCGAAGTGGAACGTTACAAAGAAACCCTCATACGAGTAAGCACTTTTGTACTGACAAGAAAGTTGCGCAATCATTGGTTGCGTCTTAGTCTGCAATCCCTGTTGGTGTCGGTGTTACTGTCAGTGCAAGCGAGTTACAGGGGTGGGGTGGGGGTGGGGGTCAAGTCCCGCAGCCAAGTTTCCAACTCAAAGTTTGATGCTGATCTTCGTCCAGTTGACAAAGAGGGACTTCCTCCCTGGGTAAGTCTCACAGCCAAATTTGGAACTCAGAATTTGATGATGATCCTCTGTGGAACCACCACCCCCCTCCAACCCAATAAGTCATTCGGCCAAATTACTCGGACCAAGATCCTCAAGTTTCCTGTCAGCCAAAGCTTGGCCGTGTGTGAAACCGCGCGGGCTTTCTTGGCGTAGCGTTCTTCTCTGTTTGGTTGTTTTTACTCACGACGAAATTGGACGTTGCCCTGCGACAGAACTGGCCGTCGAGCCTCTCGCTGATCATTACATTTTAGAATGTCAGGGAGACCGTGGTGGACAACTTGGAACAAGAATTGTTGAAAATAGTCGACGATTTGGGAGGTAAGTACTTTGTCCCTTTTGATGTGGTGTGGTCACGAGTGAAATTCGCTGTCACTCCTTTTCATCTGACCATGTGAGCCGATTTATGTTTGCAGATGCCCCAGAAGGTGCTAAAAACGCTCTAAACAACAACATATCGGCGACGGACATCGTCAATCAGGCGAGGAAACTGGGCGAAAGTGAGCATATGTTTACTGCCGAAAGAGAATCAGAAAAAGACGTGGTTGTGGTGTGGTGTGGACAAATACCGAGAACAGAATGAGTGGATTTCATTCCCCAACGGTGTCTTTTTGCAAGCGTCGATATCCAGTGCGTCGGCGCGTGTGTCAGTCACATTGTAGCCATCTTGAAGCCAGGGCCGATTGCACGCACGGCGCGTGTTGGAACCTGAAGGTGTTCTTGTCAGACACGCAGGATTCTGATGGAATGAAGATGTTTTTGTTGTTTGAGTCAAGTCGATTTCCACTGTGTCACAGAATAGACTGTATTGTTGGTTTTTTTTCCATCGGATGATTTTCAGGTGTGGAAACGATGAACAGAAGCATGGTGGAGATTCAGAGCTTCACCGCTCGGCTCAGGACGGACTCCAACAATCTGAACAACGCACTGGACACAGAGAAACGTCAGATCGGCAACACGCTCGACACTTGCCCCGCTTCGCTGAGTACTCAGTGCGAAGAAACTCGCAGAGAAGTCAACAGGATCAGCATTCAACCGGACTTCACCAGCGTAAGAAAAATATCGTGCTCCTTTTTTTGCACACAATTTGTAAGCTGGGTGACAAGGAAGCGATGACGGAGGCGATGACATGTCAGATTCATTTCACTTCATTTCGATGATTTCTGAGTCTTTCCCACGAAGCACGTCAGCAGACTGTGTCACGGTGGAAGTTGCATTTCTGTTCTCGAGTGACATACACTTCCTTGTCTTTTAGATGGACGACATGTCAGACCAAATACGAGCGGTGCAGGACTTGCTCAGTGCAGACCCCTCGTTGATCGATCTCATCAACAGGGTATCACTTCGTTTCAGATTTCCATGTCACACCTTCCTTCAAAAGTAAAGCGCTCAGCGACAATTGTCTTGTTGCGCTGACGACAAGGACCAATAAATTTATTTTTTGACACAAGAAACGAGAGTTCTGTCGGCAATGTGATTTCTGTGTGAACGCTATAAAACCCGGAATTCCTTTGCGTTGCAGGGAGTGCGTGAGTACGACAAGGTTTCCGATGAAGTCGAACAAAAAACGGAGACTCAAGTGAACGGTAAGGGAGTCATTGGTTGAGTTTCAATAAAAGACAACATTCAGCCGACGGTCACTTTTGAATCTTTAGTACACAGTTTTTGCTGAAACTTATTGTAGCCAAAGACCTTTCAAAGCTTGCTGTGGCTTGTTTTAGGCATTCATTTCGCCTCAAACTCTCAACCGTTGCTCACAACCAACCCATTTTTAGAAGCTTTTCTCAGCACATGTGGGAGAATCGATGGGGAGCACACACTACTAACTAACATCCTGTTGCAGTGAAATTTTGTTCTGCGTGATTCGAATCTAATTTAATTGATTTTCTTTCAACAACAAATTCAGCACAGTTTCATGGAGTTGCCCGGCGGCGCGGCCACGTCTATTGTAATAACATCTTAACTATCATCCAGTTACTGAATATATCGTGCTGCACTGTGACTCTGGTTGCGACTCCTGTGACGTGTTTTGGTGAAATTCACTTCACGTGTTCATTTTGTCTGGAAGAAACGGGAAAATCATGAAGTGAATTTCGTGAACAATTGTGCTTTGTACTTTTGCGTCTTTGTCCCCACATCATATTTGGGTAAAAATAGGAACATATAGAGATGTTGTTCAAGCACCATTGTTTAACCTGATCCTTGGAATTTTAGATTGGGTTCAGTCAGTCATAGGTGGTAAGTAATTTGACACCAATGAAGATGAGGGTCTGAAATGCAACTTGCAGATGCGTGCGTTGTGGTTGCAAAATAGTGCATAGCTAGGAGTTGTTCGTGTTGTCTTGTGCAGAAATACCACTCTGGTGTGAGGGGATTTCGTATGAATGTTACCACACCCCACGTGTTGCTCGAAACATGCACGTGGGTGGGGTGAGGTGTAGACTAGATTCGGCAACTGCATGAAGAGGATTTTTGGGGCGGACATCATTGGTTTGCTTTCATTTCTTTCTGGAAGACATGCATGTATTTGATCCTTGCAACCTCTCCAGCATCAGTCGTTTTAAACTGCTGCTTGCCATACCAACGTCTCCCATCAGGTCTTGTGCGCATCCGCAAGACAGGCTTGGCTTGAAACGAGCATCGCAAGTCTGTGCAGAATTCCCACGCAATGCGCGCACTGTGCCACGTTCCTTCCCGCTTCTCTGGCCGCACGAGGTCAACTCTGTGGTCCGTACGATTGAAAGCAAAGCGATCGAGATCTGTTTCTCTTGTCGTGTGACTGTTTTCTCGTCGAAGTCCTGCTTTGAGGTTGACCTTTGATGACGCGTCATTGTGCAAAAACAGCTTGTCCGGCCACCTCCTTTGGACTTGAATTGGAAGCCTTTTCTGGACTTGTGTTGTTTTTCCCTGTCAGAAGTGCCCCTTTGTCAGTGTGTTGCGGTTCTGGGTAGCTCATTCAATCTCGAAGAATTGATTCCTTTTGTGCAGGTGAGCAAAAATCTGCTGGGTTGTCAAAATTTTCATTGGTCCTCCGACCAAATACTGGTTGACCACTGTTTTGCATGTTGGTGTGGAAGAATGATGGAAGAAAAGCTGGCAAACCGCTTGCAAGGAGCATGGGTTTTGTATGCGTTCCGCACGGAGAGATTTAGCAACAAAAACGACCGAAATGTGGATTCGCCGTGACCGTTGGTTTCGTTGCTTGTGGCACTGGGTGACGGAAGTTCCGGTTTTACGCAACCTTCTTATCATGGATGTGTTGTGGTGTTCGCAACACACGGGGCATGAACAATGAATGTCAGAACGTTGTGGGAAATCAAATGTTCGCGGACCAGGTTTCGAGAGCCACTGAGAATTTTTTGTTCTGAAACAAGCTTTGTCTGTCAAGACAATATAGTCACATTTTTTTGTGATTTTCCAGATGTGACAGCTGCGACTGAAGAAGTCGTTCAAGAAGTTGACAGAACCGTGAATGATTTGGAACAGAAACTGTACCAGGTGGGAGCTTTTCTTGAATTGGAAAACGAAATGTTCTTTGGCTTGGTTCAACTTCTGGTACACAAGCCTCTCCCCAGATCAGTTGTGTGACACGCTCGTTTGGCAAGGAAGACATTCACATGGTGTCAACTGTTCTGTTTGGCAATGCTGCTTTCACGTCACAAAATTCTTTCCAGAGTCTGAATCTCAATCGCACCAGCGACAAGCTGCTCGAGTACCAAGATGAAGTGGAAACCTACGGAACATACAGGCAAGGCGCCAACTCCGGATGTCTTCTGTGGCATGGTTCACCACGAGAGACAACACTGTTCAGCGTTTGAGACGAAAACTGTGGTTGCTCAACAACGTGGATCGGTTTCGCATTGCAGGTGGTACGGAGGCATCGCGATCGGCTGCATGTTCCTCCTCATCGTCGTCTTCTACTACTTCGGTCTCGGCTTCGGCTGCGCGGGCGAGCCGCCGTACGAGGACGGCGCCAGCACCTGCAACAGAGGCGTCGGCGCCAACCTGTTCATGGCGTGCGTCTCCGTCCTTCCTTATTGGTCGACTTTGCATCAGCACTGCTTGCATGTGACCAGACGCGCTTGACCCTGTGGGGGACACAACCCCACGCAGATCGACACAAAGTACGATTCGACAGGGAAGTTTGACAGAATTTCTTTGCAATTTCAGAGGCGTGGTTTTCACGTTTCTATTCTTCTGGCTGCTGATGGTAATTCACATCGTCTTCTTCATCATCGGAGCACCGATGTATTCCGAAGTTTGCAGAAACTTGGTTGGAATAGAGAACTCCCCAGCGATAGAGGTTTGTCACAAGTTGTTGTCTCCTGATCAGACCAAGTAGTAACCTGTTGTTGTGACGTTTGGCAAGATTCGTCGATGTCAGGCAGAGCGTGACGTTTCCTTTGCAGCCTTTGAACAAAATTCTGCAAGAGTTCATGGACGAATATGTTGACTTTGACTACGAAGTGAACGTTGCGACTCTTCTCAAGTAAGTTACGTGGTGACAGTCTTCGCTTGTCAAGCTCGGTCTGTTCAGAACAAGATCTCCTGGAAGAGACGTGTGCTGTGTGCTGACATTTTATTCGCGCTGTTGTCATTTCCAGGGGATGCAAAGAGAACGGACCTTTGTACCAAGTTTTCAGCCTGGACAAAATTGTGAATCTGACAGAAGTTCTCGATTTGGAGGCAAGGAAGTTTCTTATGCTTTTTCTCAACTTTGGGGATGTCTATCAACATCCTGGGTGTGATTTTTGAGCCTGCGGCTCACCGAAATGCAAATGGTGCAATCGCGATGGTGGTGTTTTGTTTGTAGTGAGTATGTGGACTCTTGGTTTACCGGGAGGGACAGCGGAAATAGCCATTGGTTTTTATTGCTTTGCCCAAAGCAACGAAAATGGTTGCTTCACCCGCCACCCTGGTGACAAAACCAATGGTTGGTTTTGGAACTGGGATAGAAAGCTACTAGATCTAATTGTTGTTTTTTGCCGAAGGCAAAGCAATGAAACGTGGTCGCTCTCCCCTCCCGCCCAGTTGCGAAACTCACAGTTCGTGGCAGGCAGGCAGCAAAGGCCTGTTTGCTACAACAGTCCGTTTTCTGACCACAATGCCCACTGCAAGATTTCTTTTTCTGAATTGTCAGAAATGATTCGCTGTTCAGTTGTGAGCATTTTCGAAAATGTGAATCGGTTGTAGGTACGAAAGATGTCGAGTGTCAGCCGCCGCGCGCTTTCTGATTTCTGATCTCGTGTTTTACCTCCAGAAGTACAACGTGGAGCGAGAAATTCAGAAGATCAAGGATATATCCATTGATTTTGGAACAATTGAGATTCTGGACCCGGAGACAGAAAGAAAGCTTGATGACCTTGCCAATGCTCAGTTAGATGCCATTGATTTCGACTCTTACCACGCACAACTGGACAAAATTCCTGTTGTGCCTCGTTTGGGCGCAGTCGCCACACAACTGGACTCGTTGGCGACACAGGTCAGTTCCTTTGTCATTTCGCTTGTCTATGTGAACAATACACACGGGTTTCACTGTTCCACTACAAGTTGACAGACCTGAATGATCAAATTGTGGAGACTCGAATTCATTATTTTGTTGGGGTTGGTTTGTATTTCTTGGTTGGTTTGCAGCCTGGAGCTTCTGGAACGCAATTGGCTACCAATCTTCGTGACCACGCCCGAGATCTGAGAGACCTGGACACCACCTACGTAACTCCTATGGAACAGACAATGGTGAGCAGTTTGACAACGAGACTTCGTTGCGTCAAGAACCTCAGATGATGTGAATCTTTAATGTGAAAGCTGGCATCTTTCAGGCACAGCTGAAATCGTCAATCCAGACCCTTCAAGACGAGATTCAAGGCAGTCACGGCTCCGCGGTGAGTTGTGGAGAGGCTCAGAGTTCCTTGCTTTTTGTGACGCACAAGCAAAACACTTTGCTTAAAATACACACAACTCCTACGTTTCCAGGATTTTGCTACGATGGTGCGGGCACTGATCAGTAGCATGCACGAGCTGGAGACGAAGCTGAACAACCAGGGCGCCGACCTGGTGAAGGAGGTACGAGAATTCGCACAATGTTTTGACGCAGCATTTGGTTCGTTCGAATTGGAGAGGTCTTTCTTGCAAAAAATTGCGCATCACCACGGGGTCCAAGACCTCGTCTTGTGCATGAGTTTGTGGATGGTGGTGTCCGTGTGGCAAAAATCACAAAAAGTGCTTTTGAAAAATTTACATCACATAAAGTGGCAAAGCAATTGGTGAAATCTCACGACTGTGTGAGTTTTGCGAGACGTGTCCTGACTTCTTCAGTATCTGGTGGGCCTGGTCGATTCGCTGTACCACAGGGCCAAGAATTTCGTGGATGGAATCGCAGATGGAGTGAGTAGCCAGTCAGCAGCACGATACCTTCTTCCTTTCTTTCTGGGTTTGCGTCGACGTCTGTTGGTATCTCATTCTCCTTGTGTCTTTTTCAGCTGCAAAACGAAATCGGGCGGTGTCGCCCACTGTATGATGCCCTGGACGTCTCTATCAACGCCGCCTGCAAATCATTCCTTGACCCCTGGGTGAGAACAAGTCCACGTTTGTGCAGACAGAAAACGATCACTGCGCACTCAAGATGTGTTTTGTGTTCTCAGCATCACAAGAATAGCACAGTTGTTCGTATTTACATTTCAGAATTCCTTTTGGTTTGCCATGGGTTGGTGCCTTATTTTGCTCATCGCGTGTATGGTGGTCGCTCTCGTGCTGGTGTCGGAGTACCGGAAGACTGACGACTACGAACCGGCTGACAACAAGAGTTTTGACGATCCGTGAGTTTCTTCCGCACATCTGGCGAGATCCTGGCTCGATTGCTGAACGCCAACAGGGCGCGCGGCGTACGTTCCAGCCTCTTGTGGTAGCCTCTGGGATATCTCACTGTCTTCACCAAAGCTACTTCTCACGATTTTGGGTGGTCGTCTTCTCTTTAGCCTGCGGAACTCAAAGCAGTAAGTTGGCTTGGACGAAGCTGCCCACCACGGACAGTTTCGTGTGGTCCAAAGTCTGTCGTCACCTATCTTCCAACTCAAATCCACACAAAATATCAAAGAACACTAAAACTGGAATCCTCTACAGCGCACGGCGCCAACTTCATCTTTTTCCAGCCCTATTAACAGGATATTTCATGCGGGTAGACAAGATCGGGTTGTGTGGGAAGAGCCCGCTCCCATTCTGACCAATTATAGGTAGGAAGTTGCCGATACAGGCGGCCAAACACGTGTACATACATACAGCTGTCGTCAAAGCAATAGACTAACCAACAGCCCCAGTCCCACCCGTGTCTGGCACAAAGTCAGTTTTCCCGCAACAAGTGGACTCCACGTTTCTGCCTCTGTTGTAGCTTTTGAAGCAGAACGTAACGTTTGCACACATTCATTATTCAGTGAAGCGTTTTGGTTTGTTGCTGTTCTGTTTTGTGAAAGCAATATTGAAAGCACGTGCGTGTGGGCGGTGTCTGCTGATCACGAGGGGGGTTGACTTGTTGCGGGCTGGTTCGTTGCAGCCTCGACTGGTGGCTCGCCGAGCAGCAGGTGGCGCTACTCGCGCAGCAGCGCCTTCCGCTCCGCTGACGCCGCTGCGCCGTTTCTCCGTCTTTCTCACGCTCGGTACTTGATGGGTGGCAGTTGGATCAAAAGTTTACATTTTAAGCTCCCTTTCCTTTTCTGCTTCGCATCACAATTTTGCATTGCCTTGTTGGTGTGCACGAAAACAGTGCAGATACTTTGAAGTTCGAAGTGAGGTCATCGTCCAAGAAGAGTGTTGGTAGACAAGCGTTGAGAGCTTGCAGAACCAAGCATTTTCTCATCCTTGACAGAGCGGTTGGCCAGCGCATGGCTTTTCTGCAGACTGCAAAGGGAACGTCCATTCTTTGCGAGTTCCTTGGAGATCTTGCTGTGTTCGTGTTGACATTGCTGACGTGGATAATACAGTGTAGATGAACCAATAAGTTGCGCTTTGTAATCACTGTTGTGCTTGTTCAGCTTCCCGCAAATTGTGTTCAACTGTTCAGTCCAAACTCCGGATCTTGTCGCCTTGCCTGTGTCTAGTTTGCGGCTCCCGTCACCTGTTACAGGGCTTGCGTTGTTTGATGCGATCCAGAGATTCCAGGAAAGGTTGTTATGTTTGAACGGGTTTCGCTGTTCGTACCATTCATTGTAGGACTAATGCCGTGGGCTTATCAACGTGAATGACTTCGCTTGATTGAATGACTTCTGAATGGTCACTGGGGAGCACGTGCATGCACGTTTCGTTTTGACCTTGCAAAGGATTTGATTGACTCAACTCTGGATTCATGCAGATTCAGTACCCATTCACTTGCTCTGCACAGTCAGATGTTTCGGATGCAGATGTGTTGCATTGCAAACAATCACAGGGTCAGCAGACGGAAGTGGTACACGAGTGCTGTGTGGAAAGGCAACTCGAAAGGTCAATGCTTTAAAGTTTGACTTGACAGACTCGTACAACTCAAGACACCAGCAAACAAAGCCTCTTTGTTCCTTTCAGAAACTTCGATGCCTACGCTGGATCCTATCCTGGAGACAATATTCCGTTGGAAGAGTGAGTACTTTAATTCTTGAGCTTCACTGAAAACTTTCAGCTCTTTTGGGTTTTATGAGCTGCTTTCGACCCGTGGTTTCTGTTGCTTGAATTTCAAGGTAGATCTAGTTGTACGTATTCGAGTTCATTTGTTCCTCATTTGCGTTTGGGGAAAACCGAGATCACCCTGCACCTGTGTTGACCTGTTTCACGTGCCATGCCATTTGGTCAGATTCATGCATTCCATCACCAAGTGCACTGAAATGTTGATACTCACACCACCAATCCTCTGGTTGATCTGCCTGTCCTTTTCGTGAGTGGATGGACACTGACCACACAGTTTCATTTGATCTGAAACTTTCATTCGTTGCAGTGTTTTCTGACACCGCGACCTGTGCGGCTTCGGTTGGCACACGAATGCGTGAAAATCGCGCGCCACCACACAAGCTGTCCAAACTGTGCAAGTTGGCAGCTCACACACGTTTCGTGTGCGCGGTGTGACTGAGCGTGAAAATGACACTAATTGCACGCTCAAGTGATAGCGAACGCGAGTGCACTCGTATTGCGAAGGCCGCTTCTTTGTTCACTGCAGCATGTTGTCAAACGGAGTCTGTTTTTCTCGAGAAGCTGTTTTTGTTTCGAGTGTTGTTTTTTTACTCCAAACGGACGCAACTCTCCTCATTTGAAATGACTCACAGCACGTCTTCGGCTGTTTAGGTCAATTCGTTTCAATTTACAGGAGAAGAAAATATGCACCCGTGCCGTATGTATCAGTTGAAAGATTCTGATGAGTACATTTCGAGGGTCATTGGCGGCATTTAACCCTGCTTCGCTTGCGCCAAGCGAGAGCTTGGTTTGTGAGACAAACAGAAAATGTCTGCCTCGTGGTGTAGACCTAACATGCATGCACGGGATGACTTGAGCAACACTTCCAAGAGTGCGTCGCGTACGAGGACTGCGTCGCATGCTTGAAACAGTTTCCGTCACATGTTATCTGCACGGAGCCAGGTGCTGGAACATTTTTTCAGGATTTTTTTTTCAGGAAGTTTGTTCAAGCGTAGTGTTGTGTTCGTGATCTTTGGTCATCCCATTTGCAAAGTTCCGTCGTGAGTTGGTTTGTTTCCTGGTTGAATGTTTTGTGCTGATCTGAATTGACTGTTTGCCGACAGACGGAGGCACCTGTACCTTTACCGCGATAGTTACGCCTAGCCCCGGCACTGGGGGCGCCAGGTAAAGTATATTGCACCCACCTGCGCGTCAACTCTCACTCACTCGTGTGCGACATGTCATGGGTTCATGTCATGGGTTGTCCTCACGTCGCAATCCGTTCACAACCATTTCACTGTACAGCATGCGTACTTACCAGAAGCATTCTTCTAATACGTTTCCTTTTTCGGCACGTAACAAATTCAGTTGTTGAAAGCTTTGCTTTACAATATCGTCTCTTCAGTTTGAAGAATTTCCTTTTGGTAAGCGGTGAATTTTTCAGCAGCTTATTTTTCCAAAGTTTTACTGTGCACAACTGCTTGTCGGTCATGCGTTTGACCGAACATTTCATTCGACGTGTGCTGTACATCAAAGGTTTTCCACATGGAGGGTTTGGAGATTTTCATCGGGGATGACAAATTGCTGTTGTCCGCTGCGAAGAGAAACCCATGCCGTGTACACAATAAGCGAGGGTGAAACTTGACCATTGGGTGAACACGACCTCACTGAGGGGTTGTGATTTCTTGAATGCTCTTACGCGTAGAGAGCCACTTCGTTGGTCGTTTTCTACTAGTGCTGAAGCTTTCCTGTCTGACCACGCCCAAAGGATCACAACAATGTGCCACGGAGGGATAACAACAGAGGGGCCAGTGACAGTCGCGTAACGTGCAGGAGTTTCCCTCGACTTTTGTTGGATTGTACTTTCCTCGGAATTGTAAATGGAGTAAATGTGGGGATCAGATACCTGAAAACGTTCGAAAATGGGCATCAACAACTTGCTTGTGCGGATCGTTCCTGTCGTGTTGGTGGTTGTCGTCAGTTGTTTCTCAGAAGGGTTTTTGCTCAGCTTTTGCAAATTTCTGATCTCACTGCTGTCTGCCTGTTTGCTGGTTACCTGCAGCACCATTCTTCCAGGGTAGTATTTTTCCTCGTCGTGTTTTGTTCAGACTTGATTTTTGTCACTCAATCACCCTTGTGACATTCAGAGGCCTGTGCCACTTTCCATGAATACTCGCCAAAATGTGAAGGGAAAAAATCTCGTGAGCAGTTTCTACACGGAGCAACTGTCCTGAGGTTCAGCGAAACAGTCCGCGCTCAGTTTTTCAGGGGAATTGGAGCCTTGCTGTTTCTCTTGGCAGCTTCTGCAATGATTGAAAAACAGTTTATGCTGATCAATCATTCGAGTCGGCAGTGTCTAGTTGTTGTGGTGATGCTTGTTTTCGGGGAAAAAGTGATTTTCAAGAAAACAAACCATCTGTTCACTTTTGCCAAACAAGAGCGGCTTATCTGCCTGCTGGATTCCGGCCGCCGCGGTTTGTCACACTGAATACGACGTGCAATCAGTGGGCAGTTTAGGTACATGTACATATTGTTGGTGAGAATGTGAGGCTGAAGGAAGAACGTTGTCGTCGTATCAGTACTGTTGCAGAAAAAAGAGAATGACCCAAAACGTGGTTTCCATGACAGGAACTTGTGGAGATTCTTTCTGACAACTGAACGCTATATCATCTCATTGTTTTGCTTGTTTCTCTCTTGTTATTCTTCTGCCTTGAACCCGGGACTGACGGTGTGTTTCTCATTGCATGACAGTGTTGAACGCAGGAAAATCCCTGGAGGAAGGGGCGTCGGTCGCGGCGGCGAGCCCAACACTGCCTACAGCGGTCCGCCAGGGGAGCACGGCGATTACCAAAGGGACACTTATTACCATAGAAACGGAGTTCCTTCTTATGACAGTTACAGTGGAGGGGGCGGGTACCCAGCCAGCACTTCAGGCCATGGCTACCCCATGGGTACAGCGCCCCCAAACCCACCCCACTACTACAAGTAAGCATCCAGGGGGAAACTTGGAAAACAAATCGCGAAGTTATTTGGCCACAGTTGGCTTGATTTGCTCCCAGCAACAAAACTGGCCTGATCGTGGTCCGTGGCAAGGCTCCGCACTAGTTCCGCGGTTCCAAACGAAACAGATCGAATTCTCTTCCAAACAGAAGCAAAATTTGGTTGTCCTCTGTCGTCTTGCACCGTAAATGTTAGATTCTGGATACATTTTCATACAATTTGCCAATTTCTTGAAGTCGTCGCCACATTGACAGTCTATCTCCGGTGGAAATTGATTAACACAACAGTAATGAATACCTGTTGTTCTCTCGTTCAGAATAACACTGTTATTGTACACTAACACTGCATATGGTCAGAGAGCTGAGCATGACTTGGATTGATCGGGTGTTGTAGATCCATGGAAGTCAATTCTTGTGTTCGCTGGATTCCAAAATGTTCTCGTTACGAACAGTGGAAGTCTTCTGTTGTCGTGCACAACAGTCATGTTTGTTTTGCAAAGGAGGCTTCGTCCCGTGCATGTGTTTCTGTTTCTATAGTTTCGTTTCGTGTCAGACAAATAGGTTCGACCACGCGTGCGATGTACACTGGCGTTGTCTTTTTCGGGGGCACACTTCAACTCGAACATCGTCAGACTGCCATGGGATCCCGCTCAGTGCATCGCGCGCGTGGTGGCACAATTTTAATTTAACCCTATTTAGACAACTTGCAGAATTTTTTTCCGAGTGCCCAGATTCTCACTTGGCATTTTCGCTTTCTTGAAAAACTAATCATCAGTTACTTGAAAACGTGTGGTGGCACCTTGATGCAGCTTTTATTGACTGGAAAGTTTGGTGACGTGTTCGTTGCAAATTCGAACAGTATTGTTTCAGCAACACGTCCGTGAGAGCGCGTTCACACAAACCAGTTTTTCACTTGGCTCTCACAAGACAAGGACTGGAAGCACTGAGCCTGTAAAATTGATCCGCTACGTTTGAACTTTGATTTCACAGCTTCTGTTTTTTGTCTGCAGTAATCGGAACTACCGTCCGTACTGAAGGAGCAAACCGCCCCTGTGGAACACCCGTCTCATCAGTCCAGTCTCACCACGTGCACCGACCGCCACGAACCATTCAACGTTGAGATTACAGCTCCTTTTCATGTCTCTCACAAACATTTCGCCTGCGAACTCATTCCCACCTGAGCGCTTAGGTTTGGTTTTCACAGCGCTCGCTGAGGCTCTGTGTACTCTTGTGCAGCCACTAGTCGGGTTCGTAGTGTTCAAGGCTGCAAGCGCATCCAAATGATACAGCTGTGGAGAGGGGGTGCCTCTTTGAAAGCAAGGAATCTCATCAGGAGTTGCTGTATCCTGTCAAGTACACCCTCAGGCAGCATCTTTTTGTATATGAATATTTTTGATAAAAAAAAAACAAACTGACTGTTCACTTGTAAGTACAGTTGAACCTGCAGGTTTGAGGGTCTGTCTGATTCTGGCCATTTAAATCCCATTTCTGCACGTTTTGTATGGTGTTCTGAGATTGTGTCGCGCGTGGTTTCGTGCACGTTTGTGTGAATCACAATGTGAAGACAATTGCCCCCGTATGCGTGCACAAAGAATTCATGTACGGTGGAGGAAGAAGGCAAATTTCACATCCACGCGACGTTGAGTTCTCGTGGTTTTAGAAAGTATGTCTGTTCAGGTACAAAGAATATCTATCCGTGCGCAGGCATCCGTCGATATGGATTGAACAAGTTGTGTTCGGTGGCATGTCGATGTAATGCAGCAGTATTGGTGTGCAGTGCCTTGCAGTTTGCCATCCACAATGTGTTTCGCTTGTTGCTGGTCTGCATTGCGGGGGCGTCTCGTTGGTATTTTTACAATTTTACTTGCGACATTTGTCGATTCACCAAAGTTTTGGAGTCGAACATGTTGGTACACATATTGAGCAAAAGGTCTCAACGTTTATTGCAGAAAATGTTGAAGAAAACAATGCTTGGGAAGGTCCCGTGTTGTTTTTCCGAATCGCCAAGCTTTTGTGACACGAAAGTGCCATTTTAAAAATCCAGTTAAGTTTGTTACATTTTGTAAAAGTGTATTCTGACGAACACCTTCGTGCTTTCCCGCCCTGTCTGTCCCATTTTCTGTTGTAAATTACCGGTAACTTCAGAAGTTGGACTTCTGTCCATCCGTTGACGCAAAAGTTGCCATGTTTCTGTGATGTTCATTCGTGCAAAACTTTACGGGCATGTGTGGCCAAATATTATATCTACATTCCGTTGTGGAGTCGGCATACATGTGAATTGTTGGAAGTCTTGTGCAAATTTTCTTCTTTGCAAGTAGAACGAGAGAATACCGCCAGTTCACGGCTCTTTTGTTCACACGCTGAGTGTCATTGCCATCCCGTCTGTACTTTCCGTTCCGGGTTTGAGCTGTCGGTTTTCTGTTCAACTCGGGCATCCTCACGCTTCCTGCGGTTTTACCGATTGTTTCAGATTTATTTGGGCGCAGATGTACAGCTTCTTCAGGTAAAAGACGCCCTTTGTCAGAGTTTTTGTGTTTGCAAAAACCAGAACGATCTTGAATTGGCACTTGCAGCCGATTGTTTCAGTTCGACACGGTATCCGTTCCCCTGTGTTGTATGCAGTTGGCTTATTCAACGAACTGGAAAATGCTTGCCGCATCCCGAATCTCATTGCGGTGCAATTTGCTTTGTTTTTACTCGAAGGTCTGTAACCAGAAAAAAAAAATTAGAGCCTGGTGTGTTCTTGTAATTTTAGGGGGGTCTTTATTTGATATCTCAATGCGGAAGTCGCACTGCAACAATTGCATTATTTCGTTTCGAAAAAAAAATTTGGACAAAGATGAAACGTCGTGTCCGAGTTGAGTTCGTCTCTGGGACTCGTCACTGGCTGCAAGGCAGCCGCGCGAGTCTGGAAGAACTTGCATGGAACAATCCACACGATTGTAACTCTCGACGGCCAAAGAAACAAGCTTTGATTTCACCTCCCGCAAAGCCGGTTTTGTCCACCACCTGTTCGACATGTACACAGAGGCTGTTTTCGGTTCTTTACAAAAGATCTGGTTTTGGTCACACTTTAGCAACACGAAACAGTGGCTTCAGTGCAGCTTGTGCACCATTTGCTCCTTTGTGATGAGGTGCGTCGACTTGTTCACAACTTGCATCAGTTTGTTCACGTTGTGTGACCATTCGTTCAAAATGTCATTCGGATCCTGATTTCTCCTGAAGTTCACAATTCCAGCGAGACGGTCAATTTTAGCTGTGACCGTCTTCTTCACCACAAGATTCGACAGAAACTCCTCGGTTTCCTACAAGGTGAAGAGATTCGTTGGGTTGATGATGTGTTTCAAACGAAAGCAAACAAACACGCAGTTTTGACGACATGATTCCAGCGTGTCATAAGCTGCCAACACTCACTGCTTCGGACAAGTCGAGCAATTCCGCCATGCGCTTCATCTGGAGTCGCGTGTAATATTTCGCCATGACCCGGATGTTCTACAGAGAAAACGAAACAGAAACTGCATTTATTGTTCTACGCAGGTGACTTTCGACAATTTGGACGCAAACCACACGATTCAAAACGGACGATGCCAAACACAGAAAGCCAATTTTCACTGGAAACGTACGTGTTCGACAACCCTGACTTTGAGATCTTTCCAGCGCTTGTTGCCATCGTCGGTTTTTGAGGTGAAGACAGTGGCTGAGGTACTGTTAGCTGGTCCACTTCTGAGCTCTGTTTCGTAATCCGTGCAGAGCTCCTTCCAGTTCATTATCTCATTCGTCGTGAACTTGCTCAGGAGTTCTCTGTAGCGAACAAAAACAGTTGTCACTTCGTTCCCGAAAACGACACTTTGGCCAAAGCTTTGACAAAGCAAAAACTCATTCCAAGGCCGTGCAAAACGCTCAGTCACTCACTGGTATTTCGGAATGTTTTCCAAATATTTATCTTCCTTCACTCTGTGGATCAAATCCGACTGTTCGTTGTCGAAAGGTGCAAGAATCAAGTACAGCAGCACGCACTTGAGTGCCTGTTGTAGAAGAAACAAATGCGCTGCTGAAACTGTCAAAATGTAACAGGTGACACACGACATTTTTCGTTTCATGTCCAATAAGATGTACCTCTTTTTTCTTTTCTGGATCATCCTGTACGCTCTTTGTATCGTAAATTGCCCTGAAGTGTTTGCAGATCTTTAAATACTCGCTGTCGTGCTGGTCCAGTTCGATCATAAGTTCGTAGAACTTCAGCTTCAATTCCTGCAAAAAAGATAAACGAGACAGTTTACGATCGATTTCTAAAATTAAAGAGGGACAGAAGACAACCACGCGTCTGATCACGTTCATGCACTTCAAAATTTAAACACATTGGCATCTACACTTACATCTGTGTCCTTTTCTTCGAAGAACTTAGTGCTGATTTTTTTGCTGATAATTTGAGTTCTGATGTAGTCCTTCTTGGCTAGACACAATCTCAGTTGCTCCAAAATGAACTCCACCTTTTCCCTTTTCTCCATCGAGCCGAAGGTTTCGACCTGAAAGAAAATCATATACAGAGCTACAAGCGGCACCTCCGCATTCTCAGAATGTACTCGTTTGTACTAATGAGTTCAACAATAAGGAACTGGGCAATTTTTCTCATACCTGCAACTCTTGAAGCACGGTGGCAGCTTCGTTGATGTTGCCCTGGTCCTCTCTTATTTTCGCAAGTGTCATCGTCAGCCTCGCTCGCTCTATCTCCACGTAAATCTACCAATGGGCGTTTGTTTGATCAAGATCATGCCACGAGGTATCTGGGGAATCACTCGACAGGAAGCATTCCGCCGGAAAACAAAGATCAACTGGCATTCTCGGAGACCTGACAGCTGGCCTTACCTTTCCGGCAGTCACTGTCCTCAACGTGTCGATGAGTTTCAATTTCGTTTCCAAGTTCGGAGTTTTTTCCACATAGCTGCATGCTTCCTGCACCATTTTCGTGACTGCCTGAAATGAGTCGCACCAAAAGGAGGTAAAACTAGTAGCTTGCAATTGTGCAGGGCAACAATGTTTTGCCTTCTCCTTTGGACTGTTCAAAAAATAATTTCTCACAAATCCCCCTGGGGTACAGCTGAAGTCCCTCCCACGGTACAGTACCTGCTTTAGCTGTCCCCGTCTTTTTGTAAGAAGGACGACGTTTTCATTCAGTGAATCCCACTTCTTTGCTTCGAAACAAAGTTTCACAATGGCAACCAGAACTCGGCCAGTTGAAATCGCATCTGCTCCCTGAAATACCACAAAAAGAGCTCATTTCGCTTTCTTGGTTGAAAAGCTTTGCACACACATTCGATATGCTTCTGTCAAAACTTTGTTGTGGAGATACATGCCGTTCTGGTTTGCTTTTCCAAGGCAAGTAACAAGTCTGTTGCTTCTGCCAACTTTCCCGACTGAAAAATAAATATCAAGGAGTCAAAGAGAAGGAACGCTTGGAAAAGCTTTGTGCGCACACGCGCTTGCTGTGTGTCCAAATTATCCCGGGTTGGACACAAACTTTGCGGGGGGAACTTTCGGGAAGAAGTCACGAACAAGGTAATCTCATGGACACAATTCCAAAATGGCAAAAATTAACAATTTTACAGAAAAAGAAAAGAAAACACGTGGGCCCCTGGGAAAATACCACAATCTTTCTGGAATGAGTTCGGCGACTGTTTTGACACGCTGCCCAGAACTAAAAATCTTCCAAACGCCAAAATTCGTCGATTTGTGACACCGTGCGCGAGCTACACAAATGACCACAGCTCTGTATTGCCTCAACAAATTTACAAGATCCAAACACAAAACAGATTGCCCACATAGGTACTTCACGATTTTGATCCAGAGGAACCATAAAATATTCCAAACAAAAAGGTCGTATCTTAAAATACCTGTTATGAACAAATTTCAAAGTTAAACTTTGAACACCTGCCCCACCAAATGAGTAATGTTTTCAATGCCATGGGCAAGATCAACAACCAATTCCCTTTGCAACCCATACAAGTGTTCTCCCCCACACAAAATGTTTGGCATATTTTGATACAACCCCCCCCCCAATCAAATTTTCAATTTCAGACACCTAAAATCCAGTTACAAATGTACCCACTACACCTGAAACCCCTCCAATATGGCAAAACACAAAGTGTAGAGTCTACACTCTTGACCAAATCGTACTCACTTTAAAGTTAGACATTCTACAGCACAAACCCAAACTATTTTCAACTTTTAAACTTTCTGAACAACAAATTCTGAAATATTGTTTCGTTCTTTTTGACCTTGTACCCCAAGCTACAACTCATTCAGATGTCGGGTGTGTTCAGATTTCAAGTCAGGATTTGACACGGATTCGACAGCTGTTGCAGATTCTGCCCAATTTTGGATACTTGCGGCGACTGCCAAAGAGTCTAGCATGTGCTATGTGGTGCTGATTTGCCAGCAATGACAAGCAACACCACGGTCCTGCGATCTTCATTAGTACTTGATGGGCGATAATAGGGACATTATGACTCGCAAAAACACCGGTATACTTTCTTCGATTTCTTACGACCTGATTTCCTCATTGAGAGACATCTCCGACACTCCTATCAAACTGGGACTCTTACCTTTGCGAGCTCCTCACTTTCTGGGATTTTCTGATCCACTGTAGTGGAATAATCCACTTCCATTTTTTCCTCCAACTTTCCATCTCCAGCAGCCATTTTTCGTTTTTTCTGATCAAGTCAACTTCCGGTGCAAAATGCTGACGGAAAATGTTTTCCAGTGGAGGACGACACTTTGTTTTAAAGTGCCTAAATCATACGTCAACTTCATCCATTTAATTTTAGTTGTGTACTACAGGTGTCTATATCCTCTCTTGAGCCCAAATATTGAACCTTTATTTGTTCCTCAAGCAACACCTGTTGGAGACAAAATTGGGGACGACGAACTAACCAAGGACTAAGTGTCACGTTGGGGAAGATACAGGGCAAAATTGCAATTTTGGCACAAAATGTTGACGAAAGAGTACAGGATATGCATGCCACTAAGCGTAGAAGAGGTTGGTTTTCAAAATGTTGGACTTGCAGCGCAAGATCTTTCCTGAGTAGATTTGGTCATCTGAATAAGGTGACATCTGTCATGAGTTGACATAGATTTGACATTTCCTTGAACTTTTCTCTGATCAAGTCCGGACCCAGATTTACACTTCCACAAGTCAAGATGCACACAGAATAGAATTGGGTCTGTGGAGAAAGTCTGGGAGGTGAATTTCCATTCAGACATCAAGCCTGTTGTTTTGTCTGAGACAAGGTTTGTCGCACCAATGGTTGGGAAGTACGAGGTATCAAGATATTCTGTCACTCTGCATGTTCAGCAGTGAAGTCACTTGGCCAGTCTGCACTGAGAAGGACAAAAGAATTGGCTAGTCTGACATTGTCTCAAGTCAACTACCCATGTCTGTTGCCAAACACGCTGAACATGAAGACTGACAGAAAATATTGATACCACCTCGTAGAACTATAAATTCTACAGGTCATCTTCGGACAAGTCGACATGTCCATAAATCGACTTTTGCACAGTTCGATATTTTTTTTCAAAACATGTTTGGATTTGTGTGTGCTAATGGGTTTCATAATTCGACACAATTCGATTTTTTTTTTTTTTTTTTTTTTTTTGCCAGGTGAAAGTACATGTCGAATTGTCCGGAAATGACCTGTAGCTCCAGAACTACGAAAACTTGTTTGCCAGGTCAGAACGCATTCATTCAAAATCAAACTGTTTGCATGACCGAGTACAATGGACATTGCGCGTGTATCGTTCATGAGTTCCAAAGGGGCGGAGACGTTGCTCTGCTCTCCAGGGGACCTCCCCTCCGCCTCACCAACATAAAGTTGTCATCACCGAAATTCGGACCTGTTGTGCGGATTTTTAAGCGTGTGGTCGCCCGGAGGGCCGTGTACCACACGCTTAATGTAATCACCATCAGTCTGTATGTCTGTCCATCCGTGTGT
>JAAUXT010047351.1_pt1 | contig 20979 bp, 15 predicted proteins | sample 7278171 | NCBI WGS metagenome assembly JAAUXT01 (sample SAMN14350112, study PRJNA611818) | marine sediment metagenome | isolation source: surface marine sediment (1.8m) | place: French Polynesia: Moorea | collected 2018-08 | reverse complement strand
TTGGTGATGTTTGTTTGTGGATCAATCATGTTTCATTTTTTCAGAATCACAAAAGTAATTTTGACTTTTTTTATTTCTTGACAAATTTCAACTTTGGTTCCGATTCTTCTTGGAGGGTATGAATAATGCAATATTTGAGAGATGTATCGGAGAAGTCATGTGGAACAACGGCTATTATGCAAATGAGGCTGCAGCAGGATAGTTCGAATCACCGCAACGTCGAAATTTTTGGACGTTATTTTTTACCTGTTTTGCAGCCATTTTCAGATGCCAGGAAAAGAACTGCGACGCTGTCGCGTTTCGTTTTTCCTTTGGCCTGGTTTGCTTGATGGTGAACCGGATATCAGCAATGAGTGTTTGGCACTTGGCCCTTTTTTGGTGAAAATCGTGATTTTATGGCAAAGGATGCTGAACTCTGATTCCTGGACAAATCTCCTGCTTCTGCAAACACGCAATGAAGAGATAAGCTTGTCAAGGCAAAACAAAGGGTTATTTTCTAGCTTCGCAGTCGGAACTTTCCGTTGTTTCACGCACGCTCGCACGCAGTCTTTTTCCTTGGTGCCCATCACATCTGCAGTTCTCATTCAACTGGTTTTTTCCACTTGGATGTGTCTTCCGCTGGAAATCAGAGACGACGCCAGGAACCAGAAGCTGGGCTTTAATCAAGAAGCTGCAGTCTGTGAGAACGACGAGGCCCGTGTTGGTTCAAGGGAATGAAACAGCGAGCAAATCTAATTTCTAAAGATGTTTGTTGCGCAGGACACAACCATCACTCAACAGCTGGTCCCCCTCCCTCCCTCGGGGCGGATCTGGAATCCACGCTCCAAGGGAGAGGCTGACATCCCCGCGGGAGGGGTTGACGTTCCAGTCCCAAAATAGGACGAGGACTTACGAACAGGTTTGATAAAGGTTGACCAGTCAGCCAGCCAAGTGTTTGGAAGAGCCGACTCGTGAGGACGGTCCTGGATCCGCCGGAGACTCGTCGCTTCCTCTCGCCACGATTCGGAAGGAAATTGTCTGCGATTTTGGCATTGACAAACAAGAGGAACAATTGGGTTGAAAAATATAATCCAGTGCAATGATAGTGAACTTAACTGTGTGTCGCTATGTTTGCCCTGGGTTGAGAATTAATTGGAAAAATGATGGATTCAAAGCTGCCAAACGACTTTTTTCCACAGATGTTTCTTGAAGTACCAAGCCAGTGTGTCGCAAATTGAAAATACTGCATTTGTGACAAAACAAACTGCCCTCACAAACCTTGTTAAATGGGCACCTTCGCTAATCGCCAACATGAGAGTTTCTTGAATCTCGATTGTTTGCTTTTTGCGCATTTACGAGACCACAAAAAGGTGTCCAGAGCTGCGATGAAGCAGACACGTGCAAAATGTAACCAAAAGGCCAACTTGTAAAACTTTCAGTTGTTCCCAAGACTTATTGCCCGCAGAAATGCAATCAAGAGCGCTCTTTATGATTTACGTCACGGAATTCTCTTCTGTGCCTTTCGGGCCGAACACGTTCTTCGATGAGAAGACATTCCGAAGCTTGTGCAGTTCATTCACCTTGACGAAGCCACTGTTCATCCAGTGGAGTTTTGTTTGCTCGTGTTACCTCCACTCTGCCCTTGAGCAGTGCTCTTGTCATCTGTTTCTTCAGGACTTCTCAGAAGGGCAGGAACCTGAGCCTCTTTGACCCTTGATTTGAACCTCGTTCTTTGCGCCAAAACGATCGAACGAAAGCGAATCGGCTCGTGGAAGGCATCTATCTTACTACGCTGCGTTGCGATGCAAAAAAGATGTCTGGCGTCTGAACCCCTCTCATGTGCTGCGAGGACGGTGCTGAAGTCGTCCCTCTGCTGCGATGCGCCATACGCGACGACCAGATTCGTCCGCCATGCCTCGGAAAACCACATTAATAAATGACACATAAAGTGCAATCTGGCGGCATTCATTCCACAAGGCGACGACAACGCACAGCATGAAAGAGGCACAATGTTCTTGTGACTTATTTTTCATCGTGAGGTGAAAACGGACTGTTCAAGAAACTGAGGCTGTTGTGCTCCCACGGAACTGCATGTGTTGAAGGATTCAACTCGTGTAACTTACCTGTGCGTTTCGTTTCCACAATCAGAGATTTTAGTTTTGTTTGAAAACAGCCATTTCACTCAGGAAACGTCACAGTTTGGCACATTCTCTGGAGAAAATTGGGATCAAAGACACCTCCCAAGCAGACCAGGTTCTCAAAAAATCAAAGTGTTGTGAGTGGGTCTCTGGATCTGTTCTCAGATGCGCTCACAGCAGAGAGAAATGGATGTGTGAATTTCTCCCAAGAAAGGTTTGGACACAGTTTATTTTCGTCTGAGATGCCGTGTGAAGGTCGGAGGTTTAATTGAATCTCACACCGCGGTTCGTTTTTCTTGTTCCCCCAGGATGAGCCTCCACTGCTCCACGGAAGGAGGAACACGCTTTGTCCTTGCACTTCGGACGTAACGACGGAAACGAAGTTGTTTTCTATCAGGTCGATTTCCAGCCATGCAACATCAACACTCAGTGTCCACTTTCCTGGCACGAAGCGTTGCAGACCCACTCAACTCACTTCAACATGGACGCGCCCTCCCAAGCTCACGGATGGGAAACTGATCACACTCCGGCAGTGTCATTCGGTGGGTGAAATATTCCCCCACAGAGAGAAGCCGCAGCTGGGCTGGATCCGCCGCTGGACATGCTATTCGACTGAATGAAGATTTACCTGGCATTATCGCGTCGTGCCATTAAGGCGTCGAGCATTGGCCATCTGAGACCGGCCCCTACTCGAGAGTAATCACCACCAAATGCTAACTGGACGAGTGGATAAGCCTCTGGCCGCTATAATGTGCTCAGTACAAACCGATAAGAGAGATTTTTATGCTTCACACAATTGTGTAAAAACGATGCCCCAGGGATGAAAGCTGCACACAACAGAGAGATCAAGCATTTCTGACCAGAGACTTTGCGTGCTCTCAGTCACTTTGTGAGGGTCTGACTGTGACTGGTGTTCAACTGTGAAAGGTCCCAGGAAACAGGGACTCTGCAAGGTACACAGATGGACCAGAATATGTTTTTTTGCCAAAACTATGCGACAATTTTAAATTCACGAAACATGATGCGACGAAACGAGTGTTTTGTCAATTCTGGGCGACAGGAAATTTATTTGTCGGTGGAGGTGATAATTGCAGTGCATTAATTAAGTCATGATGTTATGAATGAATTTCAAGCTAAATTGGGCGTTTTCTCCATTTTAAATTGATCAGCATCCCTCACCGGCAAATTGCCTCTGCCCAAGTCTGCAACAGTGGACGATTTGGGATATGAATTTTTGGCGCATCTCACGCAGAACTGATTGAGACACTGATCCTTCCAGTTGGTGCAAGAAGGTTGAGTGCCTGACTCAGGCTCTCACAAAACCTGTCATATGTGCTCGCACTGTGGAAGAAAAGGGTTCTCACCTTTCAAAAAGGGGTCCTGTTCAATCACACAACTCCTTTCACTGCCAAAGGTTTCAAAAGGTGTGATTTCCCAGGAACCATTTTTGTACAGTGTAAGAACCCTGTCTTCTGCAGCGATCGGCGACTTCCCACCTCAACGGAAGACACACTGCATCACGTCCCTTTCTCTCACCTCCAAACTCAAGCAAACAGTAATCGACCTTCAAGAAGGTTGACCCAAACCTGTGCCCCCCTCACATTTCCGTCCATTTGCTCCCTCTCTTTAATGCCGCAAACTTGGAGCCAGCTGTTTCGTTTGGTGCGTACAACTTGCAGCCGCAGTGGCATCACGAGGGACTCGAGACTCACGGCGAATTTATTGCCTAGAAACATCATGGCCACTGCGCTGTTATTTCTCAGATTCGAATCTGGAATGAATGTTGATTCATGGCTTCGCTAACACAATATGAAACGAAAAATCAATCAATCACAAGGGCGAGTGACCCTCGAGCAGCTTTCGGACTACAATAACACGGGCTATTTAGAGAACCCAAGAATCCGAGCTTTTCAGGGCCGCGACTTTCAAAGTGCAGGAGTAATTTTCCGCGCTGATGGAAGCTCTCTGCACTTGCTGAGTCGCCATCATTTCGAGGCAACGAGGCTCCGTGCTGTTGATGCTTCAGTTTAGTTTTTGTATCAGGTCCTCCGCTCCCCACCAAAAAAGTTCCAAAAAATATCTGCCCTTTGAAGATTGGATGTTTGGCTCCAGATCAAACGAGACAGATGAAATCTTTTCAAAACTCGATGCGTCGCTTCGGGTCTCGAAGCTGTCAACTGCGCACGCACATCCCGGAACATGCCGTGACTGCGTCTCTGCAGAAGGACAAGAGGGTTGGGACAATGAGCTTCTGGAATGAACAAACGTCGTTGCATACACCTGCACAAAACCGTGAAGCGTGCGCGAGGACTCTGAATTGGTCACAAACCACGCTGTATCTTGTGTTCCAAGTTGCAGGAACGGCGCGACAAAGTCTCTACCAAAATTGTAACCAGGCCCCCTTTGATGAGGTTTATTTTGAGCTGTGTTGGTGGGTGCTTGCCTCTTAGAAGCCATTACCTGCGGAAGTGCCCTTCTTTTCCCAAAGCACACACACACGCAGCAATGCTTTGAAGCAGAGTCGCGTGTACTTGTCTTCCCTTCTCCCATCGCATCGTGTGTCCCCTATCAAAGCGCCAGAGCGCCGAGTTGATCCCGATGATTCAGCTCCACAAGATCCGTGCCCTGCAACGTCTGACTTACTTGAGTTCAGAAAATTGAAAAACGAACGTCTTTCCTGCACGTTGTTGATTCTCTCACACCGTGAGCGGGTACGGACACCAAATTCATTCCGTCAAAAATGTGGGACACGGACTTCAAAAATTTTACATTTCGAATGGAAACAACCCGTAAGAAACACGGGGGGGGGGGGGGGGACAGCCAACCCTTGCCGTGCAGAATGGCAGACATGAGCTCTCCACTTTTCGCATCACAGATGGACGCCCGCGCACTTTCCTGGAAAATGCCTGGAAACTACAAATACACTTGAAACCACATTTCCGCCATTCCAAAAATAAGCGCGGACTCTGGTTGTGGAATCAGCTTGAAATAAAGCAGAACACAACATGAGACCTGAAAGAGCATTGAATGGTATTGATATTCAATCGGATTGCCGGGTAATTGATTGGAGTGTAAGGAGAGAAATCCATTAGGGGCCAGAAGCCGGACACAAGTATTCGCGGTGTAATAAGCCAAATCAATCCGTTTCTATTCCACGCAACATTCTAATGGCCGGACGCTGTCTGGGACAGATCGTTGCGAAGGAGATTTAATTTTACGCAAGCAAGTTGTTCTGTGTGTGGTCTCTCAGAAATTTCAGCGTCGGTGCAGGTGTGGAGTCACGCCCTCTTGGTTCCGCAGCTCCGGGCCACCAGAATCCTGACATCATGGAACCAACGCAGGTACCCGTGGGCAAACGGTGTGCAGATGAATAAAAATGTCTCTGGTTATATAAGAAGTTGGAACATTGTGAGCCCATCCCCACCCGCAGCAGCGGCTCCTTGAAAATCGGAACGGGACGAGAAAATGACCAGGTTCCTACCATTGGGACTGGACTCAAAACGCTGGGGTGGGGGTGAAGGGGTGTCAAAAAGAAAGGCCCTGACCCCTCACCCCCAGGATGTGCTTGAAAAGTGCTCTTATCGCTCATAATTCGTGCAGATCTGAGACGCACGCGCGCAACGGCTGCAACGAGCACACGCCAGAAAGCGCAGAGTCTAGTGGCGACCGGAGACCCGGTCCCGCTGAGCTACGAAAGTGACAGATTTACTCCAGATGCAAAGTTGTCGGCAGAATTACAATGAAGCGAGCACGCCCGCGACGAAACGCCGCTCTGATCAATTCCGCAGAATTTTATCAATGACGAAACCCGCTCAACACAGGCTGTCCTTGTCAAAACCAAATCTCCTTGAAGATAAACTTGACGAGAATGCGAGGGGCTGATTTTGTTTGCCATGATTTTTTCTGCACGACGCAGCCCCTGCGAAAGGAGGACACGAAGGTGAAACGAGCAGCTGATCAAACTCAACTCAATTCAACAGAAATGGGCGTCAGAAATATTTGAGTCGATTTCGAAATCGCTTCGCCTTGTTTTGCCTCTGCTTGAATGACCAACCGGTTGTTGAAACTTTGAGAAGCCAGACATGGACTTCCCGGTGGAGTGCAAAGATTCTGGGGACAGATCGAGGTTGACTTTGGGAGATTCTGGGACAGAGGCGCTTTTCTTACTTCAGAAATTCCTTTTCACAAAATGTTTTGCACCGTCAAGTACAACGAAAAATTTTGCGATGATCTGTATTTTGGACAGAGCCCGCTGAAGGAGGGCGCCTCTCAAGCAAATCCTCGTTCCGCCGTTGGACACACATTCCATTTCAGCTGCACATTGCAGGGTGTCTGGGGAGTGATCGGTAGTCTGGCAGTCCGATCGAAATACTGATGCGACAGAACACGAATTTATTTGCGAATACACTTCGGCGGGACAGGGACGGCAAAGCTCACACAATTTCTCTTTATGCCAAACAAAGTTGACAACTCAGCTGGATTCTACAGCTCTTTGTATTCTACAGCTCTTTGTCCGATTCAGAAAAGCTCGCACGTGTACTGAGGACAGAACGGAATCCGGTGATGTTCGTGGCGACGAGTCCACAGAGGGCACCGCATTGAGCAAGCGAACAGTCGGTGCTTGCTTCATTTCGTTATTTTGCGTGGACTATTTGAGCTCAAAATTGGAATAAAAAGTGGGTTTGAAATGCAAAACATCCAGCTGTTGCGTTCATCAACCAGCACCCTTGCACCAGCCACATGCCAGAAACAGAAGATGACTGAACTTGTCAACAAGTTGGTTCGCATGACTGAGTTTTGGTTCTGGAATTGGCATGCAGTGCACGACTATCCCAAAGGTGCTTGGGGGCGCATGACAGAAAACTCGAAAGACAAGTTTCATGGAAATCTGACTGACCTGAAAAGGAACCAGATCTCATCCAAGATCTGCGAGTTCACAATAACTGTCGCAACTGTCGCCGCGGATTTGGTCTGAATGCTTTTCAGTTCTGTTTGGGAGAAGAGGAGCTCTCATTCACTGTACAGATCTTCTGAGGCCCCCAAAGTATTCAGCTGAGGAATGTTGGTCTGAAGTGTCAATGTTGCAGAGATGTTACTGCACGGGCGGACGGTTCCACGGGGCGTTGTTTGAGCGTCGGTGCGGTCCACGAAGCTGGTGGCGGTTCGGATGGAGGCAGGACCGCCGCAGCAGCTTCTCCGGGAGACGGGCACGTCGCGTCCGTCGCTCGCTTCAGCGTCGCCCAGGAGAGCTCTCCCCACATCTCTGCGCACACAACAGACTCACATGTGTGGACTTCTTTTGACCGTTGTCATCTGCAATCGAGCTGCAATCGAGGGTCAGGCGTTCCTTGCCTGCGGCTGCGGAAAATAGGAAAATATTGGTGAGGCTGGCGAACTGAAACGGATGCGTCAGTTTTGTACGCATAAATCTAATGCGCACAACGTAGAATAGGATTAAAAGCAGATTCTTTGACTGCAAAGTTGGTCACTTCTCAACCTGTGGTCAAGTGTGAAACTATCCTGTTGCGCACAGGCAACACGACCTTCGCTTGTACATAGGACGTTTCGATTCTGTTCTGGAAGTACTGACAAGAACAAAGTCGTTGGACTGGTTGTATAATTGGCAGAGTGAAAATAGTCGTGCTGTTCCTGAACTGAACCGAGAACTTGTGCTCATTTGAAGACATTTTTGGATTAGATCTGCGCACAGTGAAGATTTATTTCAGTGTCTTCCACTTCACGTTGATGTGCACAGGAAAGATGCAAGATGTGATGCCAACGTAAGTACTGTCTGATTCACCGAATCTTTCTTTGTATCTAGCAATTGTCAGGCTTCCAGTCTTGATTGCCTGGGCAATTCGGCCGTCAGAGCCCACTTCCGTGGAAAGACGAAACCAGTTGACGAAATGTGAGAGACAATTTTGGCTTGGCTTTGTTTTCTTCTCTCACCACCAAACCAACAGGGTTCGATGTTACTGAAAATAAATTGAGTGATTTGAAAGCAAGAAAAAGTTATAGAAACAAATGGACACAAAGGCTTCAAAACACCTTGCACCCAGCAGAGTCCAAAACACAGATTTTTTTCTCTTTGTAAAATATCCCCACCTCAAGTATTTTTCAAGTCTCCTCAACAAATCTTCAACTTGTGTGTCTGAGCAGCAAGAACAAGAAAGAATGCTCAGCAAGTAATCACTGGAAATCTCAGGCATTACAATGCAACAAGGGGTTGCTTGTCCCATCTCAGCAGGGCCTAGACCTGAAATTGATGCTTTTCAGGCAAGAAATGTGGGGTAGTTTTGAGTAACCATCTGACTGGAAATGATCCAGGATCTCTCATTGGTGGGTATCATAAATTGCGCAATGTATGGCACCCAAGAATGCAAAAAAGACCCTGGTTCTGATCTGTCCCCGAACTTCAATTTTGAGAAAAGTGCAAACAATGCAAGCACCTACAGCTCAAAAGAATGGGGCACAGAAAATGCCTGCAGGGGACAGCCGCTTTGACCCCATGGATCGTCCTCTGGTGCAAAAGAAAACTGGCGAGTCAAGCCATTGCGTGCGCAAACGGACTGGAAGTGTGCACCCGCTTCTGCCGTGGAAACGTTTGGGTGTCAATGACGACCTGCACTGCCAAGTCTTCAGTTGAAGACTAATTGATTGACTGTCTCCTCCTGTTGCCCTGCAGTTTCCAGGCGACAACGCAATTAGCGATTCCTAACTGAAGCCAAATGAAATTTCACGTTCCCAGCTGGGAGACTGATGGACTTGGAATTCCCCAGGCTCAACACTCAGGATTCGGGACAACAGCTTTGTATTGTGTGTGTGTGTGTGTGTGTGTGTGTGTGTGTGTGTGTGTGTGTGTGTGCGTGTGTGTGTGTGTGTGAATCTGTCCGTGTGCGTGTAAGTGTGTCTGTGTTTCTGTTGGTGTTTGTATATGCTTTCAGAATATTCGTGAGACAGAGGCAGGGGAGAGAGGCCGAGACGGAGAGACTCAAAACATGCAGTGGGCAAAAACAATTTTTTTCCGAAGCCTATCAATGCAAGAGTCCAGTTTGCCATCGCCTTCACACTGCCATGAAGCGGGTTTGGATAACCACTGTCACTGACTCACCTTTTAGCAGTGTCGATGAAATAATCATCAAATAGATTTCCACATCAACGAAGGAGAGGACATTTAATCAAGTGTGAAGCAGATGTGAAGAAGAGATCCAGTCTCTTCCTCAGCGAAACATCCCAACGCGACGCGGGGGGCTCGTCCCAGTGCATTGAGAATCTTCTTTATTGGCCACAAGATTCCTGTTTATGCTTCAGCGGAGGCCTGACAAAGTGCAACGAAGCCAGTTAAAATGCGTTAAACTCTGGTGCACGTAAAGGAGAGGGCAGTAAATTGGGCTCGTGAAGAGCGTAAAGGGTGCAGTTCTGGCGACTGAGGCAAGGGCATTATCAGGTTGGAAGAAGCAGCGGGTCAAGAAGGTGACGACACCTGGTCTACTTGTTGAATCCAAAAGCAAGGACTGTTTTCCGGCCATCTGGAGGAACCACATATGTGAGAGATAAATTCATCTGACTGACACCCGACTGACTGATTTGTCTGACGAACTGCTCGTGTGCGGATGTGGTTTCGCAGCTGAGGTCCTCCGCCAGGATTTCCAAACGAAACACTTTTCTGGGGCTTGCCTAATGATAGGGACGAAAAAGGCAGTTTATGCAAATGGTGTTCTTGTTGTTGGGCGTATTGTCAGCCTCGTTAAGCCCAGTCATCCACTAATGAGTCTCAAAGAGGCGGCGGCGCGTTGTGAGCCGATTTGTCCTTGTGCAGATGCAATTACGAGAATAAGACCCAACCAAGTTCTGCTCGCAAACATCCAGGAGCTGACGCTGGAAAAATGCTCATTTTGGACCCAGGACCATGGACGCCTGCGCGGATTCGCATTTTGCGCACTCTGACCGGAAAGAGGAGTGTCTGCTGATGTCGAAAGCCGAGCTTGGTCCTCGTATGTGGGGTTTGCGGCCGAAACGGTGGGCGCACTTCGGGTTCTTCTATTGTCAGCGACACGCTGTTGAGTAGTGCACGAACCAAACAGGAAAGGTGGAGCCGTTCCAGGTTCCTTTATACAGCACTGATGTAACAGCGCAGGTCCAGGCACAAATTACGTTACGCTGCAGCAGCTCTCACCAAACTTCGTTTGGACTGAGGAGGAGAAAGTTTTCTCATCGCGGATTTCCAATTACTGTCACGAAAACTGAGGTTGTTCCTTCTTGAGTACGATTAGCTTGAGTAACCACCGGTGGTAGCAATAGATCAACCGAACAGATTCTCTCTTGCCTTCACTGCAACATCATGACTCCATTCACGTTTGAGATGGTGTCTTTTGCAGTCCACCCGCACGACTGTTTTGGTTGTCTGGTGCAGCTGGAGAAAACAACTGTGCGCATCTGAGACAGCAACAGATTGGATAACATGTCGTGGAATTTGTTGGAAGGCGAAGTTTTGTCTGAGATGACTGCGTAAAGAAAAGAGGCTCTCCGCACTGTTACGACCTCGGGGCTAAGTAGCTTTACGTAATAATTCCGTGTCAATATGAGCAAATGTGATTTCCATAGATCTCCCGCAGGAGCCCGGGACGGGCGAACACGGAGCAATCTAATTTGAGCGGGAGGGCCGTCCGTTTTATTGTTATTGTTTCGTGTTCTTGCGATCATTTCCCAACTGCAGGGGGTTTGTGCCTGATGCAATCACTGCGGCTTCTTTTTATGAAATGCCTATTACGCTGAGGAGAGTTTGGCTCCGGAGGCGGATCCACAGGCGTCTATGTGGCTCCTGTCCACACAAACATGGCTGGATGCAACAGTGGGTGGTTGTCCTTGGCCACCCAACAGCGTTATATTTGTTCAGTACTTCAGCAGCACCAGCTCTGGATGCGGGTTGGAGGACGTCTTGTTGCTGCATCGGAATGGAGCTCAGCCACCCGTTATCTCCAAAACAATAAAAGGATCTCTGCTGACGTGGCTTTTAATTTTGCTCTTGCACGTTTTGGGGCAACATGCAAAGCAAAGAAATCGCTCCTTTGGGCTTGTGTCTGTGTGTACCGGTATGTGTGTGTGTGAGAGAGAGAGAGAGACAGAGAGAGAGAGAGAGAGAGAGAAGTGTGGTGTGGTGTGTGTGTGTGTGTGTGTGTGTGTCTGTGTCTGTGTCTGTGTCTGTGCACATGTCTGTAGTGCCTGTGTCTTCATATGCGTTTGCCTGAACCGCCACAAAATACAGTGTCTCATCATCTGAGGCGTGGTGCGCTTTGTCTGTTTGGTGCAGTGCAGTGCATTCAGAACACAGGTGCGAGCTCATCAAGGGGACAACACTCCTTTGTTCCCAAGAAGAAGTCTGTTTCCGCAGGAAAGTGAACTTAACCAACGCAGGAGAAAGACGAACAGCCTCGAGTTGGAATTGCTGCATTTATGAGCTGTTCCTTTTCTCAATTAAATCCAGAGGAAGAAACAAATAGATATTAATGATAAGGAATGCAAATTCTCTTGACAAGTCCATCTGTCACAATGCATCAATTGCTGGGGGTTCTGAGTGCAAAGCCATCCTCTGGCGGATCCAGAGTGCACATCGCCCAGGGCCTTCTCAGCTCTCGCCTGGTCTGATGTTGTCGCACATTCTTCTCCGTTGTCTGAGAAAGGGCAAAATGTAATTTTGCCTCGGTCCGTTCTTTCGGTTGTGTGTGTGCGCGCGGGCGTCTGTGTGTGTGTGTGTGTGTGTGTGTGTGTGGACTCGCGTAGTTTTCTCGTTCCCCGAGACGTTGACCAACGGCAACTCGACTCGCTCATGGTTCCTGGAAGATATATATGCACCCCAGAGTCCTGACACCCACAAATTTTCACAAGTCAGAGAATTGCCTTGGACAGGGCAACCTCGACGTCCAGTTGGATCTGCAGCTTTGGGGCCTTATGGTGATTTCCGAAGGAAAGATAATTCGCCAATGGCTCAGTCCAAAGGACAGTTTGACTTGGGATCGATCAAGACAATTTTCCAATCAGGAGAGTTTGAATGGCACCCAGTAAAATGATGGCGCCCACAAAGGGAAGCAATTTGAAGGGGAAGCACAAAATTGACCTGGAGAACTGTCGTGATGTGACCAAAAATGTCTGCAAGAATTTTAGCCAAAAAAGGAAGTGAAGTCAAGCTGCACGTGATTGTTCTAATTTCATTCAAATATCAGGTCACTGTACTCTGAAACAGTGCGGACAGCATTGATACGGACCGCACTGAATGAGGCGGTTCTTGATAGGATCATTTGATAGGATTATTTGATCGCATCATTTGTCGTCGTGGAGAAAGTGCAACGAAGCAAAGAAGAGACGAGCGCTGATAGGGAGAATCGCTCGGAGAATCAAACCGCTGCAGAATGTTAATTTCCGGCAATGGAGTTGAAACTCTCTGCACAAAAGGGTGGATGGACCAGTCTCATTACCCGGAGACGGCGCTCTGCGGCAGGCGAGGTGTGTTCTCTCTGCACTCCCGGTCACACGCAACACTTCCAGGTTCAAAAAGTTCAATTGAGATTTGAAGAGTGTCTGTCCCAGCTGTGATCTCCTGTGTGAATTCGTTCTTTGCGAAACGAGACGAAGAAAAAGAACGCAGGAAACATTGGAAACCACGGGCATGCATGTTGATGGGACGTCCACGGAGCCTTGAAATCATCAGAGCTTTTTCTGCTTTTCTGAGAAAACAAGAATCGCTTGTTTTTTTTCAAACTCGTGCCATGCACGTGAAACAACGGGGATGCTGAAGTTAGAAATGGTCTTCCCACCGACTGGTACGAGTGTAAAACCGACTCTCCTGAACCCACCGATGGGCGCGAACGAAGCACGCAAGAAATGGGCGTTTCATGTCTCGTGTAATTTCTTTCGCTCAAGTTGCATGTTGAATGCTCACTTTTCTCGCTTTGCTCACTGACAGTGATAAATTCAAACAGACTTCTATCGTGACGTCTCTGCAGCCAAACGTTTACGAATCCACCATGTTTCAAAATTTTCATCTTGAGCTTTGTGGTCCTCGAAAAAATAACTTTCTATTTTCTTTGCCCGAAGACATTTTTGTTTTCATTGTGGTCGCGCTTGTGGCCTGGTCTGTGGGAGGTTATTTTGGGAGCCAGGGCCCAGTATTCAAGTGGCCTACAAGGCAGAAAAAGCCTCGCAGGTTTTCTATGAATATAAATGAAAACTAACAAGAGGTAATTTACTTAGATCAGAGCTGTGACCCTGGAAGCTGTTAAGTCGATGTTTTAACTGCAGAATGGAGAATGAGCTTTTTTGTCAGGATGGCCCAAGACGCAAACTGTAACTTTTTTCTGACTAACGAAAGAAAAGACACCAACAAAATGCAGACCGTGGAGACAGAACTTCCGAGGTGGTCCAAGAAGATCCCCGGAGGACCCAGGGTCTGAGGCGCGGGCCCCATCGATCAGTCCACACCGTGTTTTTCAGTGTCGCCTTTTGGCTCTTTCAGCAGCATTCAATTCTGAAGTGACGTGGAACATGGAAAGCGATAATTTCGTTCACGTGTTGTTCTGTCTTGATCAACTCGAGCCAAGAGGTTTCCCACAAACCAACCAGTCACAATGTTGGTTGCAGAGCCAGACTGTGGCGCCGTCCTCTCTGTAGGAAACTGCCGGTCGCCAAGTCGTGCAGTAGTTCTGACATCTGAGGAATGTACTCCCAAAGAACAAACCCACAGCTGCTGGCATTTCACAGAAAGATGGTATCACAGGGACTGGAGCGCGTTCCGGTGCAGCGCTGTTTGAGAACGTGTTGCTGCACAGACGACGCTTGTGGGACGGCGCCAGTGCCTCGACGTGGAAGCCGGTCATTAGCCACAGTGACCCGCGAAGCGGAAGTGATGCCGTGGAAGCGGCGCGGGGAGCACAGCGCTGAATTGGCAGCCAATTAGCCTAATTGAGGCTCGATTTGTATCCGATTCAGCGACGTCAAGGATGGTTATCTGTGGATAGATCATGGTGGACCTGCTGATGGATTCTGACATCGGATGTTTCCAGCCAGGGCGAAGACACCGTTACACTGTTGCATTCAGGGGTGGATCCGCGCGTCCCTACAGTCCGTATTTTTCTTCTCTGAACAGCCATTGCGCCTCAGCTGCACAGCCGTGTTTTTGCAGAAGATATAGGGTCCTCGACTGGTATGGGATGTGATCTTGTGACAAAACGAGCCAATGACATCCAAAGAAGAACAACCCTGCAAAAAAAAAAAAAAAAAAAAAAAAAGAAAACGCCGTGTGCTCAGGCAGCGTTGTCTTGTGGCTTTGGACGGACAGATTGAAAATTGGGTCTTTGGAGATCGTTTCTCCTGCGACCTGACGAAGAATGACAAAAATGCAGAAATCCTCTTCCTCTGTTTGTTGTTGCAGAGATCTGCACTGGAGGCGAGGCGGCGATTCTTCAACTCCACCGACTCGCCCAAACCTGACAAGTGCGAACCTCCCCCGAATCAGCGTTCGCGGCTCAAAACAAATATTTCACATGACTGCGCTGTGATACCAAGTGCATCTCGAATCCGTTCGGTTGGACTCCGACAAAAAACCCAGACCCGCTTCTGGCAAAAAGAAAATGAAACTATGGTTCCCTTCCACCCGTTGGCCCCTTGTGCCAGTGTCCTGGAAGGTTCAAAGATGCAGGATCCTGTCCAATGTTCACCTGGACGACAACTTGCCTTGGAGTGCGGAAAACGTGTCCGCCTGAGGTCGACATGCGGTGAATCTCAAATCGATGGTGCCTGGGTAACAGATTTGTGGCGTGTTCTGGCGCAGTGGTGGCACGGGCACGTTTCTTAACAGACCCGACCGACACACAATGCTCAGGTTCTGCAGCGGTGGAAAACAGCTTTTGTTGACCTGGACCCAAACAATGGAAACCCCACCCACTAAACTCACAAATTCACGACGTATCGTGTTTGCAGGAATGCACAACCCGGATTGCTGTAAAAATGTTGTGAATGAGAGAAACTGGCTGCAGCATGACCTGGTTCGCTGTCAAGTGCGAAAAGTCAACAGAATCTGATTTGTGATTGTTCCTGAACCCGTGGACAGACAGTCGCCTTCTCTGCAATGAGAGCGAGAATCCGCTGCGTGCCACGGCGGGCGGAGCAGCAGCTGGGAAGGTGGTCGTCTCCGCACCTTGTAAACACCGCCCGCGGCGCGCTCCGCTCAGCTCCGCTCCGCTCGGGGCTCCTCCCGCATTGAGACTGAGCGTAAAACTGGACGAAGGCTGCGTGTCTCAATCTGCTGGTTCTGCTTTGCTGGTTTGTGGCTGCATCACGGTTCTTGTGATTGTGGCCGGAAGTGGGGTCAGAATGCAGAGGGCACTGTGACCCTGGGAGTACTGACCCGGGGCATTCTGACCCGCCAGCAGTCTTGTCTTTCAACGACGCAGTTGCAAGGACGCTGCGTCCGTGCATAGCCAGAACAGAATGGCTCAGCTGCTCTGCATGTGGTTGACATTTCAGCAAAGAAGCCGTTGTTGTTAGAGAGAGAGAGAGAGAGAGAGAGAGAGACAGACAGACAGACAGACAGACAGACAGACAGACAGACAGACAGACAGACAGAGACAGAAAGCGAGCGAGCACCATAAAATGCAAAGTTTTCTTCAATCCAACGTTTGGATTGGCCACTCTTGGTAGTGAGGTCGGATGCTCAACAGAATCCTGGGTCTGTGTCTGTTCACCAGTTTCCTTCGAGAGTTTTGGAGACAAGGCGGTTGCATAATGAATGCGGGTAATCCTGACTCAGGATGGTGCCACACTGACTCAAGCAACTGGTTTATTCCCAGGGTTCCGCTTCAGACGCAAACCCAACTCTCGTTATTGGATTGGCGTTACTTCAAGGGAACAGGGATCTTCCACAGTGGGGCCGCGGCGGTCATGTGACGTTGTCCGAGCAGCCACTTCCAGAAAGCTGAACAAACACAAGTGCAGCTCGTCTGAATACAGAAGTTGTGCTCGTGAAGACAGGAGAATTGTGGAAAATAGGGCGTTTGCCACTTCAGCCAAGTCCAAAACCAGAATCTCACGGGAAGGACAAGAAGTGAAAAGGGTGATGACAATGATGTGACAGGACCCGTCGCATTGGACGAATGTTGATCCTGCAACCCAAAGTTTGGTTCATGTGGCGATGAAAAAAGATGAGCGGTGGCGGCCCCGCCGTCCCTCCCGTGATCCGGGTCAACGTCCGCTGCTGTTGTGGTGCTGTCAGAGATGGCGAGCCGAATCAGAGCAAGAACTTCTTTTGCAGGGTGAAGCCACGACCTGAGCTCTTTTTGCACTCGATGTTGGACATTTTCGTGATTTGTGGAAAATGTACCAAGACGCATTTATACTCAAGGCTGGCTGTTACATGTTGGCATCAAATCAAGCAAAAATCCTTTCCTGTGTTTGCGTGAAACCACAGCAACTTCACTTGTTCTTCAGGATCAGTCCGATGAATAATTTAGGATGTAATCCAGATTTAAAGGCCAAAATATGATAGATTAAAGACTGAAATGACATCTTAATCACGAAAATCAATATTGAATTACAAAAGCAAAATGAGGTGGTGAGACACGCTGAGTCTGGCCACTTGATGAATGCGGCGGCCGTTGAACCCGATCGAAACCTGCGATCCGCGGGCATGGACGAGCAGTCGGGCGGAAGTGGAGCTGCAACCCGACAACACAAACCCCTGCGCTGTTGAACAGTGAATGCTGATACCCTGCGCTGCTGGGACCGATCTTCACAGGACCCAAGTCCATTGCCATCAAGCCGCAACTTTGTCTGTAGAATGCAGCGGCAGTGCGAGAGGAGTACCAGAAGAAAATGAGTGTTCTCACATGGAGATGGTTGAGACAAGAACGGAGATTTCCGAATCTGTCCCGCTCACGGTCCAAAGGGGACTGAACTGACTGACATCCAGGTTTGATCTTGGCCTGCACCCAGAGTGAGCGCGCTCACCTGCCTCGTCTCCGCTCCGCGACGGCTGAACTGCTGGGTCCAACAGTTTGTTCATCAACTGTACGACGTCATGGCTTTCAAACCTGCGTTTGGTGTGTGTATCTGCGAGCGTGCTTTGCGATCACTTGGAACAATTTATGTGAAAGCAGCCTTGCTTGGTTGACATGAAAACCTGCTCCACGGAACATCAAACTATTTCGCGCAGAAATTTTGGAAGATGGGGTCTTGAGAAGGGTTGAGGTCAGAGTGACCCCAACCTGCGGCGGCGTTGATCAATTCTTTAACCTCGAGACTGGGAAATAATTGACCTTGTGGAGCAATTTAAGTGGAGAAAAATCATTTCCTTCAATGAGGGTCAAACCATAGATGCCTGGATCCTCCCTCCAGCAATCGAAAGAAACAGCGCAGCCCGAAATCACTTAAAAATCGGCGTCAACAAAAGCAGCGCATGAATGACCCAGCTTCAATTTCGACAGAAGCAACCTCGTGTTTGAAATGTCAATATTCAATATTCCATTGATTGACGACAAAGAATAAGTGTAATTTCATTTGGTTATTGACTTGTGTAAAAAGGAAGCGCCACTTCGCTTGGAACATGTGGATTCCGCGGAGAGGAGCTGGATCCAAACAACAAAAAAATGGGAGGGACACCAGGTGTCAAACAAAAGTTGAAATGCAACTGGGTGATTCTGACAGGAACTTTGTGGTTTCCTCCGTGGCTGAAAATCAAAAGCTTGGCCCCAAAGCCTTCTCTGACTCAGTCCTGGAAACAAAACCAACTGGTTCATTGTGGAGTCATGGCTTTTCAATTTCATCAAGTTCGGCAATCGAACTGACATATGATCTGGAAAATGTTCAGACACGCAATCAATTGACAGAAGCATTTGCTAAAAGTTGCCAAGAAAAACACTTTGTCTGCAATTTCTTGATTTACAGTCTGTATCTACGAGCGTATGTTCTGAACAACAAAAACACACGATAACTGCCGATCTACCCGTTACTCCATCCTCTATTTCCGTTGATACTATCTCGCCAGATACTCAAACATGGAACACGTTTTCAATTGTAAACTGCCAGGAGCGCACACTTTTCCTTGGACATGCGAGGCAAGTTTCTGCAAGCTTTCAAGTTGCGGTGACCGCAACCACTGCTGCATGCGCGAGCCACACGTGCACACGTGTAGCAAAGCGCGCGGTGAAATTACAAACAGCGCAGATCGGGTTTGTCAGAGCAGTCAGAACTGCTCTCCACCCACTGCAAAATTTGAGCCCAAGAGTGAAAACATATTGATATGAAATCTTTGTTTTTACTGCGTAAGGGAAACTTTGAATGTTTTATGCAGCGAACGCCGGAAACATAACATCTTGTCCGCTTCGCCTGCATCTGATTCAGGGAGTAGGGCCACTGCCCCCTCCATAAGAGCACCATTTTATGCTCCGTCAGGAACAACTGCAACGCGCATTTGCGTGCGCAATATTTTCAAAAGTAAAATTCAGTCTCGGGGTTGGAGCAATGTCGGCGCTTTTGCCCCAATCCTGATGTGAGGGAAATACGCCCGTACCAAAGTCGAGGACACAACCAACCAAATGAACGTACAACCTGGTTGCACGTTCGCAGGTCACCCCGCGGCCTCGGCGTCCGTCTGCGGTTGTGATGCAAAGTGGCCAGAGGGCTTTGGTGGTTTGAGGCAAAGGCCAGGGCTACATTAACTGTACAGTTCGTGTTTTACACTCACCATGGCACGTGAAACGTGCACGAGTACTGCAGTGTTTTCTCGGCCAAAGTGTTTCTGAATGCAACGACAAAATGTTTCTGTGGGTGTTCCGGAAGGTCAAATGAAGAGGAGCTGGCCTCTAGCGAAGAGTTCTAAAGTTCGTGTGAGAGTTTGACTGGTTTAGAGTTTGTTGGGCTCGGGGAATGCGAACAAATGTTGCACACTCTTTCTGCGTCGTTCAACCCTGTGGACGACGTCCAAATGTGCTGCTCACGAATCCACACTCATGCGGATGTCGACGCAGTGTCTGCAGTGGCATCAGTCCAAATTTGTATGGAAATAGCATTGCACACGTCGAGATTAACCTGGAAACATGAAGCGCGCTGCAGCCTCGAGCGGATTCAGACCCTGCGGTCAGCAGCCGGAGGGGATCTCCTCCCCTCTTCATGGATGAACCTTTGCTTTGAAACGCAACAAAGGTGGAACAGAATTCCTGACATTCAACTGTTGCAGGTTGATGAAATGGATCAGCATGAAAGTCCACAGTTTGTGGGTCCGCCTGAACTAACGTGCGAAACAGCAAGCGTGAACTTTGCGGTTTTGTGTTCACATTTTCCACGAGGCTAATCCTGATGTGTTTCTGCGGATTGAGGCTAACGACTCAGTCTGGTGCGCGGTCCACTCGTTTACATGCATCGCTGTCTGGATCATAAGCTTCGGCCCATAACAACCAGTGATCATATCTTGAGTATTTCAACCTGATTTGCATTGAAATTGAAAGGACAATTAGGTCAGTGTTTGGCCCATCTGCGAGTTTGAGGTCAGAAGCTTCACGAAATTAAGAGTTTCATTGAACAGCTGTAAAAAGTGTGAACAGATTTGATGGCCGTGAACAAGATGAACGAATCATTGGGCGTTGACAAAACTTTGAAGAGCTGTTCAAACACGTGCAACGCAAGGCTTCATATCGTGCTCAACGTCAAACTCGAAAAACTAAGAGCCGCCTGCGAGACAGGATGATTCCTTTTGACACACAGCCGCACGATGCCGCAGCGCTTGTATTCTTTTCAGCACACACGACGACAGGACGCTGTGGTGGTGCAGCTCCTCTCTCCCGGGGGACAGGCTCTTGCTCCACGGCACTTGAGGGAGTTGAGGGGGATGAGTTCCGCAAAAGTATTTGAGCGAGAGAAATGTCGAATCTCTCGTTGGCTTTCAGAAATGAAATTGTACTGATTAACACTACACGTGCTAAGAGCTACTTTTGTAGCTTTCAGCGTGTGGTAATTACAGCAGCAGCGCTCCGTAATTAATTGGGCCTGGGGTGCAGCACCCACATCAGAGATGCTACTCCACTCTGCCAAATGATGCTTTTGCGTGCCCACTTTGATTGACAGCGCACTTGACTACTTGACCAGATCTTCGTGCTCATCACAGCAGTCGGTGTGTCTTGAATTCACATTGCGCGCTTTTTGCACCAAAGACATGAAACCTTACCTCTTCAGTGCATGAACAGCGCTGACATCGGTGTCATGTCCTCCAAGACGCATCTCAAATGCCACAGAATCGCAAAGTCCTCTAAAGTTTCGAATTTGAGCCCCCTGAGAATGCGTGCTGCACAATGTGCATGTCAGCGTAACTTGCATTGTCTTTCAGCCATGACATGTATGCAGTAATTGTGATGCCATATCCTCATTCACAACCCACGTCGTCGGGCTGATGCAGAAAGAACACGTATCTCCAGCATGTTTGATACATTTATTCTGACTGATACTGACACTGCAGGAACTCCATTTATACAATGTGCAATGGAAATGATCACTGTGCAATTTTGCAAATTACCAGGATTATGGCAAGCAATGGTAAACTGTGACCGACTTCTGAAGGCGCATTTCTTCAGTTCCACCTGAACAAATAGGATCAAACTGCAGTCATGGATGCAAATGGAGTCAAACAGTCACATTGAGGTCGGGCGCATCCTGATGTCCCCCCAGGTTTGCATCAGGTGTGCGCACCTCCTGACTCGCTATTTGCTCGTTCCATGCCTTGATTGCATCTGCATGCATGAGGCCTTTCGTGTGGTACACCGCAAAGCATGGCCACACGCACAGGAATTTTTTGCATGGGCCACATTGATATTTGGTGTACTTT
>JAAUXT010059881.1_pt1 | contig 20983 bp, 22 predicted proteins | sample 7278171 | NCBI WGS metagenome assembly JAAUXT01 (sample SAMN14350112, study PRJNA611818) | marine sediment metagenome | isolation source: surface marine sediment (1.8m) | place: French Polynesia: Moorea | collected 2018-08 | reverse complement strand
GAGGGGCCGCGGGGATGGGGAGGGGCCGTGGGGACGGGGAGGGGCTGCGTGGACGGGGAGGGGCCGCGTGGACGGGGAGGGGCCGCGTGGACGGGGAGGGGCCGTGTGGATGGGGAGGGGCTGCGTGGATGGGGAGGGGCCACAGGGATGGGGAGGGGCCGCGGGGATGGGGAGGGGCCACGGGGATGGGGAGGGGCCGCGGGGACGGGGAGGGGCCGCGTGGACGGGGAGGGGCCGCGCCTGCGGGCAGGGGGAACAGGGCAGGGGCAATGTGCGATTACATCGGCTTCGTTTCGTCAACGAGACAGCGAGACAGTCTTTCAGCCACTGAAATCTCGACTTCTTCGACAGTTCAGATCCGCGATAAAATTTTGTCCAGAGTTGCACCCTGAAGCACTGCCAGTTCTGTGATTATGAATTGACAACGCTGAGATTCCACAGTTTGTGGAGAGTCAGAACTACGGTGATCTTGACTCCGCAAGTTCCCTGCAACCCTGCGCTCCCCTGCACCACTGGATGCGCCACTATCTTGACAAGGCCAAGTCTCTTTCTTTCAGACTTGCACCGAGCGTCTTCCCTCGTGAACGTTGCACAAGACTGTTCGCGCTGACACGTCAATTAACTTCGCTTGAAAACTGCGCACAAGTCTATAATATCACCCAACTGCTTCAGAAGAGCAAATTAGGAAGAAAAGAAAAACGGCGGGGCTCCGGCGGGAGACACACTTATCCGCTGCAGATTGAGCATAATTTGTTTGGTATTATTCCCTCCAATTTGCAAAAATCAAAGGCGACAACATTTGGGGACCACGACTACAACCGTCACTTTTGCCACATCTTATGGAGGCCAAAAACGCGTATTAAACTGTAATTTTCTGCGCTGGGGGTGCGCAATTTTGGTCGCTTTCAGCTGTTTGTATGAGTCATTTGCTGCTACTCTCTCTTTATGAAGAGATTGTGAGCGTTAACTTGAAAATGACTGTACTTGGGAGAGTTGGAGAGTACACAACACATGTTGCAGCCATCACTGTGGCGTCACAAAGGAACCTGACATCCCCGTTGTTCCGACGTCAACTCACACACGAGAAGGGCGCCGCGACACGCGCGCGAGCATCAAAACACAATTTTGCGATTTCGCGGGGTTGATGATTTCCGACTCCACTGAAAGGACCAAAATCTACATTTGCCTCTGCGCTCATCAAAATCTCGAACCCTCCGCCATCAAATTCTCGTGTTGGAGAAGCGAGGAGCCTGAGATACTTGTTGCCTGCTGCAAACTGACAAGTCATCAGTATTCAAAGCGCATTTTGAAAGGCATGCGGAATGGAGGTCTGAATGCGAGAGAGACGAGAGAGACTCGGGCTGCGGGAGGAAGACGCCGCCGCAATTAAACGAGCGCAGAACGGTTGATTTGTAGCGACCCCGCGCATGAATACCTCGCCTCAATGCGCCGTGTATCTCTTTTGGAGGGGCGCACCTCCCTATGAACAGCCATTGAAATGAAATTTAAAGCATTTTGTACAAAGACTTTCATTTAGTGGTGTCTATTGAGTAAGAGCTCTCATAAAGGATTATTGTTCGAGCTATGGGGTCCTCCCCAATCATGTGTACATATTGCAGCGTTGTTGGGTGGACCCCCTCGAGGGTCGCTTCACTCAATACATGGAAAGTGGTCAAAATCCCCCATTGAAGTCTTTTTCCCTTTGTGCGAGACTTTTATGACAGTTCCCATCAAACAGATTTTATGCTCCTCAATTAGACTTGAAATATTGTGGTGCCGTGTGAAGAGTGTGTAAAAATCTCAAAGTTCAAAAACATTTACTTTTGAAGGTCCGTGTCGCGGGATCGTTAATTGTATCTAATGAGTGGGACTCGTCAGGCTTTGAGTCGCGAGACTCGGACGACATCAGAGACACTCGGGTTTGATGTGGCTGCTGTGTGGGGCGGGGCTCGGGTTATTTTTGCTTAAAAACACGAAAAGATCTGAGGAAACAGAGATGCGCATTTCCTGCAAAAAGGATCCCGACGTTCTCCGAAATTTCTGAGAAGGAGCGAGGCACTTTGCTGCTGTGGTGCATGTGGCTACGTACACGTCAGCGTGAAGTTTCACTTGATTTGCGTCTCGCAAAGAGATAAACAATAAGAAAAAAGAACACTCTCACTGGCGCGTTCCCACTTGTGCACCAGAAAATCACAAGAGACAGACACCAGCAACAACATTCGAAGTCGTAGTGAAGACCATGCAATTGAGAAGCGAATCGGAGTTGTGGCTGCACCTCGGGCTACAGACCTCCCAGAGCCCCATTAGAGGAGGCAATCCCCGTGCTGGAGATGATGCTTTCCCACGATAAGATCTCAACAACACCAATCACTTCACAGCAGCGGAGAAAGCCACGGCGATGACACACGAAAGGGACGACACTATCACAATTGTCATCAAATTGTACAAGATGCCCCGCACAATGTTATCTCAGATCCCATCTGATATCAGATTCCGAGATACCAGCCACTCTCGACCGAATTTGCAGTCTTCTTATCTCAGGTGCCAAATGCAGTTTCTTTATTTGACTGCTGGAAAAAAAAAACTTGAAATCGGGAACTAATTGGCGCGGTCTGATCAGTGGAACGCGATAGGCGGGTCGATACGATCTCGTTCGTTTCGTCGCGGGGCGCTCGCGAACCTTGTGACTCGGGACGCGAATTCAATTACGAACAACAATGCCCTGGATGAGAGATGGCACTCGGGGGATAATCACTTTATTTTTTATTGTCAGCCGCAAAAGGGCGGGCGTTGATGGAGTGGGTGGCCGCCCACTGGGGCTCGCCCACCAGGGGGTGCGGTGCGCGGGGCGAGCTGAAACAATGCACAACACACACCCGTCCGAAACAGAGACGCTGCTGATAAACGTTGGTTTATCTCAGTGACACCTTGTTCTCGCTGCAGAAGCCAGTGATTCGGCTCTTTTGTTCCTGTTCTCTGGATGGCGGTACGTTACCGCCGTCCTCGTCTTGTCAAACCAACGGAAATTTAGACACCTTTCCGTCGAGCAACATTTGAATTGAAATCATTGACAGACACAACACGCCTCAATGTGAAGGGAGCCTCTTCAGTCTCGGGTTGACGGCGGCAGCGCCTCGGCTGCGGCGCGACTCCCGGGCCGCTGCCCCCGCTGCGCCGCTCCTGTCAAGAGAGGTGAAGCAAGACCGAGATTTATACCCTCAATAAATTTATACGATGTGTAATTTAGTATCAACATTTTTTGCCTTTTGTAATTCACTTTTCGCAGACACAATAGCGCGGGAAGATTGATGCACTACTTTTCTCCGCACTTGATGTGTCTTTCATTCCTGGACCTGATTCATTATCCGCAGAGAAAGATTTCCCCAGGCTTCTTAAATTTCTACATTTTCAAACGCGCGGCCCAGATGTGGGCTATTTGTCGAATTGGATATATTGCAATGAAATGAGATACGTGAAGAAAGCGAAATTTGTCAAAGTCCGAAGGCCAAAGATAACTTTCTTTTTCCTCTTCTTCAATTTCTTCTCGCAACAAAAAGAAGCACACTGAAATGTTGAGCATTTTTCCCAACCGTTCCTGTACCAATTCGCGGGCGCTGAGGCAGGCAAAGAGACCTGAAACTGTTGCCAAATTACAACTGTGTCTCATCAATGTGCTGTGTTCAAACTGAACAAAATGAATGTCATGCAAGGCGCAGCGTTCTGTCCTGCCTCACGCAGTGCTCCCACCCGACACACACTGTCAACACTCCATGTTACCCAGTGAAACTGCTCCGCATCAACAGGGTTCTCCTGGGGCTGCCTCAGCGAAGGGGGCGGCGGGGTCTCCGCGCGGATTGACCCGCCGGGCGGGGAGACCGCGGAGTCCCGGCAGCGGGGACCAGTGGGGCTCCCCGGGACACCGGGAACCTGGGGACGAGGCTTCCCGAACCTGTGAGCATGCGGCACCTCGGGGTGAGGGCTTCCCCAAGAGGCCTGGGCCCCTGGGTATGAGGCTCTCCAGGCTACAGGGTCCCGGGATGGGGCCTCCTGGGCCCGCAGGGATGTGGATGTGGTTCCTGAGAACAATCGGGTTCGTAGGGTGGGGTTCCCTGGGACGTGTGGGGCCAGGATGAGGCTCAGGACGTCCAAATCACGTCACGAAAAGAAGCGAAAATTTGGAAACTTTCTGAGTGCGACGTTGGCCGTCGTGGCGCCCTCCCACGGCTCCGCACAGACTCCACCGACGACGCTGTAGACGACACAGACGCGACGGACGTTACAGACGTTTCTGAAGCGATGAACGACGCTTTTGATCTGCGATGTTGTGCTGTTCACCAGCGACATAAGTTCCAGGGTGGCGACACTCTTTCGCACCACGTCGCCAGCGCCATCGCTCGTTCACCGCCTCCGCTGCACCCAGCGCAAGAATACAGGTGCTTATTCTCGGGACGTGCTGATCACACGGTGCGGTTCTTTCACGTTTATCAGGGTTGAAAATGCTCTTCTTTTGCACAGTTTGACCGAGTTTACACAGGGCTTGAAAGAGTTGCAATTTTTCCCGTGATTCCTTCTTGCCAAACGAAACAATGGGGGAGTGTTCTCTTTTGCTCATCGCCTCTAAGTGCACCGCGCATGAGCGCACACAATGATGCTTCATGTTGTGTCGTTTCCAACAAATTTCAGCACATAATGCAAGGAGAATCAGTTTGCATTGCCCTGAATATGGAGCTTTGCAGCCACACCATCTGCAGACAAGGGAAGCAGAGAAAACAACGTGATGTGCGAGGAGCGTCGCCTCCGTTTTGCTGGCCTGACTTCAGATTTGATTTCCTTGAGGGACTGATCCAGAGGGTGAACCCTGCGCCTGAGAAGGACACCCTCCATCTCAGCCATCAGGCACAAAACATTCTCCATGGTACAAGGTACGAAAGGAGAAGACCCACCCCATCGAGGCCAGACTGACTCCCTCCGACCAGACCCTGGCTGCGCCCCCGACGCTAACGAGGGCTCCCTCTTCTCTCCATTCTGACAGGCCTCGCTCCTCACCTTCCACATCAAGAGCTTCATTCTTCAACTTCAGCTTTAAAAAATGTTATCGGACGTTGACAATGGAGATTCATTACAGTCGTAGCCAGCGGCACCGCGCTCGCGGCTGCGCACTGAAGCCAAATGATGTTTTTCATGACCAGAAGAAGAAGTCGCTTTGAAACTTTGTTGAGTTGGGAGAAGCGATGCAACAATTGAGCCACGGCCCGGGTCGGTCGGGCTGGAGCCGTTTGGGGCCCAGAGGACCTGTGGCCCATCTGTGCGCTGTTCTCACTCTCACCGACTCCACAAGCAAAACGGCCTCACTCCTCGTGGCAAATGCCTCTCCCTTTACCCAAACGGGGGTACGTTTCTCTGGCCTGTTTCACAGCGGACGCGTCCGGCACCGTCTTCATGCACAAGTCAACGGACGCTGCGTCATCGCTTGTACGGCATCTGGTGTGAGGAGAGTTTATTGAGAACCTCATAGTCCATTGACTGGGTCTGTGGACAGGAGAGAAGGAGGCGGTCAGGGTGAACAGGGCTTCAGACGCACCGGCGCCGTCACCACCGTCCAGACTCAAGTGGGGCCCAGGCGCCGTCAAGAAGCTCCCTTCAGAAACAAACATGAGAAGAAAGCACGTTGCGAAACCACACACACAAATACACATTCCCAGGCAAATGGAACTCAAACTTCTTTTGTGTAACACACAAAACACGAGCAATGCAATCCGAATCAAAATCCCGAGATGGAAATTGTTCACACCTTTTATAGGTGAGAAATTACCTTGATGATCAACACTTTTCAAAAAAGGGCAACAGTTAATGGCAGCTATGAAGCGCTTAAAAGCGGATAACTCGGGGTCGGGACAAAGCGCGGCAGATTGATGCGTCTGCGAGGCGCGGGGCTCCGGGCCGCGCCGAGCGTCGCGGCGGCGCTCAGCAAACAGACGGCCACGCGCTTTGAGCCCCTCGCGCGCCGCATTAGGCGCCAACAATGCGAAAACCCACAGACGGGGCCCGCGAGTCTGCGGTGCGACGGCGCGACGGCAGCAGCGGCGGCGGCGCCAGGCGGGGCCCGGAGACTGCGGCGTAGCGGCGCTGACGACGGCGGGGTCGGGCACAGGTGCTGCCGCACAAGGTGTGCACCACTCACTGTGGGACCTGTGTCGTTCTGAAGACGAAACTGTGAGAAGTATTGAGCGGATCAAGGATTGGCGCAGAGGTGAACAGCAGCCAGGATCTGACCCTGATGGGTCTGAATTGTTACGCATGACCTCGCAAAGTTGGTGTACAAAACATGAGCCAGGGTTGTGGGGAGACCAGACCCCAAGATCACCTGGTAACGCTCGTCGACCTGTGCAGTTTGCGACGCATCAGCTTGCACAGACGAACTTTCTCTAAAGAATTCGGAAACCTGTGCACGCTCACCCGCCTGAGTTTGAAATACGAACATCACAGTGATGCGCGTAGAGTCAATCGATGTGAACAGGGGGTGCCTCCCCCGTACGCTCCAACACCTTGTACTCGGGTGAAAGACCCATCAAACTACGGACAGCACACTGCTGCTCCCCAAACCAATTCCCTTCCTTCAGTGTCACACAGACATCGGCATTGTCAAGCGAGCATCACAAAAAATCATCCTGACAAGCGAACTTTTTTCTGTGAATGGGCTGTAAGAAACCCAGGGACCGAGCCCCGAGGCACTTCACACAGGTGTCAATCTAGGGCCAGAAAAACACCCGTTATGGACAAAAATTAATTGCAATAATTCGGCACACGTGTTTCCGATTCGACTGTGGGCGACAGGGTCTGATGTATTGCCTTCGCTGGGCTACCCTGTCCGAGCGTACCTTGGCATACCCAATTCGGCGCAGTGTCAGGTACCCCTGACCAAACCGGCGTTGTTCGTGCGGACCTGTCCCCACGGCGGCGCACAGGGCGCATACCTGGGTTCGATTACCGCTCCCCTGCCCCGCGGTCAGTCTCAGTACTCGCCTTCCAATTGTGCGCGCTGCGGCCTCGGAATCCGCGAGGAATTTGTCATCTCACTCCGCTGATTGTTGTGTCTTTCTTCGCACGCTGGGAGTCTGAGGTCCTCTTCACGACCCCGAGCTTCGCTGGATCCGAGGTCCTGTTGATCCGCCCAACTGGACTCCAACACACTCGATCGCAAAGATCCGACAACAGAAGACACTCTCATTTGTGTCAATGGGTTGCCGTGTTTATTTGTTGAGACCAGACTTCGAATTCAGCCAGTTGGATGGGGCCAGGCATGCCCAAGAGCTGAGCACTTTTTCAAACTCAGAAATGTGTCTTGGTGAGTGTCACTGTTCAGGTGTTCGTGCCGTAAGTCTTAATGTTCCTGTTGTTGGTTTGATACAACGGGAGAAAAGACACTCAGGATCGGATCCCAAGGTCATCTCCTTGAGACTCGACGGCTCCGCAGGAGACGAATCTCCCCGTTTCTCCCTGAGCAGATCTCATCGAAGCGTCCTTGCCGTCAGCCGATCAAAGGCTCGGCCGCGGCGCAGTGATCACAGAACCATGATACCCACTTCCCTGGACAGATGGACACTCCATACCCACACAGTCCCATACCCAGCACCCGCACAGGTGTACCCTCAGTACCCGCATAGGTATCCCTTGCACCGGCCCCGTCATCTTCTCTCGCCTTCAGTGACGGAGGGAACATGATCGATGGGAGCGTGAAAGAAAGCAGTTTCTAATTTTTGGCGGAACATGTGTTTACCCCGCGGCCGGCATCCATCATCGCGCCCCTTTGATTGCGCCCGCTTTAGGAATGTTGTTCGCAGGGTGAGTTACAGACCCGGGGAATCACGCTCGGCTGTTTGGTGGGGGTTTTCAGGAAGCGGATCCGAGGTGGAGGCTCAAATTACAGAAATTGTGACAAGGTGTGAGAATGCAGTGAAAGTTTTTCGGAGACGATCCGAACGTTGGGATGCGCTCACCGAATGTGGGGTTTGTTGCATCAGCTCGTCAGACCTGCCCTTGCCACCTTGTCTGATATTCCCCTTGTCGTTCCAAGATGAGTTTACCCAAAAGGGTTTGTGCACGTAGGACCTAGATTTTTGCTCATTTCCATGTCCAAACACATTTGCACTGGGAAAGGGACGCGTTGCAGTGACCGCATGGGCGGACCACCTCCCTCTGTGCTGCCCCGATCCCTCCCCCCTGTGAGCCCCCTCCCCCCTGCCGGCTCCGCGTGAGTCCGCGCCGCAGGACGCGCTCCCCGGTGGCACGGCGCTCCTCGGATCCACTCCGTTCCCATGCTCCCCTCGCGACGTCTCCGCGCGGCCGGCGGCCGGGGCTGTGCGTGACTTACCCGGTCCCTGGAACACCCCCTCCCGACCACCCCCGCCGGCCCCCGCCGGTGTTTGTACTCTGCTCGTTCCCAAAGTACACTCTCTCAGTGCCACGTCCCTTTGTAGGACAAAAACGCCCAAATTTTCGCTCCCCGGGAAAAGTCAAACTTTCATATTTTAAATATCTACAAGGGGCTTCATAGAGTGCACGCAAGCGGAAGAAGTGAGGAGTGAATGGAGTGTTGGAGCCTTTGAGGAATTGGATAAGACATTTATGGTGTCGTAAAGAAAAGCCACCTGAAGGTTCAAGTGCATGCGTGTAGACTCGACTTTCTTTTGAGGAACGCTTCACCCCGCAGCCCTGACGCATTCAAATGCAATACGTGGGGATCTCAGCTGCGTGGAGACTGAACCGTTTCACACTGAACTCTGAAAGTCGTTGCGACTCTTCCAGCAAACGAGGACTTTCAGCAAATACGTCCATTTCCGGAGTACATGTACCTCAATCAAAAATCAGTGACACACCACTTTGATCGCCTTTTATTGCCTCTCAAGTGCAAATTCAGTTGTCTGTGCCACGGATCGGGCAATTGGGGCACGGACACGGAATGAAAGTCAGCACGTACTCAAACTCGCCAGCAGGCGTGGGTCATCGCTGCGACGCACCGCACGACGCGCCCTGTGTGAAGCAGGCAGGACAAACTGCTTGCGCCACGTGATGTTTTCAAACCTTCAAAAAATTTGCTGGACCATTTTGACGTGGGTGACAAACGCACAACAGAATGATGCCAGCTCGCCCCTTTGGTCCACGCTCAGAACTGTGACACGTGAATCAAAGCCAATCAAAGCTCTCCCTCTGAGTTACAGCGATCGGTAACGCAAGAACTTGTTTATGCCTATTAACCACAAATAAAGGATTCTCCCACAACTCTCCTGTGTCCTCCCACTTTTCCGCTCCCCGCACCTGGCGAAACCCTATCTCCAGCGCAAAAATTAACTTTGTCCCCAGCCAAGAGCAGCGAGCATATTGCGGTGTAAGCGAAGCCCGACTCGTGAAAGAATCGTCTAATTGAATCGGGCAACTCGAGCCTCGGGTCTCGGGAGCCATCGATTCCGCTCGTACATCATCGGGCAAACGTGCAGACAGCCGGGAACAACTGCCTCACAGCACCGCGGGTCGGGACAACACGCGGGATCTGGAGCATCTGGACGCTCGGACTCCTGACCTTGACCTTGACCAGGTTCCGCTGGGACGTCGATCTGTGGTCCAGTCAACACCCCGACTTTGCCATGCCGTGCACTCACGCTGTCCCTGTGTGGTGCTTGACCCACCCACTCCGTCTCCGCTGACCTGATTTGTGAGACAGACATGCAGAGTCAAAAAAAGCAGAGTCGTTGGTCTGTGTTTTGCATAAAAATACTTCAAATCTGCACCGCAAAATCCTGTTGAAAACGTGTTCAAAATGAACCGTAAAATATCGAGCACATTTGTGGAAATTATGGTTCATCACTCTCAGGTGTCGAGGTTTGATCACTCTTTGACAACGGTTCCCAATCTCAAAGACACACAAAAGTTGCACTGTAAACATCACGTGAAATGAACCGAGTCACTTTCGTGCCAAAAGAGACGCAAAGTGGCAGTTCGTTTTCAAGTGCAGGCTTTATCTTTTTCACAGTTTGGGAAAACATATTGCGTGGGTTCAAAACGTTATCAGCCCAAATTGTCGGCAGATCTATTGTAAAAGATTTGAGATGAAACTGTGTGGGTGAGTATGAAAGATATAAGAATCGAGGTGAGAGGCACTGGACAAGTCGAAAGCGAAAGAGACAGAGCGGAGCGCCTCGTAGTTGAAGACGAAACAAGGTTTCATTTCCACAGGTACGTCTCTTCGTCACTTCTGATCTTAATTTGGTGTCACAAATCAATTTCAAGATCGTTCGCAAGACAACCACGTGTGTTTTCGAACAAATACGTGCAATTTTTCAGTGCAGTCTGCTGTTCGGTCTGACGGCTGTGTTTCGGTTTCGCCCCACCTCCGCAGAAACGATGGGAGGAGGCATCAGCACACCTCAGGGCGGGGCGGGGGAGACCTTCCGGGGCTCCAGGATCTGTGAGGACTGGTCCAACTGGATGAGCCAGATGAGCGGCAGCAAACTGCTGTCCGAACTCACTATCCCGGGTACACACGACTCCATGGCGCTCCACGGTAGGCACGCACGCACGCACGCTCTTTTTGCCACCGTGCCCAAAAATGCTTTCACCTTTTCACAGGACCTGTTTGTCATGTCAAATAGATGTTTCTCTGGTCCACCCCGCATGGATCCCATCTTCAGATGATCAAGGAGTGTCTGTGCACAAATTATCTCATGTCCATCTCCAGGCAGACAGACAAACATACAGACGCACACACGCACACACGCACACGCGCACACACGCACACGCGCACACACGCACACACACGCACACACAGAGCTGGAATCTTCAAGATTGCAGGGTGCGGGTCTTGCGCTTCAGATCCGATCTTTGTCGTCCAGCTTTTGTGAACCTTCACCTCTTGCACTGCAACGCCCGCACCTCTGAATCAAACCAGACCTGCTTGCCAAAATCAGATTCTTTGACTGATCTCAAAATGCAGCACAGAATCTGTCTGTGACACAACTACCCATCTGCAGGCGGGGCGGCGTGTCAGTGTCAGTCCATGTGCCTCGCGGAGCAGTTCCGCGCCGGGGTCCGCTTCCTCGACGTCCGCTGCCGCCACTTCCACAACGGGTTCCCGATCCACCACGGCGCCTTCTTCCAGCACGCCAACTTCGGCGACGCCCTGAGCGCGGCGCGGGACTTCCTGCGCGCCCACCCGTCCGAAGCGATCCTCATGCGGGTCAAGGAAGAACACAACGCCGACGGAAACAGCAGATCCTTCCAGGAAACATTCAACTCGTACTTGGGAGGGTATCCAAGCGATCTGTTCTACCAAGAAAACCGCGTTCCGAGGCTGGAGGAGGTGAGGGGCAAGATCGTCTTCCTCAGGGACTTCAGTGGGTCTGGGATGCTCAACTGGGGCCATCAACGCATCTACGACGACTACTACGTCGCGAACTTGTTGAACGACACGGTCAATGACAAGGTGGCGGCGGCGCTGCGGCACATGAACGAGGCGATCCACGACGGCGACCGGTCGCGCTTCTGCATCACATTCGGCAGCGGTGCGGGCGGCGTCATCCCGGGAACACTCGCCGACAGGATCAACTGCCGCGTCAAGGACCACGCGTGGGCGCACAGGAACGGCGCCTGCTTCGGCGTCGTGCTGCTCGACTTCCCGGGCTCCTGGGTGAACCACGCGCTCATCATGTCGAACCCTGGAGCTGCGCTGTAGAAACTCTGCGTCTTGCAGCAGTGGCTCGTTTTGAAAACCGTGAGAGAAAAGACCTGGTTGTTGTGTTTCTTTTTCTGCTCCGTGACGAAAGAAGACGTCTTGGGGTGGATCCAGGTTTACACGAATTTAAGGCAGACAAAGGGGCGAGCTTTGTGTCTCTCTCTGTCTCTCTCACACCGTGACGTATTCGCCCGCGTACCTGCACGGGCACGCATAAGAACACAAACATACAAGCACTGCTCACACACGCACACACACGCATCCACACTCATTTGAACAGACGCAATCACGAACGAAGAACAAACTGGAGAAGTTGCACGTGTTGTGCAAAGTGTGGACCCAGGACACAACTCCTGAGCTCGGAAAAACAGGCACTGTATTCACCTCCTCCCAGATCCTTTTGACAGTTCAATTCTTCAGAGTGGGAACAGACCCCGCGAAGATCGGTCACCTCAAAGACATTTTGGATCTGCCTCAGTCCTGCCTCTGAAACTGAGTCTGAATCTTCCCTGATTCCAACTCCACTTTCTCCACCACTTTCTGTCAGAGTTTTCAGAGTAAAATGGAAAAGTTTGTTGTCTGGTTCATGTTTCCATCTGAAAGAAAAAAGAACCTTTCTCGGGAGAGCCCAGGTGCGTCGGTTGGAACCAGCCATCAAGGCTTTGCTGTGGAATGCAGCGTCTGTGACACCAGCGCGACATCGGACACCGCGGCTCGTGTTGTCTGCGCAGGCGATAATTGAGATCGAGAAGTGAAAATTATCGCCATTATTTCCGGCATTGGGTTTAAATCTCAAAATGAATGAGCGACTTTTTCGTCGAGATTTACCACGTGCGCTGCCCAGGTGCGCACACTGTCAAACTGCAAACACTCAGGTCGGTTTCGCACGTCTTTTCTGTCGGCGCGACGACAAAACGACGCTGAGAACGAGGCTCTGAAGCGTCGGTGTGGGAGTGTGGTGTTTGATAGGATTGGATCTGACAGCCACAATGCGGGAACACTGTCGACCAGAAACAACCCGACAAACTCGTATTTTCTGGAACTGTGAAGTCAGAGATTTGAACGGAAGTCTATTTGCCTGTTTTGAACACATGTGAACTTCCCCCACAAGTTTGCACGGAGGAACCATGGAACTCTGGTGATATGACAGCCTTCTTACGAAGATTTGCACAGTCCCACGTGGGCTTCCAGGGTCCAGAACAGAGTTCCCGTTGCGGCCCCGAATCGAAGAACATCACAAGCGCGCCCTGCTGGTTTCCTTTCGGGGTCCAAGTCCGACTGATCGGCTTGAGGTCCATTTGGACCCAGACAGGGGACCTGCGGGGCCAGGCTCAAGGTCCAGACGACAGACTGTGTTGCGGATCAGAGATCCAGCTTTTCCCTTCTCTGAGCGGAAAACATATCCAAACCACTTCGGACAGTGTGAGAGTCTTTTCTCCACGAGGCAGAGTGACCCACGAACCGTCCCACACAATTCGTCCTCGAGGCCCAACAAACCCGTTTGTACGCGTCACAAGGGCCCATTCCTCACGTATCCAATATCAAACGAAGACAACGACAAAAAGACCAATGTATATCCCCAGTATTTTGTCAATTTGGACTCTCGCAGCGTGTCGCCATTTACCGAGGGTGAGGGAAGCAAATGGGTTGAGTTCGCGAGTTCATTTGGCGCTGTCCTGAGGTATGTGGAGCCCGGAGAGATCGCAGTGGGACGGGGCTGAGCGCTGCACGTTGAGCGCGTCGTGCGGAGTCGTGAAGGTCACTGTGGGACGGGACGGAGCTTCAGGCCGTGTCCACGTCTGCGGACCGACGCGTCGTAAGCGATCCGCGCGTCCGTTGTGCAGTGCGCCACCTACGGCTTCCTTTTCGCGCACAATGGGTTGCGACGACTCAGCGCGCATTGACCTGCACAGGCAGTGGGAAGCGTGACGCGTCCACTGTGAACCCGCCCTCGGAGAGACAACCCCCGATCACGCTGGTCATTTGTCGCTGCATTCATAATTTAAACGCTTTGCCATCGGATACTGTTTCAGAGCCGGCGGGAGTCGAAACGCGCATCACCGAGAAGAAACGAGATCCGTCTGTCAACCTGTAGATTTGCGTTTGTCGTCTTCAGCAGAGGACTTTTTCACAGAAAAGTTTGCACCATTTGTCGAACACAGATCCAAAATTGAAATAGTAGAACACGTGCAGTGAAGACGTCTCCACTCAAGTTTGACAGGACGGCACTACAAACGCAAAAGAAAAGCGTAACGGTTCAAATCGTAAATTGGACTAATTGAGCCAATGAGATTCATTATTTTGACGCGTACTTCGCACCAGGAGGACAACAGGATGACAAGCAACGGGAAATTCAAATGCGAACAAAACCTCCTTTTGTTGCCAGTTGTAGAAACAGGCAGCGGTGAGGAGATGGAGAAAGTGGCAGAAGTCAAACTCAGGGGAGGGGGTCAGCACACGAAAAGGCTGCTAGCTGGCAACAACAAGTTTGGTTCCAATGGGCGAAAATTATCAGGAAGATAGTGAGGAGGTGTTTGTTGGGCTTCACCACGCGTCAAGAGTGGGAACGTCAGGCCAACATTTTTCCGAACGTTAGGCCAGCATTTTTCCAAATTTAAATGTCTCAATGTTCAGAGCCTGTCATACACAGACCGGACCAGTGTCAAAATGAAAATTGGCACGCCCTGGTTCACACTGCGTTCTAACACTGGAAAGCTTTAATTCCCCTCGACAAGGGACGAGGCCTCCGTACGTCTCAGATCAAGCTTGGCACAACATGCTTTTGACGCCCACAGATTTCGGTCGCGTTTTCTCGTCTCAGGTGACGGACACCTCCATCCACAGAGACTTGGCCTCAGCTCCGACGAGGCACAAAAGACGCAATCTGGGGCCTTTCTGCGCACAGAGGAAGCACCTGCCTGATTACTGCCTCAGAATCACCGCGTTTTTCATGAGAGCCGGATCCAGGGGACGGGCGCTCGAGTCGCCTCACCTTGTGCGGGGCGGAGCCAGGAGCTGACGGTCCAAGTCGCCTTGTCCTGTCAAGATCCAGGGGCCTGGAACTGAGTCCACCAACTTTACATTCAGGACGAAGTGTGGGGTCCTTCGCCTTGTCTCAGGCGGGTCCAGGGACCCGGGCCCAAGTCCCCTCACCTCATTTCGGGTGGATCCGGGGACCCAGATTCCTTTGCCTTGTCCGCGAGATTCTTTTCTCTGAAGGTGCGCGGTCAGGTGCACAATATTTGATTTTCCCAGGATTTTTTTTCGCAACTTACCAGCGTACCTGGGAGTTCCCTGCAAGGTCGGCCTCCCTGACCAAAAAGGATCCGCCCCTGTTTCGTCATCGCCTCACGGTGCTGCTCAAGAGAATTGGATGGAAACAGCTAATTGTGTCCGTGTCCGTCAGGCCTCAACAGGGACGGTGGAGCTGAGTCAAGATGCACTTCTCATTTCCCGGACCCACTTCAACGAGGCGGTTCGCTGACACTTTCAAGACTCTTTCCCATTCACTTTGTCCGCACATCATCCACACAACGCTGTCACTCTCATCAACGCCACGCTGTGCAAATACAGGTGCGCGCAAACGACCAAACACACGTCAAACACAGACAATCCTGGGACTCATGTGTGGAACAAAGCAATAGAACTGAATGTGTTTCCACTTTCCTCACCCAATTGTCACCAAATGGCGCTCGAGAAATTGACGAGCCGCGCGCTTCACGTTTCTCGGCGTCGTTTTCACCTGGGCGTGCTGGGCGCGCAGACATCTGGCCGCACGCGACGCCGCCCAGGACTCTCCGCCTCTAATAGCCAATCAGTCTGAGGGGGAACCAGGGCGGATCCACAATAGAAACCCCGGGCTGATCCACCAACAGGACAAGGGCGGAACCACGGACAGGAACCAGGGTGTATCCACCAACAGGTTCGGGACGATCTCTGGACGGATGCTTGTCCCATATTGACGTGGGGACAGGAAAAGCTCTGTGCTTGATTGTGAAGGACTGGGCGAGAACCACAACCTGGAGCCAATCCAGTGTTTGACCAGGGAGACCCAACCCTCCAGGTTGGCCCATGTGGCTGTCCCAGACAAGTGTCTGAGGTGCTACAGATCTATCAGTGTGGGAAATGAAATCTCTTTTCTCTGAGTCGAGGTGTCGTGGTCCACCTCCCCCTGGTCCTGAAGATCCGCCCCGGAGGCACTTGAAGCCCCGCGGAGTCAGTCGCTTCCACAGCTCATTCAATTCAATTCCTCCGCCGCGCCATTTGAAAGTTGACGCTGTCATGCAATGTTCACTTAGTTCTTGACAAAGGCAAATCAGAAACATAAAGTTCTGTGTCAGGAAAGGAGAAGTGTTTTCAACATGTGTCCGCTGCTTTGCTCAGCCAGCAATGTCAGTTCGGAGCTGGTGTCACCGATTGCAGGCTCAGTGTCCTGCATTTGCATGAGATCTGCCAGAGGTTGGTGCAGGGCATGACCAGCAGTGCACGTCCTGGAACCCCGGGAATCAGACCTTACCCAACCAAAAACATTCTGTGTCTTTCACGTGTCAAACTTCTCGAAGATGGGAGCCCCTGGGGTGTGGCCCACTAAGAATCGGACAGCTGTACAGCACGTCTGCGTGATCATCATGCAATCACGCACACACACGCACACATACACGCACACACGCACACACACACACACGACTGAACCCACGTCCACTGCTCTCTGATCCCTTGGGGCCGTTTGTTTTCCTCTCGCGTCGTCCCTGTGAGTCTGCACCTGACAAACACAGGAGGAAGTCTTCACCTGTCGCTGCGCTGATTCACTGCGACGCTCATCCCACTGACGCCATGTGCGAGGCGAGGCGAGGCGAGGCCCGAACCCACATCCCGAGCCGATCACCTCGAGCGACCACCGTGCGACACAGCGCCCGCGAGCAACGCAAACGGACGACGCATTCAGCGAGAAACAAACATCACAGATTCTTTCCTATCAATTTGTCTTTGGGAAAATTTGGAGCGTTGGAGGATTTCGATGGGTTTTCAGCAAATGAGGCTTGGCAGAGTGTTCACGGCGGGGTGGGCACGGCTATTGTGGCTGTGTGGCCATGTGGACGTTATCCGCCGCTGATTGCACCGCGCATGTCCCACGGCCAACAACAGGCCGCAGAGCAGTTTCCAGAAAGGTGCACATTTCACTTGCACTCTTTTCTCAAACGACCCTTTTGAATGGTATTACCATTGACTCGCGGCATCGTCCAGACCTGGTTCACTCCGGAAGCGTTGTACGTCGCATATGATGCGACGCTCATGAATTGACCTGTACATGGACGCAACGCCAACGCCTTCAGTGGAAACCCGGCGTTGAGTTTGATTCCCGCGGGTGAAAGGGCCTTATTCACGTTTGATAGGTCGCCTATTAAGGTTGTGATGAAGTGAGGACGATTTGATAGCGCTACCGAGCCCCAACCCCCCTCTGCGACAGGGGGTGATTACCCCTCACCGAGCTGTCAGCGGGCCCCCCGGGGTGACAGGGAGGCGGGGGGCCCTCACCCCCATCACCCCTCAACCTCTCATCTCAACCCCAAACCATAGACGATATGAATGGCTACGCAATTTAAACATTGAAAGTTCCATTCCCTTTCTGAGGCCTGTCGCACGCTGGTTGGTTCAGGCGTCTCGTCCCTGCACAAGTCAGTGGGCGCTGCGCCTTCGACGGAAACAGTGTGAAACGGGGCCGAGCGAGTCAAATGCCGATGGCGAGTTGACAACGGAAGCATAATGAGATTCCGCGGCCCACGATGACAGGCGAAACATCTCTGTCTGCGACCCGTTTAAACCTCACTCCAAATCACACCGGAGTCAAAGGGCGAGATTTCGCTTCGGCAGCCGAACGTAGACTGTGCCAGATCCCTGTTTAGAGGCAAATCACACGAATGTTTGGTGCGAAAACGCCTTTGTTCAGAATAGGGAATGACAGAAAGGTTGTCTCGAACGAACTGACAAGTCAAAGCAGTGTTTGTTTTGTCAGATCCAACTTAGATTGGACCGACCGAGAGTCTCCAGTTTGAAAGAGTTTCAAAAAGCACGAGCACATGGTCGGATACTCAACACTTCCCACCTACGCAGTGAGACAGAACTAAATCTCGTCGTGGAAAATTGTTTCAATGAACAATCGCGACGCCCAACTCCAAACATGTGCACAGAAGAGCGAGCAGCGCGGACGAGAGGTTCGGCTCCTCGTGCTCACCCACCCGCGGCTCGAGGAGCCCTGCTTTATAAGTTTTTATTGTTGGGACAAATTGTGAGTTAATGGTGCATTTTTTGCCGCAGTCGGTGCTGAGGCGTGGCTGATGAGAGTCCGTGTTGTGCTGATTAAAGGCACCGAAACCTCCAATCTCCCGGTGCAGGAATGTGCAAAATGCCTCCCGAAGCCTGTGCCAATCCAGCGGTGGATCCAGGCGCAAGCTCACAGGGGGTAATCCCCACCAAACACCAAAACTGAGAAACTGAGACACTTAAAATGGCGAACAAAAATGTTTTGCAGGGGGGTGTTTTGAGGGAGCAGGAGTCCCCTTCCCACGTGGATCATCCCCTGCAATAACAAGGTCGCCTGGGCAAAAACCCTATTTTGGCACAGATTGAGTCGGACAAACTTGAATTGCAAATAGAGGACGTCAGGACATGACGGACTCTTAATGGGAATTTGTGTTTAATAGGAAAAGAACCGGGTGCGGAGACGCTGCGTGACATGATAGCCATGACAGAACGCAGAAAGATAGACTCGCTCAACAAGATGACAAGGTCATTTTCGCGTGTTCTCCGCCTCCGGATCGGGGCGCAACAGTGACGGCGCAGGAGGGGCAGCCAGAGCTCGGGCGAGCAGAGCCTCGGGCCTCAGGATCCCAACAGATTCGTGTTGCTATCAGAGAAAACCAAACTGAGCCTGTGGTGCCGAAAGACTCGCAGGTCAAGAGTCGCCTCCTCGATGAAAGAACGCTGGGCTGCATCAACCTCATGTCACTGGTTTGCTTTGGTCAATTTAGTCAAAACAACGATGTAAATCTTGCATTTCCAAATTTTTGTTCCTTGTCATTCTTGAATGAGTCTTTTGAAAACTTCGTCGTTGTTGCTTCCTGACTGCGAACGCTGTCTCGCTCCCTGTGGTGTCGTGTTTTCCACGGTGAAATGTGTTGCTTTCGTGAAACGAGCAGCCTGAAAGTGGGGATCTGGGTTTTCAGGTTCTCTTTTCAGACGCAATCAAAATATTCTCAGAACAAAGAGGAAAACCATTTTGGCACTGCACGCACAAAGTAATTCGACCACTGCAACCAAGTTCGCTGCAGTCAAAGACCTGCATTCCACAACCCGTCACAGATTCGCGTTGGCTTTGAAAGCCGGTCGTTTTGTGAAAGGAAGCGAGGATGAGACCGTCAAGTTTCATGGGACGAGACGGACCCGACTCAAGAGCGGGGACGAGACAAGATAATGCGAGGGTAGCGCGCGAGTCATGCACAATAGGAGATGATGCCAGTGGGGGATCCAGGGGTCAGAGAAGGTTCCTGGGGCCAAGGATGGATCCAGGACCCAGGGATGGACCCAGGACTGCCAACATACATCAACCTACAAAATCTTCACCAGCAGACGCAAACTCTTTCTTGTGTGTCACACATTTCCATGTCCAGAATAGAGTTCCCTGTCTGTTGGGCCAACATAATCCCGTGCCGCCTCCTGACAAGGGAAGGTCGTGCTCGAATCGCACCTCCCGCCACGACGGATTCAGTTTCACCCGCGCTCCGGCCCCTGAATGGGGCGTGAAATCTCAATGCCAAAATATTCAAACTTGACGGTGAATCAGTTGAACAGAACGTGCAAGGTTGAAATTGATTTTAATCCACCGCAGATATGTGGGGCGGCATTGCGCTTTGGTCCGTACAAAGTGACGGGGAGCTGCTGGAGAAATGACTGAACCGCAGGAAGTGGCTGCAGAAACCCCCAACTCCCCGCCTCTGTGGGGGCAGATCAACCGTGCGACCCAACTGGTGCCCAAATGTCCCGGCCCCGTCAAAACGTGCACTTGGTGTTCTCTTTTTTGTTTTTTGTCTCCTGTGTTGTTTGTGTCAAAGTCAGGGTCGTCCCGTTCCCGCGAGGGGCACCTGGACAAAACAGGACCGAGAACGTTCAAGTTTCGTGCGTTCAGAGCCTCTGCGCAGTGGACGCTGCGCCCATGACCACACAAGACTCAAGTGAGCGGAATCATGTTCGCTCGGTGTGAGGAATCCTTGAGATCCGTCAGGATTCTTGGGGCAGGGAATCCTCAGTGTGGGGTTCCCTGGGGTGGGAGATCCTCAGAATGTGGGGGATCCTCAGGTGAGGTGGGGATGCCCTCGTTGTGGGGGATCCTCAGGATGGGGTTCCCTCAGGGTAGGGGATCCTCGGGTGGGGTGCCCTCAGGGTGGGGGATCCTCAGGGTGAGGGATCCTCGGGTGGGGTGCCCTCAGGTGGGGGATCCTCAGGGTGGGGGATCCTCAGGTGGGGGATCCTCAGGGTGGGGGATCCTCAGGTGGGGGATCCTCAGGGTGGGGGATCCTCAGGTGGGGTTCCCTCAGGTGGGGTTCCCTCAGGTGGGGTGCCCTCAGGGTGGGGGATCCTCGGGCGGCTCATTACTCCTCGAATCTGCGCTCATTGCGCGGGTCATGAAACCGACACTGATGGCGGCGCTGATAGGATCACGGATACAGCGCGTTAGCAGCAGATAGCATCGCGTGATGAGAGGCGCGACGTCTCAATTACAGCGACACACTGTGAGAGATGCACTCACGGGGTCCCAAGGGGATGCCTGGCTGAGCGACCTCGAATCTTTCCTGCCGAGATCTCTGCCCAGAAGAACAGATGGAAGTGTTTGTGTCACACTGAAGTCTGCGAAACCTTGGTGCCCCACAAACAACACGCAGGTCCGACAGAGCCTCACTCGCGGTGACAGGAGCGTCCAGTGTAGGCTCCACTGACCGACGGGTTGACACGGAAGCACTCACTCCAAAACGGGGTGAATCCATTTGAACGATACGAATCTCGAATTCGACAAGTCTCCTCGTTCAACAGAAGAGGCCAGTTGCGCGGAATTTCGAATTTGTTTCGTGTGAATTTCTTCGAAAGGATTGAGCTCTCAAGACCCAGGCTCTTAACGTGAATGACAAACAGAAGATTGTGTGTGTGTGTGTGTGTGTGTGTGTGTGTGTGTGAAAGAGAGAGAGAGAGAGAGAGAGAGAGAGAGAG
>JAAUXT010052998.1_pt1 | contig 20983 bp, 25 predicted proteins | sample 7278171 | NCBI WGS metagenome assembly JAAUXT01 (sample SAMN14350112, study PRJNA611818) | marine sediment metagenome | isolation source: surface marine sediment (1.8m) | place: French Polynesia: Moorea | collected 2018-08 | reverse complement strand
GTTGGTCGTCCTCTGCTCCTCGGCCTCCATCAGGAACAAGACGTTCAACATGTTCCTCATCAGTCAGAGTCTCCTCGATCTCATCTGCGCCACGATCCTCATCGCCACCGCATGGGATATTGTCTTCTCCCAAAAACCAGGACACTTTGGAATAACAGGTCAAAAACATGCACTTTACACTCCTGCAAAGAAGCTGTTTTGCTCTTGTGTGTAGAAACAAGGGTCTTCTTTTCTCACAGAGACTTTCTTCAAAAAAGTCATGTCTGTCTTTCAGGAATTCTAAAATGTTATTTGTGGGATTCCAAGCATCAATTATGGACCTTTCTATTGTGTTCAACTTGCAATTTGGTGGCTTTGAATGTTGAAAGGTGGATCAGTATTCTCCATCCAGGTGAGTTTTCCAGCATAGTTTCAGGTGCAATACTTGGTGCCAGTTTTTTACAATCTCAACACATTTTTCTTTTTATTTCAGTGTTTCACAAGACCTCGTTCACAAAAAGGAAAGCAAAAGCAATGATACTGTTTGCTTGGATAATTGGGCCTGCTTTTAATCTGGCCAGATATATCCCAGCCACTCAAATAACAGCTGATGGAAGATACTTCCAAAACCAAGTTTGGCCCAATTCATTTTGGAACTCTTTTGTTGCTGTCTTGGTCTCCATTTTATACTTATTTTTTCCTCTTGTGTTGATTTCATGTTTGTATATTTCAATATTCCTCTTTCTAAAACGAAGAGGACAACCTGGAAATTTTGAAGAAAGTGTTAGGATTCAGTCTGCAATGAATAAAGCAAAACTCAATGTTCTGAAGACTTCTGTCTCCCTGAGTTTGCTCTTTTTGCTTTGCTGGGTATGCAACATCATGTATTTTTTTCTGTACAGCATTTCTGTTTTTCATACTTTTGTCAGTCCTTTTTATCACTTTTCTGTCTTCATGAGCAATTTAACATGTTGTGTGAATCCATTCTGTTACGCTCTACAGTACAAAGATTTCCAAAATCAGGCAAAGTTTTTGTGTGGAAAACGCAGACCACACACACAAGAAGCTCACACGATGGAATCTGTTTCTTCAGTGCAAATTTCCCTCTGACTTTTTTGGTGAACAAGTTCGCCACATTTTATTCCCAATGGAACAGGAAAGTTGTCTTGCTGTTGTTGCGTTGAAATGTTGCAAGAAATTCCCAACCCGTGTGTGCGTGGTTCTGGGGAACCACACACGCACAGCCAACAGGAACTCACAGTTCTGTGATGATAAAAAGGAGAGTAAAGTGTGAAAAGCACGTCTGCGAAGAGAAAGGCTCAAAAGAAAACGAACGCTGTGAGTTCGTACCAGGTTTTATTGTCCCATCCTTTTGCCTTTTTGCACAATACCTCATTTGGTTTCGTCTTCGAGCTGCTGAACAGAACATTTCTCGTTTGAAACTGCAACACGCGTGTTCTCGTCTTCATTTCTGTGAACACAGGAAGCAGAGAGAATGGTTGACGTCTCGACGGGCAACTGGATGTGCGTTTTTGCGTTTCGTTTCTATCAAGGAATAAACTGTGTCCAGAGTCTGGTTGCGGGATTTGCACCCTCAGGGAGAGCTTCATCGTTTTGAAACCAGCAGCAAAACTTGTTTGTGTGTGTGAAGCAACCAAGATTGGGAGGTCAAGGAAGGCTGGAGCTGGTCACCCCACAGAGTCTGCGCTTGTTTCGGATCGAAACGAGTCTTTTTGTGAAACACAAGACGCACGAAGAATGGATTGTCGTGGAAGTGTCGCCACGCACCTTGCAGTGGGTTGAATGCTTGAATCCCTTTCATTGCTGCAAACATTTTGTTTAGATTTGTTGCCTGTGTACACAGGCAAGCAACTGGATTTCTCCAAACAAAGCTGTTTGTGGCAAACACGCACAACATTGCTACATTACAGTTAAGTCAACGCACTGTTCAATGGAAATATCCCTCGCTCAACGGCATTCATGATTGCAATGGGTGAAGCATAGACTCTCGTTTGTTGAACGGTATCAACACTCTGCTTGCTCTGCAGAGCAAGCCGACTGGAGTACCGCTGAGCAACCAGAATAATCACCTGATGCCACTGTCTTGGGAAATTATGTGTACGGTTGGTGCACAGTTGTGGTTCAACAGTCTACGTTTGTATCAGGTTCTGGGCAATACCTGAGGTGCCAAAATAACAAATTTGAAAATTGTTGCCCTTTTGGTGAAGCTCTGGATGAAAATGCAGGCGGAATGAGCAAACGGAAATTGTAGCACTTCAACTCACCACGAGGTCCAGAGGCCTCTTTATCTTCTGCTCTTGTCACTAAAAATTTGCAATCCTACATTCTTCTCGTGCATGTGCACCTTTCAGGTGAAGCTAATTTTTTGATGTTCCTGTCGTCATCAGGGTTGGTTGGTGTTGAAATCAGAAAGAATGTTCTAATCATACCACAAAGTCTCCAGAAATTAACTTCTGCTTTTGACATTCCTGATCTTCAGACAAAATGGAAGTTGACATTTCCCTTCTGCGAGGAAATAGTTTTCGGAAACAAAGAGGCCACCCAGCGTATCAATGGAACAGTTTGTAGCCGTGAAGCCGCCAAAAAACGTGTCTGTGTGGTACGAGAGGCACATCACTCGATAAAATGCAGCCTTTACAACAGGTCTCCAAAGAGTAATTTGTCCTTTCACAAATCCACCTCACTCGCCAGGAACGCGCTTCATGAGGTGAACTCGTAGGCAACCTTGTGCGTTCAACGGACGAACAATTCAACAATTTTCTCATCTCTGAAAAGAAATGGATTCGACTTGCACAACTGAAGCCGTGCTTGCCTAAAACGGACTGATTGGTTATTGAAAGGGGAATTTGAAGCTTTGAGATCCAGATGTATTCTGAACCAATTATTTTGAAAGAAAGAAAACCATGGAACTGACAACTGAAACGCCCCGTGACTACGGAACTTCGTCTGAGCAAATGGTTCCAGACACAGAGCAGGATCCAACTGTGGAACCTTTGCATGTTATTCTGTACATCATTATTGGTGAGTCAGTTGGGAAGCATCGAACCTCAAATTTATGTTCTGGGGGGTGGGGTCGGGGTGGTCCTGAGAAGTGATTTTTGATTTTGCAAATGTTTATTTTTCACATTGTTCAGGTGTTGTTGGACTGATAGGGAATCTGTTCACATTGATCATCCTTTCTTCATCTGCAACTTTGAGACACAAACCTTTCAATATGATATTAATCAGTCAAAGTATACTGGATGCAATCAACTCTGCCATAACGATAGCAACAGCTTGGGACATCGTATTTCTGCAGACACCAGGCCACACAGGCATTGCAGGTAAGGAACATTTTCACGCTTCACAGTCAAATTTGGCAATTCAAGTTTCACGAGTGACCATCTCTTTTTCAGGAATATTGAAGTGTTATTTGTGGGACTCTAAACATCAGCTGTGGACTTTTCTGATCTGCTCCACCTGGAATTTGGTGGTTCTAAACATCGAGCGGTGGATCAGTATTCTTCATCCAAGTACGTCAATTTTCTCAGACATTTTGACCAGATTTATGACCACCAATGTCAACATTGTGTTGAGATCCACTGAAACACATCCACCTAGTCTTTGGTGATGGCTTTATCTTTGATGTTGCTTGAACAAGGTTTTCTTGCAGTGTATCACCGGACAAAATTCCGCAAAAGGCACGCCTTTGGTCTGATACTGGTGGCCTGGCTCATCGCTCCTGTGATGAACCTCTCCAGGTTCATACCAACCACAACCATCACTGCGGAAGGCGTCTGTATTCAGAATCAGATCTGGCCAAATGGATTTTGGCACACTTTTACCCACGTGGTTGTCTATCTTGTGGGATTCTTAATCCCTGTTCTGATAATTCTGTCTCTATATTTATCAATATTTATATTTTTGAAGAGAAGAGCAGAATCAGGCTCCTTAAGTGGGGGTGAAAACAGTCAATTAAAAACAATGAATAAGGCAAAAGTCAATGTTCTCATAACACTCTTCTTGGTCACTGGGTTATTTTTCCTGTGTTGGGTTTGGAATATGACTTTCTTCTTTTTGGTTAGCATAAAAATTAATTTATCCATGACCAGCCCATTCTATAATTTCACTGTTTTCATGATGAGTATCAATTGCTGTGTGAATCCTTTTTGTTACGCAGTTCAGTACAAAGATTTTCAGAACCAGGTGAAGCTTCTGTTCTGCAGATGTAAACAGCAAACAGACAATAGTCTCGCTTCAGTGAGCACAAGTGTTTCTTCAATGTAGCCTAACGCACTAGAAAGCTGTGTATTTTTCCAAGCTGCATACAAACTAAACTCACATTTCCTTTATGTGAAAAATATCTCTTTATGAACAAAATCTGTCCTGTGCCCTCGTTTTCCCTTGGTGCTTTATCTCAGTCAATGGTACCGAATGCTGCGTTCTATCAAATATGAGTCGGTCTTTTGTGTCGGAGAACAACAAGATTGATTTCTCTGTTTCAAGAAAGGACCTGTGACAATGCTTTGGACACGCGACATGTGGATTCTCGCTTTTCGGTTGCTGATGAGATTCATGCGATCAGACCGTTCCTTGCCTGGGGTCGTTCAATGGAGCGCACAGTTTGTTTTCACAGGACTTGTTTCATTGTCCTTTCTCCTTTGCGTCTGAAATCTCAGAAGTGGCTCTGGTTTCCTCTGTGGTTGCCCTGTTGCCTCAGCAGAACGCACAATCTCGTCTCACCGGTCTGACCGCGCGACTCCGAGGCTGAGGACCAAATTTTTGAGATGACATTCTCTGCCCTTACAATGCAACAAAGTTTTCGCGCTTTCGTTGATGTCCAACCACACAAGAAGAACTGTTCACCCGACCAACAATATTTGCGGTTGTGATGTGTCTTTGTTTCATTTACGTGAACAACCTTCCAAGTATATTTGAAGCGTACTCTCATTGCAACTCGCAATACTTGTGACAACACACTGGGTACGTATCGTACACTTGGTGTACACACACAAAAATATATTCGTCCAACTAAATTCATTTCATACAATGTTTAAAAAACTCAGATCACTTTTCAGCGCATACGAAATACACACACTTGTGTCGCTGCACTTTCTGCCATGTTGGCTCGACTTGTTCGATGACCCGTTTGGCACGCATAACGCATCTGTTCGCAAACTGGTTGAGGGGGAAACTTGTCAACAAAAAATGCGAAACGGAGAACTTTACAGGCCTGTGCAAGAGGCTCCACAAAAAATTATTTTTTCTTCGGTGAGGACACCACTGGAATCCCCCTGGTTTGTGTTTGTGTGCAAATGTACAAACGCACTTGCCCAAAGTATTGGCAAATCGACGGCTCGCAATGGGCATTGCGCATGACAGCGCGACAGTCCGCGATGCCAAGAACTTGCCCAGGAATGCGACACAAGACATATTGGCAGCATGGGACACGTGCTGTGCCCCAATTGACAGATCAGTGGTACAGATGAGCAGATTGTGCATCACATGAGCAGTTGAGAGCCAATGACAAGTCACCAAATGGAATCTGTGTCGCCAATTTGGCAATTGGGGCACGTCGGAAAAGGAGTGAACGTGTTTGCTGAACCTCCGTATTTTTATGCACAAGTAGAAATACACCCGATGTTTACGTCATCGTGTGTCTTCGGTCTGGTCGCACGTCCCGAGGTGCGTCCCTCCCGTTGTGCTCGTGCAGCGCGGACTGGGCTCCCCCGGCCGCTGTGGTGCCGGCCCCCGCCGCCGTGGAGTCGCCCCTCGCCGCAGTGGAGTCGCCCCTCCCGGCCGGACGCATCACAGTGTAGCCGGCCCCGCCCATGTCGATGTAGCTCGACCCCTGAGTGAGTGTGGAGGCGTGAGGACTGCTGACGCCCTGTGAATCAAAGAATTCCCTGTGTCAAACGAGACGCTACGTCCATGAATGCAAAAAGGATAAACTGGTCCACGTGCAGCGCGAACCATTCGATAAAACGAGATGAGTTTTTCTCCGGTGGGATGTTCAATTTCTCTTGATTTCTGTCAATTTCCTCAATCTCTTTCTGCAATGTTTTTGTCAATGCGTGCAAGGCAAGACTCTTCTCAGACTGCCGGCAGAACAAAACTGGAGAGAATTTACACAAATGCTTTCATTGCACCAATGACGTGACGTGAACGCGGAATGATCCAGTGGCATGCTCCTGCACCTTGGGTGTGTGGAAGGGGTCTGCGGCCCTGGGTGTCCTCAGCAGCGTGTACTGGTGCAGGTCCTCGAGGCTCGGCTCGGGACCCGTGGCGGCGGTGGAGACGGAGGTGCGTCCGGACTCAGAGCTGCTGGCCACCGGCTTTCTCCTGCTGTAAGGGACCCAGAGGAAAAGACGTGTCACACGCGTCTCATGTTAGTCGAGGCTGCATTCACACAGGATGCGTCTGTGTTCGTATCCCTGCCCTACTTTCAGAGCGTTGCCTCGTCACTCTCAACGCAACGCTCACTGTCATGTTTTGTGATACAACGGGGACGAAACCACTCTTCACTCCTCCAGTAGATCCAGGGTGCCCGCCCCCAACCCCGAACAGGTGTTGCACCATCCCACCCCATGGCATCAACAAGTCTGCAGCATGATCAATACCAGCCGAACCCTGCCCCCAACCTGGGTCCTGCAGATTGTTTGGCCTGATATGCTGAGATACGCACACCTGGGTCATGAACACGAAACCTCCCTCACAAGACTGAAGAAGTGCGTCCCTTGGAACTGCTCCACACCGCCACGTACTCCTTTCCCCCGAGTACCCAGTACATCAGACATCACGCCCCAAAGTCGAGTTGCACCCCTGGGAACCGTACCACTTCACCCAGCAGAGGACAACAGCGACGGCCGTCACCACGACGATGAGCAAGGAGACTCCGACCCCAACGCCGACCCACAGCCGCACATGCGCATCTGAAACATCCGGGCCTCGCTCAGCGCCGACAAGACGAAACGCATGCGCGTCCAGTGTGTAAGCCTTGAAACAACTTACACGTGCACAGTGTCAGCCGAGTTGTTGCTTCTACGCACATTTGTTTTACCACTTGAAAAAACAAGTAAGTTCACCCAAAGAGTTGCAAAGGGAAATGTACTCACTGCTTCCTGAGGGTTTTTCTTTCTCTGAAAAAACAAACAGACTGTATTTGGAAAGAAAAATTCAAATCTACATGAAGGCGAACCTCAGACAACGCGCGGATGGCTTTGTGCTGAATTCTTCTCAACACGTGTCAAAGCACTAAGGCCGCGAAGCATCCACCACCAGCGTAGGACAGAGACTGAAAGCTCACCTTCTTCTTCTTTGCACGCAGGGACAGGGTGGTTGAAGTCTCCCTCTGTCATGCACGTGAGGATGGGCTCGCCCGTGAGTGAGTACCCCTCGTCGCAGACGTAGGCGACGGAGGCGCCGCACGCCACTTCGCTGCTCCCAGGCACCCTGGTTCCGTTCAGTATGTCCGTTCCCACGCACACTGAGCCAAAAGCTGAAAGCAAAACGATTGTAGAACAGGGTGACTCCACTGAATCATCTGATGGTGAAGAAAAATACACAAAAAATGTTCTTCGAAGACAAGAACAAGTCTTTCATGATTGAACTTCGTGGTGAATCAAATCATGAAGTTGTGTGGAATAAATGAGTCCGCGAAGAAAACATGTGTTGTTTTCGGTGTGTCTTGGCTAATGCCACTTCAAATCAACGCTGCGCCAACTTGGTCAGGCTACCCTCATTGACTCCATGATGCAGGTGCACAGGTTTGCTGAGGCATGACAGATTTGCTGACCGGTGCACGGGGCCGCAGCGGTCCACGTCCCGTCCGACTGACAGGCACTGGGTCCTCCCCCGGTGTAGCAGGTTTCGCACTCGTACACCACCTGTGCGCCGGTGTAGTAGGGAGCAGTGGCCCCGGTGCGGGAGGCATGTGGTACTTCCTCTGGATCCGGACACATTTCTGAAAACAAATCAAACAGCCATTGCAAAAGTTGCTTTCAGGGGACATTTTCTTCTGAAGAAGAAGAATTGATTCAGGGGCTCAACCCCTTGTAAGATGTCTCTTGGCTTGTTTTGCCGATTTAGTCTGAACCTCGCCTTGAAAACAAGTTGATGTGTGCACAAAAATTGAAAGATCAAGCAAAAAAGACCGACAAGTCTGCTCTATGGGTGGTTTTCAACAATGTGTCAACACAAACACAACAGACTTACTAGTGCATGTCGGCGGAGGCAGGTCGAACTTCCCTGTCGCTGAGCAGGTGAGAACAGGATCGCCTCTCGGGGCGAAGCCGCGATCGCAGACCTGCGCCACGGAGACACCGCAGGGGTGCGAGCCGGCGTCACTGGGAGGGACTCTCGTGCCGTACGGGACGTCTGCAGCTGGGCACGTGATTCCCAGCGCTGAAAGAAATAGCAAAAATTCCCAGCATGGTCAGCTCAAATCAAAGTTGGAGAGTTTCAAAGACACTGAAACGCAGGTGCAGGGAGTGGTACAGTCCTTGAGAGTCCTTTGTTTTCTCGGATCAAAACAGTCCTCTTAAGTTTGTTCTCTTCCACGGATACAAGTTTTTGTGTTGAAATCTCACTTCTTCGCAGGGGGTCAGACAACACTTGACCAGGAGTGTCATGCTGATATCACATAAAGCTGCGGCAAACTCCCTGCGTTCTGCATTTTGTTGGTTGGTGTCACAATTTAAAATAATGCCCAATGTGATGCAGGCAGCTTGCCACAGATAACCATTGGGAGTTGATTCTTGATAGAGACATTGCACTCAATGGGGACCTCATTCTGCTGCCGCTGCCATTGCCGCAGACGTAGCTCTGTACGAAGCCACCTTTGGTGTAGTGACGCACCTGTACAATTGGGTGGTGTTGTCCAGGTTCCGTCAGGGCGGCAGGTGATGGCTCCCCCGCCTGTGTGGCACTCGTCGCACGTGTAGACCACGTGGTCCCCGGGGTTGTACGGAGACGAGGCAGCACCTCGCGTGGCGTGAGGGATTCCCCCGGGCTCCGGACACACGCCTGAAAATCATGCATGGATCAGCGTGTTACCACATTGGGCGCGTTCCATTTATGCCACTTCGCCCCTGGCTTGGAGACGGCGCGAAATGGGCGCTTCGGCTCACTCGGCCAGTCTGCATACAATGTACGCAAATGGAACATTGCCACTGATAGGTCTGTCTGCAAGTGAATCCATTGTGGGCCAAGACCACTCTTTGCCTTGACTCAGTAGATATACCTTTGTTGTTGCATTTGGAAAATTTTTACCCGCTTCCTCGGTTGTGATTTTGCCAGCCAATGTATTTGGATTCGGTTCAAATAGTTGAGATGTATTTTGTCAGCATTGTAAGGCAATATAGTTGGTTCACTGACCTGGTTCTGGGCACTGAAGAGTGTCCCAATCCACCCCGTCCAGACATCCGGGTTTGTTGGGCACGCCATTCCGGCCCCACCACGTGACCGTGCCCTGCAGTTCCTCCAGCTTCAGCCAGCAGAGGGAGCTGCAGTTCCACTCCGGATATCCAGGGAAGGCCGGATCGAACACGGACAATTCCAAGGGGCGGGGTAGATGGAGGAAAGGCTCGGGTGACAGGGTGGTTTGCGCGTGCGCACTCAGGGACATTCCCAGGAAAGAGGGCAGTCCATGGAAAGCATCGGGATCAATGTAAGCCACCTGGTTGTTGGACAGAGAGAAACCCTCCAGCAAAGGCAGGCCAGCGAAAACTCCCGAGCGAACAGCCGGGAGGCGATTGAAGTGCAAATGGACAAGGTCCAAGTTCCTCAGACCGATGAAGGATCCGGGCTCGATGCTGGAGATGTGGTTGAAGGTGAGAATGAGCTTCTGCAGGGAGCTCAGCGTGTTAAACATGCCTATCGTGATCGCTGTGAGTGAGTTGTTGTGCAGGGACATGTAGGAGAGGGAAGACAGCCCGTTGAAAGAACCAATTTCAATGAAAGTCAGCTGGTTACTGGAAAGATCCAAGAACTGCAGGGTCTTCAAGCCATCAAACATTCCCTGATGAACTGAAGCTATTTTGTTGTGTTCTATGATCAGGTAAACAACTGAAACCAGATCACCGAAAACTCCGTTGATGGTAGAAATTTGATTGTGTCCCAGTTTAAGTTGCCGCAGAGACCCCAGTCCCCAGAAGGACCCCTGGTGCAGGACGGAGATCTGGTTAAAACTCAGGTCCAGATCGGTGCACTGGGACAGGTGACCGAAGGCCTGCACCGGCACCACGAGGATGCTGTTGCCCTGGAGAGAAACCTCCGTAGCTTCGGGAGGAATGTCACGTGGCACCTCCACGAGACCCCAGTGGGTTCTGTAGAACCTCCCGCCAGAAAACTCGTTTTTGCAGCTGGTCTGATTCGTACAAGCAGCCGACGCACCGCGCAGCCACTGCAGCACGAAAACTGAAAAAAAAATGAGCACCGTTTCACACTGGGTTGTGTTTTTGTATTTTCATATTCTTCTCAGCAGCAGCTGGACGACTACGCTGGGATTGGACTCCAGTCACTACACCTCTCCTGCCAAAAAAGATGCATCTATCGGTGCGCTAGTGTACCACCTGTGCCGATCGAGATACAACATCACAAACCTCGAAAAACTCTTCTGGCGTTCCAGAGGCGAGGCACACTAACTGCCAAGCACGCACTCACAGACAAAGACAGACAGACAGACAGACAGACAGACAGACAGACACACACACACACACACACACACACACACACACTGTTTTCTACGCAGAACATAGGCGTCTCCAACACTACAATATCTTCTGAATGACGGGTTCATCCTTGCGCTGCGTGCACGCGAATGAATTCACCACCGGACGTAGATCACAACCTCCGTGGGAATTTGATACATTTGATCTGCCAACCTAGCGCCTGAACGTACAATTTTTTTCACGGTGTGTGCACACGAGGCAAACAACCAAAACGAAGAGCAGACTTGGGGACATTTACAAACAAGCCTGGCCACTGCGTCCTTGATCCGTGGCCAGGAGAGAAAGCAGACGGAAGACGGAACCATCCAAGCACTAAATACGTACTTCTGCTCACTTGGAATCTAAGAACACGCATTCTCGTCATTCTCTCACTACTGCGGCCAAATATCTATCTTTGTTTTCGACTTTTTATTATGACTTGCCGCGCAAGTCAATTGTTCAACTCGTCATATTTCCATCATGAAAAACAATCATGTGCTGCGCACTCTTTTCTTCTACATTTGCACATCGAACGATTAGCTTCGTGCAATGTGACCAGGTAGGTGGGATGAAGCGACCGTTTGCCTCACGTCATCAAGTGGCAAGAAAAGGTAACAATGCGGCAAAACAACCAGAGAAGATCTATGCGAGTCGAACAGTCACAAACAACACAACTTACACAGAGTAGTGACATGCAGGTTGAGTTTGTTGGTCCACATCGCTGTGCTTTTCTTCTTCACTCACACACTCCTGAAACATTCAATTTCAAGTTTGCCTTCACAAAGATATTGCACAAAGATGAGTAAGTCGCCAAACAGATCAGGTGAGTGTGAGGTGATGACTCTAACTGCTCAATAAAACCGTGTTTTTCTCGCAAGGAGGAAGTTTGTTTCGGTCTGTTGGATCTCTTGTCACCGCGAGTTGCGCTTCTCTATGTCTCTATGACGCAACCGACTCATTTGCCTGCGCCTGGGTCGGATCTTAAACCTTGGGTAAAAATTCCCTTCCAGTGCGGATTTCACGCTGATTCAAACACAAATGTCTCCAAAACGATGGTGTTCAACAGAAAAATCTGTGTCTCGTCAAGGGAGCAAATGGCGGTGTCTGTCTTCACTTGGATGAGCTGAACGAAGCGAACCGTCACGGTCACGGGCTGAGGCGAAAAGCTTCCTGGGGTCGAGCCAAACAGGTGAAAGAAAAACCGTACGTTACATGTTGCCAAACGGTTTTCCTTTTGGAGAAACTGAAAAACTGAAGAGTGGGTTCAAAAAAAGAGATAGGCAAAGAAAGAGAAATACAAGAACAAGTTTTCATTTTTTCAGCATAAATTTGCATATTTTGCATTGTTCAAATGCGGACCCAGGGCAAACGAAGGACATCACATGCTCGGAGATACGGGAAGCAGTTCAGATGTTGATGGTCCACCTCACTTGTGTGCGGTTCTTGAGGACAGCACCGTTTTCGTGCAGCAGAGGCAGATCCTGGGTCCCATGGTGGTCCTGAACAAAGAGGCCGCAACACATCACACGGGGTTTGCCATGTTTCCTTCACCTTTGTTTTCCGTGTGCCGGACCTTCTCCCTGCTCTGCCCCACCTTGGCAGCTCCCACACACTTTTACCTGCTGAACAGACCTCGGCAGGCCAGGAGAAAGTGCATCAGCAGCTTGTCCCGAACTGTGTGGCCTGTTGTGCAGCATCAGCACCATGCAGTCTGTTTTGCTTTTCAAGATCGTTGCGTGACTACGAACAATTTCGAAGTTTGTTTGCCATGCATGAACTGATGCGCACAAAAAAGATGGCGACCTGTAGGTAAAATCTGAGCACAATTTCCATCACATGTGCAAACAAAAACATCCACCTCCCTTCCAGATCTATGTGCTGTTTTTGAGAAAAGGTTTTTTGACTTTCTTGCCACAGTGAGGTCAAACATCCAAACTTTTGTCTGGACGCTCATTTTGTTCAGCTCGTGCTGCAGCCCCGTTCAAACTAAAATTGGATGAACTGATCTCCCCTGGCAGCAGAGTGTTTGGGGCGGGCGGAATCAATCGACCAATCCTCTCGACAAAGACTCGCCTGGTCCACTCCAGCTCAATATGAAATCCTGGACCTCACTGCTTCCACTTCATGAAAATGTTTCCTCCATCAACGATCAGCTGCAGTAAAACCTGCATGCCTTGTGAATTAGAAAAGCTTTCATTTTGATGATCAACAGGATTCCTGAGAGGTGAAGAAATGTGCAATCCTCCTTTCTTCAGCAGTGAATCGCGCAACCATTAGCCAAGTTTCATTTGCAAAACACGTGCCCTGAACAAAACACAGCTTTGTTTATTTTGTGCAGCAGGCTTTCTCAAAGAGTCTTCAAATTGGGTGGGAATGCGACACTCACATCGATCCAGTTCTGTCGTGAACACAGCCAGTTGTGGGGAAAACACCCACCCCAAAGATTTCCAGTCAAATCAGATTGAAAAGGGCTTGACAACTGCAGTGGAATTTTGATGGCACCAACGGCGGTCGGCCAACGTGGCTGGTTTAGGTGAAGCGATAGATCTTTGTTGAAAATCTGAGTTAGAGCTGGGGTGCCAGATTTAGAGAAAGTTCAATCTGGACAAAAAGAGCGCAGAATGGCCACCACAGAGATGCTTCCCGCGAACGACACAGGGGTGAGCGACGACTCCGCCGTGGAGACCACTACGCTGCCCGCTGCGGTCGCACCCAGCGTGGAGACTCTACATACCATTCTCTACATCGTCATTGGCGAGTGGACACATCTTTTTCATGTTGGCTGCAGGACATTCCACTCTGGTGGTGTTGCTGTGATTGAACAAATGAACAATTCAACAGTTTCTTTGAGAAGAGTTTTTACGTGGCACCAAATGTGTCCCATGCCTCATCTGGGAAGTCCAATTTCAACTGAATGGATTGATCTTGCTTTCTTTGTTTTTATTTCAGGTGTTGTTGGACTTGTGGGAAACGGCTTCACTCTGATGATTCTGTGTTCCTCTTCCACCCTGCGGAGGAAAATCTTCAACATGTTTCTCATCAGCCAGAGCTGCCTGGACGGCATCAGCGCTGCGCTGCTCATAGCGACGGCCTGGGATCTGGTCTTCTTCTGGAAGCCTGGTCATCATGGTGTCCTGGGTGGGAAAATAGCATTATTGGTGCCAAGCATCAGTTGTGGTGGTGGACAATTTCTTTCTGCTTCAAATGAAATTTTAATCTGTCAAAATGCTTTGCAATGTGATGTTTTGACACAGGTGTTTTGAGATGCTATTTGTGGGACTCGAAGCACCAGCTGTGGACCTTCCTGATGTGCTCCACTTACAACCTCGTCGCATTGAACATTGAGAGGTGGATCAGCATCCTTCACCCTGGTGAGAATCTTTGCAGTCAACATCAAGAGGAAACACCTTTTTTGAAGCTTTAGCGAGTAGATTCTCTGTTTTGCTGTCCTGACAACGAATTGTGCCAAACTATTTATTTTTTGCCCTGCAGTATTTCACAAGGCCAACTTCAGGAGGAAGCACGCCCTGATCATGATAGCTGCAGCCTGGATGGTGGGGCCGGCCGTAAACCTGGCCAGATTTGTACCAACCACTAAAGTAACAGCAGAAGGACTGTGCATCTTCAACCAAATCTGGCCAAATCCCTTTTGGCCAACATTCACAGCCATAATAATTTGTGCAGTTTATCTTTTCATCCCACTGCTTCTAACTCTGTCTTTGTATTTGTCAATCTTTGTTCATCTGAAACGTAGAGCCTCAACTTGGGGGAGTCAAGATCAGTCTGAAACGATGAACAAAGCGACAACCAACGTTCTCAAGACCTTGGTCCTGTTGACTGCGTGTTTCTTTCTGTGCTGGGTTTGGAACATAACCAACTTTTTCTTGTACAATATTGGTATCAGGGTTTCTTTTACAAGTCCCTTTTACAATTTCACTGTTTTTATGCTGAACATCAGTTGTTGTGTAAATCCCTTTTGTTACGCAGTTCAGTACAGGGAGTTCCAAAACCAGGTGAAACGTTTGTTTTGTTTGAAGAGAACAGGAGAGGAGGAGACATCTGTGAATTCGGTCAGTTCTCAACAGACGACGACAACTTAGGAAGAGTTGATCGGGAAGCCGGGCAGCACTGACTGCACGTTTACCACTATGAACGTGTTCTCTGCGCTGCATGTTGCTGCGTAAAGTACTCGTGTGGTATCGGAAAAAAGTTTGGTGTGGTATCTCTTGTCTTCTTGACTGAGAGTGTTTGTAGATGTTTGTTGTATCCGGTGTCTCGACGACAAAGCAGAGTTCATGTACTCACTCAGTCCTCAAGTGAACAGAAATGCAAAATCACTTGGGAAAGAGATGACTGAGATTCAGCGGTGTGTAAGTCGTTTGAAGCTCTTTTGTGGAAGATTGTCGCTGTGTATGTTGTGGAAGAATATATAAACTGTTTATTCATCACTGTGGCAACGCAACAACGTAAGGTTCTCAACTTCAACACCATAAACGAGCACAACGTCGAGAGGTCGTTTCCACAACCATTCGCGAGTGACGTCTGCAAGCAAAACACAGTGGACATCGACCCAAGGTCTTTATGTGTTGAACATCAAATTCTTCATCTTCTCAAAACAAGGAGTGTCTTTCCTCTGCTCGGGGTAAAATTCCAGCGCTGACGATGTTCTGGTGCACACAGGGTCAGGTGCCCCCTCCACCTCTCACTCACCACACGGTTTTGCTTTGGAATGGTCTGACACAGGTGTTCGAGATGTGACAGTCCAAAAACGAAACAACCTTTACATTGGGCGAGAACTTTCCTTTTGAGTTTCACGAACATCATGACAGGTGGATTTCCAGCCCCTTGCATCTTTGTGATGTGGATCCAGCGTTAACCCGTTCTGACTCATTGACTGACAACAAACCCAAGGGCGTGGTACTTGCACTGTGCAACAGACCTCGACAGAGAACAAAACATCAACAGGATCTGGAACTTGGTGATTTGTAAGTCGTAAAAAAGGCAATGACATCGAACGAGCAGAAAGTCCAGGGGGACCCCAACGAAAACCAAACAACCTGTTTTGCTTTTAGTACTCCTGGGTGGAGGGAGTTAGTTTGCAGAATCCATCAGGAAACGCACACACACACACACACACACACACACACACACACACACACACACACACAAGCATCCCCTTGCATTCTTCTCAGACGCCGTTCCCATGTTTGTTCCCTTCCCTCAACCCAACTGGCGGGTCAACTCTGTCCCACCAGACCAAATGTCAGTCCCAAACAAATCCCATTTTGATGCCCACGCTGCTGTTGCTCGAGACCTTCGCAACCCCACCTGGTGTTGCATTGACCACGCGCCATAAAGTTTGGTCACTGAACTAGCTTTACAGATTCTCAGAATCCACGGGTCATATGCTTCAGCAGTTTTCACTGGTGTGATCTGCGACGTCACGGGAGCGCAGTCCAGCTCGGGTCGGAGTGTGACCCTTGCGACGCCGACGTCACGACGGTGTAACTTCGTGACGCCGTCTGGGCAGCAGTGTCCAACTCGATGTGGGCGACTTTGACCACGCTGTGCGGCGGCGTCGTGATGACGGCGTCGCCTCACGTGATGACGGCGTCGCCTCATGTGATGACGGCGTCGCCTCACGTGATGACGGCGTCGCCTCACGTGATGACGGCGTCGCCTCACGACGCCGCGCGGACCAGCAGCGTCCCGAGCGCCGCGGCGACTACGACGACGCCGACGGCGCTGCGCGGCGGCGTCACGGCGCCGCTGTCCTTGTTCTTGTCCTCGTTGTCCTCCGGGCGGTGGCGTCTCTTGAAGTTGAGCGTGTACGTCACGTCACCTGCAGAGGGCGCCAGCCACACTTTGTCCCACGCAATTCGAAATCAGATCTGCGATTCCTTTGTTCGAGTGTGTATTCAGACCATGTCCTGACCACATGAAGTGTGCGAGTTGACTCACCGTAGGGTGTGTCGGGACAGCAGGAGTACTCGCGCACGTTCTTCTCGGCCTTGGTCTGCTGCAGTTCCCACGTGTGGTCCGGCACGTAGTAAGACGTGTCCACCCGGTCCTTCTCCACCTGCGGGGGGCGAGCAGCGACAATGGAAGCCGATATTCAGGTGAAACCTGCACCGCTCTTCAGTTTTAACTCACATGTCACTTTCGGAGTCTTGAGCAATGACCCTGAGTGAGATCTCGTTCTCGCAGTACTGACCTTGAGTGAGATCTCGTTCTTGGAGTACTGACCTTGAGGGAAATCTCATTCTCGGAGTTCTGACCTTGAGGGAGATCTGGTTCTCAGAGTACTGACCTTGAGGGAGATCTGGTTCTCCGAGTACTGACCTTGAGCGAAATCTCATTCTCGGAGTACTGACCTTGAGGGAGATCTTGTTCTCGGAGTACTGATCTTGAGCGAAATCTCGTTCTCGGAGTTCTGATCTTGAGCGAAATCTCGTTCTCGGAGTGCTGACCTTGAGCGAAATCTCGTTCTCGGAGTACTGACCTTGAGCGAGATCTCGTTCTCGGAGTACGCCCAGGAGCCGAACTTGAGGGCACAGCGCGGGTCCGTCTGGTGCGGCAGCGTCCCGCACGTCGCCTTGAAGTGGTACTGCGGAGAAACAACGGACGCCTCAGTATGGACGCAACCAGTGCGATTCCAAACGAAGGATTCTTCTGAAGCATGGACTTGGGATGCGGCTGTTTCACTTGTAAATCTTTGTCTTTCACTACAGAAGCATCGTTGTTTGTCAGTTCATGTTGAAACCAGGGCGAAAATAACAAGATGGAAGAACGAGGTCCAACCACATTTTGAAGTGTAGCTGAACCTGAAACGCAGGGTGTCGTTGCGTGTTTGCACGCTAGTGGAGTTCGTCTGTTTGTCTTGTGGAATCATGTTCGTTTGTAAGTCTGACAGAACTGTTCTGCGTGACTGGTGCAATGCGAGGGTTGTCTTCTGGCGTCAGAAGTGTCTGTCCCACGCGCTCTACCTCCCCGTCCCTCAACGCACACACACACACACACACACACACACACACACACACACATTCACATCACCTGACCCGTTCGGCACTGACCTGCATGATCCACTGCACTTCCCCCTTGAACGAGACGCGCACATTCGCCTGGAAGAACGGCTTCACCGCCTCGATCCTGAAACGGGACTGTCGTCAGCGTGGTGCTGTTTCTCAGTCGCATATCCTGAGTGGAAGAACTGTGCCACACTGAGGAGACTCAAAGAAGATGCAAACACCGAACCCCTCTCGCGCACGTGTGGAGCTGTGGAACCTGTTGGCAGGGCTCCCTGGTTCCCCATCAGACGATGATGGATGTGTGAAGCCCACGGCGCCGCAGACTGTTCACAGACTGGAGCAGGTGAGGGGCGGGACCCGGCACCAGACCCTCCACCGTGTTCGCTGCATTCCCTCAGTGGTTCCACTCCTCTCATTCGGTGAAACGTTTGCACACTTGCTTTGTTCTTCGTTCCCGAACAGTTTTGAAGGATTTGTTTGTGGTGATCGTGTTTCTGGATGTCTCTTGCTGGAACCCATATTTTCACTCTGGAGCAATCTTGCATGGTGGAAAATCGAACAATGAAGGCAACGCCGGTTCCAGCGATACAACACAATGAGCACCGAGTGCAAACCAGACCAACACGTGTCCTGCTCAGGGGAGGTTCTGCAGGCCAGGCGCTTTGCCTGCGGCGGAACTGGGCGGTACGAAAGGTCGCGAGGACGTGAACACCAGATGTGAAGATGATGCGAATCGAGGGACGAACTTCAGCGGGCCTCAGGGAAACGGAATCGCGAATGTCAATGAACATGTGCGTCTGGAGACACGTCAGCCGCACTCATCCGGCTAATTGTGCGAAGCCCCTTTAGGGCGAAGCACCATGTGGTAGTGTAGTATATGGCAAGGTGGATGAAATATCCCTCTGTCCCCTCCCCCTTCCCCTCCCCCAACCCCTCCCCTCCCCCTGCCAGACCCCCATCCTGTAGAGAAGACAAGGAGGACAAGGAAGAATCGATGACATTACCAGCGCAAGGGACTTCGCACTGCAGTTGCCATGAGCACTGCTTCTTGTTCGTCCCAGGCAGTGCTGCGGCAGAAAAACTTCAGTGTGTTGAACCACCCTTTCCATCTGCAGCCTTTCACATCACGCACGCAACTCAGGCTCGCTGGGCGACTCACGTGTTCTGGATGACGACGTCCGGGGTCCACACCTCGCTCCAGGGCAGCACGATTGTCTGCAGGTCGTTAGGAAAGTCGGACGGGTTCCACGTGAGCAGGGAGTCGTTCCAGCGCTGCAGAAAATACGGCTTCCGGGGTCAGATGAAATCTCAGAGTCGACGCAGACACATACCAAAATTTTGTCAAGTTCTTGCGTGAAATTTTGGGAGATATCTGACAAAAAGGGAACGAAACAAGGCGGGATCGACTCACCAGGTAGACCCATCCGACGAAGTCGAACACCTGGAGCTGGGGGTCGATCTCCAACACCTGCAACAGTGCGATGATGTGTGAGACAGACAGACACACAGACAGACACACAGACAGACACACAGACAGACAGACACACAGACACACAGACACACAGACAGACACACACACACACACACACACACACACACACACGAACACAGAGGAGGAGGAGGAGGAGGAGGTGGAGGAGCAGGAGCAGGAGCAGGAGCAGGAGCAAGAGTAGGAGATAAAGTCAGGGCCATACTCGCACCTGCACCACCAAAGCATCAAGAGCGTGTGGTGCGGTGGAACTGGTCCACACAAGAAAAGGAACGGGGTATCTGTGACTTCCAGGGAGTGGAGTGTGCCCGAGTTGGTTTTACCGCGTGTGTGTGGTGCGACTCACCGCAGAGAATGTGGTGCGCGAGGTGTGCGTGCTCACCTGGACGAGCGAGAAGCGGATGTAGACCGGAAGCGCGACGCTCGAGTTCACCAGGGGGCGGCCGTGGCGCCCGAGCGCCGCGTAGTTGGCGAGCAGGTCGTCGGTGAGGCGCTTCTCGTCGTACGCGTCCACGTTGTTGACGTCGTTGTAGACGTTCTGCGCCGCCGCGCTGCGGGAGAGAAAACATGCAGTCGTTTGATGGGTTTCACCCCCAATAGACACTGTGGTGAAGGGTAGGATGTCTCCCATTGCCTACTCCACACACACTCACACACACACACGCACACACTGGCGCGCGCATCGAAGTTTCTCCACGTGTATGGCGTCATTGAGGCTGTCCTCTTCTGGTTCGGATCCCTGTAGTACCCTTGTCCGTGAACATTGAGTAACGTGTCATTGTGATACTGACCGCCAGGATAAAGATTCATGCCATTTGGGAAAATGCGCGGCATTTGAAAGGTGATGACGTCATGCTGTGAGCAGAGTACTTGCCACCGCAGCTCCGACTGAGGCACTCAGATCCACCACAGGGGTACATGTCTCACTCATCATCAACACGTCGTTGGAGGTCGGTAAATCAGACACGGAGAAATTCAGCGCGCTCATGGTCCCACCTTAACCTGCAGTGACCAGATGTTCCCCATTTCCACTGAGCACCACACACACCTTTCTTCAACCATTTCTCTTTCTTGGGCACTTCGAACAACCTGATCTTTCGAAATGGTTTCAAAAGAAACTTGTGGTCCCCGTGGACTTCAACGTAACAGAGCGAATTACTGTTTTCCACAACGGTGCGATCTCTAAACATATCGTACCAGCTTGCATTGTGGTAGAAATGGGTTCTCACCCCACAAAAAGGTTCCTGTTCAATCACACAACTCCTTTCTCAACCAAAGGTCTCAAAACGTCGTTGTGTGATTTCACAGGAACCATTTTCGTGCAGTGTGAGAACCCTGTCTTCTGACGCTTTGTTAGGGTTCACTCTCCCATGGCAGAGAGTGACTGCGAGATAGCATCACGCGATGATGATGAAGGTCAATTTTGGCATGTTGGCAAGAGCTGGGTCAACTCGAGAGTGCGGAGCGCTCGAGAGCTGGGTCAGCTCGAGAGAACATGTCAAAATTGACAGACATCGGAGTCAAGTGAAGCATGTCGAGCATGTTAGTCGTCACCATGGACGACTGAACACACGTCTCCTCCGCGATGGCAGGCCGGCCTCTTGAGTCAGCTGTTTCTGCAAGTGGGTCGTTGCACTTGAGCGCAGTCATGTGACTTGAATGTCAAGGTTTTAGCCATTTTGGTTTCTGAATTCATCGACATAACACATACAAAAGTTTTCTCTTGGTTTTTTACTCACATTTGTGTCAGTTGGTGATGTCCAGAACAAGTGTTTTTG
>JAAUXT010022092.1_pt1 | contig 20983 bp, 22 predicted proteins | sample 7278171 | NCBI WGS metagenome assembly JAAUXT01 (sample SAMN14350112, study PRJNA611818) | marine sediment metagenome | isolation source: surface marine sediment (1.8m) | place: French Polynesia: Moorea | collected 2018-08 | reverse complement strand
CTTAGGATAGTGGCTCCATCTAGGGAATGATATGATTGGCTGTGGCTGTTGCTGTGGCTATGGAAGGCCATGGCAGTCCTTAGGGGGTGGTCATGGTAAATATATATAACAAAACGTTGCAACGAGCTCGAACGTGCACGCAAAATGTGTCGCTCGCGATCGTCCAGTTGATTTTTGTGGCGTTGGTGTTTGGCCGCTCGAGTTGTGAGCATTTCTCACCAAAGTAGTTGGGCTGTGTGCGTACACATCACTGGCTCCTCCCTTGTTTGGGACCCCCACCGATCCTCGCTCACCAAGGTTCTGGTCTCTCAACGTCTCTTTCCGACGTCAGATCTTTGTCTTCCGTCCTTCTATGGTGTCTTCCTTTTGTCAAACCTTGGGTAATTCGATATCGTTCCCACGCACCTTTCAGCACAGAATTGGATGACATTGTCGTCTCACACAAAATTTGGAGAACCTTCGTCAACACATCGGCATTCCAAGGAACAACACCAAATTGAAGGAAGCTCAGAAAGGTGCAGCGGAACAAGTTTCACAGTTGGACTGGCTCTGAGCACAACTGCGCTGCAGATCGTTTTGTTGTATTCAGAAATTTGAATCCCCACAAGTACGCAATAACGCTGCTGCTTGTGTATTTGAAGAGCCCTTCAGATCTAATATTTGGGAAGCATTTGCGATAAACATTCGACGTTCTATAGATTTTCATCCAATTTATGATGCCCACACAATACAACGTAATTTGGCAAAGTGTTTTGGCAGACCAACGAGGGAATTTTCGGCAAGACCAACAAGCCAACATCTGCTGGCATGACACGGGGAATATGAATTTGCACTGCTCAGAATTACGGTGGAAAGTGAAAAATATTTGTGTAGCCCAGAATGATTGAAAAGTAAGCGGCGTATTATTTTCGCTTTCACTGGGGGAATAATTGGTGTAGCGTGCAGAATACTAATTCACGTTCAACCTTGTCTTTATCGATCCCATCGGCTCGTTCGCAAATATCTCCGTTTTTTCCTTCCACCGCAACAGCTAAGGAGAAAAATCAACAACTCAGTGGCGTCTTGTGTATGCACGCTTGCGAACAAACCAATTTGGTTGAAACTCCAACGAAACATCGACTGGTTTGCCAGTCGTGAAAAGAAGTAACGCTGAAGCTGCGTTGCACGGCGAATCCTGGGTGGTCGGTCCAAGACAAGAGGAAATGCAGAGCAAGTTCAATTGGATGTTCGTTGAGCGCATGTGAAAAGGCAAGTTGGTCTCCTGACGCTGGACTTGCGCACCAGCGAGGGTCCATGATGAACAGCCGCACGATGTGGCAGGAATTCATCTCGCAGCTCCGAGCTGCGCCCCGGTCGCGCACCAATCTCCTGCTTGGCTGACCACAGGCGCGCACGAAGCCGCCGCACAGACACCGGGGGAGGCCTCATTGACGACGCCACTTGTGTAACTGGACATGAAATGTATCGAATGCTGTAAATATGGGAATCAGTCAAAAGGGAGCCTCGTCCATCTTTCCCTTCTCTTTCTCCAAGCAACAGATCGACATTCAATCCAGCCCGTCAGGCGAGCGAAGGGTTTCCGGACAGAGAAAGTGGAGATGTTGGGCGCTTGAGCTGAGAGCGGATGAGACGATGAAGATCCATGGCGAGGCGCCCAGCTGACTAATTCCCGACCAGCTCCACGATCACTACATCAAAGCGCACTTGACCAATTGCTGCACGATTGCGAGAAATAGTCACATTTGGGCGTTCGATTTCCTTCCTTCCCCACAACCTTTCCGTCTCCAGAGACAGTGATGTAGAGAGATTGGAAAAATCCTTCGGTGTGCGGAGAGACCCAATTTGGTCAAGTCAGAAGGAAATGTTTCTGCTGTTTCCACCTCAACCTGTCAGTATCCCCAGGTTTACAACTTTACCTGCTCTGTTTTCTGTTCAAAACACGGGCCCATGAAAACCCTGCAGACATCTGGAGTCAGCAGATCACCACGGGATGAACTCTGACCTTGGAGTTTCCTTCTTCAAAGCGCATGAGCATCAGCACGAACTGCTGAATCTTGGTGTGCTTTTCATGTTGGAAACAGTATGGATCAGAAGGAAACGCAGGATGAATAGAGCGCTGATAGTGGGTTGTCCACTTCCGTCTGACTGCTCATTGTCTATCTGAAAGCTGCGAAAGCTGTCCAATGCAGTGTGTGGATTGTGCCAGCTTCATTCATGAAGCAATCAAGAACGCTTTCCGACAATTTGGGTGCCAAACATGATCTACTTGCTTTGTCGTCCTCTATGTCTTCAACTGCTTTTCTGGACAGTATTCACCGTCTGTTGAGACCCTCCACTGACCTGAAGGTTGCAAGCTTAAGGTGAAAATGAACTTTGTGTATGACAAACAGCAAATGATATTGGGATTCCTAGGTTGTGTTGAGCACTGAAAGAGTTACAATGTCTCTCTTCCTAAATGTCCCATCCGTGCGCAACACTGGGGAGCAGTATTCTGGGTCAATTCGTGGTCTCTGTGCGGACAGCACAACATTTGCTGTGGATGCTTCACGGACAAATATGCCTCAATTGTCAACTTGAAAAAAGTTTGAAGAGAGCTCGTTTGTATGAATAAGGGCTGTCGTTTTGGGCAATTCCAGTGCAGGCTTGGTGGTGAAGTGTCCTGGTTTGCTTTACATCCTATTATGGTCTCGTACATTACACAGGATTGTGAGTCTGAAGAGCCGTGGGTCTGGAGCTGTGCGCTGTGACTGCAACACGCTCCACGGCCTCCTCACTGACAAGGATTCACCGTGGTGCTCGCGTTCCATCAGACTGATCAGAAACCAAACAATGAATCTTCTCCACTCGAGGAACAATGCAAGAAATTTGTCACTAATGCACATTGTTGTTGGTCAAATGGATTCCCCTGCTCTCGGATGAGGCAGGCGCGTCAGTGTGACTGCAATAGATTGCTCTCTACCTCTCCCGTCGAATTTCCCACTGAAATTTGTCTTGCTTTGCCTCGACTGGCGTGCCAATTTGGTAGTTTTCGCACGATATTGCCTGTCGCCATTGGCTTTGATCCAACTAAGTCAACAATAAAACATTTGCCCGTTGGTAATTCATTTCATTTGGGAAACAAGCATGCTTGTCAAGATACTGTAAATTTCTTCCAGGATTTCATTTCATTTTCTTTTGTAATTTGGTCAGTACATCTCGGAAGTGTTCGTGAGCACTGCTGCTGCCCGATACGAAGCAAGATGTCACCAAATAAGGGAATGCATGTTTGGATGCCTGTGTAACGATGATTCGCCTGTGTATGCTCATGACTTCTGGTTTATGTCTCTTCACAATGACCTTGTTTATTTGATTTGTGGCTCCACTTTATTGGAAGAAAGCAATCTGAAAATTGACACGTGTACTGGGGTGATGCTCTGCAGCGACCACACAAACCCATTGACCTTGCTGGAGCAATAAGATAAACCTATCTTCTCTGCTTTCATGATACCAACGTGGTTCTACAAATCAGATGCAGCGCGTTTGTAGCATCAGAGAACAAGAAATTTGGGCTCCATTGACCCAAACTTCGCATCTTGGTGCCATCGGTCTGTACTATCCAGTTTGTGAAATGCCATAAATCAAAACAGGAAACGCAGAAGTATGGCGAGGTTCCAACAAGAAACGAACTATTTTTGAAGACTTCAGGATGGTGCGGACTTGAACTTTCAGGATTCTCCACGATATGTACTCAGGTCAGGTCCCTTTTCGTCAGCAACCACAAGCTGTCTGGTAGAACGAAGTTTGGAAATGTGTGCATGTCATCACCGTCTTCACTCTTCCAAACTTGCCAGTGTGGAAGAACCATCTTTGCCACCAAACATGGTTCCACAAGAAGCCGTGTAGTAGTAAGAACAGTCACACGGAGAATGGATCCATTACCATGTCACTTCCAACTACATTTGGTGAAATTGAATTCAATGAGACAGATTTCTGCGGCAGGAAACAACCCAGAAACCTGTATTGATTTTCCATGAAGTAAACCATATCATGGAAAACTACGTTTTTGTTACTCACTTATCAGATGTGTCTCCATCGTATCTGGAAAACAGGCAGGAATCTGGATTGCTTTGCATTGAAGGCGCAGGCAAAGCGCTTAGCCAATCCGTCGCGCACTTCTCGCCTCTCCCGCCTTGTAATTCTGAAGCCGGAACAAGTTGCAGATGTGCATTTCAATTTACAAGAAGCCCCTGCCACACTTGCCTGGAAAGGAAATTCTCTTCCATCATTGTAAAGCTCACTTCCGTTGACTGCCTCTCCAGTTGGCTTTCCCCAGGCTGGGGATAGATTGGCTCAAAGTTTTGAGAATGAAGTTCTTGCAACCTTGAAATGCTTGACAAATTCACTTCGGTTTGGTGTCGGACAAAAGTTTCGAAAAGGAAAAAGATGAACAGAAGAATCACTTGGGCAGAGATGTGCGACATGCTCGCGCTTCAAAACACGGTCTTCATTGGTTCTTGCGGTCACAGTTGCTTCTTTGTTGCATGAATCCAGTATCCAGGCCAAGAACATCAGCCGTGCGCTGCAAGTGATGGACAATCAGAAATTACTGGAATTACGGCGAGTGTTTATTGAATTGAGAAGAATGAGGGAAATTAGCCGACATTGTTGTCTGGTGGCGACGGTCAATTCCCGCTGATCTCTGCGCAGCACCTGGGGGCGTCTCTCCGACATGTTGCGCAGAATTTGAAATTCCAAAATTCCGCCTTCCACGCCAAATCCCTCCCCTCTCAGCGTCCCACAGGCCGCGCTCATCCCAGCCTCCCATATGGCAGATTTATTGTGGGGCTTCGGTGCTGGAAATATTTTCATGATCATCAATGGCGCTTTTGTTTGGTGTTTTTGTGTCGCTATAGAAATATGTGTTCAATGAATGTTGGCCATGAACAGATGATACTGCCCAAATGAAGTGTCTGCTGCAGAGAAAGCCATTCTTCGGAAAAAAATTCTTGTTGGACTTGTCTGTGTTGTCGGATTCGGCGCGTCAGTGACTTCTTCATGGCCAGTGGTGAAAGGGGGATCCCGGGAGCAGTGTGGATGTTTGGACGACAAACGTTCAAGCATCCTCCTAGTTAGACAAAAGATAGTTTTGCTTGAGACTATTTCCTCTCTTCAGAGCAAGACATTTTTGAAGAACCTGCGTGTTCCTTCCCTTGACGTTGCATTTCAATAAAGAACAGGATTCCATTGCATCCTCTCCTGATATTATTCCAGAACAAGCCCTTCTTTGTTGTCAAGAAAATACTTGCCCGAGTTGTTGTACAGAGCAACACACACACACACACACACACACACACACACACACACACACACACCACTTCAATTTCTCAGTCCCAACAACCGAACTTCCGCAATCTTTTTTACCAGTCAATTCAGAACTTAAGGACCTGCGGGAGGGGTCGCCTGACCCTGCTGCACCGGTTTCAGTCTTCAGTTGGAAACTCCATGTGTGCACAGTGAGTGCTTTTTATCATTTCCAAACTTTCAGAATTTAACCTGCGCAATGGCCTGAAGAATAGGGTTGAATGACATCAATTTCGTTCAATGACCACAAAGGCAAAAAACCCTTGAAAACTCCACAGGCACTGAAATGTTCTGAATTAGCCTGAGGCAAATCTTCAACCGTTGTTCTTTGTGCCGACAAGTGCGCTGACCAGAGAAATCACTGGTCTGTACACAAAAACGAAATGCGTTTTGTGGTCATGAGCATTTCACACCAGCCAAACTTGTCTGAAAGACAAGAACATCTTTTCTGTCCAGTTTGTATGTTGTGCAGGAGATTGGTTTCAAGAGCTGGACTGGGTCAACACCGAGCACACCCTGTTTCCTGTCTGAGCCTTGAAAACAGTATCTGAACTTGTTCAGAGGCGTTCAGCGAGCAAGTGCATGTACATCCTAATTTCCCATCGAGTGGGTGGCTTTTGGTGGAGTGTTGTAAGGACTACCAGTTGATGAACTGTTTTAGAGGCAATGAAGAGCGCAATGTTCTGATTGGGAAGAAAAATTACTGCTGTTTAATCCAATATTCTCGAATCAAGGTTCTTAATGACACCGACCTGCCTTTTGTGCTGCTGTTTCACACAACAGTCCCCAAAGTGAATTTGACAGACAATTTTGCCGGATAATTGTCACAGAAAATTTCATTAGGTTTGGACACTCCACGTCCCGTGGGAGTTTCATACAACTGTTCTGGGATGACTTGTCAAGGAAGTGAAAATACCCCGCAGAATTTTTACGAATTGAAGAGACAAGTTCAGCTTATTGAGTGAAGGCCTCGCAAGCTCAAATTGATTTGTACAAGCCACTCCCGTACTATGATTCACCAGTTTATCAAATTTGCCTGGCTAATTTGTGGCTCAAGAAATCTTGCACTCTTTGAAGTCTCCTTGTGTGCACCAACAAAGGCTTCTCTTTCTCGAAACGCGAAGCCGTCCCACCGATGTACAAAACCGCATGCGCCGAACATGTTTACCATATTAAGTGCATCGATATTAGCGGAAAATTGAATCTTTTATTGGCCATAGCAGATGCTTAACTGAACGAAAGGCGATCCTAATCACCGCAGATACGGTGCGTCCGACCATTGCAGAGGAAATTCCAAAGAGCGACGAGGGGAGCGCCACTTTAAATTCTGCCTCCAACCTGGTTACGAACGGTTCACCGCTTCGAATGAACAATTGCGCGCTTTGGGCTGCCATTCCAAAGGAATGATTCAACAATTGCTGCACCAGGGACTCGTGTAATTTTGTTCAGAGCCAGTCAAGGAATTTTAATCAGTGCCTAATCTGTGGTTAGATCATTGGGTTCCAATGAAGTTTTGTTTTGAACTTGCATTGGGTTGTGTTCAATCTCATGATGAACCAGCTGATGCAAACTAATTGTCTATTGGAGCCCCAAGACAACGGCTTTGACACGTGTGGACTGCAGTGTCGAAGGAATTTGTGCTGCGTTTTTCTGTGGATCTGCAGTCTTCTTGACGACTTTTCCTTGGAAGGTTGTCTTTTGCGAGCTTGTGTGCACTGAAGCTCGAGATGCAACAGACCTTCCACATACTGGGAACATGCTCTCACGACACGATTTAAAGGGTTCAACGCTGTTTCTTTAAAAAGTTTACTGTGCCTCATTCACGAACATGAGGCCATGTTTGGTCTCTGTCATACGTACGGTACACTTCTTGAAACCTCAATCTGCCTGACATGACCACTATGAAGGCAATCCTGGCCCGTAGCTGTTTGCCTGCGATCCCACAGACCTCAGGTTCGAGTACACCGGCAGCCCATATCAATAATTCATAGGAAGGTGCGCTAATCCGCCGATTATCCGCGGACTTTCACTGATGGCCACATTGTTTTATCGGCTGCATGAAGATTAATCCAAAGATTTTGTCAGCAAATCACCCGCCCTCCCCCACCCCTCAGCCATTCAGTGTCAATTCGACGAGTATTTGCGACAGCTTTGGTGTTTGGCTTCTCGAGCTGAGCCATCTGTGCATCAGAATTAATCCTGCTCGTAATCACAGGTTCAACCGCCGCTCAAGCTGTGCGATCGCAGTTCGGCTCCAACACGAAGTCTTCTCATGTTCGAGTTGCATCACATTCGTGTTTTGCCAAGTCTCGTCTCCTGTCAACCCACTCAATTACATTCGCAGTGGTGGTTTTCAAATGGTATTGCTTCAACCAGTGTCGGGTATTGGAGTCGCACACTTCGCTTCAAGGAGATAATTGCCGGGTGCACTCCCTTCTTTGGACAAAACATGAAGAAAATGCAAAAGGTGATAAGGTGTAATTATTTCAGCTCAGTTGCCCTGCATGCACGACAATTAAAACTCGGTGAAGGGGGTTGGCTGGAAGTGACCGAGTACATTACACTTCAAAGCATAGATTCACTGACCCCCACAGACTTGATATGAACCTCAGTCCAGCGAATTGTCAATAGCTTTCAGAAGTATGGCCATTACAGACGGTTTGTGCTGCTGATTCCAAATGCGTGCCAGATCTGTGGTTTGATATTGAAAGTCTTTCTTCAACGAGACCTCCCAAAACTGGGCTAAGTTATGCGCAGGGAGGAATCCCGGGCAATTAAACAGGGCGCAATGTTGAGGGTGAGCGCGCAGTCGTCGGACTTACAGGGTCAATTCCAGAGTCGATGCGGTGCTTTTCTTCTTCATCACGCTCCTGTACTTTGTGTTGTCAATCTAAAAACATATAAGATTGTGAAACGATGAACACTGAAGAAAAGAAACCCAATTTACATCTTCTCGCAGGCAGTTTCCTTTTCAGGGAGTGTGAGAATTTGGTCTGGCTTCTGCTGCAAGTGAGCGAAATGTTTCGAGAACTGCATCGCAGGGAGAAGCGCTCACATCCCACGACTGGAGTCCTCACTCGTACGCTGTGTCCGATTCCATTTCCCCCGATTAGATCTCCATTATCTACTTTTGACAGTAGTGAGATATTCGCCATCATTAGGGTTTGAGGCGGAGGGGAGGTTTTCATGTTATTTTACCTCAAAGATTTGTTTGATTGATAGGATTTGCAGGGATTTTGTCACCTGGTGTCAGAGGACGGGCTGGTGTCGAGTTCGTGTCAATCTGGAGGGATCATTCTCATGACGAGCCGAGCTCACACTTCTTGTCGACTTTGTTCGGAGCAGCCTGATATGATTTACCGAAATAGAATCTGGCTCTCATTTTTTGCCTCACATCTCGGGTGTTTGAACAAGAAAAGTTTATTTCTGGTTTCACGAAGCCAATCAGTGAGAACCTCGCAGTCGGTGGCGGACCGTCGTCTCCTGTTTCCACCCGAAGCTTGAAAAGAACCGCGATAGCATTGTTGTCAACCAGACGGTCTTTTATTGCCGAAGTTTTGCCTCGCATTAGTTTTCGTGCAAACTGAGAACAACATTGCTGCGCAGAAAGCCACACACAATCTTCCAAATATGAGGGGCTCCCTTCATCTCACTCACATTGCCAATTCAAGCTGCTGCAATAAATTCACAGAGATGACAGGATATTGTAACCACTTGTAATTGTTTCATCTATCTCCCAGCCCATCCACTCTCTTTTGCCCACGCTCCTATGCCTCTGGGACTCGGCAAGTTTGAGTATTTCCCAATGAATGTCAATACCGATCCCCCCAATGTATTTGACCACAGCACCAAGCCCTCCGCGCCTGCACTTTTCCCAGCTCAGTTTCACCACACTCGTGAAAGACAAGTGTTCCTGTCCGATTTTTTTCAAGGGATTTCTGTTTAAAGTGGAAAACAAGTGTTCCTGTGCGATTTGTTTCAAGGGATTTCTGTTTGAAAAGAGTAACTTGTTTACGAGCAATCATTGTTGGCAACTTGACTCGTCGGGGGAAACGAACTGGAATTGGGTTTTGTGGTCAACGTTTTCCATTCGTGGACTGATGTACGCAGGGGCACAAATTTGTTTCTGACTGGTTGTTCTTCGGACAACCCCAGGTATTCTGAAAATTTCTGGACACACAACTGGCTGCTGCAAGCTCCAAAGGAAGTCCAGTGGAAACAAAGGGTGTCCACTGTGGGTCTGGACTCACACCAACCCACAAAATCTCCCAAAACGAGGCTTTTCCCTCCTGACAAATGGCAAAGTGCGTCTGATGCCCGATGCAGCTTCTAACAGAGAGCCTTTGGTTGGAAGGGCGCGACTCTTTGTGCAAAATCCACACAAATTGTCCAAAAAATTGTCTCAAGCTTGCCAGTTGTGCAGGGAATTTACGTCTGGATTTCTGTCCAGTGGATTCGACATCACAGTGGCTCTCGACTTTCGATTTGACAGCTCTTTTCGTCGACTTGAAAGAACGCTTTGTTGTGCCAAGATTCACCAGGTGTCCTCTGGGCTTTCAATCTGCCTTCAAGAACAAGCGATGACAGTTCTTGGGAATTAAGTCGAGCCCGGATCGGGCGGAGGAGCCGATTTGCGTGCAGGTGAATGAATCAGCGTACACACCCCGACTGCAGGTCGGAAGTTGAGGACAAAAAGAAACGAGATCTGCATAATTAACGCAGCCCAGGATGTGTGTTGCCTTCAGATGCAACTTGGCATTAATCTCGCACCTGAACAAAAAGGGCCGTAATTAGAAGAATAAACCTCGTTTCAGAGACCTTTTGGAAACTTCATCTCAGGCGCTGTTGAAGAACAAGGATCGCACCGGAGGAACTCTCCTCATCAGACATGTCTTTGTGATCCGACCTTTCACTCCGGTGCTACTTTGTCTATCTCTGCCAACAAGCTGCCTGAAAGCAGTATCAATCACATCATTTGCAAGGGGAAAGTAAAATATTTTCCTGTTTTGCCATGTTTTCCGCAGAGCAGGGAGAACAATCTGCAAAGAAAAAGCTTTGTTTGCTCCAGTGGGTTCAAAAATGTCATTGTGTGAAAGTGTGGAATTCAAGCTGCAATTTTGAACGTGACAATTGACATCCGTTTGATTTTTCCAGTTGTTGGTTTGGGGATGGCAGCATATTTTGGGCGAAATACGGTTTCAAGCATGTGCCAGAAACATGCCGCAGGTATCGAGGGCAAAGAGGTTTGAATTCATGAGGGTTTTCAAACAAGGTAATGTGTGACTGGATGCCCCGAGGTGTTTGTGCACAGGTTAACCGATGACTTGGATGGGACAAACATTAGGCAAGAAGCCTCTGCTCCCACATGGACATCGGGCTTCTCATTATTGATGCGCGAACTCCCGACACGTCCAGCCCGCAGGCAAGATGTTTGTGTCGGATGTCCTGGGATGGATGATACCCACTGGTTGAATATCATGTGACAATGATGTATTGGAGAGTTGTTGAATGACATTTGAACACACCATGCAGCACTAGGTATTGTGCAAAGGATGGATATCTCTTGTGTACACAAAGCTTGCAATAAAAAGCTATTTTTCCGCTCAGTAGCTCTGATCCTCTCTGAAAGGATTGCGAACATTCACACCGTGGCAGGTATGCACAGAAAGATATGTTTCCCCGCCAGGCAAGCACCAAATCCTGAGCGCAGATTTAAATACTTTTAACTGTTCACGTTTGGGATTATTTATGGTGACACGATAATTCAGATGACAGGATAACATTGGGGCAATGGCTGGCACGCATGCAGCAGAGTAACAGAAATTGATGTGCTCTGTTGCTGGTGGACCACAGGTTTTAAAGCCGCAACACAGATGCACAAAGTTTCACCGGAAGAAAGGTATTTGGTTGGATTGTCACAGTAACAACCGCAATTGCCTGACCTTGTACAACAGTTTCCAGTTGATTTAGTGACCCAGGTGGAAAATTTGACAATTGTCAGAAAAATAAGACCCTTCTCCCACCACACAAGGATGTGGCCAAAATGCATGTCTGTGACCTGTAGAACCCGTATTCTTTTCAAAGACTGAATTGTCCACCATAATTTCAGTGCATGATGCTGTGCTGGAGGAATGGTAACAACTGAAAGCGCAGTTGGTTTCTTCTCCAACCAAAGGTGCGGGAGTAAAACTTTGTGCCTGCTCAATTCTCCGTCCGTCTGTCCGTCCAGACAGACCACATTCACAAGCAAAAGTCTGCTCCATTTCCACCACCTTTCCAATCAGTGTGCAAAAATTTGGAATTTGGTTCAAACTTTATTGACAGTGTATTCTTTTGAAGGTGACGAACAGCTGTTAAGCAGGGTTTCAAAAGAAATTGGTCATCACCTAAATGGGCTTTTGATGGCGGATGGTCACAGGGAGCCCCGATGAGTCCCGCTGTGCCCGTCGTGACAGTACAACACATCCGAACACACTCTACACAATTTTGGCGGGAGCAAAAGTCCTACATGGCCCCCCAATCACACCCATCTCTCCCCCGCGTCTCAGCAGTACGATAGAATTTCCTAATTAAAGTGTGCAAATTGAGTTTGAATGAGTATGGTAATTTTCATACCATGGGAAGAGGAATGAGTCTTGAATGTCACCGAGGCCTGTTGTAAAATATGCACATTTTCATTGTGCGTCTCGAGATCTGTCAATCATATCTCGCAGTGGTGGTGATATTTGAGAGATTCAGGGCTCCACATCAGTTGGTAAATACCAATGCAGTCGAGACACTCACTCACTGCTCACTCATCTCGGGACTTCAATCAGAGCGACAAGTCGCCCTCTGACCTGAGGAGATGGGAGAAAGGTTCTGTCCTTTAACCACACCCCTCAACAAGCTCACAATTATTTTGAGCTGTCAGAGTGTGCACTTCGCAGTTCGGGTCCTGGCGGTGTCGCTGAAACTCAGCAGTTGAAGTTTGTTGTCAGTGAGAAAGGTCTCAAGACAGGCGAAACTCAGACATTGGACACGGCCATCGCGGCTGCGCATCAGGTGCCAGTCGCACAACTAGCGCGATTGATAACGCCACGAAGCGGCGCTGGCGCCGGGTGAACAGCGAGCGCGGGGCGGGTCGCGTCACTGGAGTCGCAGACGCCTCGGTCGCTGCCGCCGCTCACTCGGCTGCGTCGCATCTTTCACCCACCACCACCTCCCTAACGAGCTCCCCGTTCCAACAAGCACAAAAACTCCTTTATCATGGGGAAATTTACACGTCCACTCAACACAACACAAAGCGACGAAGATAGTCATGAGAGTGCAGCAAAGCGTGCAGGTGACTATTTCAATCCATTCTGCGGAGAAAGGGAACTTTTTTGGATCAAGCACTTGCATTCCTGGCTGCATGGATTTCACAATGCGAAACCAAACGTCTTATGTCTCTTTTCAGCGTGGGAAGCCTGTCTTTTTCGAATATATAAAGACAGTTATCAATCTCCGCTCTGAAACTCTGTTATCACGCAACGCAGCGTAACTTTGTGGAAAGACATTCTTGTTTTGATTACATGCCAATTACCTTGATGCCCGCAGATGCATTCTTTGTTGCAGCATCATTTCACCACCAAGAAGAGCGTCTTTTTGATATGATTGAGCACACAAAATTACATCCGAGACAGAAAAGGTATTTGTCAGATTGCTTGTGTGCCTCGAAGCACACAGTCAAGATTCCTCCTGAAAACGGTTTTTTGGACAACATCGTGTGATGTTGAAAGGCAACCGTATCAGCTTCAGAAGTTTCTCTTAAAAACACTTTTGTTCATTTTCTCGTGTTGCGTTGGCTCTCGCGACAATTTGAGACACAGCCCTTTCGGCTGTTTTTGCACGGAGCTTGTCGCCTTCAGGCCAGCAGACGACCTTCGTTGCAGCATCGTTGCAAACCCTAAACTCCAATGTTGCTCACACGCATCTTGATTCCGGTTCGCAGCTCTTTTCAATGTTCGCTGCACTTCCGCCACTTCTGAAGAGTCCTCCAAAAAGACATTACACCAAAGAAAACAATGTTCAATTAGTGCATTAATCACCTAGATTTTAACCCGTGACATCACACCTCTCATTCTTCACATGAAAGGGCTTCTTTTGGCTGACTGCACCTTCGTGTCGATTCCAAGAAGCAGGAACGCATGTGTGTAAGGTGAAGGAGCGCGTGGATCCGATTGTGAAAAGCTATCAATCTGCGACAGGAAGGAAGCAAAATACAGCTTCGGGGAGACTTATCAATGCCGATCAAGCTCCCTCTCTGTTCCCACAGAAAGAAAAGGCAAAAGGCCAAACGAAAGTGCAGCGGAAACCTGACTTGAAAAATAGCCGAAGCTTGACCTAATTTCAATATTGTTGTTGTTCCAGGGGGATGAATCATTTCATTTTTCTTATCGACTGACAAACACAGCTCTCAAACGAAGTGTTTCCCAAAACAGTCGGTTTCAATGGTGCAATTGAAGGGAGGGCTGATGAATTGGTCCTCTGGATTTTCAGACACGATCACTTTTATCCCGGAAACAAAACGACTGTTTGTTGTTCTGGGCTTGGATCAACGAAAGAGAAACACCATCAGTCCTGGACAAAGACAAACCGAACTTGGTATTCTGGTTGCAAAAATAGTTGAATCATCAGCTGCAAATTGGACGCCTTCTGTAAGAGATTTCTGTCCGTCGCTTGTGATGACTGAAAACTGCCTGACTCAGTTGAGGGACTTTCCTCTTTGCCACATTTGTGTCAAGGCTTGACGAAAAACAACGCTGTAAAGCCCATTCGTGTTGGTGGTCTTTTAATCCAGCCGAATTGAGTGTCTCTGCAGACTTTCTGATTCGTGTTGTCAATATTAATTCCACGAAGAGGGAAACCGAATTTGGGGCAGCGCCTTTCTCACTGCTGCTCTGCACAAAAAGGCTCTGGGGATGTATTATTGACTTGATTCCCGCACCATGCAAGATTGACCACAAATGGAGTGATCATAAATATGGTGCAAAATGAGGTAATCAGATGCTGAGACATCACTGGGCCTCAGACCTGGATTTTGCGGTTTGCTGAGCCACAGAAATAACGGAGCTTGCATGCTGGATAAGGCCAGCCTGGCTTCTTTGAAATGTCAAGGATTTAAAAATACTCAAGGCCGGGGCATTTTCGCCCCTTTCAGAAAACATTTTCCTCCCCGTTTGGTGAAATCTGTACATTTCAATTCATAGATGACGCAGTGCCTCAATGTCAGCGGAACACTGCAGATTAGTTCCGTACCTTCTGCTCAACAACTCTTACGTCAGGGTTGCAACATCGCACAAGGCTCTGTCACTTCAAGCAGGAAATCCTGTCGTGTTGAATGTCAAAGGTGCAGCTGTAGAAATCACACTCTTAGTTCTTCCAGATAAAGGTGCCATTTGAACAAATTCCTGCAAAATTTCGGAGTACCAAGGCAGCTTGAGCTCTCGTCTGCCCAGAAAGACATCAATTCAGTTGTACGCTTGTACTCCTACGCCTGTCAACGCTGCACTTTGGGTGTAAAGATTCTGAAGTTGCCAAACACAGACAGCGAAAGTCAGAAATGAATCACGAGTTCACCTGTGTACGAGCGCAGAGACATTCTTTCGTGGGAGAGTTTTTGTGCGGGTTCTTTCTGTTCTCTGTGCCGCTTCGAAAGACTGTGTGACAACAAATTTGTGACAATGCAGCAATACCGTTGACGTTTGACGCCCACAGCCGTTGTGGGTGGAGATGATGTCCAACCTGATAGAATTATTTTGACTTGAAATGGAAGCTGTTGTCGTCATTCTTTGATTCTGCAGCCAAATCTGGACTTCAGTTCCCACTCTGTTTTTGTTATTGTGGCGGATACCTTTCTAAATCTCCCGTGGGACACCACAAACAGCCGAATTTGAGACGATGACAGGGGCGAACTTGTCCATTGAATGAACAAAGCGATTCTCTGTTCGGAGGCAGCGTCTGAGAGGAGGGAGGAGGAAATCAAGTCCATGATTGGCCATAAAACTTGTTGCCACCATGTGATGGATTCTGTGTAATCAAGGAGAGGGATTGATTTCCTTGTGTCCACGTCCACTGTTTGAAACTGCCAGATATCAACTGTTATTCCGAGGAAATGGCGCACTTGTGTAGCCACATCCTCCTGTTAGCGTGTCTTTGAAAGCCGATGTTATTGATAGACTCAGTCTTGATCTCCTCGGGATAAATGTCCTCGGACGGCTATGTTTGCTTTGGATCGGCAAGATGGCCCTTTTTGGCTCCAGCTATGTTTTTATCAGTGACTGGCCATCTTTCAGAAAGCAGTTCTCCCAAATAAAGAAGAGCTTTCCTGCCTCTTATCTGCAGTGTGACTGCAGTTGTTGTGTCCACGCAAGTGAGTTTTATCTTTGTATGTCAGCTTGCTGACTGAGCAAATAGACTTCCAAATAAGGCAGATTCTCTTGACACATGACATTCTTCCCCGTGAAATATGGATAGAGAATTAAGAAGTGCAGTGTTTGCAGTTACTGTCACTTTCCTTCCGGCTATACTGGTGAAGTCCTCATGTTCAAAGCCTTCACTGACTCTGACTTGGCAGCTTCTCACTCTTGAATCTCACTCTTGAATCAAGAAAAAGAGGAGACGACCCTTTTCAGGTCCAGAATCTGCAGTTACTCTTGACCACACAGTACATTATTTCAACGCAAAACAGACGCGGCAGTCCGATATGTGTCGCTTTTTTTCCTGATTGAACAAAATGGCAATCTGACGCCACGTATGAATGAAAACAACAAGGTGTTGAAGTCAAACAAGAAAGCCAAACCAAATTGCTTTTGGTCTGAGGTAGAAATCGACAACACATGGGGAAGTCTTGCGAAAAGAATCCAGAATCCGCAGGCCATCGGAACAGTGATATTTTACATTCGCCTTTTCTGTCGCGACATCATACGCCTCAGTCCAGCGCCCTGACCGCTCCGTCGGCAGGTATCGACCATCTGACTCGTCAGGGATCGGGGCGAAGTATCGACCCGACACCAGGACGAGTATCCTTCCTGGAGCTGACGTCGTTGGAGCAATGCCGGGACAAGACGTGATGGACGAAATTGGTTCCGGTCGACAACTGAAACAGGCGCGAATTTGTCCAGGAGTCGCTTCTGCCAAGATTTTGGTCCTGCTCCTTCAGAATCAAGACCATCCTTGGAAAGGCTTGGTGCAGAAATCTCCCGTTCACGTAAAATTTTGTTGCACCTTGGAGACCAAAGGCTCAACTGGCATTCAACACGCGAGATGTATTCAAACCAATGAAGTTTAGTGCGCAAGCAAATTGATTTGACCAAGTCATGAAAGATGTTTATCGTTGTTAATCGTGAAGTTTGTCTTCAAACTCCAGTCCATTGTTTCCGACGTCGCAAAAGCACGAGTGGGGGCGTATGAGTTCATACGTGATTGTGACTTTTTGCATGTGCTGCATAAGGCGGCTTTGAGCGCACTTCGACGACCCGGAGAAAGTGGCTCAACGACCACAAAGACTCCAAAACGGTGCGAAAAAGCTGCACGAAGTGGAAGAGAACGAGCTCATCTCAAATAATGCTGCTGCACTTTCATACTTAGCACCCCGAAATTGCTTGAAGCAACATCGACTTTTGAAAGTTGCTTCATCTTCAATTTTTTAAAGTGAAAAAAGTAAAGTTGTGCAATTTGAGAAAAGTGGTGCACGCGGCAGATCAACTGGGAACAATTTTGTCACCTCGCAATTGGCACCTCACAGCAAATTTGCTTGTGACTCAGGCTCTGCTCTTTTGAACAGGCATAAACTCCATTACCATCGCCGTGTCTCAGGCAGAAAATTCTGTTTAAGCTTTTAATTTAGCGACTCAAATTTCAGGAGGAAAGATGACTAAGATAATGGACTGCTTCGTCCCCAGAAGGCTTTGGAAAGTGCTAATTCGCGCATTTGCGTTTTCTGGGTTAATCCCGCTGGATAACCGTTTTTTGGTGATTTATTGACGTCTAAGAGTTGCAGACATTAGTTTTTGTCCTCAGAGATAAAGCATTTGTGAGCGTTCATGAGGATGAGAATGCATTGGCTTTGGGCTGGGAAAACGTTTTGCAATTACATGCTTTTTGTAAAGGCTGCACTGTTTAATTTGCCACAACAAAAGACACATCGGATGAAAGCGACTGAGGATCTGAAAACAGCAACTCACTGCGTGGAACTCCACAGAATCTGCATATTTCTGTTGCGAACACACTCTGGGAAAGGAGTCATTGGCTTCAATGCGTTTGCACGACGAGCTTTCTTGAAGGAATTTCTGATTGATCTGGGATGAGCAGGAAACACAATGCACATTAAAACTAAGAATTTATTTCGTGTGAAGTGTGTCGGAGAAGGAATTTTTTGGCAGACGAACCTCCAGGTCTGAGAGCACACAAACTCTTCTGTGCTGTGAGAACTGAGCAAAATCTTTGCAAATCTTGTGCCAAGATGGTTCTTGTGGGAATACTTCCGAAAACTTTGGCCCAACAACTCCACAACACCTCAGGTCTGGGAACCAAATTCTCGGGACTCCTTTTGTATCAAAACAAAGAGGAAACTTCGAGGCCTCCAGGGTGAGACACCCAATTCTCCCCAACCTCAATTCCGTTTTCGCCATTGATCACATGCATCAAACCCAAAGTGAACTGCTTCGGTGGTTTTCCTTGTACCTGGATGTCTGCTGCACGTGCTTGTCCACGAAACCAGACAAAGGCTGTTTTGGGTCTGGTGAATCTTTTCCGTTTTCCGTATCACAGGTTTGGATCAAGAACTCGAAGCATCAAACAGATTCGGTCTTCACCTTCAAACACCAAAGACATTCCGGCGGGAAAAGCTGGTCGTCTTGAGTGCTTCAGCCTGGGAGACATTTGTACTCATTTTCTTACTCGCTGGCTTGCAAGTGGGGTGTGCACATCACAAAATGAACTGTGTCAAAAGGAAAAAATCCTTGTGACTGCTCTGCCAAACACAAGTATATCGATTGCAGATACACTGCCAAGCAAAGTGGGACTTAATTCAAATGCTTTTTCTGTCAGCTGCTTCTGTCTTTTTACGATTCATACGCCGAATTGTTGGTCAGTGTGATCCTGGATCAGGTTCCTTCTTTGTGGCTGCGAGTAAATTTGTGAACGCAATGCCGGAGAAGACGCTCATTCTTCTCGGTAGTGAGAACACGTGAAACAAGCACACAGCCGGAATCTTGCGTGTCACAAAATGTGAGATGTCTCATGGCTGTGGTGAGGACAACTTGCCTGTTTTGCCTCGAACGCTGTTTCAGCCTTTGTAAATTTCAATTTGCTCCTGTTCTTGCTCAAAGAAACCTCTCAAATTCTTTTTAGCAATCACTTTGCTTGAAATTTTGGGAACCAAAGAAGAAAGGGCAGATTGTTTTTCATTTTCTAACAGGAAGTTGCCACTGAAAATCTCAGTTCTCCCTGCATGAAACACATTTGAGGAACTACGCAATGTTCTGGCGGAGTAGTTGTTTCGTAGATGTGTGAAAAAAGACAACAAAAACACCATTGCAGTGTTGGGTACAAATCTGAAGAGACCTGTGTGTATTTTCGAGCTTCACACACCTCAGTTCTGCGCTGATCGAGGCTCTGCGGAGCCCTGGTTTTGATCACAATTTAGAAGCCCTGCAGGGACAGACTGATTTCAGATGGTCAATTCAATTTACTTCTGAGTGCTAAATGTACTGGGACATTTGTACAGAGAGATGTGGTGGAATCACCTCCCATCGAAACCAACACTTACCCCAGAATAACATTTTTTGATGTTGCCTTTTGATGAAAGGGAAAAATTGCACGAGGCGTTGCCTGGAAAATTTGTGATTTGACATAGTTTTCATTTCTGTGTTTGCAGGTAAGCTTTGCAGTGACGAAGGAAGAGATGTTGTCTGCAACGCAAGTTCAGCTCAAAATTTCGTCGGATCTGGTAAACACAATTCTTTTGGTCTGTTGGTCGATTGAGCTGCATGTCGGAGCGGCGGTGCCCACAGTCACTACGGTCAATTCTGTTGTTTCATCGACAGAATTGTGTCGTTAGTACTGCAAAAATGACAAATTCATGTTTATTTTACCATGATGAGGACTGTCAGCTTGTGTGTAATGACCACAGATGAGTGATCAAAACTCAATTAATCTCTGACACACATAGCCTGTGAAACGCAGGACAGCCAATATGGAATCATCCCAACCAAAATTACGCAGCGTGATAACGTCTCTCGTGTACAGGACAGAATTTTTGATTCGTCCAAAATGTCTGCTCTGTTCTGGTCAGCCTCCTTCGGTTCTTTCCATTGTGTAAAGTGCGAGTCAAATCTGTGGCCAGAGTCTTGCTCGAGCAGTGCGTTGTTCCTGTGATTTTGCGACGCCATAACGAGCGGGATCTGTCACCAAGGTAATTGACGCAGCTTTTACCTCGGATCTTCGTGACCACAGTGCACCACTGACAGATTGCACAGTTTCCAGGTGATCTCCTTCTGAGGACAGGTTTGAAAACGGGTTTCGTGCTTCGATTCCAAGAAAGTTTGTTGGCAAAACTTGTGCGTGGTAAAGGTCACGAAATCAGACAATGTTGGGAAGTGCAACGAAAACACGGCCGGATCTCACGAGCATGATCTGGGTGTGTTTCCAACTGGAAGTCGCACTTGATGTTTCGGCCTGATTCGACCCCCGAGTCCAGCCAGACGCCAGAGTTTAATTTTGCTGTTGTAAGTGGAGAGCACCGCTGCGGATCGTACACGTGTAGATTGCATGCTGATCGTATCAACTTGGAAATCCGAGCGAAATTGCATTAAACGAGAGTGTACTCGGCGAGGCTTTTACCTATTGGTCATGATTGATTCTTGTGGCGAAACCAGGCTGATGCCAGATGATGTGCAGATATGAATCTGAAAATTGAATTGACCATCAAATCATGTGGAGATAGATTTATATCACTGCACTCCAGTGGAGGTGCCGTGCAGGGCGCAGTCACCTGAGGTCAGTCGGAGAAGCTGTGCAAATTTGTAGTGCTTTCGTGATAGTCGGTCCGGAATCTGCGGAAAAAAGCAATTGGCGAAGTTGGGAACCCAGCTGCATGCAGATGTGGAGCTGGTGTTGTATGTCAGTAACTTGTGTGTCCATTAGCAAATAAGTGAGACTCGACGGTAAAAGCATGCGATGCTGGTGGTGTCTCTCCGCAAATAGAAGCGCTGCGGCGGTGACCGTAAAGCTGATTTTGCTGTGAGTACGCGCTTCTTCCCCTGACAAACCGTCTCCTGCGGAGGATAAAATTCCATTACAGTAACTTCAGAAAGAACCTTTTTCCAGGCAAAGGCTCAGATTCGCGGCTAAATCAAGTGTGTTGTTAAGTTCCGTGCGCCGAGGCCTCATATTGCAGCTAAACGCGTCTCATTTGCTCGTCTTACCTGGAGCACAAACACTTGCGTGGAGAGAAGCCAGTCAAGTTAATTCAATTTGCCAGCACTGGTTCTGTGGTCAAGTTCTCCCGTTTTACGCGACGGAACAGCAATAAAGAAGAATCGGTCAATTTCATCCACGACCAACAAAACATTCCTTCACTTGTGTGTGTGTGTGTGTGTGTGTTTGTTTGTTTGTGTGTGTG
>JAAUXT010036775.1_pt1 | contig 20985 bp, 19 predicted proteins | sample 7278171 | NCBI WGS metagenome assembly JAAUXT01 (sample SAMN14350112, study PRJNA611818) | marine sediment metagenome | isolation source: surface marine sediment (1.8m) | place: French Polynesia: Moorea | collected 2018-08 | reverse complement strand
CAAACAAAGAAAAATCTGGGACCTCTTGCTTGATCTGCATTTGTTTTTATATCAATATATATTCAGATGTTGTTGAGGTTCTTGGGCTTTTTCAGGGTGAGGTCAAAATTTTTTTCCAGGTTTTGCAATATTTTTCCAGGATTTTGCTCCCAAACCCCCTGTTTTTCCAGGTTTTCCAGGTATGGACCTATTTTTCCAGGTTTTCCAGGTGTGGTGGGAACCCTGAATCTATAGAATTTTCAATGTTTTCTCAAACAAATTTTTTTGGTCTTTGCAGGAAAGAATTTGCTGAACAGGACGGTCTGGTGGACGATAAAATGTTTCAGGTGAAATTTGTTTACGGGGAATTTCAAACGTAAAAGTGTCCACAAAGGCGAAGGGTGGGACTGTTTTGGCCCCCGGTTTGCCCACAGACTTGCTCCTCGTTTCGAAACGGAGAAATATTTCAGCATACCCCTTCACAACTCTTCTTCTTCGGACAGTGGATGAGAAGCGGCTGCTCCTCGTCTTGTATGATCTTTCCGTACATCTGTCTGCAAAAAACATCCAACTATGCAAACGAGAAATGCACACGAGAAATACTCACGACCCACTTGCGACAAATCTTCCGCAACATCCAACAATTGGTTTTGAAAAAAGATAAAGCCTGAAACAACTTTTGACCACAAAGGCTGGAACTTACTGATAATACGACAGGTACGACACTTCTTCCCGTCCCTTCTGGAAAGTGTCTTTGGGTGTACTGTCCCACTCAATGTCGTCGATGCGGTACGTTTTGTTGTTGTATCGTGTCAACACAGTGGACCCAACAATCTTCTTGTAAATTTCGTCTTTTGTTTTTTCCCAGCTTGGATTGCCTTGTCTATCAAGGGAATGTTTGACATCATTCCTGAAATTGACAACAAAGCAACTTTTAAGCGCTGTCACTGTGTTGGCAAACAACAACGAAAGCCACATCAGAGCAAGAGTTGACCTTTGGACAAGAGATCAAAGACTACGGAGAGCGCGATCGATCGCGATCTCTCGTCAAAAATGGGTTCAGAGCCCACTTGTCACAACAAAAAGTGTCAGCTGGGGAGGGGGCCTGTGTCAAGGAAAAAGGTATTGCGACAGGTGGAAAATAAAGTTTCTGTCACAAACATTTGGTGACGGGACCACACACGCACACGCACCACGATGCCAGAACACATGCTGACCACAAATACACTGCCTCAAGCGAGCGATCGAACGATAGGGATCGCGCGCGTGAAATCTCACATCAAATCCAACACAGTTTCTGTCCGCAGCACGCGGTGACTCGCGTCGAGTTGCAGCAAGAGGCCTCCCGCATAGCGACCGATAGTCGTGACATACCCAGGCCAAACCTCGAGTCTGCAAACACAAAAAGTCGATTGCAAGCTGTACAATTCGACAATTTGACACTGGCTGAGTGACTGGAATATTCACACCCAGGAATCAACTGAGGAACTCTGGAACTCACTTGTGTTGTGGAATTTTGGCGGGATTGTGAGGATCGAAGTACTGACGACCGATCTGACTCATTCGCAAAATCCGCATGACTCTGAAACAACGAACATCTCTCTGTAATCGTCTGAATTTTACGGACACGATTTCCCTCACAACGATACTGTATCTTTCAATCGCGGTCTTCTTTTGTTCTCAGCGTGACGCAATATCCCAGCCACACTTGCTGAGAAAATTGCTTTTTGTGGACACGATACGAGCATAAAAAACACTGGCCACGTGAATTGATGCAACTGAAAGCATGAAAATTGGCATGCTTGCAACGCAACCATCTTAGGTTTGCTGGCCTGCACGACATACTTCCTGAGCACCACGTTGTAGATCTGCAGACAACCTTCTGGGGGTATCGCTTTCACCAGTTTCAGTCGGACCGCAATTTCAGCTTCGTCTGTTGGTCGCCGAACTTGGCAAATTATCTCCTGCAAAATTGCCATTCAAAAACAGAACTTTTGGACATGTGAGAGATCTGGTTTCAGCAGTGTACTTCAAAGAATCTCACCTCCTTGCTGAGTCGCATCGGAAGACATAGAATGGCACCGTCAAAGGCAATGACGTTCCCGAGAATGTCGGACATACGTCCGTAAACAATGCTCCTGCGCATCGAAAGGGAGTCGATTTGCGGATTGAAGTAGACGGCATACTGGAAGACCCCTTCGTTTTTGCACTTCAGCGGAATGTAGTTGGGCGACAAATCAATCCTGCGACAGAAAAGAGCTTCAGAGCAAGCTCAAGATACCATGCTTGCCGACTTTCATGTTCAATGCAAATTGTGACCGATCATGGTCACAACGAGGCGTGAAAAAGACTGGCAAGATAAACTGAGGTACTTCACCTTGACCCGTACGTGCCCCTCTCCTCGACAACGTCCTCGTCCAGCTCCATTCTTTTCAGCATATACTCCAGATCGGTCAGCCGCTGTTGCGGCCGTGACGCATCGCCACCTCCTCCAGAGTCTCTCGCCGAGCCCGCCTCTGACGGCGGCGGCGAAGCGACTGATGTTGGCGACGGGGCTATCCTGCTTGCGGCAATGTCACTGGGAGGCTGAGCGCCCTTTCCGAATAAGGACACCGACCCCCGACCCAGGCTCGCAACCGGAGGGCGGCTGGGAGCCAGTGGTGCTTCTGCTGATTGACTAGAAGGTCGACTTATCGCAAGGCCCCTTCCGAGAACTCCGCGACCTGCAACGGGTGGAGCCAGAATTTATCGCCGCGCCTGTGAACTGAAACAACTGTTTTTTTACCTTCAATCTGTCTTTCTTGCATTCGTGGTACATGAACTTTCAACCAAAAGATGTGATACCCAGTGAAAACAAACGGACGTGAAGCAGACAATACGAACCCAAAGGAGCGGAAGGCTTGGTTGCTGAAGTGGCCGCTGGTGCTGGTTCGGCCTTGGGCTGAGAAGTTGCCTGTCTGAGAATCATTCCCCTGCCCAGGATTCCACGACCAATTGACTGAGCACAAAGAAAGAAACCGAAGAGTGAAAATCAAAACAAGCCACACCCTGCACAAGCAATGGTGACTGCAGTCGAGCGGAACCAGTCATTTCATTGGCCTCGCAAAAAGTGAGCAGACGTTCGACATGCTTACCCTGTTATGATCTGTAATCGATGTTGCAGTAGATGCGGGGTTTTGACTGGAAGACTTGGTCTCGCCCGGTCTGCGGGGTGGGTTGGCAGCATATTCCAGCAAAGCTGCGCCCCTCCCACCCCTCCCTCGATTGGGCGGTGGATTCGCCGCAGCCATCACCACATGAGGGTTACACCTGAACAAGAACTAATTGTGTTCAGACGAGCTGGGTTGATGCTGAATCCAACCCCAATCCCCCTCCCAAATCATACTTTCAAACTGCTCAAAAAGAATTCATCTTGTCAACGGCCAAGGTGAGGGAGGTAGAATCTAATGGCCGAGGTGAGGAATAATGGCTGAGGTCGCGGGCAAGAAGGGGAGAAGGTTGTGGGGAGGGGTTATGGCCCAGGTTGGGAGGAGCCAGTCATAGCCAAGGTGAGAAGGAGGGGGTAAGGGCTCACGGATGGAGGGAGGATGGTCACAGTGTGGGCAGACGCGCAGTGTAGTGATATCACAAACACACAGGTTGGTATCTCAGGAGAGACTGTCCCAGAGGGCAGGAACCTCCGCATTTATTGACCTCAATCCAATCATGCCATCTGGTGAGTGGTAGTTCTAACATTTGAGACTGGTGTGTCACACCACACTCCTCCCCCACCAGGGGATGCTGGCCTCTACAGACAATTTTTAATATTCTGAATAATTTTACAATTATTAATTAGATAGAAAATAGATGGAAAATAGCACAATATCACTATTTTGCTGGCTTAGCCTGCATTCCTCCCCCCATGGGGTTGTCACGTGATCACATGACCAGGGTTTTGGTGCCCTTTTCTCAAAATAGACACTACAGACAAGGAAGCATATGCTTTTCTGAAGCAGCAAATCATGCGAAAAATATATTGGGAGAGTCACCATTTGGATCAACAACCACTGAGCCAGGCAGCAATTGACAGTCTGTCAGCCTTACCACCAGGGGGCACAATACTGGAATCACAACTTCCGGACTCTCGTAGTGAGATTGGCTCTCAGCATCCACATCGGCAGATTTTAAGGTGAGCCAGTTTGTTCGTGGTTCTCGGTTCATGTCACCCCACACAGCGCAATTGCACTGGAATCTGGAGGAAACATGTTTCTACCTTGTGGCATCACATTCAACGGGTGACAAGGTCGAGCATAGTTGAGGCCGACTCTGTCGCAGACACAACAGTGGTCAGGCTGTAGAGTCAGGCCAGAGGTCAACCTATTCAGAGTCAACCTACAACAAATACGAGGCTGTTTCCACTTCTGGGTAGCGCTGCATGTTGAATATCAGGATGAGCACTTTGGAATTTCATAAGGCATTTAACCTGAATTTAGGTCAGTCGAGTTCAAATTGGCATGCCAACTCAACATGCAGCGCTACCCAGAAGTGGAAACAGCCTCGTACGTGGATTTATTATGTCTGCGATTGTGTTCGATTGTTCACATTATTGCGTCAGAACTAAGGCAAATGGTCGGCAAAACTCAGTTGACAAAGGTTGACCCTAGACATGGTAAATCCACGTATTTGTTGTAGGAACCTCGTATTTTCAAAATTGAGAGCACAGTGGGTGATAATATGGAAAAAACATCATTATGAACCTGAAACGCGTTCGTTTTTCTGTTTGGTGAGGTTTGACATGTCTGTACTGACCTTCAGACATAAGCAGAGAGGTGGCCGTGAATTTGAGACTGTGAGTGTTCCAAGGAAGTACAAAAACATTGTTCGTTTCCCTTCCAACTGAGACTTCCAGAGACCGTCGTGGTTTTAGGTTTAGTGTTTGTTCTTCGCAGCGTGGAATTCTGGGAAAGTCGCCGGCGCCGCCACCTCGTGGCAACAAAATATTTCCGGGAGAGGGCGCGCGTAATGACGTCACGAGGGATTTCCCAAGTATTTTCACAAATGACTCATCAAACAAAACTTGTTCGTTTGTGCAGAATCACACCTCATGTAGCAGAACAAATTCATCGTTTTTATCCCCAATAAAACAGGATCACAAGGAAATATTTTTGAGTACATAGAAGGTACTGAGGACGTGCAACCGACACACTTTGGGCCGCTTCTACTTCCAAAATGGCGGCTGAGGGATTTTCCTCAGATGATCAAGGTAAAATTGCGATTTTGTGACTGTCAGTGCTGTAAAAGAGACGAGCAACTGCACATCATGACTCATCCACTAGATTTTCGTGAATCAGCAAGTTCGTCACGACCAGAATCGACCTCAGTTTGCGTCAAATGAATCTGAGGACACAATTTGCTTTTCGCGACATTTCGGGTCACCCGGCAAGTTGAGACTCTGGTCTATGCCCAGGCAACAAGATCTGGACTCTGCCACTTTGTGCCAACAATGAGTCTTTGTCTGACTTGCACCCCAGAAGAAATGTCTCGCACATCGACTGGGTCACTGCTTTTCAGTTGAAAATCGTCAAACAATTGGTGCCTTTTTGTGCCTTGTTTTGTTGTGTGTCTGCTGACATCAGCAGGTACTTCACCAAGATGGAAGTCGAACTGTATTGTTGGTTTCTTGAAGGCAACATTTGGTTTGTCTCTGTTTTGACAGCCGCCAAGAGAAAGCAGTTGAAGCTGAATTTCCCCGCATCTCCACGGTTCACGCCCCTCAAGGATGAAGTCAAGATGCAGACGGACGATGTTCCCGTGCCAGAGAAACCTCTGTCAACACTTGCCAGCATGGGTCATCCCACCCAGATGTAAGTGTTGCAACGTTCAGAGGTGGTACATTCACTGAATATTGTCTGCAATAACAACTTCGAAACAAAGAGGTGATTGTGTGCAGTTGTAATTGCATGTTGCGGCTAACATTTGCGCTCCAAAGTGAAAGTAACGCATGCATTTCTCTGTGTGATTCTTTGCGGACTGGGTTGCTTCGTGCTTTTCAGTATCTTTTGCTAACACTGTTTTTAAGGCTTCAATATCTGGCTTGAAATACGTTGAGGGGGGTGGGCAATCTGCAAGGTGTGTTTTCGCTTTGTTTTTGTCCAAAATTTGGGGAAGATTTCTCAATGCAAAATTTAATTTGCTTTTTGGTGACAGATTTTGATCATTGGTGGACAGCTAAACATTTTGAAATGTGAGCACTTGCAAAGGTTTCTTGGAACAAAACTCGTGTCTCGAACCTGGAACAAACTCGTCTTTCGAGCCTGGTTTGTCCGTCATTTGCTGTTATGTGTTATGTTGAACTCTTACATAGACCAGTCCCACCTAGACGGCTAAATGCGCACGGTGGTATCTTAGCTCAACCTGGGTCCCACCGTACTAGGAGCTCTCATGGCATTCACCATACAAAGGCCTCCCATGGCTCCTACCACCACCACCGCCACCACCACAGTCAGGGCTCCCATTTAGCTAGGATGGGCTACCCAACGCAGACGTAAGTATTTTTCCACGTCTCGGTACTCAGGCCTTGTCCATGTACACTGTAATATCTGTGGCGCTTCACTTCTTTGCTGTGTTGGTTTCAGCAAGAGATCTTTCTTTCGAGCTCTAAAAAGGTTACGTTTTCAAAATTTTTGGCCAGGAGAAAGAAAGAAATCAGGTCGAAAGCTTTCTTCGTTGCGTTGGCACAATTGTATCAGGGTGCATGCTGTTGTGTTCTTAACAAAACGTGTTGGGTGTTTTTAGTGATGGATGATCGCAAATTAACCCATTCTCCGCTTGCGTTGCGCACTTGGGAAAGCACACTTGACGTGCCTTGCAGTAGTTCTGGGGGCCATTCTTCCCTGTTTCTGCATTTGGAAGCACAACCCAGTCCAGTCTGAACCGGTGCTTTGGTTACGAATGTGCAGGCTGCAGGCAGCTGGATCTTGCTTTCCTCTTTCAGAGAGCGATTGCGATCTCACAGCTTGGAATCGGCAGGGAAATTGAAGATATCTCCTGAATCGGTAAGAAATGTTTTTGTTGTTTTGTTGTTGTTATTTTCTTTTTTTGGTACCCACTGTGCATTTGTGGTCCATCCCGGGGACTTAAAAACCTTAAGCCCGCGGTTCGGGCACAAACCACGCGCTTGGTGCAATGGCACCATTGGTACGTCTGTCTGTCTGTCTCTGCAAGAGACCTGACCACGAACGCTCTCCCTTGCCCCCCCCCCCCGTCCGGTAAGTCACCTGGCCAAGTCAGTTAAAATTGGTTTTTGCTTGAAAATGAGCGTCAAATTTTGAGCTGAAAATTGTCAAATGACTTGACCCTCGCCCCCTTTCACGAAGTTAGTCAAGTTGGCATGGTGGAACCGCGGGCTTTCAGGCATTGCCTTCTTGATTGATACAACCTCGTCTTTGTGCAAAGGAAGCAAGGGCTCTTTTTGTCTTCAGGGCTTGGACCGTAGTGGGGAGGGGTGAGAACACAGTAACTGCGTTCTGAATGCAGACTTGAGCACGGAATGTCCAGGTGCTTCAAAAATTTTACTCCCCAAAAATGTGTGTGGAAACCTTGTCTTCTCCAGACATATGACTTCACGTCAGAAGACTTGGTCGATCAGGGGGAAATCGGACGTGGCGCTTACGGCACTGTGAATCAGATGTACCACGAACAAAGCCAAACTGTCATGGCTGTGAAGGTATGTAAATTTGGTGATTTTTTGTCTCGAACTCGGCGAGTATTCAATGCAATGGGGTTGTCCGGGCTTTTTTTTTTTTTTTTTGTGACCGCTGCTTGACAGAATGCCGCGTGCATAGCACGTGTTGTTCTGTGCACGAGTACGTATGTGGACCGTTGGTTCACCAGTGGGAGCGGGTGATCGCCACTTTGACCCCTGTTGTAATGGTCACCCTCCCCCACCAGCACGAAGCACACAAACAGGAGTGAAACACACATTTCGCCTGTGTTGAAAAGATTGCTTTGTTGCACACACGGACTTGCAGCAACGTCGGTCTGTTGAGGGGTCAAGGACATGTGCCTTCCGACACATGCACACCCTCCCTCCCCCGACTCGTATAAAGGAATAACTCAGGCTTCAGCAGGGATCAGGACTCAAAGGTGCCTTTGGAACCCACCCCACCACAAGGACCAGCCCCGGGTAGGGCCCACCTTGCCTCGGGACACCTTTTACTGGGCTTGTGACGCGCCTGTGGTTGTGTGTGACTGAGAGAAGTTATCCACGGAAACTTCAGGGGTTTGCATCTTTTTTGCGTTGCAGAGAATACGCTCGACTGTGGATGAGAAGGAACAGAAGCAATTGCTGATGGACCTTGACGTTGTGATGCGGTCGAACGACTGTCCAGCTATCGTCCAGTTCTACGGTGCTCTCTTCAAAGAGGTAGCGATCATTGTCCTCAATTCTTGGGTTACTTTGCTTGAGAAATTCGATTGCTTGAAAGAAATGTCTCCAACAACGACGACCACTCACACTATGTTGCAGGGTGACTGCTGGATCTGCATGGAGCTTATGTCGATATCTTTAGACAAGTTTTACAAATATGTGAACAACTCGCTCAACTCAAGTATACCAGAAGAGATCCTAGGAAAAATTACCGTAGCCGTGAGTAATTTTCCTTGTATCATCTGCGAAAGATCAACGGACAAGTTTCACTGCTTCAAAAGTTCCCAGAATTATTTTGCGATTTTGTTTCTTTTGCAGACTGTTAGTGCTTTGAACTACTTGAAAGAAAAGTTGAAAATCATTCACCGAGGTAAGTCCTGTGCGCCACAAGTTCACAATGTCTGTTGTGCATCGCAGTGCGAGGTACGTCGTAAATGTTCTGGGTGGTGATTGCATCTACACCGGTGGAGGTTTGTCTGTCAGATGGGATGTGCGAGATCATGAGAGGTGAAAGCTGCACGACATTTCGACAAGCCACAGCAGAAGTAGTTTTCAGAATTGCAGCCTGAAATGTCGTTCCTACCTTGGCTGGAAGCTTGTCTGAAACCAACTGGCATGTTTTGGCTGCGGAAAGCTGTTCGGTCATCTCAGGGTTCTCACATGCTTTCTGTAAAAGTTGATTTGTTGACATAAAAAGGAACATTTGAGTGTCAACCGCCGCGCGCGCTTTGGAGACGCTGTGTTGTTGTTTTGTTCCCTTTCTGTGCCAGATCAAAATGCTGAACAGTGCGGCATGAAACCGTTTAACCAAAACCAGGTGTATATTCTGAAAACAAATCTTGATTGTTCAAGTTTAAGTTTCAATTTCAGACGTCAAACCCTCCAATATTTTGCTGGACAAATCTGGAAACATAAAACTGTGTGACTTTGGCATCAGCGGACAACTGGTAGACAGCATAGCAAAAACCAGAGATGCGGGTTGCCGGCCTTACATGGCAGTAAGTTGCAGTGTGATTTGAGATTTCGCGATTTACAAAAGAGGATGTGCAGGTCTGTCTGTCTGTCCCAAACAACCTTGCTCGGTTCTTTTCAGCCGGAAAGGATTGATCCTCGAGCCTCAAGTCGAGGGTACGACGTCCGGTCGGATGTGTGGAGTCTCGGCATCACACTGGTGAGTGACAAATTCCTGAACAAATGTCTGGTCTGTGGTCACAGTTTGATGGTGTTTTGATGCCAGAGAATTCCTTGATGAGGAAACATCCGAATTTCATCGCTTGCCTCTGTGATGTTGCAGGTTGAAGTAGCGACTGGAAAGTTCCCGTACCCGAAGTGGAACAGTGTGTTCGACCAGTTGACTCAGGTGGTTCAGGGAGAGCCGCCATTTCTCAGGGACATAGAGGGTCGCTTCTCGCCTGAATTCAAGAACTTCGTGAACACGTGGTAGGTTGCTATGTTCGAATAAAAATACCTGTCACAAGTCGCTACTTCTCTCAACTTGTACAACTGCGGTCATTTCCTTGTTTCGGTTTGGAATGCATCTGAAGTGTGTCGTGCCTTTTTTTCCGCAGCTTGACAAAGGATCAAGAAAAGAGACCCAAATACAAATATTTACTGGTAGGTTCTGACATTGACAACTGGAATCTTTCGCGTTCGGAGACCTTGCCTGGCAGGACAACCCAAGTGGTGGCCACGTGCTGGTGTGTATAACCGGTGGTTGTGCTTGTCTCCAACAGAAGGATCCATTCATCCAGAAGTACGAGGCGGAGGAGGTGGACGTGGCGGGCTACGTGCTGCGCATCCTCGCCGACATGCCCGCCGACCGCTCCTCGTTCGACTCCAGCAACAGCTCCTAGTAGACTTCTCCACCCTGAGTATTAGCACATTTGCGAGTGAAACACTCTTTCACTTTGCCATCTTGAGCAACAAACAAGTTCGCGAAGTGCGCAAACAGTGCGAGAAGCACCAAAGAACACTGCGGTTTCGCCAGAAATACGCGGTCGGTGTGTTCAGCGAATCACTTGACGATCATACTTTGTTGGATTTGTTTCACTGCTGCTCCATGAGAATCATAACCACTGAAACAAGCGTACCTTCAACAGAATAGCGTGAAGAAAAACTCAGTTGTAAACATTGATTTTGTCGGACTTGTGTATGTTGTTCCGGGCCAATTTCGGTGTGGATCTGTTTCCCAATTATCAGCCAATAATCATCTGATCAGGGCACTTCACAAAGTGGCAATTGTGTACACTTCCACATTCACAGAACTTGTGCATTCGCGACGAAAATGGGTTTGACTGCTTCGCACACGCAGGTAGTTTTCACAGGACGCCAATCTTTTTTGTGCAAGTGTGATCAGGACGTTTGATAAACTTTGTCAACGCGCTGTGCGGCAGGCAGGCTCGGTGCATAGGACTTTACTGCTGTTACAGAATTTGAATGTCTCAGTGTGTGGCGAGTGAGAGTGAGATTGTGTTCAGTGACATGTTATTGCTACCATTGGTCGGTAATGCTAGCAAAATCTGACGACTCTTCAGTTGTCAGAAACTTTTGTAGAATTGAACTGTGATAACAATTTGTATCTTTCTGTGTCTGTTTCGTTCCTTTTTTCCCTCGAACTAAAGAAAAAAAATACAGACTATATTTTCCTCATTTTCCTGCCTTGTCGCAAATTCACAAGATTTGACAAACCCACGGATGCAGCAAGGTGATCGCTTGTGAACTTGAATTGGAATTGAACGTTTTGAGTTGTGTTCACGGAAAAGTGACGCGGTAGCTTCAAAATGTCAGAGAAAATATTATTTGGGTGCGTCTTGTCACGTTTGAATTTTGCATCTCAATTTCCGCCAGTGCCATTGGTCTTCTTCCCCGTCGTAAGTTTTCTTTTTCTCGCTGCCATATCAACCATAAATCCAGTACTGTGATGGTCGACATTTTGAGACAGTAGACATCACATTTTGCTCATTGCAATGTCCATCCGACAGCTCGACTGAATTTACAGTTCAACAAAGAGCTCAGAAAGTTTGTTCGCACTGGCACACACACACTAATTCTTGTTGGAATTTGACCGAGTTTGTTGATCACCTGCACATTGGCCAAAATATGAATCCCAGTAACTGTAACGGGTGTGAAAAGAATGAATGTTGTCAAACAAGTTTGGAGAACTGCATTTGCTACACAAAAGTATCACTTGTTGTTGCTGTTCATGCAGTTCCCTGAAATAAATCGTGAAATGCCAGTTGAGTTTTTGTTCATGTTTGGGCGGGGGGTATGTGGTCACGTTAAGAATGAGGCCCAGAGTTCTGGGCAACGAGCAATTTGTGCCACTTCGCGCACGCTGCCTTTGTGGGCTTTTGTCTCCTTTCGAGACCGGAGAAAGAGACCCTTTTGGGCTAGCGTAGAGCCTCAATCGCACAGGATAAGGATACGCCTGGAAACCCGCGGTTCCACACAGCCAGTCACTGAAAATGAGTACGCCTCGCAGGTCATTTGTCTCGGTAATTTGCTGTGTATTTTATGATGTTTAGTCCATAAGAGTCCAAATCATACTGTTTAGTCAAGAATTTGTGCGTACCACACTATTTAGCCTGCAGAAATTTGCTGCATATGACATGCTGTTTGGCTGGCTGGAAAACTGCTTGTTTTCTTGTTCGTCAACTTTATTGCAGACGAAACATTGTGAACAATCAACGTGGAACTATTTACATTTGGCTCTTGTGTTGAACATCACAAGTCGCCTCAACTTGTTTCTTCCGGTAAGTCCAACAAGTCAGTGCTCACCAGGAAAACGGCGCAATAAAAACAGGTCGCAGCTCAAGGAGGCTGAGCCAACCGACAAAAGAAACTCTGGTGCTTGAGTATTTTGCTCCAAGGACACGGAATTCCAAACTGCGGAAAACACCGTCATGTCATTCGATTTCGTTGTCGTCGCTAGGAGTTGCTCTGCTCGGTGTGCTCTGTGCGGTTGCGGGTGGTCACCAGGAGCTGACCCCCCGGCGAGTCCTGCAGCTGCAAAGTCACTTGATCGTCGTCGCCCAGCTGCAGCACGTCCACCGCTGAGACTTCGGGTAACTCTTGGTCGCCAGAGATTTCAACTTTCTTCGTGACCAGCTTCTGATAAAGAGAAAATTTACAGTTGCGTTGTCGGTAAGTAAACGTAGTGTTCCTGCAACCCGACAAGGATCTACTGCAAAATTATTTCCTTTGAAGAATGTTTTCAACAGGGAAACAAGAGCAAATGTTGCTGCTTGCCTTTTCTTTTGGAGAAGGAAGTTTGCCACCGTGGTACGTCATTGCTTCAGTGACCAACTTCTCCAGTTGGTATCGCTTGATTCCTCTTTGCACGCCCCACTTTGTCCAGGGAACGTCAGTAGGCCACCACACAGGCTTTGTGTCTGGTTTTCCCCACCCTGGATATCCCACGCCTTCAGGAACCTGCAGAACAAATTGTCAGTGGTTTTAGACGCTGTTCAGGTCACAGTTCAAGTGGCGCTTGTTCTTCAAGAATTCAGACAAATCGCTTTCAGCGGTTCATATTTTTACCTCAGAGGTGACAATTGCAGTCACCATTTTTCGCAGATGTCCAATATTTAGCATTTTCATCGAATTGGGCTGCAGTAGCAACTCCTATTGAACAAATAGAAAGCGACACTCTTTATTACCTCTGAAGTTACCAAACTGACAACAATCCGCCTCAAGTCCCCCACACTGAACCGCTTCACTGCCTCGGGCAGACTTCTGGCTTCCCCTTGAACAGTCTACCATTCAGGAAAGAAGAACAATCACTGAACAACCCAATGATTAACCTGTTCGTCATCGTTACTGCACAATATGGGACAAATAAGTATTTCTGCTTGTCTTTCGTGTTCCCTGACAATGTTTATTGCCGTTTTACAAACTCACAGAGGGGGTTTTCAAGTCGCTTGTCTCTGGCTGTGGACTCGCGTACGCCAGTAGAAAGGAGTCGTCCGCACTCTCCATCCCATCCTCCGAATCAGACTTTATCTGCAGAACAGGACAGGGAAACAAGGAGGAATATAGGACTCCTTACAAGACGATGATGCAGACAGTGACAGGACACCAGTTCCAATTCAAACGCCAACAAGAAATTCAGAACATGGCAGCATCGAAGCGACACGTGTTGGCAAGAATGAATATCACGCACTGGGAGAAATGTGGAGACAAGGTTCATTTGTGAAATGTCTTCACGAGTAATGTTTGGTGGGCCGCCATCTGATCTTTCAGCCACAGATATCGCTCACAAAAATTCTCACTGTGCTTATCAGTCGGAAAATTGGGGGGAATGGCCACATGGAATTTTCAACTCGTGTGAACCAAAAGTGCCTTTCCCACGAGTACTTGGAACGGGAACCGAACGAAGTCTTAAAGCTGGCTATTCGTAAAGTTGCCCGCTGCAGATGTACCTTCGGCTCCTGCGATTCGTGCTCTTCATCCGGAGCGCTTTTGGATGAGATTTTCTGTCGTTTTCCAGTATTCAACTTTGAATCTTTTGTATCGAACGTTTTGCCAACGTCGTCACCGTCGCTGGTCGATCCGCCTGTTGGAGTGAGAAATACTTTTTTGACGTCAAATGCCAACAAGGCTGCGCATCGAGAGTGCTCTTTTCTTGGAGGGGCAGGGTCAGATGATAGCACCATGTCATGCCTCATGGCAAAATCCTGAGGTGCAGATGATAGCATCAAGTCGTGCCCGAAGTGGGACACCACGTGTACCCTCCCGTTCACAGACACAGACACAAATACAGGAAGTGATTGTACCAAGCCTGTGGATTGCTAAAAACCTGGGCATAAGAACACAAAATCCCATGTTTTGCTTGAGTGATCTCACATATCCCACAATATGCCACAATTTTGTGGAGCAACACAATTGTACTTTCGTGTCTTGGTTCAGGCAAGAATAATATGGGGTGACTCGCCCAGATGGGCTTGAGCTCTTGACTAACTTAAATGCAGCTCTACATTTGTCAGAATCTACTCAGGCTTCGACGCGTGGACCCGACTCACGAAATCCTGACCTGCGTCATCTGCGTTGTCTTCGGATTCAGAACCAGTCCCCGCTGACTTCAGTCGTCGCCGCTTTCGCTTCTTCTGGCCCGCGCGGACGGAGGATCTGCTGACTCCTTTCATGTTCTTGCTTTCTGAAGAAGCACCTGCATGCAACACGTACGTGGTGGCAATTGAAGAAAGTATAAAGTGCTGTTCGCGTTGACAAAGCAACGCCAAACAGACAATTGCGACAGCAAAGCAATTTTTTCACTCTTGGGAGAAAATCTGTGGATTACCTTCCTCCACAGTGATGGTTTCCTTGATGTTGAGTAGGACGATGTCTTTGCTGTCGAACGTGATACCAAGCAGCCCTTCAACGCAGAAGTGCGACGCGAAGTTGAAGCCGCTTTTGCAGAGGACGGTAATGGCCTCAGTCAAGAGTTGCTTCATGCGCTCTGCGTCTTCGTTCACGATCATCTGTGTAACAACAGTTCATTCTGTCACGAACGGCAGCATGTACAAATTTGTGGAAGTTGTCTTCGTTTTCAAGATCGGGATCAGAGCTTGACTCCGTTTCCCGTTGGGTTATGCAAATTGGAGCGCTTCAAGTCGCAGTCCCCAAACAGCCGAGCGATAATGCGGTGCCCAACCCTCGTTGCAACAACAGGTGCAATACTGATGAAGTGCTTCGTTTCATTTGGCGTATTTATGGTATTGTGCAGTTTCCGACGTATTTGCTCACCTTTCTCAATTCAAAAGTCGCTGTCAACAACGATTTGCACGCAAATTTTGATTTCCCACCAGCGGTTCCAACTAGCTAACGAGCACTGTGTCGCAAAGGTGTTGGCTAATAAGCACTGTGTGCGCTGGACACCGGTACATTTCTCGTCACAATTGGGACTTTCCACAATGTCTCCGCATGCAAGCCCACGATTCGCTTTACAGAACCTCCCTTATGACCGAACAAATAGCAGTAGCAAATGCAATATCAGTCCTCGAACGAAGTGCTTTCAAAACAAGAGAAGCTGTGCTGAAGGCAACTGTAATGCGAAGTCCCTCTGATGTGTATTATTTCAACTGAAAACCAAACCTATATCTCAATCGGAAGCTGAGCATCAGCTATTGCATCCATTTACTTGGGTGGATGTTTTACAACTAAATTTTGAATTTTGGACTTTTTTGTTTTTCAGTGTAGTGCTCTAACACTTACAATGTCATTATTGTTTGAAAATTTGCAAAAAAATATAACCCATCAATTTCTTGCTCTTTGACCTCTTTGCACTTGTGGTTTTTTGGGAAAAGCTACCCTGGCAACCAACATGGTAAGATCTATGGAGTACCTTCAAAGACCTTTCATAAGAACCAAATATTGAAGCACTATCTCTATTAGATGCTGAAATTCAGCCACATGTATCTTATTGTAAGGGTGATTGCTATGGAACCAAATTTTGAATTTTGGACTTTTTTGTGCTTTGGTGTAGTGTTCTGACACTCACCATATTATTGTTGTTTAAAAATCTTGCAAAAAACATCAATTTCTTGCTTATTGACCTCTTTACACTTGTGGTTGCCAGGGAAAAGTTACCCAAGCAACCAAACTATAAGATCTAAAAACTGCTTTCAAAGACCTTTCATATGAACCAAATATCAAAGCTTTGTCTGTGTTTTTAACCGAGATATAACTTGTTGCTTGGGTGCTGAATAGAGCTAAAATTTGAAACTGGTTGCCAGGGAAAAGCTTACCTGATAACAAAATTGTGAGATCTATAAAAGTGCTTTCAAAGACCTTTCATATGAACCAAATATCAAAGTTCTACCTCAATTAGAACCTGAGATTCAGCAATTTTCATCTGGTTGCTAGGGTGGTTACCATGGAACCCAATTTAGAATTTTGGACTTTGAACATAATTTTTACAAAGAGTACTGTTTCACTTCAGTATGCTATTCTGATACTGAAACCCCTATTTTGACTTGAATAACAGGCTAAAACTACCAGCTCTTTCTTAATTTTTTAACCCTTTTGCAATTGTAGTTGCTGGGGAAGGGTTACCATAGCAACCAAAAATCTTTTTGTGGAAAGTATTTTCAAAGACCTTTCATATGAGTTCAAGATCTTTGCTCTGTCTTCAGTAGAAGTAATTCGCATTTTTCCCCCCAGGACATTTTACTCACAGGAGAGGGGGGGGAGGATAAGGCAGGACATCTGGCCCAGGCTGCGTGTACCGCATTACCACTAGGTACTTCGCCCAAAAGGGACTTCGCACAAATAGCTCTATGGAGCTCCCAGTGATTTGAGAAGTGACCGAAATACAGTGACTGAAGCACAGATGACCAAAATACAGCAACCAACCACAGTGACCGAAATGCAAATAAGTAGATACACAAATTATCAAATCCAATAAATATCTAGTTATTTTATCACTCAGAATGTACTTAAATCTACCTGTATTATCTGTTGTTGAAACTTGTTACCTGATTGCACCTAAAGCTTGCTAAAATCATTACCAAATTCCTATTTTGAATATGATCCCAAAATCCCAAATTTATACACATTTATACTTTCTCAGATATCATTTACTTTGTGCAGTGAAGTCCAAAATTTAGCAACCCAATAATTTAAACTTTTTGCCTCAAAAAAAACTAAAAATGCAAATGTGACAGATTCTTTACTAATACATTATCCTTAACCCATACAAATTCAAAAGACCAAAATATCAAAATTTGAAATTTATCTTGACCATGAAACTTCTGTACATGTACTTTTCATAAAAGTTGCCTGCAGGTGATTTGTTTTGGTCACACTGTTTTGGTTGCTGAATTTTCTTTGAGCTCCCTTCAACAGTGCAACCTCCTCACATCACCTATAATGCACATGTGCTTTTCAGGTGATTTGAACAACACATTGTATGATGTACTGCAGTGAAAAATCACCTGCAAGGTATCAAAAGGCTAAATGTGTGAACAGTATTTTGAAAGTGTTTCATTTGTTTGAAGTTTGTTCTTTTTGGTTATTCATTCACTTTTGGGCTGTGGTTGATGCACTATGTGCCAAAAGAACAAATTTGTGATTTTACTGGTTTTTATGGCCAAACAACCAGTATGGCCACCATGGTGAAATTGGTGTATGGTTGCGCAATGCCTTTTACAGCTTGGAAAATGGTTGAAATCTGATGAAGGATATTGAGAAAATGTAAAAAGTTGCAGGCAGCCAGTCAATCTTTGATATTGGCCTGTTGATTTGACTTGATTCATGTGAAACACCTCATCCACTTCTTAGGTCTTTTGTGCCACCTGAAAAGAGCAAAGCCAAAACACCACAGAAGAAAACTTAAATAAAATTAGAAAGGATAAAAATGTATTCTTTGGGATGTTTCTTTACATTTTTGTACAATTTTTTTGATTTTTTTTTTCAAACAGAACTTTTTTGTGCTTTTATTTTGGACAAAAATGTGCTTTTCTTCATCCAAAAGTGCATTTTCTCACCATGCCATGCTTTTCTTTTTGAAAATTGTTGTGCGAGGATTGCATACAGGCACACAAAGCACACATCTGTCAATTTTGAAATTTGGGTGTCCTGGCACTTCGTCCTGACACGAGTTTTTTGCTTTTTTCTGCCAAAAATCCAGGTGCATTCTGACAGGTATCCCAACTTCTCAGGCCTTTTGTGCCACATGACAAGAGTAAAGAAGAAACACCACAGAAGAATAACTTTAAAAATTAGAAAGAGAAAAAAGGTATTCTTTGAGGTGTTTCTTGAATGTCTTGATGATAATTTAAATAACACTTTTTGTCCTTTTTCCAGGACAAAAATGTGCTTTTTCCCATCCAAAAGTGCTTTTTTCAACATGCCACACTTCTTTTCTTGAAAATTGTTGTGAGGACTGCCTAAAGGTCTGCACACAAAGCACATATGTATCAATTTTATGGGTGTCCCGGCACTTTGTCCTGGCACGAGTTATTTGCTTTTTTGTGCCTAAAATCTAGGTGCATTCTGACAACTGCACCCCACTCGGACAATCCAACTTTTTGTGACGGGGGCTATTATCCCTTGCTGGACCCCAAGTGAGCCAAGATCGCTCTAATTTGAGGATCAACGTCTTCCTTGGATCAGACAAGGTCGGTCAAATCCCATGATCGCTGCCTTCCTCAAACAGGCCAAGAGACTCCGCTTTTGGAAGTGCATGTGAGTTGTACCTGTCACCAGACACAACTGCTGGCCCACAGGGAAAGCTTTGCGATGCAGTTGCCACAGTTGCTATCAGGGACTCTTCGGCCATACATGTGTACATGCGTGTGTGTGTGTGTGTGTGTGTGTGTGTGTGTGTGTGTGTGTGTGTGTGTGTACTTGTGCAGATCTATGTGCCGGGAGAGAAGTTCAGGCCACACCCACCCCAGTAGCTGAAAGACTTGTAAAGGAAATGTATAAAATGATGGAGGATACTGACATTAAAACCCACAAAAGAAAAAAAAACATTTTTTGGTGGAGTGACACTGGCCTGACCCCCAAAGGGCCTCTCATGGATTGGTCTGGGGATGGTTCAGGTCAGAATCCGGTGGGGGGGGGGGGTAAATCCCTCCAGATCCTTTGTAGCTGCCTGGCCCCTTGGTTTCGACCCCCTTCCACATCTGATGCGGAAGGACCCACCTGACCTGGAGGCCAGATCTAACTGCATGTGGTGTACCATGGGGGACCTCCAGGAAAATGGTTTCATGGAGAGACCACCCTCCAATTTTGTGAAATCATAATCTGATCAGATGGTGGTGGACATCTGAACAGTGCCCTCCTCTGGTGATGCCTGATCAGTAGTGCATTTCCCTGCATATTAACATTGTTGAGGAAACAGAATTGACCCACTGCTTCAAAGCTGTCTCTCTTTGCACCCCCTTCTTGTCCAGGAGAGAGAACATTTCTAGATCTGCCTCCCATTGGTCCACAGCAGTGCAAGTTTCTGCATCCTGGATCTGCAGTGCTGTTTACTCATCAGGGGGGGGGGGCGGGTCTCTGAGGTGCAATGCCGGTTTGATTGACAGCGCAGAGAGAATGGATTGGCCTTTGATCTTGATCCCATGACATGTCTGAGCCTGTTTCTGGGTGGATACAAGCCTCAGGAGGCCCAGTGTACTGGCACCAGGCCTCCAATGACCCAGTTCCCATGCATGGAGTTTGGAGAAAGACTGATGCACCATTGAACTTGTCTGACCAAGCAAGGCAAGCCTGGGCCAAGTCACCAAGGTCACAAATGTGCATGTGTGGAACCTTTTTGCATGCATACCTAGCCAAAGCCAAGCACAAATAAATCTGTCGCAATAGTAAAGTGAGTTGTGAACCTGAACTTTATTTACCCTCGAATTATAAATGCAGATAACTGGGGAAACAGTGAGTCAATACACCCTGAAGTTTTATTAAAACCAAGCATCCACAAACATGATTTATAATTGAGAATCAAATCAGGTGAGCACAATCGATGGCACTGGTAATTGACTGGTCACAGCCAGAAAACACAAAACACGCAGGAAAATGATTTCCATGGCATTGTCTGATCTGGGCGCTTCAGTGCACAAAGTTGTGTGAGGATGGACTCTTGAAATCCTTTGTCAACCAGGGGCGGCAAGACCTCCCAACTCACTTTTCTTGTTCATTGTCTCTCTAAAGTGCCTCTCTACCCCTCAAAAATGTTGATTCGAATTGATGACGGTCAACTGTGACAAAAGTTGGGCTTCCTTTGTGTGCCTGTGTGTGTGACATTTTTGGAGCCAATCTTGCAGGGAAAAGATATCACAAGTACATACTGCAACAACAAAACTCAGTGTGGAACCAAAGACAAAAAGGAAAAGTGTCTTGGTGTGACAGCAAATAAGAACAAACAATAGTTGAGAATCAATCCTGTCATGTTGTAAAAACTTGTCATTTCCAGCTTTAGAGAAACAGATTTCTTCAAATGTACACAAATGTCACAAAGCATTTTGAAGCATTCGACGGCTGTTGAGTCGGGCCCTTCAAAACAGGTTGTCACGCGCATTCCTGTTCTGTTGGCATGTGCACAATTTTGACGAGACAAGCCTGTGTCACGCCTTTGGGGTTTGAAAACGCACGAGCTGTGTCGAAGAGAAGAAAGGCTCAGATCGTACTCGTAATTCGGAGTTGCTGACTTCTTGAACCGATCACACCGTCAGCCAGACGGCCATGTCTGGATCTGAGTCCTGCATGTCAGTTGACTCATCTGTGAAAAGAATGGCTCACCTCCAGCCCTTGCAATATCTAACCAACAGATTACTGTCATCGAAATCGGCCGCTGACTTCGATTTGTGTGCAGCAGTTCTCGAGATCCTTTTGGCCGAAAACTTCCCTCATCAAGCTGCAGTGTACCGTGGATTGTTGGACCGATGTCAAGCAGTGCGCACTCAGATACCGGCACAGCGCCCTGCACGTAAAGGGGCGGCCACACAGGGTTTTCACGCGCGTCAAAATTGACGCGCGTCAAAAATATCTGTTGAGATGTTCTGAAAAATAAACGCTTGATATACACTTGCTGTGTGGCCACCCTGATTGAAAATAGTGGGAGATATTTTTTGACGCACGTCAATTTTGACGCGCGT
>JAAUXT010142387.1_pt1 | contig 20986 bp, 20 predicted proteins | sample 7278171 | NCBI WGS metagenome assembly JAAUXT01 (sample SAMN14350112, study PRJNA611818) | marine sediment metagenome | isolation source: surface marine sediment (1.8m) | place: French Polynesia: Moorea | collected 2018-08 | reverse complement strand
GCAAATGACTACAAACTGATGGAAACATTTTCAATGCTTCACCAAATGTACAAGGAAGTTTTCCAATGGCAAAACAGAAAGAAGTGATAGTTCTCCAGAAACTAAAAATAGTCACTAAGATTTAAACACTATATTTAAACAGGATGTTTCTGCTTCCAAAGTATTCTAAAAATGATTTTTTACATAGCAATAATCAGGAAAATTTCAATAAAAAGAATTAGAGAAAAATTTTAACAAAATACCTTAAATTTTGTTTGATTTTCAGCAACAGATATTAATTAACTATTTTTTAGACCTCACTTACACCCTTAGCAATAATTTTGTAATTGTTTTCTTGTTATACATATGAAGATCATAACTATGGCTGTGAGAAACTCTTGTTAGAATGTTCTCAAAAGTATCACCATGAGTACACGAGCTGAGGAATCAATACTTCTGAAAACCGCCTCGTATCTGCCACCCAGGGTTAAGGAGAAGCTTTGAGCGATCGGACGTTCCGATTGTGGGTTCGACGGACTGTCTGTCCGCACGGTCAGCTGCTGTTGTGCTGGAAGAGGCCGCTGCTCCAGATCTACTCAGCAACCGAATGGGGAGGGAGAATCTGAAAGGCCAAACGTGATTGTCAGGAGTGAGAGCATTTCTTTCAGACCCAAGCCTGCAACGTTCGATGGAAAAAAAAAAGATATCCGTGTGCTTGGTTTCTCGAAGAAGGGATGGACACTTCGTGTGTCGAGCTCAAAATGAGGCGTTTCTGTCGCGTCGCCCACTTTTGAGCTGTTTCGCAGTGCAAACACGCGCACACACATAGTTTTGGTGACAGGCAATCTCACCTTTTGCGTTCCTCAACATGATATAGTATCCTTATTAATATTTGTTCAGCAATCTCAATTGATTCCTCAAGTAGCTAATTTAATTTGCTGCCGTTCCTTCTGTCACGTTGTGTTGTTTGCGTGGTTTTCCACTTTGTTTCCATTTTGACGCCAAACTAATAGAGCTTGCCGCTCAGAATCGTGAAAAAAGCGACAGATTTCAAACAGAACTTTTCGCGTTTTGATGAAGTTCGAGAGTCTGTCAATGTGACTTTGCATTTGATGATTCCTTTGCGTTCGCACACGTTTGTTTTCCTGACCTGTTGACGCCAAAGGGTGAGGTTCGATTTGACATTGAAGTGAACAATTTTTTTCTTCTACTTGTAGCCGTTCATGGGACCCAGATATCCAGGTGGACCTCGGGGGCCAGTGCGGATGCCCAACGACTTCAACGTAAGTTGTTGTTTTTTTCAAATGCCATTCTGTGCACGACATGTACATTTGGACCTTGTGAAATGCAATGCCCAGAGTCCAAAATATGCAGAACAAACACGAAACTTGAGAAGCTCACCTAGGACGCGGCGCAGAGCAAATCCAGAGTCGCACGTTTTCAAGCCAGCCATTCTCTCCCTGAAAGCACAAGTACACTGAATTAGCATAATAAAACATGGTTATCCACGGTTGTTGTTCACCTGCGAACCAAATAGTGTTTGCTTTGAGCAAATCGCGTGTCCCAAGTACTCACTCGAGACTGTTTACCTGCCAGATTGAGTCGTTTGTGTAGGTGCGCGGTTTGAAGCGGTGTTCTAGATGTGACTTTATGTTAGCTGCGGGGGTCACGACTCTGTGTGCGATATTCCCCGTGCAACATGAGGTGTCGGGTGATAAAGGAAGAGAAATGGCTTTTGACGTTTATTGACCGAGGTGTCAAGTTGAAACTATCGCTTCTGCTCACCTGAACGCGTTTTGTCGTTCGCTGTTTTTGAAGTCAACAACTTCTTTGAGATTGCAGGTGAGGTCACAATGTCACAAAATCTATTTCTCATTTGTGCCTTTGTGGAGTGTGCCAAATTCCTTGAAAATACCGTCCAGTCAAGGCAACAGTTTGTTGCTGTACATAATAGTCTTCGTCTCAAATATCCGTCCTTAGATGATCCCAGGGCGTGGATTATTCACACAAAGCAAATTACGTTTGATGAAAAAGCATTTTGTCCATTGTCACTGGAGATCATGCAATGGTGCATTGTTTGGTGGCCAAGAAAATGAGTTCGGTGTTTTATTGCACGGCATTGCGACCAAATAACATAAGGCAATCAAGTCAGGCACAGGCATTCCGAGGTTGTTAGCAAATTGAAGAGAATCGTGAATCTAGATTAATTTGACAACTTGAACCTGTGCCTTGCTGCCCACCGCAATCAAAATGCTTCCAAGCACTTCTTTTGGGGGGGTGTACACGGCGAAAACTTTTTGTGCTGTCAGCCCAAGATTAATGACCCAAGAGGCAAAGCTTTTATGATTAAATATCAGTCTTCCCCACTGACAGTCACACCATGGCGACTCCTTAAACAGGTAAATTATGTCCAGGCGATTGCGGGGCGAAATGAAATGTCAGTCAATAGCGTCGTTCTCCTCCTTCAATATCACCCTCCTTATCCCCGCCAAGCGTTTATGGAGTTGGCTGAGGCTTTCCTACAATGCTTCGCTGCTTCTTATGAGATATGTACACGACCTTTGACTGGATTTGGCAATAAAGTGTCAGGTTTCATCAACGGGCGCTCGGCAACATTTCTCGTTTGGGAGGCGAACATCTGATTTCAATGAATTCGAATTTTGAACCTTTGCTTGAGTTTCAGGTACATGGTTGGGCGTTGCAGCCCAGAGTTTTTTGTAAAGATATGTTGGCTGTTAAACTGTGGTTGAAAACATTGTCGGAGGCCTTCCAAAATTTGAAAAGAATCTTCACAAAAGATATGTATGTCTCTTGTTGTCGTGAAAGGTATGCGGTGTTTTTCATCAATCACCAAAACAATCTGTTTGAAGGCGCCTGTCTCACTCTGCTTCCTTTTACTTTCAGGGCCCACCTGGACAGATGATGCCCAACAGCATGGACATGCGGCCAGGTATTTCAACTCCTTTGTTTTCTTTCGAAGCTTTGAGAAGAAAGCTTCTGAAGACGCCTGCAGTTTCAAACAAATGTATCGGTAAACAGCGCAATTGCACACCACTGTTTCAAACAATTTGAGCTTACAAAAATTCCACGTCAAGCCAGCAGCTCAAGTGGTGGCCCTTCTGTATCACTTCTGTCCTACGGCCTGCACTTGCTTCTTACCCCCGATTTCACGAATTCGATTCTCAAAACCGCGGCCTGTGTTTTCGAACTGTCCTGCTGTGCGAGACTTGTACGTCCCCTTGTCAATTGTCCAGGTCCCACACGGCGTCGCTCCCTTCTTCGGAGCTCCCCACTCTTCAATGATGTTGTTCACGTTTGGAAAGGGGCAAAATATCACCTCACGCAGAGGTATAAATTTCCTTTTCCTACAATTTGAAAATGTCATGAAAACAAAAGAGGCGACGATGTCCCACCCAACATCAATCTCACACGCGATATTTTTGATATGCGAGATAGATGTTTTTAATTTTTGCGCTTGGCGTTCCTGTTTGCATGTAAAAATGTGTTTCCTGTGTGAAAACTTGAGGCGACGGCTCTGGTTCCACGCGACAAACACCTTTTGAGAAACGAAAGATCGTTCAGGGCGTGAGAGATTCTCACTGCTGCGTGGAAATAATGTCGATGTTATTGGGCAATCGCGCCATTCGCTTGTGTGTATCCATCTGGCACCACGAACAGTTACGGTGTTGAGTTTCGTGAACACTGTGTTTGGAGCCTTCAGTGAAAAGACCTTGGCAATGTTTCAACACACTCGTGACGGAAAACAGCTGGACAGTGCAGAAAGCACAAAAGACATCACAAGAAGAACCACACTTTCTGTTCACAGCATGAAATTATTGTCTCAATCCGCCTTGTGGGAAGGCGTCACCCCAGCTTTGCTTCGAACAACAGGAGGAACGCAAGAGTCAAAAGAGTCCGTGTTTGGCGCTCTTACTTCACACCGTGTGATGTAAATAACTGAGGCATTGGGAACGCTTGAATGCTTTCAACACAGCCGCGTTCGGGTGCAGATCAAACAGTGCACGAACGATTTGCAGCTTACCTTCAGCTGACTGCTGGAACTTTGTGGTGAACTCGCTTCCTCGCGCTCGGATGCGTAACATCCTTCTTGTCTCGACACCCTTCTGTGCAAGATCAGCACTTGCGCCGAGCAACAAATAGTCGCCTCTTACTCCTTTGAAATGAACCTGCTTTGCTTGAGGAAAAGAAGCACACTTGTTTGGTGCATCTTCTGCATGTGTGAAGAGCTTCATTCACTGGCGAGGAAAACAGTCGAGCGTTTTACAGATTCTGTTGGAATATGGTAAATAGGGCTGATGCATCCAGCCCGCTTCACCTTGCTAGTATCAAGGATAACTAGATCTGTCACCTCTTCAATACATTGGAGATTGCGCCGGCTTCCATGTAAGCCACCATCTCTCCACCTGACGAGTGTATCTGCAAGCGACTGGGTCAGAGAGAAACTGCTTGTGTGTGCAGAGCTTTCAGCCAAGATTGCTTGACATGTCTGACGTTGTTGACAGAAAAGAACCAAATGAAAATGTTGATTAGAGAATTGGTTGCAAAAAAGCTCACAGTGGGATTTCTTAATCATGGAATTGAGGGGGTGCCTGAAAGCAAGTTGCCACTTACATCGTGGCAATTTGGTTACTACAGTGACAAGAATGCAGGCACTCACCTTGTTGTTTTTTTGGCGAAGAAAGTTATTAGCTGATGGAGTGGAGTGCACACCCATGAAAATTGAATAAATTCTTTGATTCGAAAACAGCAGGGTCGTGTTGAATGGAAAGCCACATTGGAGAAGATTGAACTTTCTCAAGGAGAGTGGTCCACACCCACAACACAACACTTTGATCCGCTCTGACTACCAGTCATCTCATAAATGTCACTTGCAAGCGTGCAGCAGTGTTGTTCAGTTTTCCAATTAACCTGTTCCAATTATCATCGGTTCTTGCCGAGTTTGATTGAAACCTTAGAAGTTTGATATCTTGGTCGTATTTGGCATTCAACAACAGTCAGACAGAGAACTACAGAGCATTAAACGAACTGAATATTAGACTGGTATCGTTTTCGATATCAATCCCCTTAATGCACGGACCCTGAAAGGTTTGTATCACTCGAGCACACCAATTGAGTCTGATGGGATGTGCATCGAACGAATTGCTGTTATTGCCGTGAACTACGGACTTGCTGAAGAGTTTGTTGTCACACCTCGCTTTGACAGTCTCTCCAGATTCAGACTGTTGTCGGGCTATCTTTGGTGCAGAACTGGCGCTGTTGTTTGACAGAGACCTCTTGGCTACAGTTGGTGCAAGTTTTCGTTTTCTCACAAAACAGCAAAGAAAAACACGCGACATTGACTTGAATGCCTTGAGTGCTGGATCTATGCGTTTGGATACTGCGAGGGACGACGTTCGCCGATGTATCACAGCTGAGTTAGTTCCAAGAGTGAGTTTCGGAAGTTGCTTCAATCAGAAGGATCATGACTTTTTCCACAATTTTCATGTTGTTTTGGAGAACGGCTCCCCAGCCAGCCATCGGAGTAAAGGGCAACAAAAGACATTTGTTTGGTATCGCATGGCTGTTTCTCATTTCATAAACGCACAGCTGCGCGGGGTGACCTTTCAGGTGTTCACTCATTGTTTGATACCATACAGCAAGCTGCCTTCAGCAGAAACATGAAAGAATGTACTCACCATGGCACTTGAGCTGCTTCCCGTGTTGCGCCGTATCTTCGTTGAACAACATCGCGGGTGCAGGTTAGATGAGGAAGATAATTCCCACGAAACAGCATTAGCCTCAGGTTTCACTCTGCAACCCGCATCCAAGTGAGGTGGACGTCAAGTCGAGTGTGTGTGTTTCATCTGCCGCTCTCTCATCTGGGGTCGAGGGAAGCTCTGCAAACAGAAATGCCAACAATAGAAGCCGGTGATGCCGAGCCAGTGAGTTCCTGATCAAATCCACCATTGTGTTCATTTGCCAATTATCCATCACAGATGACATTTCGTGGTCCTGAAAGTTAGTCATCAGGCGTTTTCGTATCTGAGAGACGAACAGCGAGGCTTCCACGGTGATACTGCTATTAGTAATCCAAGCAAGCCCTGCCTACCTCTGTGTGTAACTGCCACCCTTCCTCCCCGTGTGCGTTGCTAAAAGCGTGAAGTCCCGAAGTGCATGCGAACAAGAACTTCCGCGACACTTCTATCAATTCTCAGCACACATTCATGGAGCATCACACAGGCTATCAGACCCATTTGTTCTCTCACCGCACACCTCTGTGAAAGAGAAGAGCCACCGCCTCTAAACACATACCGAAGGTTTCTATGCCCACAGAAACACCATCAATGGATTCATGTCCACATTTTTGTGTGGAGGAATAAGCCTTAATGTCAGCAGTTGCTCCCGTTGCAATGAACGTCAATATTTCCAGAAAATGTATGGCCCTTTTGGGTGCTGCTTGTGCAATGGTCGTTGGATGTCCTGTCAACGTTTGTGGCCACGTAACGTGGGACTTTCATTTTGCAAGTAACAAGCAATGCAATTTCCACCTCGACGTCACTGCCAGTACCCTTTTCCTTTCTTGAGAAAACAGCTGTCATTACCTCTCGTTGCAAGTTTCCTTTCGCTGTGTGAAATTAATGACGAGACTCTTGTTGTGTGGAGCGGAAAATAATGGTCCATCTTCGTGAGAGTGCCGCGGCGAATGTGAAGGTAAACGGCAGCAGATGAGAGAGTCTATCGGGCGTGTGAAGGCCTTTGAAGACAGGGGTGTGTCCCTGACAGATATCAAATGCAGCACAGCCTTGGATCTGCCTCATTCTTCTACAAATCAGCTTCAAGCGTAATTGCACATTTTTCCGTGCCACCCGTCAGGAGTCGTCAGGCCATTGCTTCAGAAGCTTCAGATTTGATCCTCCTCTTTTCATTGGCATTACAGGCTGGGGATTATGGTGCATATGAGCTCGAGTGGTCCCGACTAATTTCCTGCACAAACGAGAAGGGTCTAAAGATCAGCGGTGTGCTTGGTGAAAAAGGAGCAGGGTTCGGTGCAGTCGAGACGCAATGATTTTTTTTTTCACATTCTCTGACCTTTTTCATGAGCTGCTGCTTGTATCGTAGGAGAAAAACAAGCTGCGAGATTACGAGACAAGTAAAGATGGCAGCCTCAGCCGATGTGGCAGGATGCTGCTGGTTGACCTGCTGATCGTTTAAAACCATTTCCAGCCACGTTGGCAGTGTCAGCAGCCTTTAAATATTTAAACACAAAAGTCACTTTGTTTGAAATAAAACAGACCCACGGTTTCATGGCGCGCGAGGAAGGCATCGAAATCACCTGAGCTCACGAGCCATTAGCGCTAACAGGCACCGCAACTGGGGCCATTCACTGTTCTCTTGTGTCAGTCCTGGCAATCTTATATGTCTAGGAGCTCGTAAATAGAAGCTTGTATCTCTCGTAACAATATCCGCCCCTAATGAAATATAGAACAGAAAGACTGGGAAACCTTTTGTGAGTTTAATGAAAAAAATGCCTGATTGGCTTTCTATCTGTGCTGCGGGGCTGTTGGAAATACGGCGCGGCCAAGTGGAAGAGAGATGAGAGTGAAATGAGTTAAAACGCTTCCAGTCAAGTGAAAGCGATTCGCGTGTTTCTACTCATTACAGAAAACATTTGTCAATACATCAGCTGTCTCCCTCAGCAGTTTCGAGACACTTCCAAACAAGCCTTTGCTTGTGCTGTGCCAAGAGAAATTTGGCAGTGTACATTTCCTGAACATGCATTCGCAATTATTGTGACACTTGATGTGTAGCCTTCCAGATTGCACGGTGAAAAGTCTATTTTGTGCTGTGCCACAGACTAACTGAAGACGAATTTACTTGGCTCAATCTACACAAAGTCCTTCGCAGAAAGCCTTGGTGACACAAAAAGAATCAGTTTTGTCGTCTTTAGGGAAGAATAACTGCTCGATCTTTGTACGTCTGAAATACCTTCTCGCCACCGAAAACGGCACAAAGAAGAATCGTCAAATAAATTACCATCTCTTACAGCAGTTGAAGGGTTGATGGCTATCAATGTATGGAGAATAAAATGCATTGAGTGAGTGTAGGCTGAAGATAATTTATATTTTGGTTGACAACATTGATCCAAGGAAACAACCATAAAGCGTTGCTTTTGTGCGTTCATGACAGTATGTGACATTGTGCTTTGGCACTTTAGCCCGTCGTGGGTTCAGCCTTCTCCGTGTTTTGCAATTACAGTCCCATTTTTCACGATTATTCCTTTGACATTATTGAGCATATTTAATGTATGGGTGTGACCTTTGATAAAAACGGGAGATAAATGTGTTGTGAAGGTGCTGCTGGTCTCGAGAGTGGTGTAACCGGAGAATCTGCACAAGCTATCTCTCCAGTAGACAGCACAGAACTTCGCGTTTGTCCGGATGGAGACTTCTCGCACACTTTGCTTTCCCCACTTGGTGTGTGCGGACGAACGCGAAGCGGGCAGGGAACAACTTTGCTGAGTTGCGCCCGCAGGTCTCCCCCCCCTGCAATTGTCGTCACCATTGATCAGTCGTCAAACGCCCGCTCTCGCGCGATGTGAACGCACTGTGTCGAGGTGCCCTGAGCAGATGATTGAAGCACACAACTTCCTTCCTCTGCTTTCTCGGGCACAGTCCTATACTTGCTGTCTGAAATTGGTTCTTCGTGTCTGAAGTAAAACAAAGGCTCCACAACGTTGACCATTTTGTCAGTATGATTCAGAGGAGGCACGAAGTGAAAACAGACCATAATTTTGTTTTAAAAATCACGAAAAGATAAACTTTTGCTTTGTAGGAAGAAGTTGAGCCTCCGTGTTTTTCCGCGTATCTGCAAGTCAGCATGCGGCACCAATCTGCTGTGTTTCCGTCAGTGTCGGAGGCTTTGCTCGTCTGCAGCCGCAGCAGGATTGTTGAACCATTTATTTGTGTTAATGGTGGTGAAATCCTTCTCCACCAAAGCAATTTAATTGCTTGCCCAAGAATCCGGGCTTGCAGTTTGGAACTCTTAATGGGAGCAAGTGGCGGGCACATCTGGTCCAGTTTTGCCTTCAGTACCCAACACAAGACTTTGCTTTATCACTCTGAGTAAACTTCCGTGTCTTTGCACTCGCATCTCTCCCAATGTCGGAGCAAGTCTTAACTGACACCACCAACTGGAAGGAACTCAATAGAACCAAGTTTCCCGTGTGATTTCTAAGGAATCGGACCTTTCGTTGCATGTAGCGGTTGCAATTCGTATCGCAAATAGACGGCGGTGCAGAATTGATGGGACTGTTTGAGGGAACGGAGAAGCGTAACTTTTCTTCGCAAAGACCGCCTTTGTGTTCGCGAGCACGGCTCCAGTCCTGACGTTTCAATTCTGACGAGCAAGTCAGGGACACAAGAGGTTTGATTTGGGGTCATGTGGATAAGTGCGCGCGGATGATTTCCTGGCGAAACTGTCACCGCGAGTGGAAGAGAGCGACTGACCGAGTGATCTGCCGCACTTGTCCACAGTGTAAATCCTCATTACGCGCCTTGATTAGTTCTACTGACGCAGCTTATAACATCTCTGGACCAGCCGGCGAGCAGCTGATGTATCCTCCGGATATTGAAAAGCAATCACTGACAGCACATGTGTTACCATCTGAAACACTTGAGCTTTTTCCCGTGAAAGCCTCGCTGAGTGAATTACAAATGTTATTTTCCGACGTGTTGCTCTGCAGACGTTGACGCCAGATACAGAAGAAGCTCTTGCATTGGAAAGATAAGAATATTGCGCATTACTACCCCACTGAGCCAAGTTAATACGGGCCATACCTTCGAACCAAGCTCACAAAAATTGAATCATGATCGGAATCCTTAACACTTGTGTAGTATGCATGAGTGTTGGTTTCCATATTAAATTGTCAATCCATTTGAACCGCTGCAAATAAGTTTTCATTGTGAGAGCACACTGATTGAAATGTATGTATGCAGGCCAAGGCTTTCACAAAGCAAGAAAGATTTCAAGGCAATGCATTTATTGAGCAGTGTGAATATCGTGGTGAATCCAATGCTTCTTTCTGAAGCCCAGTGGGGCCTGTCGCGGTTGTGCAGAAAGATGCCCGAGCAAAGAAATGGAAACAGTTTGCTCTCGAGTTTCGGCTCACCTGTATCTCTCCTGGTTGCGATCCTCGCGTTGTGTGGGACTGATGATGGTGTCTTTGATGAGACGCATTAAATTACACTCGTTAAAAACAAGTGTGTCTGAAAGTTCAAAGATGTGCATAAAGTTTGACAGACATTTACTTTTCCTCTTGTGGCAAGTGAATTGCCCTGACGACGAGTTATCAGCTGTTGGATCATCTTGGTGATCAAAAGAACAAGGCTGTGCACTTTGTGGTGCAGATGCGCGCACAAAACGCGTCAGATTTTCAGCTCAGCACGAACCCAAGTGAAACAGCGCCTGCAGTGACATTTGATTCAGTGAAACAAAGGCGTGGAACGAAATTGGAAGAGACACTTGTGCATGATTCAAGGGTACTTCCGTGTGAAGTGGATACTTGTAATCAGGAAATTTCCCCACAGATTCAGAAATCTTAATTTGCAGCACGCAATGAGAAGGCCTCCCTCTCTTGCCCGCCTTCTTATTTACTTCATTGTTACCAAGCACGTCCAAAGCGTGTGTCAGCACCGACGTTTGGCGTGAACGTCGAGTCAGAAAAAAATGGCCTTTTCGCGGGGCTTGGGTGAGTTCTTACAAGCTCACATTTGCCACAAATGGCAGTGCATCACTTGCAAAAGGCACAAGTCCCGAAGACAGTGACAAGCATTTGAAACTTGTGTTTGCCATGCTTCTGTTTTGAAGCGAGGCGCACAGAGAGCTCTGATGTATTGTCTGTCCCGTGGTTTCAAGGAGCTGATATCATTCCGGCACATGAGCCCTTCTCATCTTTTACATGCGATGCATAATACACCAAAGAATGTCATCTATCATCCTTTTCAGGACGTACGGAACCTATCGTTTCGAAAAACATTTGTGGAAAGGTCGTTCTCGAACGAAACTTGGCTGACAAGAATATGATACACCACAAGATGATTTTGTTCTCTATTTTGACGTCCTTCGGTGGCGCAGGTTGCGCTTCTTGGCTGACAACAGGTGCACAGTTGCAAAACCCTTGGTTGGGGTTGGGGTGACCACAAATGAGAATTGCTCACTCACCCCTGATAATTTTTGAACAGACCCACCAGGACAAGGGGACGTGATCTCTCAGTATTTCTTGATTTGTAGTCAACCCAAATCACAACCTTGAATTTCTCAACAGTGATTACCCCTTGGCTACTTGCGATTCAGGCAGGAATACTTTCTCAGAAGTGGTGACCGCCCACCCCTCCCCAATGGCGATTGAGCTTGTGTTCGAAATATGATTTCCTGTTCCTGTAATGAATGTTTCTGGTGAGGACACAGAAAAGCACAAAGGCAGATGCAGTTTCAGAAAGCGCTGCAGTTCCTTGTGGAACAACAATTGCGAGTCTTCAAGTTGTGGAGCTGAGAACAACACAGACCAGGTGCAGTGAAAATAGCTCCGTCCACCTGGGCAGGAATTCATTTTCAGGATTTGAAGCTTTGAATAGCGCCTCTTGTGTGATTTTTTGTTCCGCAGTGTACTCCAGTTTCTGGTTGACTCTGCCTTGTACCTTGTTCCGCAAACCAACAAGCTGCTGTTGCAATGGCGTGTCAAGTCATGTGGACAAGAGATAAATCTTTTTGCATGAACTGTTTGCATCTTGCACAATCTACTGCGCAAAAGGCGATTGTTGGTGGAGTCCTTCGCATTTATTTGCCAACGGCCTTTGAGGAGACATCAGTAATTACATTAAAGAGGAACTATTGAGTGTAAAAGTGATTGATAATTCCCCTTTCTTTCCTGAGCCGCTTTGCTTGAAAGAGAACCCAGGTTGACAAGGTATATGCTTTGAAATGAGCACTTGTGTGACAGTAGAAGCTATCACAAAGGAACAGTTTTCAATGCTGATTTGGCAAGATGATGAACAAAACCTTGATAAATTACTTTGAAAACTGCTGCACAAAAGAAAGCTTCGCTTCTCTCCACCCAAACTCGAACTGCACTTGAACAGAAGATGACTTGAGGCGAATGATCTTGTTTTATCATACACCAGCAGCAATAAATTGAGTTCAACTGTACATTTTCATAATATTTGTCGCATTTCATGGGAATAACATTTGAAGCGATGTCAAAACCAATTTCACGAAAGCTGTAGTCTCGAACATATTGTATGTATGGACTGTTTCGAATAATGGGGCATTTTGACAGAAGATTCATGTTGTGAAATCAATTTATTCTATTTAGAGAAAGCATTTAGAGGCGCACATAATGGAATATTGAGATGGAAAAAAGTGTGCCTTTCTGGGTGTTTGAACTTCTGCTTGGTTTCATTTCTCATTTCCTTCTTGTAAATTGCAATTTCTTGACAAAACAGTATCTGTTTAAGCTGGAGAGTAGTCGTGCTATCTTTCTGCTACAAAGACACTTCAGATTATTCTCGGCTAACTGAGAGGTATTTGCTTTAGCAGAAAATGTGATAAGTTCTGCTTTGGGCAGTTGTCTTCAAAAGTGTATGCGTACGCGCTGAGTTCAGGAGGACCTTGTCTTGCTGTTTGGTTCTGTGTGTAGCAGATGTCCTGCACCACAGACCTGAACGATTTCTACATCTGCAGTGGGTACTGCCAGAATTTTAATTTCCCCAAACCTGAGGCTTGAAAGGCTTCGACGGGACAGAACTGACAGGTCTTGACTTCGTTGTTCTCGGGTCCACTTGTGTCCCACGCAAAGCCCTGCGAACCACCAAAAGGTTCGATTCGAGTGTCTCAGTTCCTCATGCGGTACCAGCTCTCTTCTGCCTTCAGTGAGAAAATGTGATGGCTTTGAACCAGGCTGTCTGTATAAATTGTAAAGTTTGACACAGTGTCGAAACGAAACTCGTGTCATTTTTGTCCACGCTGGTCTATGCCTGCATATCCACGAGCTATTATCGTCTTTGCCTGTTGCAGGAAACGGGAGTTTGGTGCACGCAATACTGCAAAAGACGCTTAAATGCCTGTTCAAAGCCGAGGTATCGTGATCTGACTGCATCTGTCAAGCTAATTGAACGTTCCCTCAGCTGTGGGGAAAGATCGTGGATGAAATTCTGCATTCCAATTCACTGATTAAGAAAGCAGAAAATTGAAGCGGAAAAATGTTTTCGGAGGAATGTTAATGGTTTTCTGTGGTTGTAGCAGTTCGTACACGCACACAATACAGACTTTAATTCCTCTCGTCAACTGCATGGATGGCTTTGGAGGAATTGCCTTATCTGGTCACTCAGCTGATCTAATCACTGTTCGGGCTCACAGGCCAGGGAAAACGATGAATTCGGAGTTCCTCCACGTCCATCATACAGAACTTTTCAATTGATGAACGTCCACGTTGGACTTCTCAGTTTGGCAATGCACGTATATTGCGAGAACTTCAGTTCTGTCGACTACCGACAGTGCAGATACTCGTACTACTTAGCCGGTGACAAGAGTATTTCCCCCAGCAGTGTAGCAGAGGAGAATGCATTTCACTTGGCTCAGATAAGCAATCGCCAAAGAAAACATGCAGGCCTACAGAAAGCGTGGTGTATGAGAAAGACCTCAATCTGAAAGGAAAAAGTCAATGTGATGTTAGTCAGCCTTCAAGATGTCGAGATTGTTTGGCTTGATATATCAGCGAATGGAAACCTCATCTGCATTCAGTTTAGAGACATCACATCTGAGTGTCTGAGTGGACGCAAACACCGAGAGGAAATGACAGGTAATTTGGAAATGTAGGACCGTGACAGTCACGTAAAGCATGTTTCTCAAGAAAGACCAGCAACTCAGTAATTACACGACACAGGCTATCGAACTATGGACGAAGTAATTAAGTTGTATAATTAGTGGCGTTATGTTTTGTCTGTCTTTCTCTCGGGATGATTGTGGAAGGCTGTGAGAGGAGTTAGCCAAGCACAGATTTATGCCATCAGTGATAACGTCTCGATGTAAAGCAGAGCTTGATCCTCAATCAAAGGCAATCTACTGCTGATCAAGCCCTCGGGAATGCGGCCTGCACTACTCAGGAAATGGAAGATGCTTTAAAAGCTTGTGTGGAAGCGCGTGTTCTGTGTGCGTAATGGCATTGAAGACCCAGTGCGGCAGTTTTTGAGCTGTCGCAACGAGACTTGAATTCTGGACACACGACGTCCTCAATCCACGAAGTGAAAGATCAACAAGGTCAGGGCTCAAATGCGTACCCTGACAATGGATTTGGCCTCCAGACCCAACTTGAGACAGCTTGCACTTGTTGGACCACTTCTATACTTGTTGCCAACAGCTTTCAAGCCAAACACTGCTGTGTGTGCACGGTGCATCAGCAGTCTGTATCCATCTGACGAGAACGTTTCGTCTTCCTCCGTGACACGTGAAATGCTTTCTGCGAGTCAGCAGTTCTCGCTTCCGCAGCTTCGGTGACATCGCTTCCTCAGCACGTCGCAGGTTAATTGACCGTTGGTTACGTTTCCTCTGTTTGCAGGTCACCCCGGAATGAGCCCGATGCGAATGGGTCACCCCGGACGAATGCCCGGCCCCATGAACACCATGCACGAGGTGAGTATTCCATCATGTCGTGTTTGTGACAACGGCAAGCAACACTTCACTTTCAAGGTGGCACGAAATAAGCGCACGGATAATATTCCCCAATGGTCTCTTCAGAATTCTTCAGAAAGTCTTTGAAGGGATTCTCTTGGATCACTCGAGCTGACAACCTGATATAATGGAGGAGACGTTAGGCGTCGCGCAGATGAAAGGTTAATTATGACGTGTTCCAAAATGCTTTGTGAAGCTGAACTACACTACGTCTTCCATTTCAAACACATTTTAGCTGCATGGAATTAATCAGAAATTTATGCTGTCAGCCACACCCAAACATTCGTGACGTTGGCCGTGTAAAATGTTCACTTGTAAAGAATGGTCCGACTCATTCAATAGTTTGGATTGATTGAGCCACTGTCCCACTGCTCACCACTCACCAGCGCAGAGGAATTGGGATTTGACAGCGAATTGCACTCGCGCCCCTTGGTCGTCAGCTTCTCAGGCAAACTTGTTTGAAAGCAACAGACGCATCTGAAATCACTTGAATTCCACGTGTTGAACTGTTTTGCTTCATTGTGAATTGTCAGTGACTCAATGGTTGTTTGACAAAAAGTGTGGGAAGCGAGATGCATTAGCAATAACCCTCTGTGGCATTCATCCACGCCTTCGCTACGATGAAAAATGCAGACGTTGTGTGAAGGAGTGGGAAGACTAACGGAATGGCATGAATTATCCTGTCATGTCGTAAAATACATCTCCAACGACAACGGGTGTTGACCTTCCCTTTATTGATAGTCAGTCTCTGTAATTTCCTCCGCTCCAACTTATCGAGGAGAATGTCTTTCATTTGAAACCCAGGAAGAAGACAACACAAAGAGGGCTGTGCAGTGTCAGAAGGAAATCAGTGCTCTGTTCAGAGGCAGTGCAAGAGCTGCATGCCGTGGGTTGTTTTCAGGATTTGATTTTTGTTTTGGACACAGCGACCAGTGACCCGAAGGTAATCAGCGGTGGTGGTCAGGTTGCAGATCACACGAACACAGAAAGTGTTTTGTCAGGCTTCAACCAATACTGTCCACAGAAGTCCTGGTTCCTTGCATTTGTGCAAGACGTGTGGAAAGCAAGAAATCCGATGCTCACCAAGATATAAATGACGTTTTTGCAGCCACCTCCTAAAATTGTGAAAAAGCACGAATTGCAGTCAATGCAAAGTACTCGTGCGGCCTTACCTTTTTAACGCTTGCTTGCCCGCGTACTCTTCGTTGCCTTCGAGTGAAGGTACATAAATCCAATTTATTGAGTGCAATCTCCATCCTCTTACAGACACGCGTGTGTTCTCTCTGTATCTGGTGAAACCTGTGGCAAAGATGTAGACACACGGCCAAACAGCCACTTTATATCTGATGGGTTTCGGCCCGGCAGCCAATCAGGAGGCAGCCACTACGTAGCTGCCTGTCTTTTCCTTGGCGCGATTTACAACAGTGCTCCTCCTCACCAGAACACTTGATCAATTTCTTAATCTGCACAACATCCCACTGTTTTGGGCATTGATTACGATTCTGGCATGCAAGAGCATTTGCTCGTTATAATGCCCAACGTATCACACAATTTCCATAATTTTTGATACAATGACGATCTGTGCGTTGCCGTGCTTTCAGCAGGCTTGACACAGATTGCCGTTACAATGCAACACACAAAGTGAAAGGCTTCAGCTTTTAATGGATATCGACTTAAATTTCTCCGAGCTTTTGGAAACGAACCTGCGTGCCCCGAAGAAGCCTGATTTAATCACTATCTGCTTTTGAGAGATGGAAATGGGCTCATTTGAACACACAAATGATATCACGTCAGTTCCCGCAGTTACTTGATAGCAGGCGCTGCGCAGGGGGGTAGTGCACGTCAACTTTTGTGTCTATTTGCCATCACTTGGCTGAAGAAAAGTGTCTTTTTTCAGCGATTTTGGACACCCTGCACAATGTCTTCTGTATGTACTGATCAACACAAGCCGAATTACACTCCGTTCACTTCGGCGATCCTGTTTTGCGCCGTACGAGTGAAATCACAAGAGGGTTGACGAGGGGAGAAAGGCAAAGAACGTGTTTTCACTCAGGTGGAAGGCAAAGGACAGATCCCCTCTGCCTTTTGGGGGGACTTGGACTTCACTTGATTGAAACAAAGAACTCTTTGAAATTTTCATCGTAATTCAAGTTTGACAAACAGAGTGTTTCTCACAACAAAGATTTCAAGGCAAACCATTTTTGGCATTTGTGTGGATTAATGATTGGCACGCAGTTGGTGCGCAATGATGGAAAAGGAAATTGGAAAGTTGATTAGCAGGAACGATACGTTATGAAATTAAAATAGATCTGCTTTCACATCTGAGGATCAGCGTTTGAGAACAAATTAAAGCACGCATATTTAATTTCGGTGTATCACGCGGCCTCTGAAGCCCACTTCCAATTCCAGGATGAAGGAATGATCTACAGCATGTTTCCATACAAAGCTGCCAAACAGCACCGACGACGCACCATCCTTGGCCCACAAAATTGGGATCTGAAAAGACAAAATCAAGAGTAATCTGCTTAAGAAAAAGAAATCACAAAAAAGGCTTTGCAGGCAGTTCCTGTTAATGATAGATTAAAGGCGCGCCGCCCTTTGAAGAAACCTGATCTTTTTTGTCCTTTCCATTCAAACTGCGCACAGCCCCGTGTTTGTATGCTCAGAATTCCGATTGCGCTGCTTTTCCTCGGGTCCTCTCAATTCAATTAATGTACAACATTAATCAGATGCGAACGCTGTGACACATTCTTGTTGACGAAAAGGGTCATTCCGTGTAATGTCATTTGTTCTTGCAAACGACGTCGACAAAAGACACAAGTAAATGGAAGGTGTTGGGTGGGGCTGTTTCTGACTCAAAACTACGTGATCTGTGTTGGTTGGTGAACAGCAGCTTTTGCCTTTGTCTCTTGTTGCTCAAGAAGTGATTACTTTTATGTCCAAAAGATTGTGGGTGATCCCTGATTTGGCATTCAGGACAGAATTACGGAGGAAATTGGAAAGACAAGCCAAAATAGAGCAATTGATTAAAAACAGATGCATTTTCGTGACATTATCTGCACACGGACAACCAGTTCACGTAAAGAATAACAATGCCCGCCTGGTTTCTGGGAAAAAAACCACCGAATTTTACCAATCTCTGATATTTCTGGGAGCTTGATCGTGACCTGGACATTGGCCACAACGCGCTCGCAGAGGGTTCGCAAGCCGTCAGACACCAAGTTGCGTACTTTTTCTCAGGAGGGTGGGGGAATCCTTGCCACGAGGGATGACACATGGAGAGGGGGACTTGGCTGGAGGAAGGGGGCTTGGCAGCAGGGGGTTTGGCCAGTGGGTGGGAGGACTTGGCCAATGCAGGGTTGGGACTTGGTCAGTCAGGGGATGTTCCCTATTTTTAGAGGGGAAGTGGGGTGGGACGAAGGGGATGGTGTTGCACAAAACTGTTACTTTCATTTTCGTACATTTGACAGAGAAAACGGAACAATCGCACACTTGCTCGCATAACGAACGCGAATGAACTTTGTCTTTGTTTTTCAGTACAACATGCGGGGGCCACCACCAAACGGCACGATGGGACCAGGAGGCCCCATGCCACCAATGTCAATGTGAGTACGGTTCCGCTTTTCCTGCTGTTTGTATGTGTTCATCAATAGCTTCAAGCTCCAATGCCTCAGTGTGATGAGGGTCCTGAAGGAAGAAATGCAATCAAAGAGCTCTACAATTTTTTCAATGAGTAAAGTTTATCTTCATTCTCAGGTCTGGTCCTGGACAGAGAACGCCGGGCCCTTGGCCGCCCAGCTCAACTGGTGTAAGTCCAGGCCCGCCCACACCCATGTCACAAATGGTACGCATTCTTTGTTTTCCACATTCATTTTCAATCAGTGTGGGTGGTTTGTGCAAAGGTGGAAAGTGTGTGTGGTTTGTTGTTTGTGGTCACCATGGTCGTAAGTGTTAGCGTTCACAGAAGATAAGAAACAATCTGCGTTTGTTGTTGTGACATTTGTTCCAAATTCTGAAACACTGGAAATAACAAAGACAGTGTTTGAATTCAAAACGTTTGTCAGAGCTCGGCTCGCTCAGCGACAATAGCGCTCTTGTTGCAGTCATTGTCAGTTTTGCTTGCCCAGTGTGTGTGTAAGGATATTTTTGACATGGGGGGGGGGGGGGAATAAACCCAACAGCGTGTTTTGCCAAACTAGTGAAATGAATGTTTGCTGAACCCCTCCCTCCTCAAATCGAATGAACTGTTGAATTTCCTGGGCCTGCATGAAATGCCAACAGTTCAGATCAGTTTAATTTGCAGGGGGAGGGCAGATGAACTAAAATCAGCCATGTCCTCTTGGCTGGCACAATAAGTGTTCCGAACTCAACTGTAAGGTACCGCGGGTTTTGTGATCTTTGATCTCTTGTTCAAAAAATATTCACAAATGAATGATGAATCATTTCTGACCACAGTTGAAACAGAATCTGTGGTTCGTAGGGAGTTCGACTGAACCCCTGACAACGAACTTCATTAAAAATGCTTGAAAAAAGCTTGGGCCACAAAAATGTTGCGTCCACAACACACGCGCTTTTTGATCTCCGATCTCGAACCTTTTCTGGGAGCACGACATATCGAGCCGATCATGCGAACAACACATAAATCTGTTTGCCGAAACGACATCGTGGTCGTAATTGTGGAAACCGATGTCCAGTCGAAACTGCTTTGCTTTTCCGTTTTATTGAAGCAGAACATTCGCCGTAGATACCCGGCCTTTGTCTTGTTGTTTTTGACATTCTGTGCTGTCTGTAGAACACTGGTAGATTTGGGTGTATTTTTGTGAATGATTATGTTGATTTTGATCTAGAATTCTTATGTTTTCTTTCTAGATGAATTACTCATCACCATCCCCAGGGAATTTCAATGTAAGTATCTTCCGTGCGCACTTCTGATTCGACAAGAGAAACTTGACACAGAGAAACTTGAAACAAACTTAATGTCTTAGTCAATATGTCTGCATGCTTTCTGTGCATCAAGACTAGACGACAACAAATTGTTATTTTGATTTTGGTTTCAGTTTGGTTTACTTGCAAGCATGTGACACAACGTTCCGTTTCAAATGCCATTCGTCAAACTGAATGCACGCACGCTTCTGGTTCTCTACTTGCAGGGTCCGCCGGGAACGCCCATCATGCCCAGTCCGCAAGGTAAGCTGCGTGTTGTTTCTCAGCCTTTGTCTGCAATCAGAAGATCAGGTCGTGTGTGCCCACGATCATGAGTGAGCCTCACGAGGTACTTCTATCGCACAGGCTCTACAGGACCCTATTCTCCCGCCAGCCATCGTGCAGGGGTGTGTCGGCGAGGTGAACAAGTGAAACCTCAAAATATCCTCGTATCTCTCACCCCAGTAACCACATTAATTTCTGCCAATTGACATGACATGGTGTGACACCATCACGAAAGTTGCGTGCTTCAGAAAGGACAAAAGTTCTTGATTTTGAACAAAACTGAAGTGATGTGTGGCGCTCCTCCTGTGGTTTGACGGATGAAAAAACAAAACACGCAAGGTTTTCAGAACAAGTGCCCAAGAAACCCGAAACTTCCCAGGGTGACTGTGCCTCTTGTCGTGGCGCAGAGAAAACAGAAGGCCACGAAAACCAGAATTTGTTGGTCAAATTGCTGCATCTTGTGGTATCTGGTAGACCTGCGACTCGTGCACACCCGACACTCTTGGGTCCCCGACACATTCAGAGTTGAAATTAATGCAGGACATCCGCATGATATGTTTCTAACAGCAAAAGTTGAAAGATACTTCGGTGGACAGGTTGCATGTGTGTGAGAGGCATGTTCCGAAAGGGGCGAAATCACAGAACAGCAATGATGCCCTGCTGTGACACAGCCTTGCCCGGAGAAAAAAAATTCACAAAAAGACAACTTACCGTCCTTCAAAATCAAGCAACACTGACTCGTCTCTTTTGGACATTTCCAGACAATTTTGAGGCCATTGGAAAGTCGTGAATCAGCTCTTTGTTGGTGACCAGGTTGTCCAACAGAAACGTTTCTGTTGCCACACGCGACGCGACGTCTTTGGTCTCATGCAGGAAGTTAGACTCTGAAATGTCCAAACCCAACCACTCCGAACAAGAAACAAACTTCCATTCTTGCCAGGTCTGACCAGGCAAAAGTTGGACTCTGATCATTTTCGGCCGGTGTGGGGGGGGGGGGGGGGGGGGGGGGGGGGGGGGGGGGGGGGGGGGGGGGGGGGGGGGGGGGGGGGGGGGGGGGGGGGGGGGGGGGGGGGGG
>JAAUXT010052680.1_pt1 | contig 20988 bp, 22 predicted proteins | sample 7278171 | NCBI WGS metagenome assembly JAAUXT01 (sample SAMN14350112, study PRJNA611818) | marine sediment metagenome | isolation source: surface marine sediment (1.8m) | place: French Polynesia: Moorea | collected 2018-08 | reverse complement strand
GTGCGCGAGTGTGTGCGCGAGTGTGTGCGCGAGTGTGTGCAAGTTTGTGTGTGTGTGTGTGTGTGTGTGTGTGTGTGTGTGTGCGAGTGCGCGCCAGGTCCCGTGCGCAGGGTGAGGCCAGAGACCAGGGCACCTCCGTCCAGATCGCCCAGGGACCCAGGGTTGGTCAGAGGCGGCCACACTGGGACAAGTGCCAGTCTGATCCACTGTGTGTGGGGGGGGGGAGGGGCGAACAGCATGTGCTTGGACCTTGTGGATCAACCATCACAAACCCCATGGTTGTGGCAAGCCCCCCTTCCAATAAGAAAGGCCATTCACAGCCTTGTTCAGTGTTTGGCCAGTTCAAGTTGAACCTGAAGCCAAAGACTCTCATCTCCTTCAGGAGTTAAGGTGTTTGGGCTGCTTCATTGCACCAGAGCCGGTTGTGCAACCAGACTGAATCTCAGTTGACAGAAGTGACCCGGAAACGTTCTTGCGCACTTCCGGTTCCGAAGACGCCCAGGCGCATGCGCATATGGAACGCCACCACGAGGACAGATAGGGCGCAGACCAGTTACAGCAGTTAGAATCGAGAGCTACAGTCCAAGGTTCAACACGTTTCTTTTGCGTTGTTCCTTCTGCTCCTGCTCCTGCTCCTGCTTCTCTTGCTCCTGCTTCTCCTGCTCCTGCTCCTGCTCCTGCTCCTGCTCCTGCTCTTGCTCCTACTGCTGCTGCTGCTCCTCCTCCTCCTCACCATCTTCCTCTTCCTCCTCCTGCTGCACATGCTCCTGCTCCTCTTGCTCCTCTTCCTCTTCTTCCTCCTGCTCCTCCTCCTGCTGCTCCTGCTCAGGACTGCTCCTCCTCTTGCTCCTCTTCCTCTTCTTCCTCCTGCTCCTGCTCCTGCTCCTGCTCCTCCTGCTCCTCCTGCTCCTCCTGTTTGCGCAAAACAATGGCGGATTGATCCGAGGAAACTGGAGATTCTTTCTTCTGCAGCCGTCGCTTTGCAGATCAAAAGGGCGACGCATGTTGGAGCCTGGTCTCTGCGCTTCTCTCAGTGCTCAGAGGTCAGGAGTGGGCGGGAGGGGCTGGGCGGGAGAGGATGTGAGAGGTAGGAGGTGGGCGGGAGGAGTTTGGGCGGGAGGAGGTGGGCGGGAGGAGGTGGGTGGGAGGAGGTGGGCGGGAGGAGGGGGCGGGAGGAGGTGGGCAGGAGGAGTTGGCGGGAGAGGCTGGGCCAGATAACAACCTCTGTTTGTGCATCGAAAGTGCAATATTATTCACGCTGCTCTTTCCTGGAGATCGCGCGATCTGTACTGGACGCAGAGGAGAGAGAAACAGGATGACGTCACAGATGTCACCGTCACGTGTGACGTCACACGACAAAAGAGGAAATCCAGCGTCTGGACTCGTCTTGGCCAGGCGAAGTGGACAAAGCTCAGCAGATTCTGCTGGCAAAGTTTGAGGAAAAGGGAACTCTTCAAACACGCAGCTAAACAAATCCCGTCTCGAGCGAAGTCGCTTTGTTGGCGCTGCAGAAGACAGAGCAGAACATCTTTCCTGCAGATTAAAGGCCCTGCTGCTGCAGGAACGTTCACAACAATTCTGCAGGGAGGAGGGACCGGGCGAGGGGCAGGTTCAAGCTAGTTGCGTCAAGTGTTGCGTCAAGTGTTGCGTCAAGTGCTGCGTCAAGGTTTTACGTCAAAACCTGCGACAAGTGCTGCATTACGCACTGCGTCACGCGCTGCGTCAAGTGTTGCGTCAAGTTCTGCGTCAATTGTTGCGTCAAGTTTTGCGTCAAGTGTTGCGTCAGGCTCAGGGCTGGTTCACATTGGATACGTCAGATACGGTGTTCTCAAACCCAGGGCTCCTGAATCAGGGACGCAGCGCTTGACGCACCCAGCGTGACGGCTGCGTCACGTGACCCGCATCACGTGACGCGTCACGTGTGAACGCGGGTTTCGTCAGAAGCGCCGCCGCATCTCTAGCGGAGATCTCGTTCGTTTCTCCCTTCCGTCTCTCCAATCAAATTGTCCCGCAAATGTCCGTGGAGCGGCTTTCTCTCCGGATTGGTCGATTTCCTGCAGCCCTGTGGAGACCACTAAAGTGTCCGTGTTTAATTCCTCCAATTCACCCAAGGCTTTTAAGGCTGGATTTCTCCCTATTCTCGGCTCTTAAAGAAAGTCCGGAGTTTTGCACGCCAAGATAATGGGTCAGAAGGACTTGTTCTCAGGCGACGCGGCGATGGGGAGCGTCCCACGTGCTCGCGCATGCGCAGACCAGACTGCAGGGGGATTTGATTGCAGGAATTATTTATGACGAGCTGTGAAGCTGTCAGAGACAATTGGAGTCGGAAGCGCATAGCATTTGACACAGCTGACTGCCTCTCGGGAGGTGCATGGCGTATGCGTCACGCGCTGCGTCTCTGCACCATTGGGGAGTTTTAGCAGCACGCTCCGGTGCTACAAAACGTACACGTAACACGTAGCTTGCAGATGCAACTCCCCTGCCGCATCCGGTGTGAATCCCGCCACTTCCGGTGTGAACCCCGCCGCTTCCGGTGTGAACCCCTCGCATCCAGTGTGAACCACCGCCACTTCCGGTGTGAACCCCCACCACTTCCGGTGTGAACCACCGCCACTTCCGGTGTGAACCACCGCCACTTCCGGTGTGAACCACCGCCACTTCCGGTGTGAACCCCACCACTTCCGGTGTGAACCCCACGCTTCCGGTGTGAACCCCCGCAGACATCCCGGCTCCGAGCTTCAGGAAGGTCCTCGGCGTCCGAGCCTGGCTCTTCTGTGGGGAGGAGAAATCTGAGGTGCTCAAGCATGACAAACACTCACAACGAACTCAAATCATCTTGGACAAGTTGACTTTGAGTCTTGTGCGTCTCAAATAAACTTCCCCTGGAAGTGAGATGTGGCGAGAGCCTCAAAAAGATCCACCTCCACCCGGGCATAACAGGGAGTTTTAAACAACGACGTTTGGAGAGGAAACTTCAACGTCACGTCAACGTTGACCCCCTGACACAGAAAAATTCTGATTGAGAAACCCTGGTTCTTGGTCCATATTGTTCCACAGTGTTTTGCCAAGGTAGAAGCACCTCCAAAGTGTAGAAAAATTGAGGTGTCCAAAAAAGAAAATTGAGGTTGAGGTTGACGTTTTCAATTTCAAACGTCGTGTTTGAACTCGCTTATGTTCTGCATTGCAAAGAATGTCAGAAGGCACGCGAGGACAAGTCGAACATCTGTGGAGGAACGAGTCTTAGTGTTCGAGATGGCGACAGATGCGAGATGCACGTGATCTGTGGGTCACGTGATAGATCTAGGTCAGGCTCAGTAACAGCTGAGACAGATGTCCAGGGTCGAGCTGCCCTCCTTTTATATGATGGATGAGACGAGTTTGAGTCAGGCACGTGTTTCTTGACCAGGAGTGCAGGGGGTCACTGAGAGAATGGAGTGTGTGGGGCCTGAGCCCTCTCCTTACAGGACCACCACACCCTCCCGAACCTGCAGCACTCAGCTGGCATCTCGCTTGTGTTCTCCTCACCTGCCTCGGAGGAGGTTACAGCGCCTGTGATAAATCTCACCCTGTGGTATCTTTTGCACCACAAAAGTTTTGAGTCCAAAGCAAGAAAGGTGATTTCTTTCTGTATCCTTTTTGCTCTCTCTGTGTCTCTCTCTGTATCTCTCTCTGTCTCTCTGTGCACCCTTTTCCAAGAAAATTGCTCAAAGCAAATGTAGAATCTGGTTCAGAACAAGAGGAAATGTAAGTATCGGGGGGGGGGGCTATTCTACATCTACGTTCACATCCTACGTCCACGCTTTCAATGTGCAAAACCTCCCTGTTCTCACAGTCTCTTTGTATGCGTGTTGCCGTGTAAAGTGGCTGACGCGCTCAGGCATCAAATGTCGTGCTCCGGAATCTGTGACGCAGCTGCAGGTGTTTCCTTCTGTCACTGCAGCAGGCGGCAGGCTGACTCACTGCAGTTCAGGAATTTTTAATAAATTGACTTCCTGTGAACTTGAGGCCTCGTGTTGCTGGGTGACAGCAGGTGTGTGTGTGTGCGTGTGTGCGTGTGTGCGTGTGTGTGCGTGTGTGTGTGTGAGGGGGTGGTAGGCTGGCTTGGATCCAGCGTGTGTGTGTGTGTGTGTGTGTGCATGTGTGGGTGGCAGCTTTGCTTGGATCCAGTGTATGTGTGCGCGTGTGTGTCTCTGTGTACGTGTGTGTGTACCTGCGTGTGTGTACCTGTGTGTGCGTGTGCGTGTGGAGAGGGGTTTAGAGCACCGCCCTCTACCCTGGACCCGCCCCTGGGATGAAGAGGAAACGACGTAACTGCAGCTCTGCGGAGACATGGCGTCTGTGCACCGCGACGCCACCAATGCAATCTGCCGCAGATCAAAGCCACGCGCACTTGCATTATTTCGTGCCGCCAATTGCCTCACGCAATATCACTTTTTAAATATTGCATGTTCAATTTGCACCTTTTTGGGTTCTTTGTGGCAAAATAGCTCGTGTTATGAGTGGGTGTGACAAGAGAAGCTCTTTGGGGGGAATGCATTTAGAAATCATGGTTCTTCCTGCTGGCAATTTCCGCAGCCAAAGACTCTGTGAGAAGCGACGTATGTTGCGCTGTGGGCGAGACGCAGCGTTCACGACGGGTGCGTCACGCGTCGCGTCGCGAACAGCGACGTAACGTCAATTGACCTCGTGCAGGGACTGAACGCGGCTGCTGCTTGGTGACAGGGCGAAGCACCCAAAAAAGCAGAAACAGCACGCATTGCCCTTTCGCTTTTGCGGGGACAAATGACTCATTGACTTGTGCAATTTTTACCAGGCCCATTGACTTTCAGAGGAATAATGGGCGCATTGCTTGTCTAAGATACAGGTCCCATTGACTTGTGCAGCATAAAGGACGCATTGACTTGTGCAGAGAAAATGAGCCCATTGACTTGTACATCCCCAATAGCCCATTGACTTTGACAGGGATGAAGTGCCCGTTGACTTCTCTGGGATACAAGACCCATTGAGTTGGACATCCCCAATTGGCCCATTGACTTGTGCAGCTTAAAGGGCTCATTGATTTGTACAGGGAAAAGGGCCCATTGACTTGTGCAGGAAAAAAGGCCCATTGACTTTGCATGCCCAAGGACCCATTGATTCACTTCCGCAGCGATGCCTCTGTACAAGGACGCCGCCCATAACGACTCCAGTGTGAAGTGGGTCGCATCCTTTGGCTGATTCCACGCAGAATTGCCTTTCCTTAATGTGGCGTCTCGCGACATCGCGTGAGCTGCGTCTCGTCGCGCCCCGGGCGCATGCGCGCAGAGGGGCACCGAGTGCACACAACTTCAAACGCTTCCTCCGTGAAATTGGCAATCTCGTGCTCGCGAGCCTCGTTCTGATAATTAGGGTCACTTAAGGGAGAGGAAGTTCGGAGATGTGCGCGCGCAGGAGACAAATCAAAGATGACAGGTCTGAGCCGGAACCGGAAATATCTCGGGGCCTTTATCTGCGCGACTGTCAACCGCCGATTCTCCCCTGTGGGACACATTCCGTCTGTTCCTCCCAATCTGGTGTCTCTCTGCTGTCTCAACCATTGCCTCTGAAGAAAAAATGCAGCCACCCACAAAACTGATCTTTCCCGCAAAAACAAGCGCTGTGTCCTCACCCATCCCCCCAAGTCTATCTCCAGGACCTATCGGACCCCAAAGACAAAGGTCCGCGGCTTCTTCCAGACCCCGTTCCCCCCGCCCGCCTCCGTGGCTGCTTGATGTAAATGTCAGCCGACATTCTCTGCCTGCCACCCAGCCAATTGGGACATTATTCCCGCCACTTCCGCGGCCCTTCTCTGGATTGTCTTCGCAATTCCTGTCAGCTCGCGATAAAGAGGAACACAGCTTTAAGCGCCAGATTCGCCCCGACTCTATTCCCGGAAGCCGCGGCGGGCGGCGGTGGCGGAGATATGTCTTTGGTCTCGTGGAGCGTGCTTCATACTGAGGGTGTCAGGCGTGGCAGCGGTGGTGGTGGTGGTGGTGTGGGTGGTGGCAGTGGTGGTGGCGGTGGCAGCAGTGGTGGTGGTAGTAATGGCAGTGGCAGTGGTAGTGGTGGTGGCAGCAGTGGCAGCAGTGGCAGTGGCAGTGGCAGTAGTAGTGGTGGTGGCAGCAGTGGCAGCAGTGGCAGTGGCAGTGGCAGTAGCAGTGGTGGGAGCAGTAGTGGCAGTGGCAGTGGTGGGAGTGGCAGTGGCGGTGGTGGTGGCAGTGGCAGTGGCAGTGGTGGGAGCAGCAGTGGCAGTGGCGCAGATATGTCCTTGCTGTCGCGGAGCCTGCTTCACGCTGAGGGCGTCAAGCGTGACATCTCGTTCAATGGAGCGTTATACGGGGATGTAAGGCTCAACGCGTCCTGCGTCAACTTGACCTCACGTGTGCAGAATCATGGTCATTCTGTTGAGGCAACGCAGCCTCTAAAAACGTTCACACGTCATGCGTCTCACGTCTCACATGTCACGTCACACGCCACACGCCGCACACCACATACTGTACGTCACACATCACACGCTGCACGTCACACGTCACACGTCACATGCCACACGCCACACACAACACGTCACACGTCGCACGCCTCTCTGCGTCGGACCCTCGGACCTCCGCACGTGGGCGGGCGTAGCGCGGACAGGGGTCCGCCTGATGTATGTGTTGAGTCCCGGGGACGAGACGGATCGTCCGCGGGAGACGGGGCCTGGTGCGGCCGGGGCAGGGCGACCACTTCGCCCGGGGCGTTGGACCACCTGCGGCCGGAGAGGACCTGGAGCCGACGCCGCTGTTCGGGAGAATCACTCATCTCTGAACAGGAACAGGGCAGGACCACACTGCGCTATGTCAGCACAAAGCAGAACCAGAACAATGACCTTCACTGTGATGGACTCCAAACTCCACGGTCACCTGAAACGGAATTGTGTGAACATGAGGGAAAAATTGAAAAGGGGCATACCCCTGAACCCCCCACCTTGAATCCGCCATGTCCTGTTTCTTCTCTGATGACCTGACAACGTTGACAGGGCTCAGCGAGGTTCTTCTCAAAATAGAGACGCGACGCCGACGTCATCAGACGCTCTTGGATGCGTCTGACACACGAGGTGCGTCACGTGTCACGGTACGACGCATGCGCACTGCGTCACGAGGGAGGACAGACGCGCATGCGGAACACGCATCCTGCGTGAAGGGGTTTTCCACATGACGGCGTCAAAAATGATCCAGATCATTCTTTGACATCATCAAGAAAAGTTGCCGTCGACGTCAGAAAATGCTGACGTCGTCATCAACGTGAAAACCCCTCTCCATAGGCGCTGTCCGCATCAAAAATAACACAGGACCCAATGGAGAGTTTGAACAAACAGTTCAGTCCATTCCTGGTGCCAGCCCTCATGACGTCAAAATTCTGACACCGCACCACCTACGTGAAAACCGCTTTGTGGGGTTTTCACGTTGGTGACGACGTCAACTTTATTATGACGACGCCAAAGAACGGTCTGAACCGTTTTTAACGCCCACCAATTGGGCGTCTGTTAAATTTTGACGTTGACGTCAAAATTCTGCTGAACTTTGACGTCGACGGCACCTACGTGAAAACCGCTTTACGCGTCACGTCACGCACCGCAGAACGCACCATGCGTGAAACAGGCCTCGCTACGTATCAATATCACACGAGGGAAATTGCCGTCGATGAAAGTTGTTTCTTCTCTGTGTCTCTTCCTGCAATCACTGGAGGCTGAGGCCGCGAGGAAAAAAACGCGCACGCGTCGATACGTTTATCTCGCATCGCAATTTTGCGAAATGTGTTTGTGAGCAGCGTTGCCAAGGTGACTGCAGCGTTCCCTGAGGGCGTTGCCCCGTTGACCCCTGGGAAAAAAGGCCTCGGCCCCTGTTGTGCACGAGTGGCTCCCTGTGTTTTCTCCCACTGTTTGTCCAAATTGAGGTCAAACACTCCCCCAACCACCAAGTCTTGTACCTGCGACTGAGGGCAGATGTGAACGTGTGGTACGTAGTGGTACTGTCAGTTCAGCCACTGATGCGGTGATGCACGGCAAGTCTACAAATTCCGTCTCATTATCACCCATTGTTGGTGGAATTTTGTGCCGCACAAACACAGGGCACGTCGCACGTTACACATCTCACGTATCACGTCGCACGTCATACGTCGTCACAAATCACACACTCACGTGTCTCACATCACACGTCGCACACACACGTCACATGCCGCACGTCACACATCACGTGTCGCACGTCACACGGAGGAAGACTCCCTCCCCACAGCCTAATCTCCCTATTATCGCCATGACGTGAGAAGCGCCAGTTCCTCCCTGCGCTCCTCTCGCGTATGGGTGTGTCCCCGGGAGCGGCGTTTCATCTCCACCTGACGCTGTACAACACGTTTGAGCTGCAACCACGCGTCTTGTGCATCAAAAACGCATGAAGCGGTTTTCATATTGGTGACGCGCGGTCGTTTTCTTGACGTCGGCGTCAAAATTCAACATTGAACCCAATGGTGGAATTTTTGACGTCAGGCCAAAAAAACGACCGCACGTCACTTAACAGCACTCAACGCTGTCTGTCGCATCCCTGAACCTGAAATTTTTTCAAAAAAAAGAAGAAAAAAACAAACCTCGGGGCAAGACCCCCCCCTCCCTGACTGTACGCCCAATGCTGAAATTGACGTTGACGTCAAGATTTTGCGGTCAGCGTCATTTTGACGTCGACGGCACCAATGTGAAAATCCCCTGAGCGAGTGGTCCGGACTCAAAGGGTTTTCACGTTGGTGACGCGCGGTCGTGTTTCTTGACGTCGGCGTCAAGATTTAACATTGAACCCAATGGTGGAATTTTTGACGTCAGCCCAGAAAATGACCAGAATCCAGTATGAAAACCCCTTGTTCCTGATATCAGCCCCCATGGCGTCAAATTTTTGATGCCATGCCCCCTGTGTGACAACCCCTTGTTCCTGACGTCAGCCCCCACGACGTCACATTCTTGACGCCGCGTCCCCTGTGTGAAAACCCTGACGCGAACAATCCTGGATCAGGAGATCTGAGCCTTGTTCCCCCTGCATGTTCCTCCACCATTACCATCCCACAGACCGCGAAAAGGAAACAAGGAAAGTTACTTTGCGTCCGTTGCTTGACGAGCCCCTGGACGGGTTGTCAATGGCGACGTCCGCCATGATGGGAGAACGCCACTGGCGACTGCGCATGTCCATCGCAATTTCCTCGTGTCGTGCAGCAGAAGTGACATGTCAGACAGACGGGTCTGCACAATTTGGCGGGAACATTTGGAGGGTTGAGTTGCTGTCACGTGACATGCTGTCGTCAGCATCAACTGAGAAGGGAGCAGAGTCTGGAGTTGTTACTGCACAGAATGTTGGAATCAAATGTTGATGATTTTAGTTTTTGAGAGAAATGTTACGACAGGTGATGGTCGCCACGAGAAACACAGATTCTGTGTCACTCGACAGGAGATGTGAACCCTGCAGGTGTGCAGTGGATAGTGTGTGTTTGTGTGTGTGTTTGTGTGTGCCCGCATGTTTTCGGTGTGTGTTGTGTATCCAAGTGTTCAACGTGTGTGCGTGTGTGTGCGTGTGTGTGTGTGCGTGTGTGTGTGTGATTGTAAGTTGCGTTGTGTGTGTGCTCAGAAGAGTCAAATTTTGACGCGACACCGGGAACTGTGTTTTTTGACGCTCTTCACTGGGTATCCTGTCAAATCTGACGCCTGCGCATCAAAATTTTGACGCCAGCCCCACCTGCGTGGAAACCCTTCACAGGCACCGCGCAAACCCCATTGAGCCTTTTTCAGGCTAAGCCCGCGACACACTTCTGTCCAATCTGGATGATAAACGGCCGCACGCACCGAGGCTGCACATTGACATGAATTAGGATTTTCACATTGGTGCCGCTGCGGCAGTTTTTTTGCCACCTGCATCAAATAGCATCAAACGCGGGTGGCAAAATGTTTTCATATTGGGGTTGTATCAAAGACTTTGCAGCAGGCAGCAAAACTTCCCTTGTATTTTCAATGTAGGTCTTGCCACAGCATCAAAAATTGGTCTGGACCAAGAATTTTGACCCTGTGGCAAATTTTGTGTTCCTGCCGCTTGACGCACACAAAATTTGCCGCAGCGTCACCAATGTGACAATCCCTAATCGCAGCGAATGAGACATTCAGGGCTGAAGCAGAAAGAGCTGTGAACGGCCAGCTCCGTATGAACGACGTGCGGAGGCGAAGTGTCATGTAAAGACTGTAAATCTGCGCCAATTGGCACAGAAACCAAAGAGCGAATCCAGAATGTGGTGAGCGACTTCCGCTGTCAGTGGGCGTGTTCGTTTTACGCGTGCGGCTGGCGTCTTTGCCCATGGCTTGGAGATGGGGCGAAGTGGGCGAAGTCAGCCATGTCGGCTCACTTTTGTGTGGAACGCGCCCAATGCAACAGAGACAGTGTTGGAAGTGCCGAAGGTTGAGCGGGTGGCGCAAAAGTAAAGTTGGAGGGTAAACGATTGTTCTCTGGGTGTCAGGAGGTTTAGGCCCACAATACAAGGGATGCCGTACCGTCTTGAGAAAGGACGCACTTTTCGCCCCGAAATTGAACACCAAAAGAAGAGGTGCGTCTTATGAGTAGACTTTTCATTGTATAGGAAACCACGTGGTCCATGACTCACCCAGACGCGCACCGTGCGTCGTGCAGACTGTTCTCCAGAATCCAGGCCTGTGACAACGTCCTTGTGTAAGCGTCGCGTCACCGCGTGCAACGTGCTCCGCGACCACGTGGCGTGCACGATGTCACGTAAAACTACTTCCGGTGCACGCAGAACGAGGCCTGGACACGCGCGCATGCGCACTCGAGCCTGAACGCAGGTTTGGTGCTGCTGCCCTGAATTTCAACACTAGAAACGTTGACCTGTTTCAAGAATTTCGCACCAAATCTTGATATTTTAATGCCCATTGAGTACGTGTCGCCCGAGTCCTGTGGACACACACTTTGCTGCTGAAAGCGGAGCACTCAGGGCCTGTCCTTCGGGACCACCTTCAGCACGGAGCAAAGAGCATTAAATCCTGACAGGGGCCAAGACTTAGGTCACGTCACCCTTTTGCGCCACGCATGCGCATTGGATTCGCACTGAATACGTCATGCGCAAGTCGTTGAATGACAGAAAACAATAACCTGTTTTTCTGTCAATGTAAGATCCGTGGTGCAATGCAATCTTGACCCCCAATCCACACCGCGTGCACCAGTGCACGACACACCCACTTTTATGATATTCTGCACACGAATGGGGTTGAAACCCATTTGCAATCACAATCATGTGTGGAACTGTTGGTGTGAACACAACCACTCACTGCCCATTTACTTCACCTTTGTCATGCGTGATACCTATTTTTGGTGCGCTGTGACCTTGGTGTGCATATGTGTGGATGCGCTTGGTGTGGATTGGGAGTCAGTATTCATGGGCAACTGTAGGACATGTTGTCCAGTTGGAGCACGCATCACTCATCAGGGGTTTTCACACAGATGACGCGGCGTCAAAATTTTGACGCGACGCTTGGGAATGGACTGGACCTTTTGTTTGATGCTCTCCATTGGGTGTCATGTTAAATTTGACGCCCACGCATCAAAATTTTGACGCCAGCGTCAAAAATATCTGCCTGTGTGAAAACCGCCAATGTTCTACACAGCGCATCCAGTGTGAAGCTGGTTCTCAGATTTCGTTCTGTTTTAATTAACCCACTGACATTTCAAGACCTTTTACAACTCTTTTTCAACTTTTCTATGCCGCTTTCACGAACGAACAAAGCAGTTTGAGTTGACGTGAATCCACGTTCCCTGTCACAAAAGGAACACTTGTATTTTGGGAACAAAACAAAGAGGGGGGCGGACAATTCATGAGCGTCTTCCAATTTGGGGGTTTCACGTTGGGTGACACGTGATCATTTTCTGGGCTGACGTCAAAAAATTCTACCATTGCGTTCAATGATGTTTTTGACGCCGACGTCAAAAAAAACGACTGCGCGTCACCAACGTGAAAACCGCCTCAGGCGTAGTCGTCTTTTGGGCTGACTGACGTCAAAAATACCACCATTGCGTTCAAAAATTTTGACGCCGACGTCAAAAAGACTACCGTGCATCATCAACGTGAAAACCTCTGTTTTCATAAAGACCTGCACATTTCATAAGCGTCCCTGCAGTATTCTGCAGCCGCAGGTGCAGCAGGTGCAGCAGGCGACAGGAGCGTCGGAATTCAGGTCACGTCCCACATGTTTGTCTTTTCTGCAGGGAGCAGTCCTTTTGTGAACCGGATTCAAACTGCAACACGTGTGAGTCGTGCTCAGGTGGCGATGTTTCTTTGTTCGTGCTGCGGAATGGGAATGTGTTTCATTCTGCTGTCAGTGTGTGTGTGTGTGTATGTGTGTGTGTGTGTGTGTGTGTGCGTGTGTGTGCGCGTATGTGTGTGCGTGTGTGCGCGCGTGTGTGCGTGCGCGCGTCTGTGTGTGTGCGTGTGTGTGCATGGGTGCTTGTGTGCGTCTGTGTGTGCGTCTGTGTGTGCGTCTGTGCGTCTGTGTGTATGCGTCTGTGTGTATGCGTGTGCGCGTGTGTGTGTGATGCATCCTTTTCACTGCGCATCGCTCGAGCATGACTGTTCTGTGAGGTGTAGGTTCTCAGTTTTTCTGCTTGTTTGTGTGGCGCAGCGTCATCCCCAGGACCCATCTTGGACCCACAGGACCCCGCCCATCTTGAACACCGAGGACCCCACACATCTTGGACCCCAGGACTCCACCCATCTTGGACCCCAGGACCCAACGTGACAAACGTCTGCTGGAGCCGGAGGTCGTTTTCACATTGGTGACGCGCGGTCGTTGTCTTGACGTCGGCGTCAAACTTTAACACAGAACCCAATGGGGACATTTTTGACGTCAGCGCCAAAAACGACCGCGCGTCACCCAATGTAAAAACCCCTTGACACACTGGACATCGTTTTACGGGCTGACATCAAAAATTTCACCATTGGGTTCAATGTTCAATTTTGACGCCGACGTCAAAAAGGAAACGCGTGTCACCATATGTGAAAACGCGTGGACTGAAGCGAAACCGCTCCGTATGTACGGCAGTGTGCATAGACTCTGGGCGAACGTGACTCACGACACCGTCTCTCACGACTGTCTCTCAATGACGCTCGCTTGACCCACCAACTCACAAACACGACACGATTCTGTGCGATGTCCTCAAGCATCGTATCCATCGTGAGCACTTACCGCATTCACCCGTGGAAAAGTCACACCCAAGCATGAGACACACCCCAAACTTGAGTTTCTGGTTTGGGATTCCAAAAGTACATTGAAACAACAGTTATCTCATACCCATGCACAAGACGCACCCCCACTTTTGGTACTCAATTTTGGGACAAAAAGGTGCGTCTCATACACGGGTGGAAACGGTAGCTCCAGGCCCAAACCTCCTGACCAGCTCAGGTTTCTCATGTTACATCTGACGAGGCGGAATTTTCCAGGAAAACCGGACGATTCAGTTTCGTCTTGAGATTGTCACGTGGGTGTCACGTGGGTGTCGTGGTGAGGAAGGTCAGCAGCGTTGGACGCTTTCTCTCGGAAGGCAAAGTGTCGTGATCCCTGGCCTCGTTCTGAGTCGCTGACTCTGAGGTTTGTCACCAGAGGGAGGTGGAGCCAGAGGGCGACAAATCCACCACGAAAACATTTTCCTTTCAGATTGCAAGGCATATCAGTGTTCTTTTTCACAATGTCAAAATTTTAAACATAGACTCCCATCCTCACGCTCGGGGTCGGGCCCCACCCCAAAGGTCAAGCCCTACCCCTGGGGTCAGACCCCCACTTGGTCAGACCCCATACCCCAGGCCCAAGGCCGGACCCCACTCCACAGAAGAACCTCCACCACCCCCGCCACACACACACACACACACACACACACACACACACACACAATCGGACTCCATTCCCTCGGAACCCAACCACACTGTTGGACCTCACCCCAACGATCCTGTCACTCAAACCTCAACCCGATGGTCGAGCCTCCCCCACCCGACCCTGGTTCCCCTGGTTCCCTCCCAACCCTGGTTCCCCTGGCTCCCCTGGTTCCCACCTGACCCTGGTTCCCCTGGCTCCCCTGGTTCCCACCCGACCCTGGTTCCCCTGGCTCCCCTGGTTCCCACCCAACCCTGACTCCCCTGGCTCCCCTGGCTCTCACCCCACCCTGGCTCCACCTCCTCACACAACACGGACGGCTCTGATTCAGGATGTCACGGCGGGTTCTCGAGTGTCCGCTGCCTGTAGATCCGGATGCGGAGGCTTGGCGCTAATGGCTTCACGAGGGAATCCGGTACGAGGCCCCGCTGCCCTTTTCCCGCCTCAGACTCGTCCGATCCCACAATGCACTCGCCAACAATAGGCAGTTTTAGCAACACGCTCTGTAGCCGCAAAACGTACATGTAACACGTAGCTTGCAGATGCAACTCCGCCATTCTGGAAGAGTCCACAGAAGTGAAAGCAGACAAAGATTTTTCTATTTTTGAAACCAAATTTGGTTTTGAGAGCCCATTGAAACCAGATAACTTCAAGAAAGAAAGAGATATTATTTGGGTTTTTGATTCAATAAATTCTTGTCAAGTCAAACTGTGGACTTTTCCAGAAGAGGGGAGTTGCATCTGTGAGTTATGTGTTACGTGTACGTTTTGCGGCGGCTGTGGAGTGTGCTGCTAAAACTCCACAATTCACTCGTCTCCTCGCAGAGCGGATTGGGAGACAGGGCGGAGGGGGTGCAGAGCTGCCTACACGCGAACTGAAGCCGGTGTAATGGTACCGGGAGGCCTCACAACCCACAGACCCGGTGTCATGGTACTGTGAGGCCTCATAACCCACAGTCCGGTGTAACAGCACCAGGAGGCCTCACAACCCACAAACCTGAGGTTTCTTGGTACTGGGCCTCCAACCTTCACCTGGAGGCCTCGGATCTCCGGGTACCAGTGAGCCTCGTTGTCGCAGTTGAGATCTATGGGTACCAGTACCCACAGGCCTGAGATCTGTGTGTGTCTGTATCCCTTTACACCGGGTACACACAAAGAGAAGGGATTTCAAAGTATGGCGCGTGCCAGTACCTCGTGGGGTGTACTCGCCTCACGTATCACGTGACGTCACGTGTCACGTGACGGCGTCAGCCTTATCACGCCGCTCTATTGAAGTCTCGTCCCCGCCCTTTGTTCTGGTGTCGCCCTAATGAAGAAGACCCGATTCGGCGCACGTTTCGCGCCTCGGCTCTGCGCCCTATATGAAGGGATTGTCAGTGGATGATCCATCTGACGTGGGTCCGTTTCACACTGGGTGCGTCTCAATTTGGTTTGTTACGTGAAGGGGTTTTTGCGTTGGGTGACGTGCGGTCGTTTTCTGGCCGGCAGCAAAAAAATTCACCATTGGGGTCAATGTAAAAATTTGACGCTGACGTCAAAAACTGACCGCGCGTCACCAAGGTGAAAACCGCTTGAGTCGATGACGCATTGCGTCTCGTGCGGAGAGACGCACACGACTTGTGCAGGGAGAGATTCTGTGTCCAGTGTCGACAACAATAGGTCGCTGTCTGCAGGAATCATGTCACGATGCGTTCGTGTCCAATGAATAGGGAGGGTTCCACAAAGTGGATCTTAAGCGTGAGCGTGGACGTAGACGTGGAATTCTCACGTCAAGGTCAACGTTTTTGTGTGGAAAACAAGTTCTGCAAATCATTGTCAGATGCTACACCCCACCAAGGCGTGGGATTCTAGTTTTCACGTCACGAGACGACGTAGACGTGGAAATTCTCACGCTCACGTCAATTGCGGAACTTGTCGTTTGAGTGGCCCTCGCTATTCTCTGGCTGATCGTTGACTCCCCGCTCCCTACACGAGCCTCTTCTCTGCGCTGTGAATAGGGGTTTTTACATTGGGTGACGCGCGCTCGTTTTCGGGCTGACGTCAAAAATTTTTGACGCCGACGTCATGAAAATGACCGCGAGTCACCCAATGTGAAAATTACCTTAAGGGATTTTCACAATGGGTGATGCCCAGTCATTTTCTGGACTGACGTCAAAAAATCCACCATTGGATGCAATGTTAAATTTTGACGCCGACGTCAAAAAGCGACCGCGCGTCATCAATGTGAAAACCAGCAATGACTCTGATGAGACGCACCTTCGTCTGATGAGCCGAGGCGGCGTCAAGTAGTTCAAAGCCGCCATTCCCAACGAGCGCAGCACGACAAACACACGTTACCCAAACACGTTATGCACCCGACTGCGCCAGGCCGCCTCCGCTTACAGCGATTGAACGTCTGTCGTGTCGTCGTGTCGCACTTCCGGCGGTGCTCAGACGACGACAGTCTCGAATTGCAGTGCAGAGGAAGGGGCGGAGCTAGATTTCATTCCGGAGGCCTGCCGCAGCCCAAACACACTGGGCGCGTTCGATTTCGTCGTACGGCTGACCGCCGGCGAAGTGGCGCCACTTTGCCCCTGGGTTGGAGATGCGGCGAAGTTCAGCCATTTGGGCTTATTCGGCCAGCCTGCACACAGGTCGTCGTGGAACATATGGAACTTGTGCCTGCATGACACCAAACGCTTTCAGGCGTTGATCAGGACAACGGACGTTCAGGCCCTAAGGTCCACCAGCGTTCTCGGGTCCGCTTTTGAATGAGTCAGAAATCAAAATCTAAGTCTGACAGCAGCGCAAACTTGTGAATTCCAAACTCTTTCAGGCGATGATCAGGATGATCTGGATTCATTGGGTCCTCAGATCCACCCAACTCCACCACCCGGGCTGTGGGGGCTAAATTTTCTGAAGGGCCCCAGGGCTCTCGGGTCTGCTTCTGGAAGAGTCACTTTGCCCTGGACTCGAACCAGCGAAACCATAGGAACGTAGTGAGGACTCCGGGTGCTGCACCCAACGCAGTGCACTGCCCTCCCACAGCAAACCTGGCGAGGTGAATACCCCCTCTCTCTCTCTCTTATCAGCTGCGCTCAGGTGAAAACAAAGCTGCGAGGTGAGGAGAGATTCATTACCAGCCAAACAACGAGTAGTTGGTTGTCAAGTTAGCGTACTCGAGGCGCTGTATCAGTTTGCGCCGTGGATGGGGGTTTTCAGTGGGTACAGGTGGCGGGGGGCCCTGAGAGATACCGTATCCAACCGTGTGTAAGACGCACATTTTTGCCCCAAAATTGAGTATCAAAAGTAGGGTGCGTCTATTCGTGGGTATGAGATAACAAAATTTTGAATGTGACCTGATACCAGAAAATCAAGGCAAAAGTTGGGGGTGCGTCTTATACTTGGGTGTGAGTTGTACACGGGTGAATACGGTAGGAAGTAGATCTTTGTGCCTTATCTCTGGGGATCTGATGGAGGATTCTCTTATCTATTCGCACCTGCCGGATGAACTCGCTTGACCCTTGAAAACCCAATCAGTGAGGGTGAAAACTTTTGCGGAGTTTGGCTCACGCGCTGTGGGTTGCCTGGGCGAGAAAACAACCAAACTTTAAACGGTTGTTGTCACGTGGGGCGTGTTTCAATTTTAACCGGAATGAGTTGGTGTTGTTGAGAAGGTGAGGGTGTCAAGGAGCTCAGAGTGAAGCTGTCGGATTGCGTGCGGCGCTTCTGAGCTGGGGGGGGGACGGAGGAGGGGGGCTGAAACAGCGGGGGGGCTCAGAACATTGGGAGGGGGAGCGGGGGGACTCAAAGCAACAGGAGGAGGAGTGGGCGTTCAGAGCGGGGGGTGAAGCAATATGGGGGCACAGGGCGTTCAGGGCAGGGGTGGGGGGTTCAGAGTAACAGGAGGGAGAGTGAGCGTTCAGAGAAGGGGCTAAAGCAGTACGGCGGGAGGGGGGAGCTCAGAGTGGGGAGGGGGAGGGAGGGGGCTCAGGACGGGAGCGTCAAGACTCGTTCCGCACTGGAAGCCTCATGCGCCCCCCCCCCGTCCTGCGGTGCGGTGCGTCGCTGTGTTGACGCCGCAACGTTCACGCATGCGCACAACGCGTCACGTACCCAGGGTACACCGGGCCTGAGGTATGATCTTCCTCTGCCAGCCCCCCGCCCCACCTTGCTGCGGACGTTGTGTCCCTGTGTTAACTCAGAGCTTACACGCATGCGCACAGAACCCCCTCCTCACGCGTGACGCACCCAGGGTGCACCGGGCCTGAGGTATATAATCCCCTGCAGCCCCCGCGCAGAATTGGAGCTCTGGCTCGAAGCCAACATGGCCCCATCGGATTACAGCCGGTTTATCAATAATAGACTATGGGATCGTCTTTCCACGAACCGACTTCTGTTGTATCTCTCTCCTCCTCCGCTCGTTCTCTGTATCCATCTGTTAAGACGTCACGTGGGTGACGAAGCGCTGATTAATTTTCCGTTTCCGCTTCCGCTTTGCAAAGGCGCCACAGAATTGTTGCGTGGAGTTATGAAAGTGTTGAGTACCGTATCCATCCGTGTATAAGACGCACCTTTTTGCCCCAAAATTGGGGTGCATGGATGCGACTTGTACGAGGACCGTACCAAAAGAGACCGATTGAGTACCCGTGAGTACCGATCGGTACTTCTGATGCAAAATTCAAGTTTATGGTCACAATCTGCATGATCCTATTGATTTCCTGAAACCATGTCTTGGATCAATAGTCAGTCTGTGCGGTCACAGTTTGCAAAGTCCGGTGCGACCTTTGCGCTGTTCCTCGATCGCAATGCAATTCTCCTATATACAGTGCGATCTTTTGACATGTGTTTGCAAATTTTTGGCTGTGTTCTTTTTGTTGTGTTGATACTGACTGGACTAACCCTGTTTGACTTAACCATGGAAAAGAAGCTCCGTGAGGAACAACGTGTTGTGATTAAGTTTTTGGTTGCTGAGGGTGCCACACCCATCCGGATTTGGGAATGTTTGCGCAATGTGTACGGACAAGAAACACTTGGGAAAACACAGGTAAGAATGTGGAGCAGAAGATTCAAGGAAGGGGACGGACATGAGCCTGTCACAGACCTCCCATGGAGTGGTCGTCCACGCACAGCCATCATCAAGAGGACCATAGACCGGGTGCAGAAGGAACTGGATGAAGACCGCCGGGTGTCAGTGAGGAGAATTGTTGAAAACACAGGATTTTCACAAGGGACCGTGCACAGGATCCTCAGGAACCATCTCAAAGTGCGACGCCTTTCTTGCAAGTTTGTGCCCAAAATTTTGACAGGAGAACAACGCCAACAGAGAGTCCAAATGTGCCAGCAGAACTTGGCCAATTTTGCCAACGACCCACTCTTCTTGGACAAGTTTTTGACAGGAGACGAATCATGGCTCCATCGGTATGATCCTGATTCCAAGACAACTTCCTCACATTGGCTACCAAAGGACACAAAGGTCAGACCACAAAAGGCCCTCCGGGCCCGGACTGTGAGGAAGTCCATGATGGTGGCCTTTTTTGACTGCCGTGGTTTGGTCCACCTTGAGTTCCAACAAAGGACAATCAATGCAGAATGTTACGGACACATCCTTGACAGGCTCAAAGATTCAGTAAGACAGAAGAGACCCGGACTGTGGCACCCTGATGTGGTCACTCCTCATCTCCGGAATGTCTGGTTTCACCATGACAATGCCAGGCCCCACACCGCAAACGCCACTGCAGTCAAACTTGCAGACTACCACTGGGTGCCACACCCTCCTTACAGCCCGGATTTGGCCCCCTGTGACTTTTTTTTGTTCCCCCATCTCAAGAAGCAAATGCGAGGGATCCAGTTTGACACTGTGGAGGATGCCCAGAGAGAAGCAAGAAGGATTCTGAGGGACACACCCAAAGAGACATACCACAGGGCAATCACAGAGGAACTCCTCAAGTGCTGACAGCGGTGCATCAATGCTGAAGGGCATTACTTTGAGGGTGGTGTGGCCAAAGGACCAGAATCAGACTCTTCAGAGACCGAAACAGAGTCAGACACAGACTGTTCTGACAATGAGTGACTGATCTCGCAACTTGATTGGCGAAACCCATTGCGATCGAGTGATTGGCATGAGACATTTTTTGTTAAGTCCATAATGACCTAATAAAACTGTTTGTTTGGCATCCTCTTGTATCCTTTTCTGCAGCAGACATACCCAAAGGCATGACCCCAAAACGCCTTCCAAATTGGTCCACCCAAAGTACTCAAAAAGTACTCGGATCGGTCTCTTTTGGTACGGTCCTCGTATGTATGTATGAGGTAACATCCAAAATAAACCTTTCGGTCATGATTTTTGCTCCAAAATTTTGTACTTTTTTTCTGGAATTGATGTCTACACTTTCTGTTGTGACCATGGTTGTATGTTTATGCACAAAGTTTCAGATTGACCAGTGAATATCCATTTTCTAGTTATCAAAGTGTGTTGCTCAATTGGCCATGACTCTCACTTTGACCCTGTGAGCAGCTCATTTCCACAGAAGTTTTCAAGATATTCTTCTGAACATTTCTGTTTGTTGGCTTGGTAAATCTTGTTGTACACAAGGAACAATGTGCCAATATCAAGTTCTGTCAAAAGAATGGTCTGTTTGCCAAACAGACTTGGGTCAAACTTATAGACTGAGAGTCAAACAGTGTTCCAAAAGAAACTTTCCTGGACTAGAAAACAACCACAGATTGAATCATGAGCCAAAGTTGCTGTACAATATTGAAGAACAAACCCAAAAGTATTCCATTTGCAAAACAATGCCAAAGAATGGTATATTTTTGGAGGTGACATTGCGATCGAAAGGTTTCTTTTGGAGGGGACCACGTATGTATGTACGAGTGTATGTATGTATGTATGTATGTATATATGTCTGTATGTGTGTATGTATGCATGTATGTGTGTGTATGTATGTATGACATGTATGTATGTATGTATGTATGTATGTATGTATGTATGTATGTATGTATGTATAGCTGTTTTCACAAACTTCGTGCACCCAGTTTTTCCAGCCTTGTGGAGTC
>JAAUXT010144235.1_pt1 | contig 20989 bp, 31 predicted proteins | sample 7278171 | NCBI WGS metagenome assembly JAAUXT01 (sample SAMN14350112, study PRJNA611818) | marine sediment metagenome | isolation source: surface marine sediment (1.8m) | place: French Polynesia: Moorea | collected 2018-08 | reverse complement strand
TACAGACTGATGGTGATTACATAAAGCGTGTGGTACACGGCCCTTCGGGCGACCACACGCTTAAAAAGCTCACACTCTTACTTTCACATTTTGTCACCTGGTGGAGGTGGTGGGGCCAGATTCACCACATCAACTGGTGGGGCCAGATTCACCACACCAACCGGCAGGGGCATCTGCACCACACCAACTAGTGGGGTCAGATTCACCACATAAACTGGCAGGGGAAACTACACCACACCAACCGGTGAGGCTAGATTTACCACACCAACTGGTAAGGCCAGATTCACCACACCAACTGGTGGGGCCAGAACGACAACACCGACTGAAAGAGCCAGATCCACAACACCAACATCGCATCAATCGCTCATGGTCGTTGCCTTCAAGGAATAGTGCACACAAGCATGGACTCTCTCTCTCTCTCTCTTTCTCTCTCTCTGTATCACACACACAGACACAGACACAGACACAATGTGTCACTCGCAAATGTCAAGTTCAAACACGCCACTTGACCAGGCGAGTTTTTTGGTGTTTGTCCTCACCGTTCTAACTTCTGAATTGACTCTGCTGAGGCTCCAACATTACAGCTATCTCGTGGCTTTTTGGTTGTTGTCAAAAGGACTGGAAAGGGTGCGAAAGAAGCCAAAAACAAGTTTTGTTTTTCTGAACATCCAGGGCATTTAAATTTTCCGCGGAACAACTTTTTGGCTGCTTCATCCAGGCAAACCGATACATTTGAAAACACAGACTTCCACGGCTTCTATTCTGATCAGTTATATTTATCATTGAATTTTACATGTCATATTCTGTCCAGTAATTCACTCACAAATGGCTGTGAAATCTGCTGGAAATGTGACCCCAGGAAATTTTCTTGAGCAGATTGAGTGCGGAGCTGCTGTCCGGCGCCATCTTTGTTTTTGTCCTGAACGTAGCTACGCCAGGTGGCGTTGCACAGGCTGACACTTCTGAAGCAAGTTGGATTGTTTTGTGTCAGTTGCGTCTCTGACCGCATCTTACATCAATGGAGTTGTCAGACTTATGAGACTCAAGGAACTTATTGTGAACAATACTTTGAAACTATGATTGAGGTGGAGGGGGATTTCATTCCGCCTCCGGAGGCGCCGGTCTTTGAACCGACATGGGAAGAATTCCAGGATCCACTGGGCTACATATGCAAGATCAAGCCAATCGCAGAGAGAACAGGCATTTGCAAAATAAAGCCGCCTTCAGTGAGTGCATTCTTTCCGTTGAGTTGTTGGAATTGGAGTTGGAGTTACGGATGGAAATGTCACCAGTTTGGTGTCACCAGCATCAAAAGTCGCTGGCACGATCGCACGGTCGGGCCGACAACATGGCGTCGTTCAGGCTGGACTCCTATTTTCCGCAATGAATTTCCTAATCTTCAATTGTAAAAATCTTACCAAATTTCGACTTTGGAGGCCAGGAACCCACCTAACTTGGAAGAAGAAGTCCCATGCTTTGTTTTTCCACACTAAGAAGACAGATATCAGGGAAAATAGCGGAGATTTTGGAAATTGAGCGAAAGGGTGGGCCCGACGTCGCATCAGGTCGCTGGGTGGTTTCGACGCTAAATTTTGTCTAATTACGTATGCAGGACAATTTTGGCCAAATTTTCACTTTTCTTCGATGGAAGGAAGTACCCTTCACAGTCCGAAATCCGAAATGCACCCTTTTCTGAGGAAAAAGTGGTCCAAAAGGGAAAATAAGTGAAAGTTTCGCACCTCCCGACGTTTCACCTTTGTTTCGTCCGATCCGTCGGGAGACCTTTGTTGCCCATAATTTCACGGAAAAGGACAAATTTTCCATCGCTTCCTTTCATTTGGCATCAGAAAAGGGCCAAAAACTATATTTCATCGAAACTTTGACGAAAAACGACAAACAGAGTGAAATGTCGCAGACCATCTGGAAAGGCGCAAGGTCGGACAAATTTCATTTTGCCTTTTGCCCTTTCCAGGCCAAAAGTTTGCAAAGGAGCTGTGCACAAAGAAGTAAATTTTCCCAAGAGATCGTAAAGTTTCAGAACGAAGATCAATTCAGAGACTGGATTTGTGAAAAATTTCGGAAAAGCTGACGAAACCGATGTCGGGTCGAAAACGCCACGCGGCATCGATTTTGAAGTCGTCGGGAAAAGACTTAAAATCGCTTCAAACCGAAAAGAAACTGGTCAGGACCATAGAAAATTACCTCAGCTTGAAATTTCTACCCCAACTTTGGTTCTTTTGTGCCAATTTAATGTTCATTTTGGAAAATAAAAGGAAATACTCGGCAGGTGGAAAATGAGGTCATCACTTGTGATCGCTCAGTCACGTACGCACTTTTCGGCTCTCGAATGGTCTCACAAACCCATTTGGCTGGCTTGGTAACATAAAAATTTGCTTTCTTCCCTGCAGATGAGGTTCCTTCTGAATATGATTCAGAGAAAAGTCCAAATTTGGTGGTTCCGTGATGTCATTGAAATTATGACCCAAACAAAGGAAATGTGTGGCTTCTGTTGGTCGCAGGTGGTCGATGCAGATCCGTTCTCTGCTTTTGTTCCCCCTTTTTCTGTGGAAGCTGAAGTTTGATTCTCGGTTCCACGCTTTGCTTTTCTGTTCGGAGTGGTCTTTTGGAAAGATTGTACAGGGAGCCCGAATTCAGAAAAATCGAGTCACAGGCCGACATGTTTGTTGTCACAGACATGTCTGTTTTGTTTCCGATTTGACTTGTTTCGTTGCCCAAAATTCATGTTCCCAGAATTGGAAAAAGACAAAATTACGTGTTATTTACGACTGTTGTCAACAAGACCAAGCGACGCGACAGCACGGTGGTCTCCACCCAAGCAAAACGGGCTGAAACGTTGCACTGTGTGCCAAGTGTGTGTGCGTGTGTGTGGAGATCAGATTCAAAACATTTGTAGGAGACTCCAAATGCGTTTTGATGCCAACAAAGATTTGCGCAGCGACGAATACGAGCTCTGCGCGACTCCAGCGCGCGAATCCAAGCTGGGACCCTGTTCTCGTGTGCTGGTGTCTTCAGACGAGCAAAACTGAACTCAATTTTTGCTGCTGCAGGACTGGCAGCCGCCGTTCGCCGTCGACGTGGACACATTCACGTTCACGCCGCGAGTCCAGCGTCTCAACGAACTCGAGGTCAGTGCGTTTTGTTTTGTTGTTGCTGATCAATTTGACCATTGGGTTCAGTTTGAAATGGAAGCCTTGTGGAGTGATTGTAGGTCAAAATTCAATGTGCAGACAGATCCCAATCACACAGATTCTGTGAAAACAGAGGGTCGTCGGATCCTTTTGGACACAGCACATGACAAAGTGTCGTGCACCACAGTTCTCGTATATTTCCTGTCCTCGAGCTCCTGTCGTTTCGCCTTGCGACTTTGATCGCGACAGAGATCAAGGCCGAGGCCCCGAGATGCGCCGCACTGCCCTGCATGTCCTCCCGAATTCCGCAACACGCCTGTTTGAGAGCTGCGACAGAAACCATGGCAACAAAACGGAGATACACGTTGCTGGGTGTGGTTTTGAAGATTGGTGAATTGCGTTGTAGGCGAAGACGAGGGTGAAGCTGAACTTTCTGGACAAATTGGCAAAGTTCTGGGAGTTGCAGGGCAACTCGCTGCGCATACCGAACGTCGAGCGCAAACTTCTCGATCTCTACTCGCTCTCCAAGGTCAGTTGAGACTCCGTCAGAAACCACATGTTCAAGCGCGTTTGTCCCGTCTTTGGATGGAGACGTTCCGACACCGAAACGCAGTTTGCAAAATACTGCAATAGACAGTGCAGATGAATTTCGTGCACGCGTTGTCTCCCTGAAACACCTGGATGATCCACCCGAGATCCACGAAAACTCGCTTCGGGGCCTGATGCAAGGTAACTCCCAAGTACCCAAGGGTCCATCTCTCGTTCACTTGGGCGGGAGGTAGAGAACAGGGGTTCTGGGAACAAGTGTCAACACAGGCAAAGTCATTCGCCACGCCTTCACCGTTACTTTGTAATGTGCAGATCGTGAACGAAGAGGGCGGCTTTGAGTTGGTGACGAAGGAGCGGAAATGGTCGAAGGTGGCGAGTCGGATGGGGTACCCGCCGGCCAAGAACGTCGGGTCGACGCTGCGCGCGCACTACGAGCGCGTCCTCTTCCCGTACGACATCTTCTCTTCCGGCGCCACCATCGACCCTGCAGTGCGTAAACTCCACTTTTATCAGTTTTCAGTGTTTCGTGTCAGAAAGTCTGGAACATGTTCTTGAGTGTTACACTTGAGAACAATTTTGTTTTTGGGCTGACGGCGAGGTTTTCGGACAAACCTGAGCCGGTTTGGGTGGAGGTGCGAATCTCCTTCTAAATTAATTTGTGGATAAGTGCGCCGTACGTGCGTCAGACTTGTGTAAATCCTCTTACTGCTCAGCGTAGTCGCTTTTAGATGCGATACAGAAGTTAAGCCGTCGTAGCAGCCGCACTTCACTTGCGTTTCAATAAACACAATTTTTGTCAGCCATTAGAGGGAAGGAATCTTATCTGGGCAGTTCGAGAACAGTGCGTGGCATTGTAAAAATTGCATGTTGTGGGGTCTTCCTGCTCCTGAATCTCGTGTTTCATTGGGTACAAATTTCTTCTGATTCGTGCATGTGTTGGGCACTCAAACTGTCGTTCGAATCTACTGTTAATTTTAATTGGCAAGATGTTTAGTTCTACCAGCACTTTTCATGTTTACAGTTGTTAATGAAATTAATTTAAGGTTTCGTGGCATGCCTATCAGTGGTGTGTGCTGTGCTAACCCAGTGTTTGTCTGTTTTCCTTCCCTGTCTCTCTGTCTCGTGCTGCTGTGCCTGTGCTGTGCTTGTGCCTGCGCACGCGCACTCTTCCCAGGAGCTGAAAAGCGAGCTTGAATCCATGCAGAAGCTGAAGAAGGAACCGGGTCCCGTGGAGGAGGACGGGGACCCGGCCGTGGCGCCCGAGGAGGGGGGAGACCGCGACTACAAGCCGCACGGGCTGGCGCAGCGCGAGGCGCAGGGCGCCTACAGCAGGCGCTCCAAACGCATCATGAAAGAGGTACGAGACTCAGTCCTTGCGTACGTCTCGCAAAACGCTTCCGTTGGTTTCTTACATCTGAGATGACCAGGTTGGACGGAGAAACATTTTGTCTGGGTTGTGATGAAATCACTGATGTTGACATCAAAAGTTTGGACAAAGACGGGTCAACAAGTTCGTTCTTGTGCAGCAGGAAGGAGAAGACATGGAGGTCGACGAGGTAATGTGGCAAAAAATGAGCGTTTGGAGTTGGCAGAAAGGGTGGTTATTTTCTCTAACAAGGGACACACATTGGTGCGAGGGTGCAGCGCAGTTGCGTTGTGTTGGTTTTGATGGTGCGCGGTGTGGTGACCAACACTCGGTGGGACTGGTGCTCTGAGAAACCCAACTGGGGGCAACACAAAAGCCGTGCGTCTGCACATGTCAGGCCCAGGGGCTGTTTCCCAGTTCGTTGTGTTCGTCGTTGATGTTCATGCGGCACACAGGCAGGAGTGGTTCAGCAGAGACTAAGGTTGGGCGAATTTCTGCTTTGTCGTACAGAACTACCAACAACCAGCAGTTGATTACGAGAGCAACAAGGAGCTGAAGAAGCTGCAGTTCTACGGAGCTGGACCCAAAGCAGCGCTGCCCGATCTCGGAGAAGGTACGTGTCCGCGAGAGTTTCTTCCTGCCCGTGTACAGACCAAAGCCTGTGTTCGAAAGTGGAAGATTCAGACGCAAAGGATTTTGTCCAGAAAGAGGAGAAAGGGAATTTGCCGCAGTGCTGTGTTTTCTCAGTCAATTCAACTTGTCTGAACTGCGTCCTGCAGGAGAAGAGGAGACTCCAGCAGCAGAACCTGAACAAGTGGAGGAGAAGCCGAACGCAGCGCCGAGCGCAACCAAGAAAACGCGCATGAAAACCCGCGACAAGCGCGTCAGCTATGTGAGTCGAACTCCCTGCCTTTCCCACAAAATCTTTGCATGCCCCATTCCCCTTCAATTTAGTGCGTTTAGCATGCCAATAGGTGTAAGTTAGTTTCTTGGATTCACTGAACTGACCAAAGACTCTTGTCTCTGGTGTATTTCAGGTGGCCCCCGATACCTCCTCTCCCGAAGCGAATGTAGTTGAATTTTCCTCTCTCCTATGCAAGGTGGATTCGTACATGTGCCACACGTGTAGTAAAGGAGATGGGGAGGACCACATGCTGCTGTGTGATGGGTGCGACGACGCCTACCACACCTACTGCCTCATCCCTCCCATGCAGGAGATACCCAAGGGCGACTGGAGGTGCCCCAAGTGCGTCGCCAAGGTAGGTCTTCATTCCTCTGTGTCGCGTTGCTGTAACAACGTCTGTCGACACCGTTTGAAATTCTGATTTCTCCCGAAACGTGCTCAACCCAAAAGACCACGTGTGTGAAGTGTGGTGCGTCTTGCAGGAATGTGGGAAACCGCAGGAGGCGTACGGATTCGAACAGGCCAAGAGAACGTACACGCTGCAGAGCTACGGAGAAATGGCGGATCAGTTCAAACTCGACTACTTCAACATGCCCGTTCACGTGAGTTGTGCTGAATAAAGTGGACACGTGTGTTTCAAGAACTCTTGACAGCGTTTCTTGTCAATTCGGCGTACTTTGTGACCTTGTTTGTGCTGTTGCGTTGTTCCGTTCCTTCCTTTTGATTTGTTGAGTCGCAGACTTGACGGTTGGTTGTGCTCCGCAGATGGTGCCGTGCTCGACGGTGGAGCGCGAGTTCTGGCGCCTCGTCAACTCGGTCGAGGAAGACGTTCTGGTCGAGTACGGCGCCGACATCCACGCCGCCGACTGCGGCAGCGGTTTCCCCACCAGGAGCACCGAGAGCCTCTTCCCAGACGACGAGGTCAGCAACATAGTGAGGCCCGAGACCTTGCAAGTTTCGTGGAATGGTGAAAATGCGGGCATGCCGTAGTTTTGTGGGCAAGACGCACCCGTGTATTTGATGCACCCCCAACTTTTGATGCTCAATTATGGGGCAAAAAGACGCGTCTGATTTCACGGAACTGCACGAAATGTGTTTTGTTCGTCTGCTGTTCGGTGTGGGATGTGAATTGCGATGTTTGTGTCGTGTTCCAGGAGTACATCAACTCGGGGTGGAACCTGAACAACCTGCCGGTGCTGGACGCGTCCGTGATGCGCCACATCAACGCAGACATCTCCGGCATGAAGATCCCCTGGTGTTACGTCGGCATGTGCTTTTCGTGCTTCTGCTGGCACACCGAGGACCACTGGAGCTACTCCATCAACTACATGCACTGGTGAGGGGAGCTTCATGTTCCAGGATCAGCCGTTTGGTTGTCGTGCTGCTCATCTCTTTGAGCGTAATACGTTGGCGTGATTGCGAGGCCCGATGTTGCGAACGCTTCTGTGTTGTGTGTGAGCGAGCGCTTTCCCAAGCGTGAGAAACGGAGAGCAGAAAGCTGCAGAACACCAGCAGAAATATTTCAAAAATTTCCGGACGAAAACGGAAGATGTGGTGCCTAAGATGCTTGGAGCAGTGGTTTGTGACGGCTCTCAGCACATTGTGAACGTTTGCGTGTTTAGGGGCGAGCCGAAGACGTGGTACGGCGTCCCTGGGGCGAAGGCGGAGCTGCTCGAGGAGTGCATGCGCAAGAACGCGCCCGAGCTGTTCGAGCAGAGCCCGGACCTGCTGCACCAACTCACCACCATCATGAACCCAAACATCCTCATGGCGTACGGAGTCCCGGTCAGTCCCAGCTTTGCTAACGTGTGCGGCAGCCTTGCGCTTCAAATGCGTTTCGGACAAAACACACCTCGGACAAAACACAGCTTCCTGGGTTCTCTGGCAACCCTTGTCTGTGTGCTTCATTGGCAACCGTAAATTGTGTCCAGAACACAACAATATTCAACGAGCTGTTCAAAAAGTGACGCTTCTTCGTGTTTTCTCGCAAGTGTAGTCGCGGGTTTTGCGAGATTTGCGCTGTAGCCTTTCTGCCTTTGACTTGTCCTTTTCGTTCTCTGCAGATCTTCAGGACGAACCAGCACGCCGGAGAGTTCATCGTCACCTTCCCGCGCGCCTACCACGCTGGGTTCAACCAGGGCTACAACTTTGCAGAGGCCGTCAACTTCTGCCCTGCTGATTGGGTGGGTGTCGCGTCGTGGTTGAATCTGGTTGTCGTTGGAGCTGTGCATTGGCTCCGTGCGAGAGCGCGCGTGCACATGAAACATCTGAGAATGAAGTTCTCAAAATCACGTGACTCAAACTATATATTCCAATGTTGCAGTTGCCGATCGGACGCGGGTGCGTGGACCACTACCAGCACCTCAAGAGGCAGTGCGTTTTCTCGCACGAGGAGCTCGTGTGCAAGATGGCGGCAGAGCCGGAGCGTCTCGACGTGAACCTGGCGGCTGCGACGCACCAAGACATGCTGAGCATGGTGGAGGCCGAGAAGAAGCACCGCAAGAGGCTCTTTGATCTCGTGAGTCCCCGTCTCCTGGCCCTTTTCACACAAACTTCGTTTTCTGTGTGCGACACGTGTTGACATACTGTATTATCGCTCACAGGGCGTGGTTGAGGCGAAACGTGAGGCATTCGAGCTGCTACAGGACGACGAGCGACAGTGCTTCCTGTGCAAAACCACGTGCTTTCTGTCGGCGGTCACGTGCGCATGCTCGCCCAGTGAGTGTCCGTGGTTTATTCATGCCCAAAGTGTTCATTGGGCCAAAAGTCCGCATTTTGACCGGCACGAACAAGGGTCGCCACACCATGCAAATTTTTGCACCGGTCGTGAGAGACTTTCAGCACATTCCGTGGAACCTTTTGTCTGATATTTACCGTTGGCTTCTCGCAGGTATGGTGTCGTGCTGTTTGCACGCGGAAGATCTCTGCGAGTGCAAGATGAACAAGAGGTGTTTGCGCTACCGCTACACGCTCGACGAGCTGCCCAACATGCTGCACAAGCTCAAGATCAGGGCCGAGTCGTACGACAACTGGGCGTTCAAAGTGAAGAAGGCGCTCGAGGCGACGAAGGACCAGAAGCTGGGTGAGCATCGTGTGTGATATTGAAGAAACCCTTCGGCCCTGTTTCCTGTTTCTAACCACGAGGGCTTCGCTTCTCGCTTCTGTCTGACCTGCTCATTGCGAACTCGAGTCAACAGAGCCGACTGTTTTCAGACCTGCCCGACCTCAAGGAGCTGTTGACGGAGGCGGAGGACAAGAAGTTCCCCGACTCGCCGCTGCTGCAGCAGCTCGGCTCGGCCGTCGGCGAGGCGGAGAAGTGCGCCAGCGTCGCCAACCAACTCGTCTCCGCCAAAGTCAGAACGAGGTCAGTCCGAGCGTAAAGCAGCTTTGCGGACAAACAGCACTGCGCGTTGCGTGTGGACAATCTTCACTTCTCCTCGCTGCTCAATACAATGCAGAAAAAGATCTTCACTGGTGCATCCAATAATGCTTTGTGCTCTTGCTTTCGCAGACATCGTCAGTCGGTTGAGAGCAAGTACGTGGCGAAGCTGAACCTGGACGAGCTGGAGCGGTTCAGCGAGCAGGTGGACAGCCTGCCGTGCAGCATCAAGGAGTCTGGTCTTATCCAGGTGCTCACAGCCATGCGCACAACAAAGATCGAGTGTTTTCTGTGGCTGTGTGTGAGAGATCAATCGGCGCGATAAGAGCGCCTGGGAGGAAACAGAAGGAATCGGATTGTTGATTTGACAGCTTTAGTCACGTGTAAAGTCACGTGTTTTTTCCTCGTCTCGCAGGAGCTGCTGAAGAAGGTGCGCGCGTTCCAGGCGGAGGCGCGCGAGGCGCTCGACGCGGACGAGCCCGACTCGAACGCGCTCGCCAAGCTGATGGAGGTCGGCATGACGCTCGACATCGACCTGCCCGAGCTGCCCAAACTGAAACAGGTGAGTTGCATAGGGGCCGGGTGAGGAGGCAGCGGGTGTCACACTTCGCTGATTGACAACAGGTCAATTGAACCAAGGGAGAAAAGTATCTCGTGTGTAGAGGCCTGCCGAGCGTAGCTTGCGAGTGTGGACGTGTCGTTGAAGCCCTTCAAATCCTTTCCCGTTTTGACCAGAAGTTGGTCGATGGTGAATGATGTCTGACGTTCTGTGTGTCTCTTCCCTGCAGATATTGCACCAGGCGCGGTGGTTGGACGAGGTGCGCGACACGGTGCTCGACTCGTCGGGCGTCACGCTCGAGGTGATGCGGCGCCTCATCGAGTCGGGGGTCGGGCTCGTGCCGCACCCCGCGTGCGAGAAGGCGATGGCCGAGCTGCAGGAGCTGCTCAACCTGTCCGAGCGCTGGGAGGAGAAGGCGCGCGTCTGCCTCCAGGCCAGGTGACGCAGTGGTTTCTCAGATTTACACAAGAGTCCATTTTGGCATCCCAATGCAGCAGCTTCTGTTGCCAGTTTCATTTCACGTGTGCCGTGTGTTGCAGACCTCGACACGTGGTGACCACGCTGGAGGCGATCATCAACGAAGCGAAGGACATCCCGGCCTACCTGCCCAACATCGCGTCGCTCAAGGAAGCCGTGCGCAAAGCCAAGGAGTGGACCCAGAAGGTGCGACATTGTCGAGAGTCCTGTGAAACACCCTTGGATTGCGGGGCGGGGGGGGGGGAATCCAATTCTGCCTTGCGCGACCTGATTGTTGACACCAGCAGATTTCAGTGGTGTCATGATCAGGTCACGAATGGCAGAAATAGGATTCCCCCTCGTATTTCACTGTTTTCTGACCAGATTGAACAAACCACAACGGTTTTGAGGATTGTCCCTTCTGTGAATATTCTTGGCCACAACTGGTAAAGTTTTCACTCTCCTGTTTGTCCACACAACAAAGTGGTGATGGCTGTGTGGTGAAAGGCGTTTCCTCTGGTTGTTCGGCAGGTGGACGTGGTGCAGAATGCGGAGCACTACCCGTACCTCGACGTGCTCGAGGCCTTCGTCAACAAGGGGCGGCCGATCCCGGTGCGTCTGGACGCGCTGCCGCAGGTCGAGTCGCAGGTCGCCGCCGCCAAGAGCTGGAGGGAGCGCACGGCGCGCACCTTCCTCAAGAAGAACTCCACCTTCTCTCTCGTCGAGGTCAGTCGCCTCACTGCAACGCCGTGGGACATTTTTCTCCCCAGCTTCAGGATCAAACAGTGGTCATTGCGACCACTGATTTTCAACACGTTGGTTTTCTTGCTGGAAAATAATTGATGGTTTGAACACACTGTTGTGTTCTGCAGGTGTTGTCCCCGCGGACTGACATCGGGATGTACCTGACGGGCAAGAACAAACGGCGCAAGCAGCGCGACTCGACCGGGCACGACCGAGAGAAGGAGAACGCGGCGGCGGCCGCCAGCGCCGCCAACCTGGACGTGCGGGAGGACGAGGTCCGGGACCCCGCCGCCATGGTGAGTGTGGGTGGTGACGGACGACACATCACGAGACGAAACGACTTTGGGATTGGGGCTGCCAAGCTCAGGTGTTATGAGTGAGCTGAGTTCTTGAGGACTTTGTGCAGGTCGCGGCGTTCAAGCAGGCGGAGAGGACGGAAGTGAACACGATGATCGATCTGCGCGTGCGCAACCTGAGCAAGGCGAAGCTGGAGCGCGCGCAGGACGCGCGCTACTGCACGTGCAGGAAGGGCCCCGTCGGCTTCATGCTGCAGTGCGAGCTCTGCAAGGATTGGTTCCACAGTGAGTATATGCTGCGTCATTCTTTGCCCGAAGTGGCACGTCACTGTCTGGCCCATTTCAAAACAACGCTCCAAGGTGTGGTGGTCTGCCTTGTTGACAACCACTTCGTGTGTGCAAATTATCCATTCGTCCGTTGCCTTTGTGTTCACTCTGCCTCTCACGTTTCCAGGCACGTGCGTCCCGTTGCCAAAGGCCGCGAACCTGAAGAACAAGAGCAGCACGGCGGCGCTGGTGCAGGCGGCGCGCGACCTCAAGTTCCTGTGCCCGCAGTGTCTGCGGTCGCGGCGCCCGCGGCTCGAGACGATCCTGTCGCTGCTCGTGTCGCTGCAGAAGCTGCCGGTGCGGCTGCCCGAGGGCGAGGCGCTGCAGTGCCTCACGGAGCGCGCCATGGCCTGGCAGGACAGGGCCAGGTACGGACACGTTCGGATCCCCCTTGGAGACACGAAAAGCTGGAAGGGGGAGGTAGTCAAATAGCGGCGTGGTGCTCATGTTCTGGTTCGACGCCGCATTCAGTGCGCTGTATAGTCAAGCACACGGCAGATGTAGTACTGAAGCAGCATGTGAATCGAGTCTGTACAGGTGGGATTTGGACTCACTTCACGCGCGCTACGTTTCAGACAAGCGTTGGCGACGGACGAACTGGCGTCGGCTCTGGCGAAGCTGAGCGTGCTGAGTCAGCGGATGGTGGAGCAGGCGGCGCGCGAGAAGACGGAGAAGATCATCCACGCCGAGCTGCAGAAGGCGGCGTCCAACCCGGAGCTGCAGGGACACCTGCAGAGCGTGCAGCACTCCGCCTTCACCGTCAACGGAAACACGGGTCAGTCAGGCAAGGGGACGCACGTGCACCGAGTAAAATTGCACCCGAGCGAAAAGTTGCACACAAGTTCAAAAGACGTGCCACAACTTTCGCGGTCATCAGGGTTTCATTGAAACAATGGTGAACTCCGATTTACCCTCAGTTTGGTGCTTTTCACAACAAAGATCTGCGTCTTGGAGGGAGGAATGAAAAAATTTACAATAGCACGAAGAACTGGGACTGAGGACGGACGCTGTTCAAGGCGTATTTTGATCAAGGACTTGGTTTCCACGTGACTCATCGGACCGTGTTGCAGTGAACGGGAACGTGATGATGGACACGAGCGACGGCGTCGCGCCGCCCCCTGTCGCCGTCGAGCAGGAGGTGAGCGGCGCCGCGCTGGCGGGCGGCGTCCCCGTGGCGCCCTCCCCGGCGCCGTCGGACGACACGACGCCGTCCGAGGTGGAGTCGGACTCGATGCAGGTGGCGGTCGGGATGTCGGAGCATGCGTACTCGTCTGCGTCGAAACCCAGCATCAGTAAGCCGGCTTCCTTTCTGAAACAAAACCTTGTGACTGCACAAGAGAAAGATGCCCTGTGCATAATTGACGCTCAGATGAACTTCTTTAACATTTGGTGGTGTCGCCTCACCGAAATACAGAATGAATATGCAGTCACGTAACATTTGGCGGTGGTGTTTCTGTGAATTCCTCGAGTAACGTGCCGCTTGGCTCTGTGTTTTAGCGGGATCCCCGCGTCGGCCGCGCAAGTCGCCGCTGGTGCCGCGGGCGGTGGAGTGCGCGGCGCCGCCGGCGCCGGTGCTCGAGCTGTCGGAGGACGCGCGGCTGCAGCTCGAGGCGCTCATGATGGAGGGCGACCTGCTCGAGGTGTCGCTCGACGAGACGCAGCACATCTGGCGCATCCTGCAGGCGTGTCAGCCGCCCGCAGCCCCCGACAAACTCCTCGAGTTCCAGGTGCGGCTCGGTTTCCAGGGATACACGGAAGAAAATCGCGAAGTCACACGAGCGAGCGCACAGGGATAAGTGCCAAACAACTTTTTGCGTTCCGGGTGGCGAGTCGGTTCGTGGGCGATAATAGCCGGACAGAAAAGCGTGGAGCTCTGTGTTCGCGAGCTCACACAAGCAAGTGTAGTGACAATATCAGCAGCTTGTACTCGGGAGTGCAATCGACGTTGGTCCACGGCAGCGTGTTTGTCGTGGCAATGGTGTAAAGGTGTTGCTGACTCGTTTCTTTCTTGTTGCTCAGGAGTTGGAGTCGGACATTCTGAAGGAGCGTGTGGAGAAGGTGGGCGACGCTGGGCGGGAACTCTTCATGGATCTCGACAAGAAGGAGAAGAAGAAACGCAGGAAGAAAGAATCCGCAGAGGGAGGAGACAAGGATCAAGATCCGGTCAAAGTGAAGCGCAAAAAACTCAAGGATAAGGACGGCAAAGTGAAGAAAAAGGACAAAGAGGGTGAGTGCTGGTCACAGCAGAAGAGTGAAATATTGTTCTTTGGCAAAAACAAGCCACGGGGAGGACAAACACAGCGGCGTGCCAATTGCGGTTTCCCCGCACCATCGGAAGCAGACTGTGCGCTCGAGTTTTCTTCAGCACAGCGCAGTTGTTCCAACAGCCTGCTTTCATGACCGACGATTCCACTTCAGGTAAAAAGGACGAGAAGGAGAAGAAGAAGCGCAAGAAGAAGGACGACAAGAAGAAGGCTCAGCTGGACGAGGACGACGACATGTGCTCCGCGCTCAAGTGTCTCAAACCCACCGGTCAGTGCCGCACGACTGCCTTTCCAAGTGTGTGTGTGTGTGGGGGGGGGAGCTCACAAGAACAATACTTGATCAGGACACTCTTGTTGGAACACAGTGGTCAGAGGGAAATTGCTGATTCTCTCCTTGCGTTTCAGGGACGGAGGTGAACTGGGTGCAGTGCGACGTGTGTGAGGAGTGGTTCCACTTGCTCTGCATCGGGATCGGAGAGGACGAGATCTCCGAGACGGAGGACTACGTCTGCTACAAGTGTCGGCGTCGCGCCGCCGCGGCCGCCGGCGCCGTCCCCGAGGGCGCCGCCACAGCCACGCCTCCCGCCGCCGCGCACGCCCCGCAGGTGCAGCCGCAGCAGCGCCGCCACTTCACGGACCCGATAGCGCCGCTCATGATGGCGATCCAGGACGACCTGATGGGGGAGCCCTCTGGTGGCAGCAGCGACGAGAACGTGCCTCCGGCCGCCGCCCCGCACACGAGTGCGTACACCACCGCCGCCACTGCCACGTCTCGCAACCCGGACACGGAGGACGATTCTGATGACGATGACGACGACGACGCGCTGGTCATTTCCGGTGTCGGGGCGCCATCTGGTGCCGGAATGCTGCCGAGGAAAAATGCGGACAGTGTTTCTGAGGTGAGCAACACGGTGGTGGAGTACAGCCAGCAGCGGGCGCAGACTGGGCTCGCCCCCCACCAGTCATGATTCGACAGCTCACCACCAACAGAGACAGCAGCAGCGTGTACATAGGGATATCTCAGCAGTGTAGTTTAGTCCACGGGACAGTCACCTCCGACCGACGACGAGAATCATGAGTTTGCCACGAGTGGCCAGTGCGAGTGAAGTGCAGCGAGCGTGGATCCTTCCACAACGAGGACACGACGCCTCGGATGTTTTGTGGCAATTGTCACAGCTGATCACCGTTTTAAAACCCGACTGACGTATGAGCGATGGTGTCACGATTGTTTCTTTCCCTATTCACTTTCCTTCTTGTTTTGAGCGAGGCGTTGCGAGTGTAAAGACCCGGAGGAGGCGTGAGAGCCACGTGTACAGTGTACATTTCCTCTGTAGAGCCACGCTGTACGTAGCGTCGGACAGTGCGTAAGTGCAAAAATAAGCTTTTTAAAAGTTTGAGCAGGCAGATGCAGCACACAAAATTTGTTTCACTATCCAGTGTTTTGAAACCAGTTGGCTTCAGTGACTTGATGCGCGTGTTTGTGTTTCTGCTCGGATCATTTACTTGGCGCAAATCGAACGCGCCCACTTTCTCAGCGGTGCGCAGTGTGCAGCCGCCCGCACCAGGTGGAAGCGAAACGCGTCGGCGCCCTGTACCATAAGCTTTCGCGTGCGCTGTTTGGGAGAAAGATTCTGACAGACGCGTTCGTTCTCTGGTGTCATTCGACTTGTGAACACCAAGTATGCAGCAGTCGTTTGAGTATTCCGTGTACATCCGTTGAATCTGAAAACTTCAGAAAAGAGAAAACAAAAAATGGCGAAAGGCAGAGGGATTCGTCTTTGGACAGAAATCGTTTCTAGTTGGATCAGGAAGCGTTGATTTATCAGGGAGTAAAATTACATTTGATTCAGTTCCTTCTCCACACTTCCCCTTCTTTGCAAGCTGTGTACATGTTCCAGACCAATATTTATTCCTTCTGTGTTTGAAGTCATGAGATGCCGTATTGTGTGTAATCGTTTCAATTGTGTGTTTTGTGGTCTTTGCGACGTTCGGCGTGGGATAGACAGGGTCAGGACAGGCTTCGCTTCTGAAGAACGACTGGCGAACACCAGACGGGATTGGACTGGATGAAAGAGTCTTGAGGCGCATTTTACCACACAACAGTTAGTTTTTTACCGCTTCAGTTTTCTTGATTGGTGAAACGGTTCGGATGAGAACCGCCCTGTGTATTCTGTGCAGAATGTAGCGCTGACACGTTTGTGGTACGTGGTTGTCTTTTATTTTCCGTTTGAAGCTGGTTCTTTTTTCTCGATTCTCGTTCTTCATTTCTTGTAGATTTAAAGTGTCTTTGTTGGAGGCCGAATGATGCAAAAACTAGTCGAGTGTGTCTGTAAGGCGGACGTTGAAGTTGAGAATCTGCCAGGCACGTTGGTTACAATTTTCTATGAATTCACCAGCCGCGAGAGGCGTCACGATGATGGTCTCCCCTTTTGTACCGACGTAGTGAGTCCGGTAGGTTGTACACAAACTGCTCTGTTTGTATGTACGTGCTGTAAAAGTAGATCTTGTCAGGTTTACGAATAAATGAGTATCTACTCCACCTGAGTCAGGATCAGACTGTTCAATATCTCAACGTGGTGCGCTGAATAACTCGACACCCAAAATGCTGTCTGAATTTTCGCAGCTGAACGCAGCCCTTGTACGGTACCTACTCGTGAAAGAGAAAAAGTCCTTCTGTTTGACCTCGAAATGATAAGTTCCGTCTGTGTCTCTCGCTTGTTTTCTCTGGGGAAGAAGTTCGATTTGTGCTGGTGCTGACCTCGGAAGTTTGGCTGGAGGACGACGAGGCGGCTCGTGACGCACCGAGATGCGAGTGCTGTTCCTCAAGGTCCCGACAAAATTATCTGTCGATTTCGATCTCTCCAGGCCAACCTCTATGGCACCGTAATCACCCAAGTACAATGCGCTTCCATACTTTTCAGAACAATTTTTGATGCTATTTTTACATCATAAGCACTCAAAATGCACCCACGATCAATGCGCACTTCTTTTGGTGTGCATTTTCTGGTCAAAAAGGTGCGCACACGGGTGATCACGGTTCGAACTGACCGACATAGTATTTATCTCGACGGGTCACAAAAGCATTGATTTTCAAAGCGATAGTGAAAGCGAGGCTCTTCACTGTATCACGTGACGTCGTCTCGAGAGTCGCTCACAACGACGATGGACAAGTACAACCTGCAGAAATCCGGTGAGAAAACCGCTCGTTCCGTTTCATCACACAACGTTCAGAGTTGGGCGAACACTTGGCCCTCATTTGAGTCGGTTTTGTCTGTACGGAACGAAATTTGCTTGAAGTCAATGTTGATCTCATTCCGGATCCGCAAGGTACGAGGATCGTCTCAAAATAGACCGATTGCGTCCGCGCAAAAAGACTTCGCGTCAACTTTTGATGCTGCCAACATTTAATACTTCAAAAAATCATGCCAATAAAGCCATGCCAACATGCCAACAAATTGCAAAGCATGCCAAACAACTGTAAAATGAACTCTAAAGTTGAGAACAAATTTCAGGACGGCGATCAGCGTGTGAGCCAAGTCAATCACTGTCTTCCTCACTGGACTCAGACACTTCCACCATGAAATCTGGAATGATAATGCCATCCCCCTCGAAGAAGTCACCCTGTGCTTGCACACATTTGGCCCATCGGACGGGCAAGTCTTTGATGGCATTCTCAAACTTCTCTTGGGGTATTCTGCACAGGATAGCCAAGGCAGCTTGTTGCACTTCAGGAACAGTTCTGTACACCACACCCCTCATCTGTCTCTTAAGTTCCGGGTAGAGGAAGTAATCGTTCGGTGCCAAATCCGGGCTGTACGGAGGATGTGCAAGCATGTCAGTTCCACTTTCTCCCAGGGCAGCAAGAGTAGGCACTGCAGTATGAGGTGTGGCATTGTCATGGTGCAATAAATAGTGCCTCCACAATCCTGTCTTCACCCAAAGGTGTGGCCTCTTCCGCCGGATCTTCTCTCTTAGTCTGGCAAGGGTCTCACAATAGGAGTCTGCTGTCACTGTCTCTCCTTGAGGAACAAATTCACAGTGGATGAGGCCATTACAGTCAAAGAAGGTGGTGATCATTGTGCTCTTCCTTGTTCTGCTCCTCAAGGCTTTCCTGGGTCTGCGCTCATTTCTTGGAATCCACTGGGAAGTCTTGATCTTTGTGTCCAGTGAAAAGGTGGGCAGGGAACTTTCATCACCCATCACTATCCTTTGCAGGAAACCAATCCCTTCTTGATTGAACCTGTCAAGGTGCTCTTGGCAAATTCTGACCCTAAAATCCTTCTGTTCTTGTGTCAGAATGCGTGGCACAAACTTCGCACTCGTGTGCCGAAGATGGAGGTCCTTCCTGAGTACTCGCTGGACTGTAGACCTTGAAATTCCTGTCTCTGTGGCAATCTCTCTCACTGACTGATGCCTGTCCTGGTTGACTTGGGCTTGAACAGCTGCAATGTTCTGTTGTGACCTTCCAGAACGACCACGCCCACTCCTGGGTTTGTCCTTGTTGCTTGTGTCAAGGTCCCCTTCACGAAATGTCTGGTGCCAGGCTCTGGTCTGAGTCTTCCCCAAAGCTCTCTGAGGACCGTACACAGCTTGCAATTGTCTCCAGCACTGGATGGGTGTGGCACCTTGGGCAGACAGAAATTTGATCACTGACCTCTGCTCGAGTCGACACTGATGAGACATGGTAGGCAAGGATGCAGAAACACTCAAAATCTGGATTAAAACTGTGCACAAGAACCAACAATGCATCGCTGACAGTTGGATCGCTGACCTGTCTGTGACCCCTCAAGTTCTAGGTCACATCAGTGCAGAGTCACAAGTGATCAGCATGTCACTGCATGCAGGGATCGAAGAGGAATCAATGTGCAACAGTTGGTTCCTGTCAGAAAAAAGATTGCATCAAAATTGACCCCAGGACACGACGCAATCGGTCTATTTTGAGACGATCCTCGTACATTTCTATGTGAATGTGAAGAGGCTTGAGCCTCGGAGCCCCGGCTCATCGGGTCCATTGTTGCAGACATCCGGTACAGCGGGGACTTCGCGGTGACGCGCGAGGTACAGGAGGCGTTCGACGACAACGGCTACGTCCTCCTCAGGTACGCGCCGTCAACGCCAACGTCAAAAGAGCACTGTTTGCATGACACTGGCCAATCACGAAACACCATTTGACATTGGCGTTGACACGGCGTTCAGTGAAACGTCGTTGCATAAAGTCCCTGCTGCCAAAGTGTCTCCAACTTCCTTCAGTCAGCCATCTTTGAATGGCGTTTCTTTTCCGCGGAATGGGGCGCCTTCATTCAGCCAGGAGAATCTGAATCGGAGGAAAAACACCTGTCAGACACAAGACGACTTGCTGTGCTCAGGTTCTACGGTCCCCCATGGTTGCAGGATTGTTCATCCACGAATTCCCGTTTCTCAGCACAAACTTGACTGCATGGGATTCACCACACCAACCGGTGGAGTCAGATTCACCACACCAACTGGTTGGGGTCAGATTCACCACACCAACTGGTTGAGTCAGAGTCACCACACCAACTAGTGAGGGCCAGATTCACCACACCAACTGGTGAGGGCCAGATTCACCACACCAACTGGTGGGGCCAAATTCACCACACCAACTGGTGGAGTCAGATTCACCACACCAACTGGTTGGGGTCAGATTCACCACACCAACTGGTGGAGTCAGATTCACCACACCAACTGGTGGAGTCAGATTCACCACACCAACTGGTGTGGCTGGAGTCATTGTGTCTCAACGCACAGTGACAAGCCTTTCCTATAGCACAGGGGTTTGATCCAATGTTATGCCAGGTTCTGTGTGCAGGGGTTACATCCAGTGTGACCTTGGGTCAGGGGGCTGGCCGCTCACACCCTGGTGTGTGCTGCAGGGGGCTGCTGAGCGGGGAGGAGGTGCGGAGACTGCGCGTCGCCCTGGAGAGCGATGACGGCATCCTGAAGCACAGCTACAGCCGGGACGACGGCGCCGGCAGAGTCGTGAGTGTGCGCGGCGAAGGGAAATAAACGTCTCAGGAACAAACAGCTCTTTTGTGTCCGTGGCACAACTTCCGGTCAACAGGAATCCTTTGCAGATTCGAATGGCTCTCTGGGCGCATCCCGGAAACGACATCACAGGTGTGATTGCGCGAAGCGAGAAAGTCGTCGGAACTTTCGAGCAGGTGACCATTTGTTTCTCCCAACTCTCATACGAATTCGACTTGTTCGGTCCACAGCCAAAACGCACCACGCATCAATTGGTGTTCGTTCGAGGGAAAATGGACCTGTCTGAATGAACAATTCGAATTCACCGACTAATTGATGCAACAGCTTGGTTTCTTCTGCATGACTGCTGTTCAGTTGGTTCTCACCATCGCCCATGGCAGAAAAATACCTCTGACTTCTGGTCATGTGTTCCCACAGTTGATTCACACACACACACACGCACACACACACACACACACACTATTTGGTCGAGGCTCACACACGTCTCTCGTGCGAATAGCGGAGTCCCCCGTCCATGCAGCTCTCACAGACCCACTCTTGCACACTTGCAGCTGCTCGGAGGGGAACTCTACCACTACCATGCCAAGCTGATGATGAAACAACCCAAGACGGGTGGGACCTTCCTCTGGCATCAGGATTACGGGTACACTTTCATGTCAACGTCAAGAGGGCAATGTTCTCACATGTACCGTACCGTCTCGTGTATAAGACGCACCCAAAGTTTTGAGTGAACCAACTGCCTGTTTTCAACATACTCATGTATAAGACGCACCCAAAGTTCAGCTGTCAAAACAAATTTTTAATATCTGTCAACTTTACTCAAAATCCTTCAAATTTAGGATAAAAATCACTGTCTCTCAAAAAGTTTTTTTGCTCTTCTTTAGTTAGTTATTTTATTTATGTCCCAGTTTTGGGTTTCAGATGGATCTACTTTCTCCTCTTGTAGTTTACAGCTTCAAAAATTATTGAAAGCTTATCAAAGATAGAAGGGTC
>JAAUXT010009983.1_pt1 | contig 20989 bp, 17 predicted proteins | sample 7278171 | NCBI WGS metagenome assembly JAAUXT01 (sample SAMN14350112, study PRJNA611818) | marine sediment metagenome | isolation source: surface marine sediment (1.8m) | place: French Polynesia: Moorea | collected 2018-08 | reverse complement strand
TATTACAGTTGCTTTGTTGTGCATTAACATGGATATCAACAAGGGTCAATAAAGGCCACTACATGAAGCATCAATTCCTTTTTGTTCCATCCTGACATTTACACCGTGGCCGACTCCATCGCAACATTAAGGAAATATAAAATCCAGACCTCGTATTTGCACTGGCTACGTTTGTGTCTGCTTCTGTACTCGACTACCTTTACCGTGTGTCCCCGCAGAATGTTTGAACTCTCTCGATACGGTGCCAGCACTTGCTCCGCCAAACTTGTGATAGTCTCAAGACCTCGAGCCAAATGAAGAAGGATTGTCTCATTCTGTCCACAATGCTGATAAATCTTGAATTCATAATGAGAACCAACGGCGTTTGTGGCTTGATCCCGACAGAACCACACTCGCTTCTTCCATTGACACCACCACCAGTTCAGACAGAAGATTCTCTGTCACTAATAACCGAACTAAGTTCGCGAAAAGTGGTCTGGAATGACAAACAAAAAGTTCCTTGCTTCCTTTTTATTTTCAAAACCCAAGTTTTCGTGAACAACCACCACCACGATTTGCATTTCTTGTCATCGCTCTGGTAATACAAGTAAATATTTTGTTGGATCCCACTGCAGTATGTTTCACTCCAGCAGCCAAACCAGCAAAGGATGCGGAGTTGGCCTCTACTCGTCCTTCTTGTCATCACCCCCTGTGTCACCCCCTCCCGTAGTACCCCCACCACCCCCTGCAGATGGACCCGTGTCGATCACCGTCATGGTCCCGATGACGGGCACCGTCTCCCACAGCAGGATGCCGAACTTGCGGTAGTACACCTTCCGGTTGACGGCGGTGGCGCCACTCAGTACGGCCTTCAGGTGCGGCCAGCACGTCTCGTCTACCGTGATGCAGCCTGTGGGAAGGAGGAATCGGGTTCAATGACAACGCATTGAAACAGTGGCGTGCACGGTGCACTTGGACACAATGGGGTCCGTCCAGGATTTGATCAAGGAACACGCCGGATCCTTATTGGTGATTTGCGCCGGGTAATGGTCTAGCGCAAAGCACATAAGGCATGGTGGACAAGATTCTGTGGACAGCACTTTTTCAATAAAAATGGGGCTCAATTTTGCTAATATTTGGTCAAAAGATTTTGGCTTGGTGTAGCATTGTGCAGCAGGAAGGATTTTGCTCAAATCACAGTACAAAAGAATGTTGTGTTTGAGTGGACAATAACTGGTGCAAATCACACGACCTCCCTGAAGGTATTTTTCGTTGCGGGTGGGATGATCAGGATGTGTGAAAAGGAACAGCTGGGCAAACCTGGGAGAGGTGAATCTGCTTTCATTGGGTCCGACCTCTGGGACCCTCTCTTTGATCTTCATGCGCCACGAGAACCAAACATGGTATTCCGAGCACTCAGAGCGGAATACCCAGAATATTGTGAAGTGAAACAATGAACAGGAAACACCCTTGAAGGGATTCAGACCTTAAAGTTGGTTCTCAACCCTGAAAGAAATTTTGTGGGAAAGACGTTGACCTGAGACCACTGATTAGTGGAATCAGGGAACCGTGGAGCATGTTCCCCTCCAGTGACACCAACAAAGATAATTATCCACCGCTTTAAATTTTGTGCCACAGGCAAAACAACAGGGAGATAAAGCTTGGCGTTTCTTCATGAGGTCGCTCTGCATGTGTACCCGTTTGTCAAAATATGTGCACTGCTTGAACTCATCAATGTTCAGTTGCTTTCCTCAAAGTGCGAACTCCTTCCCTCCCTCCCCTTCATTTGGCGCCAGATCAGCTGCACCAACCTGCGGAGGCGGTTCCAGGATGCAGAGCGATCCTGCAGCGTCCGTTGTCCGGGTTCTCGTTGTAGTAGCGCCAGTACTTGCCACCCTCGGAGGCGACCTTCGGGTGCAGATGGTTCCAGTCTTTGCCTTTGCCCGAGTGGAAGAACATCTCCCCCAGCAGGTAGGTTCCTACACAATAGAAAATCACGGGCGTGCCCAACTCAATGCGAAAAGTGCTGCTTTTTGGCACATTGAGAAAGAAGTGGCAGTGTAAATTGGATGGCTGACTCAGCAAATTCGAAGGCTGTCGAATTCCCCGAGCTGGGGTGTACACGTACGCGCTTTGTTGGCCTGAGTCACGAGGACAGACCAATAAAGTTGTCACGAACTGGGCAAAAAGGACAGAAGCGCACACGTACCTAGTGGGGTGCTGGTGGCGATGGTCGGACACGTGTGAGTTGAGGTACCACTGCAAAGAAATGCATGACAACGGAAAATGCGCGTACACAAGCGATTACATATCTCACAGCTGCACTTGCGAGTACGTGAAACGCAGACCCCAGATTTGACCTTTTGTAGCAAGAACACGATGATGGAGCAGCACCCCTGCCCGAGCCTCTGTCACAAACGATACAATCCCCCCTCAGGCACTCAATTCCTTTGTATCTTGTCAATTCGAGACCATGTTCCCACCCCTCCCCTTAATCCTCGTCTGCCACTCTGGTTCAACTCTGTACCGGTCGACCCGAGTTCAAATTTCCCCACTGAATGTGGGAGACGTATTCTCGTACCTAGATTCAAACGCGAGGACATTTGACACCTGCGGCGTCAGACCTGAATCTTCTGCCCCCTGCACTTCCCCCATGTTCCATGGCAGAACGATACGTACACAGTGCACGTTATGGTCCGCTTTCCCCGGTCGTACGTGCACGACGCACTCGGCGGGGCGGCGGTCGTGGTCGACGTGGACGTCGTTGTCGACGTCGTCGTGGGAGACGTCGGCGGTGACGTCGGCGGTGACGTCGGGGGTGGCGTCGGGGGTGGTGTACCAGCATCCGGGGTAGTGTGCCCGGAACCACTGCCGTCGTCTGATGATGGAGGTGTAGGGGCGGGCGTTGTTGTCGTCGTGGTCGTGGTTGTGGTTGTGCTCGTGCTTGTTGTCGTGCTTGTGTATTCCTCACACGCGTCACACCCACATTCACACGTCGCTTCCACACTGAAATGACAAAAACGTGTCTTGTGTGAATACAAGGGGAGCCATGAAAGAATGAGTCAACCCAGGCATGAACACAGTACCTTAATATTGTGACATATACAAACTTGCAAAACTAACAGCTGAGTGTGTGCGTGTGTGTCCGTGTGCATGTGTATTGGTGAGTGATTGGGTGTGCGTGCGTCACGTGATCTCCCCAACACCAGACGAACAAAACCCACAATTCTACGCACCTTGCGATGAGCCCAGCGACGAACAGAAATACAAGTGTTGTCTTCATGTCAGTGGGTCTGATGAGGGTCCGAACAAGAGGTCCGATCAGCGATGTAGGTCCGAAGGTCCGTGTCCGACTCAGGTCGTGCTCAGAATGGTGTGAGGTCCAGTCAATGTCGGTGATCCCTGAAGTATCTCACTTACAAAACTCCAGAGTGCGGAATAAAGAGAGATGACGGGTGTTGGGACACGATTCAACTTGGATGATGTATCTTGGAAACTTTTCTTTTGTTCTGCACAGTTGAAAGAAAAAAACACTTGACAAATCAGTGAGCACCCGTCAAGGCTTGGCTGGCGGTATTTCTCTGTTCTCAGGGTCAGTGTGACATTTCACACGCTCAAAGCTTTGACCGCTTGGTTCCCATTCACGGGTCCTACTTCATCCTTGCATCTGTTGGCAGCGCAAGCATCGCTGCAATGTTCAGTCATGAGTCTGCGAAAAATACAGCATTTCGCGCGCGGCCGTGTGTGTGTGTGTGTGTGTGTGTGTGTGTGTGTGTGTGTGTGTCTGTGTCTGTGTCTGTGTCTGTGTCTGTGGCTGTCTGTCTGTCTGTCTGTCTTGTTGGACGTGCACACAGGTGTGTGTGTGTATGTCTGTCTGTCTGTCTGTCTGTCTGTCTACAAACGAGCGTGTACAAATTTTGGTTTGTATGGACACGAATCTACTCTGCAGGGCACAAGCCAAAGAAATTGTTCAAAAGTCAAACCAATGGTGAGACACCCCCACGTGCAGTTGGTTCATAAACCTGATGTGCAAAGCTACAGTCAGGATCTGGCAGGAATGTGTCGGGACATAACCAGGGGACGGGTTCCTCATCTAGTTTCTGGATGCCACTGATAACGTTCGCCAAATTTGGTGATCGTGTCAAGGTCGAGCACAAGACAAAGAAAGAATGATCACCAACCTGTGAGGTCAATGCTGCATTAATTTCGGATCCATCATACGAATCAAAGATAGAGGCGACCTTCCAGAGTCAACACACCTGTCCACACCCAATATACTGTCGCTTCAACTTGACAGAACAGAGGACTCGACTTTGAACAGAGGAGAAAAGTATAAGGTTTGTCCGGCAACTGGTGCATTTCAGACAAACCGAGTAAAAATTCACCAGGAAGAAAGGCTGTGGGCGTCTATTTGGAAAGTTTTTGCCCAGAGATCGTCTTGTTCTTCCTCGTGAGGACGACAAAATGAATCGGGGAAGTAGAAAGGCTTTGGACTGAGCCTTTTTTGACAAGTTGAATTCGCCATATAAGGACGTTTGCCACAGTGATTCCCGCACCAACTGTACACGAATGTGTCCAACAGCTGATCACCTTTTTGGCCTGTTGCAATTGGTTCACACGCACATATTTTGCTCGATGGAACGGCGAACTGATTGAACAAACGAATGAGAGTTCACTGTCATCCCTGCAACAAGTTTCGTCACCAGATCTTCATGTGACGTTCATATGTTCAAACGGGAACCTTTTGGCTTTCATTCATGAAATAGAAGCCTGGCTCCATCAGTCCGTTACAAAGCTTCGGCTCTGCATGCTTGCCCAGCGGAGGTTGCGCACCAGTTTTTCCGCGCATAACAGCAAGTGCTTTTTGGCTGACCAAAGACGGTTCTTGAAATCTCCGCGTGCGGTGTTGAGAGAACCAGGTTGTGCCGTTATCGATTCACTTCTTTTGTGTCGAGAAAAGTCAACGAATCAACAAATCACAAATTTATTTTCCTTTCACACACTTCTGCAAAATGTCACGTCTGCTCTCCGCTTCGCACGGTGATCAACACAAACTGCGAGTTGCATAGTTTTTGCGCATTTTGCTTCTCTCAGTTGACGATCTTTGTCAGGTCTGGGACCAGGAGAGTAACCGTCCTCTCGACTGCAGTCGGACACTCGAAGGGGAGAGCCAATGGTTCATGGTGGCCCCACTTCATTTTATACACAACACGACAACGAAGAAGCATCACTTGGTGCCTGCGGCACAAAACGAGGGAAGCGTGTAGGATTTGGTTAGAGTCTAGAGGCAAACTGTGAAACGTGGGAAGAGGGGGCGGGAGAGAGACAAGCAAATTGATTGAAAACAAAACGACATGAACTTGCTCAAGACACACAGGCATCAGAAATGCACAAAGAACAGGAGTGAACAAAGTCCGAAGCGATCACAACATTTGTGATGCTGTTACACACAAAACACTGACGTTTTTGAAGGCAAGAAAATGAATTCTCTCAATTGTAAATCTGATCAAAGACAGCATAAATCTGATTCAAAAATGTCGAGCAATTTTGCGAGTGGGACACATTCTCTGTCTACATTGGTCGGGAACAGGCACTGAAAACTCAATGCTTGTGTAGTCTAACGCCACAAAGATCAAGTACAATTACAAATGCTCAGACAACGAATGACATCGGCTTTGTGAACTTCTATTCAACCACTTCCAAATAGCCAATGGTGGGACGCCTGGTGCTGCGCAGCCAGCCGTAGCCAAAAAATCTGAAGTAGACTCTGTCGGTCATGATGGTGGCCCGGTTCAGCAGGCACTTCAGTTCTATCCAGCGCTCAGTCACTGTGATGCATCCTGCAAACACGATCATTGCTCATAAAATTTTGTGGGTTCAGGGCACAGGCGACTTTTGCAGGTCGGGTGCAGGCAGGTGTGGTGGGAACTTATCTGAACATTGGTAGATCTAAATTTGCTGTTCGGAAAGAACTCACACAAGTTCGCACACTTGACGGAAGAAATATTGCAGCCAAAACAGGCAGAGATTTTTTCAGAGCTGACGCAAATTTTGATTCGATAAGAAAATGTTCCATTACCGCTAGAATTGGTTCCTGGATGCAGCCCGATCCCAAAGCGGAAGTCAGCGTCAGGGTTCTTGGCTTCATACTTCCAGAACTTGCCCTCAGATGCGACCCATGGGTGAAGCTGGTACCAATCCTTGTTGTCCCTCCTTGGGTTCTGGTACCATGCTCCAAGCCGGTACCTCCCTGCAAATGAACCAACCAAAGATCACTTCGCGGCCGTTTTTTCGGGTTGTGACCGTCTGCAAGGGAAACATTTTGGTTGATTCGGTTTCAAGTTTCAATTTGCTTTTCTTTGCAATGACGTCTTGAGACACAAGCACACAAACACACAAACACACAGGTACCTGTTGGAGTGTCTGTGGGTACAGCTGGAACTGTCACACTCTCACCGTTCCTGCAAGAAAGAAGCACAGAATCCACGGGTCTCTGATGTTGAAATTCCTTTGCCTCAATAAAATTGTTCTTTTGGAACATCAGTCTCAGCTTGACCAGTGCAATAGAAGCAAACTTACACAGTGGCCGTGAGCTCACTCCTCGTCTTGTTGAAGACGGCACGCACGTATGGGACCGCCGTGCCGCCATCGCCGCCAGCAACACCCTCACCGTCGGTGCCGTCACCATTGGTGCCGCCATCACCCTCCTCACTCTCGTCATCCTCATCGTCTGGACAAGGAATACACTCGCCACATTCCCCACACTCGCATCGCCCCTGGCCTCGGATACTGCAAAGAATATTGCTTACATGTATACCTGCCGCATGAGCGAGTCTGAAGTGCACGTTGTCGCAAATTACAATCACAGACACAGTGGCGGTAAAATATGCATTGTTGGCCACGCTCAACTGTCTGTCGCCTGGCAACAAATATCAAGCCAAAATATTTGGGTGAGGCACAAAGACACTGAAAGCCAGGGCAGCTAAGTTTTTCGCGTACATCTCTGCCAGCCAGCACTTTTTTCAGACAGGTTTCAAGCAGCGCAAAATCTTCGTGCGGAGTGAGTGATCGGCAGAAATTGATCTGTCCCCGGAGTTGTTTTCTCACGAGTCTTTTTTCTGTATTGAGGGTCCAGTCTTCCCTCGCACAAATCATTGGTTCACAGGTCTGACAACTGTGGTACCCACTGCTCGCTCTGACGTCGATACCAAGGCTACTGTTCAATCTTCACGGAGTTCAGAGTTTTCGGAAATAACTTTCAAAACAAGAGGCACTGTCAACAATGCTACGCTTGTGTGCCATGGAAAGAAATTTCCAGCAGTTGAGATGTCCAAGCCATGAACATCTCGATTTGATGCGCCTACGCCACACAAACACGAACTATCCTCGCTTTCTAAGGATGGCAGCGACAAAATCTGTCAGCTCACCTACGTTGAACGAAACACACAGTTGAACTCACCACACAGCAGCGAATCCGGCGAGGAACAGAAAGAGCAGCGTTGCTTTGAACATCTCGGATTGGACTCCGGTTCGGTCGGTGGAGCTCGGGACACCTGGCTACGTCTTCGATGCGCACAAGGCTGGTGAGGCTGTGAGACAGCAGATGTCGACGAATGAAGTGCCGAGCCTGGTGGTACAAGCGCACGCGTCCACACGACCGTGAAGATAGGGAACAAGAGAAAACCAGTTTGAATGTTTCGGGAATGAGGAAGCCAGAGTCATTTTTAGACACTGACGTTTTCACCTGCTCGCAACGTGGAACTTTTTCAGGACTGGGGTAACACAACGACAGGCACAAGCAGGAGTGGGAGACAGACTGCGTCCATTTTTGACGGAACAAAGCATGTTGAGCTCAGGAATCATTTGCAATCTCACATGTTGTCGTGGGTCGAGGAAAAAATTGCATTCTGTTCTCCTGGAAAGTTGCGTGTTGTCTTTCCGCTGTCTGCATGTCTGTCTGTCTGTGTGCCTGTGTGTCTGCCGGTTTGTCTCTCTCTCTCTCTCTCTCTCTCTCTCTCTCTCTCCACAGTTTGTGACACGACATTTCAGTGTCAAGGAGGTGTGTACCTGAGACCCTCGCTTCTGCTGCTTGAAGATTGCTTTTTCCAGAAGTTCTAGATCGTTTACAACAATTTCATGGTGACAAAGTATTTTGTTGTGTCGTGCTCGAAACGACATCCCGTTCCATTGGAGAAAACACAAACGAATGCTCAGATCAGAACAGAAGGCCCCACAGGACTGACTGATGTAGACTGACATGTTCCTTGTGAGACAGCAAAAAGAAACTTTTTCTGCACTTCTGTGTACGTACCAGTACGAGCCCAGAATCGATTTCAATTGTGCATCTTGAATGACATGGGTCCAAGATTGGTGTTTGCAGTGCATCACCGTGTCAATAATACTCATAGGACGTGTTTGACTGACAAACACATTTATGCGCCAACTGAAGAAGTCCTGAGAGATCCGCACAGAATGGTGGAATTACCAAACGGCGCAGAAACTAAACAAGAACAAAGCTTGTTGAAACAATTTGTTTTCTGGACAGTCAAATGTTGTGTAGCCCCACTCTCTTCAAGAACCAGGCAAAATGAGTGATTGATTGCTTGTTCCTTTGCACCAACAATGAAATTCTGGTCACTGTGGATCAAAAACTCCAGATTGAGGTTACCAAGCAGAGACAAGGTCCCCAGGACGTTCAGGTTTCAACTCAATCTTGCGTTGAATATCCACCTCATCTCAGCAGGTTAATTTCACTGAAAGAGTATCAATCACACGCAAAGATAGGACGAGGTGATATTGCTGTCATAGCCACACGTGTATTTTGATGCCCATATCTCTGGACGACCCTTGGTCTGTGCTCCCCACCACAGAAAAATATCCATTTGCGCCTGTTTGTTGTGAATGAATGTTATTCAAGGGGAGAGTTTAGCATCTCGTTGATTTGGCCATCCGTGACCAAAATCCTGGTTCTGTTTGGGTAAATTTGTCAGTGTGCATTCCAAGTTGCAGGCTTTACCAAACACTTTTCAACCCTGGAACATGATTGCAATGCCAAAGCCAAACAAAATACAAAAAGAACATGTCAATGTGTGATTGCACAGCAGTATCAGTGACAGTGTACTTCCTCAGTATGACGGCTCTGTTCTCAGCAACATTCAGAGAGTCCAGTGCTCGGGACCCTCTGGACTTTTTCAAAGGGAGAAACATTCACACAAACAAATCCAAAAAGGAATGGATGTTATATTTGGAAAAAATGATGGAAAAGATTTTCTCTCAGTTCTTTAAAAATGACATTGTGTGTACAAACAGGTTGAGAAATGTCCATGTGGAATTGAAGGACATTGAGAAGCTGTTGCCAAGAGGAGTACCAATGTTTGTGGGACTATCAGAGGGTCACAGAGCTTGGATATCCAATGATGTGGTGCTGAGATCAAAGAAAAATATTTCCTGTGTCAGATGGAACAATGTTTTTGATCACAAAAGCCAAGGTCATAATTTGCAGAAGAATAAAAGCACAAAAAGGGTTTGGCCATTTTCAGTAATCAGTTATTGGACATCCCTCAAATCGTTCTATGCATTAGCAAAAACATCCCTTGCCTTCTGGAGCCTCCCTGAAGAGGATTCCCTCACAAACAAACAAGCAATGATGGAACATGCAGTGAGAAGTAAAGACATTCAAGTTTTCTCCATTCTGTACAAAATTGCTCTGCCCAAAAGGAACAAATTGTGGAACGTGGCACACATGCACACTTTCTCCTTCATTTTCAATCTGCATTCCTCATTGGCTTTCAAAGTGTTGTTCCTTGAGCTCAACATTGGCAAGGTTCTTGGATTTTGTCCTCACAATGTCACTATTTTTGGCAGAACAGGACATGTATTCCAGTCAATCTTCTCATATTGTGGGTGTTTGGCAAACTTTACTGTGTACCCATCACAAAGTCGTTTCAAGTTTCAGATCTACATTGGAAGAATGTGGTACTTGAAGCTGGTGACAGTATTTGACCTGCTGTCAAGAAATGGTATCTACAGCTGTCAAACTGTTTCTAACAAATCTGTTCAACAGCCTCTTATTATTCATTTTCTTCCTTCATCCGAGAACTACGTCATTGTATTTTACTTACGTGTGAAGAAGTTTCAAATTATGGTGTTCAATTTGACTTTGTATCTCGGAAGATTTTGTGTGTTTCATGACGGGCCTGATGACACATCACAGGGTAAAATAATAGCATCAAATGTTTCAAATGTGACGAGCACAACATTTCAATCTGTTTGGTGGTTTCTTAGTCCAAGCAATGAACCAGTTGATTTCTCTTTCCCATTCAGTTTGTCTTATGCATGCTTGGTGCTTCGTGAACATTCACAGTTGCTAGTTACCACAAACAGAACTTTGCAGAAACAGTATTCTTGCAACACAAGTGATACACACTACATTTTTGATGTGATCAAATCACCACAAAATTCTTCCATCAAAGTAAAAATCAGTCATTTCGTTCTCCACGGTATCTACACGAGTGATTGTCAATTTGGTGGCTTGTCATTTTTTGATAATTTTTCTTTTGGCCCGAACGAAATCGTGTCACATTGTTCTCCAGCAAAATTTAACTACTTTCAAGACACAATCTCAGACACAAATCTGTTGAAAATACTTGTGTATTCATACAAGTCACGCAGTTCTCTTGATGTGATGCTGAATCTTTCAATCACGTGGTGCCAAATCACCAAAGTCAAAGTGTGTGAACTGGAAGTGTTGTGCTTGTCAAAAATGCTGAAGCATCCGAAACATAAATTCAAAAGACCAATTGGTTTCTCTTGTCGGAAAAGAAGAGCAAACCAAGTCAGAAACGAATGGAAACTCAAAAAGCCAGAAACACTAATGATAAAGCCAAAACAACAAGTCTGCAGCATTGTTCAACTCTTTGGAGATTCCCAGATTTTTGTCGAAAGAAATCAACAAGATAGCAGAATATTTTTTGGACAAAACCTCCTGTGTACATTACGATTAGACATCAGGTCAAAGTTTACTTTTTTGCACACTGTTCATGGATATTTCCCTGTCTGGTCTGCTTTTGCAAAAATTGGAAAAATTACCAAAACAATACAGGAATCTGCCACTTTCTACAAGGAAACATCTGCACACCATTCACATCGAAAAGCAAAGTTTTACTCTGAATTTTGCACAGGAAGAGATCAGATCGAAATCAGACGGCGTGACGCATCACGTGGTTTCATGTTTTTATCAATTCTTTTTCAATATCACTTGCATCGTTCAAACCAGAGGCATTATCAAATGATGTTCAGTGTGGAAACTGAGCAGAACTTGATTCCGTGGGTGGATATAACATTCACACCATTGCAGGACTTCACTCACAATGCTCAAGGCCATATTGTAGGAAGAGGTACACCATACACACAAGTGGCTATTTGGAGATGGAGTGAAAGTTTCTTGAAGTTAACTTTTCATCAAACAAGCAATCAAAAATCACCAACAGTTGCTCAGATAAATGCATCAAATGTCGCCACCTATCACTCTGAGGAAGTCCAGTACCACAAGACAAAATACACTGTAGATCAGCTTGTCATTTGGAGTTACAACTTCAATGTAGAAAATACATCAGTCTTTATGGGACTGCCAGGAGTTCTTCACAATCTGTCTGTTCATCTTCTTTCTGGAGACAGTGGAATCATACATTACAAGTGGTTTGTTCTGACAAAAGGCCTTTTTAAATCAGATCTCTTGTGCGATGCAACCAAAAATGGTCTCTTTTCCAACGTGGAACACAAGTTGAAAGTTTACTGCAAGAGCACTTCCCTACATGACTATCATTTCATTAAATATGTTGACAAATACACCTTCAGTCACTGTGAATGTTATCAAACTGAGAGACAGTCAATGCTGTTTAGTTGGAAAAAGTCATATGAGCTGTGCCAAAGGAGAGGAGGAAATTTGCCTGAATTCTTGACCAAAGCAACTCAAGATGACCTTTTGCTTGTGATGAAAATTTCCGCAGACATCTTTCCACTGGAAGCCTTGTTTATTGGTTTGATAAAACATTCAAAGAAGGTATACATTTTTGCTGTCGGTTGGTCGAAGTGCGTGATTCTCCTTGGATAAAGTTCACTTTTGTCATGTTGTTTTCCGCTGACTTGCCTCAGGGCAAAAGGCAGCTTTTTGAAGTGTGTGCTTCTTTGCAGGGAACATTTCAGTGGAGCAGCAGAAATGCTGTTTCTTTCCACAACTTTGGTGGCATAAAGTATGTTACGTACCTCAAATATTACCAACGAATACGAACTTTGGCCAGGTTGAATGATTTCTATGTGCCACAGAATGAACAGAATCACCCCTGCTGTCATCGCAATGACTCATTCTGCTCACACTACCACAGGGGAGGTTGGAAACACACCAAAGCCAGAAGTGTCCCTCTCGATTCATTGGTAGGTGAACGCCGGTCTTGCCGGAATTTGATGTCCTTGTGTGTTATCAGGGAAAATACAAAAGAACTTGACAGAGTGAAGAACATCTACTCACAAAATCCACAACTGGCCAAAGATAGAACAAAGCAATGCACAATGCTTTTGGTGTCAAACTTAGCTGAACCCAGGTGGATATCAGTTGGTTGTCATGTAGCTATGTTGGACAGTGTGGTGTGCACAAACAGAACCCACATCAATGACACACCAACAAGTCCACTCATCTCAGATTCATATTGCAAAAAAGATGAGGTCAGAATTGACAACATTTGCTTCCACTTGTTCTGGATAAGAAACAATTTTGTGAACATCACATCAGTTGAAGCTGTTTGTGTCCATTTGGGTATGAAGCCTACGACTATCATATATCCAGCAATGGCCAAACAAATTGCCGAAGCAGCTGATTTCAAGAAAATGTTTCTGCTGTCAAAGATGCGAAGCTTCGAAAATTTCATTGGGGCTGTTTTTGTGGAAAAAGATTGGCTGTCCATGAGGTTAGGCAAAGTAAAACTTTCGGAGAGGTGCATAGTTTCTGGATTTCTCACATGTAAGAGACAAACGTTGAGACAAAGCCGGCAAATATTGATGACTACACATCCGAATCTTTTCAGATGTGAAAGTGAAAAATATATTTCTGTTTCACTAAGATGTAAGCAACAAAACTATTGCAGCTCTGAGCAAAATAGTCACTTAAACTCTGACAAAAGTCAGTGCACTTGCAAAAATGCAGGTGCTTCCTGTCAGAATGTGTGTGAGAAGGATGTTTGCAGGTGCTCATTCTTGAATTACAGATCTCTGTCAGGTGTTTGCAAACCATATGTGAGGCAACAAAATGACACACATATTGAACATCACACATCTGCACACAACAAGCAATCATCAAATGTTGCTCTGTCAAATCTAAGTTTGAAAGATACTGAATATTCCAGAACATTATGCAGAAAACAAAGGCAACTGTTTCACATGCCTCACAATCCATACTGTTTCAATATCAGTGATATTTGTGTTTATAAATTACAAAGTGATGGCAAGTTGACCCCTTGTGAAAATGGAAACCACTTGCACAATTGCAGTGCTTACACATGCAACACAAATTTCAAATGCTTCAATTCATTCTGTGTCCCTTGGTCTTACACTTGTGACGGAAAGTGGGACTGTTCACATGGCCATGATGAATTAACTGCACAGTGTGGAACATCAAGGCCCTGCAAAGAAATGTTTCAGTGCAAAGGGTGCCAAATTTGTGTGCATGTGCAAGATGTTTGTGATGGTAAAAATGATTGTCCATGGGGTGATGATGAACTAATGTGTGAACTTATTGGCGCTTCATGTCCCGTGAATTGTACTTGTTTAAGTTTGGCATTTTTGTGTAAAAGTGTTGAAGTTTCTTTTTCAGACAAATCTTTGTCAGCATACATAGCAGCGCACATTTCAAACACAACAATTGATTCCATTTCTTTGTTTTTTCCAATGGTACGTGCAGTTGTTTTGCACATTACTTGTGGCAGAATCTCAAATATATGTTTCTGGAGGAGCGCACTCAAAAAACTACTCCATCTTGATTTCTCTTGTAATTTAATTGGCAAGCTTTCAGCCAGTTGTTTTTGCAGTTTACAGGACTTAAGAATTCTCAAGCTGCCCCACAATCACATAAAATTTGTAGAAACTGAAGCATTTGCAAATTTATTCAAACTGAACCAAGTGGACATGTCAAACAATGAGTTGGTTTCAATTCCAGAATGTGCATTTGCACATGCATCATCCTTGGCATATCTGGTTCTGTACAACAATTCTTTCTTGTTTCTTGATCATGATTTTTTCATTGGTCTTAGAAAGACAAACATCATGACTTTCAATTACAGAATATGTTGCCTGTCACTGGCATATGGTCATAAATGCTCAGCTGCAATACCCTGGCATTTTTCTTGCCATTCCCTGTTTTCATTTCCATTTTTTTATGTTGCTGCAGGAATTTCTGTCTTTGTTCTTCTTTCAAATGGTTTTGCAGTGTCTCTCCAACACATCACATCTGATGGACCTGGTCATTTGTTTGTTGCTGGAATGTTATCTGGACACTTTCTTTGTGGACTGAGCTTGATGATTTTGTGGGCAGCACAAGTATTCTTTGGAGACCCTTTTGTTCAATCTGAATTGTTGTGGAGACAAAGTGTGTTGTGTGCAACTACAAGTGTTGTTGTGCTGATTTTCAAGTTGTCTACCTTGCTCTATTCTTGTTTACTTTCACTTGCCAGACTTATGGTTGTTCTCCACCCACTGGACTCTCTCTTCAAAAGAAAAAGAAATGTGTACAAACTTCTTTTTACTTTTGGGGCAATTGTTATTGTTGTTTCCATTTGTTTTACCAGTCTTATGCGATCAGTTGTTCCTGACATTCCCTCTGTTTTGTGCTCTCCTTTCATTGATCCTCTGAACTTATCTTGGCTTGTTACATTTGTATCATTCTTTATCCTCATATGTGATGTAGTTGGGTTCACATCCTCACTAACTGCATACATCCTGCTTTTGCAAAGTTTGAGAAAATCTGGAGAGAACCTGAATGCATCAAAAGTGACGAAACTTTCTCCAATTACCATTCAAGTTTCTGTGTTAAGTGTTTCTTGCTGTGTGTCCTGGATTGCCCCTGATGTGATCCATGTGTCAGCTTTGCTGATGTCACAGTACCCAGTGGAGATGCTGGAATGGAGCACAGTGGTTCTGCAGCCCATTGGTTCCATCATTAATCCTATTGTCTTCATTGTTCTCTTTCTTAGAAGTTAGGCAATAAACACTGCAATTCATGTGCTGTTGTAATTCAGTGTTGACTTGAAAGAAGTCATGCGGGCACCGTTTTGGTTTTGCTTTTCCACTGATGGTGAAAAAAAAAGCAAGGAACACCACAAATTTACTTCCCACAATAAAGTGTGATATGCTGCGCTTTTGTTGAAAAGTAAAAAATTTGTGCGATGGCGGGGCATGTTGTTGTCACCATTTGTGACAAATCGTGAGTGTTGGGGACTTCATGCACGTGTGCTGACCCCCAAAAAAACTTGTTATCGCCTGCACTTTGGGAACGCGAGAGAGCTGTTTGTTTCTCAAAGTGTCATGTGAAATTGTTCAGACACCAAGGGTGCCGACACACTGAAAAGCGACGTGCTGGCGCGTCCTGCTGTGGCATCACCCGATTGGGTTTGTATGGAGGCTGCTGTTTCGTCTTTTGACTGCTCTGGGAGCGGTTGGGGCAACCCAAATGCAGCCAATGCAAACCCAATGGGGCGACACCACAGCACGACGGAACAGTACGACGCTGTTTGCTGCGTCGCTGGGAGTGTGTTCCCAGCCTTGGTGAATTCGGTCCACCGGACGGGTGCCTTCATCCCTCAAGTGACAGATCCTGGACCCATGTCTCGGTGGTGACGTTTGTGGCTGAGCACGAGTCTAAGGCGCACATGCAAGAGCACATCCGGCACAACGGGAACCAGCAGATTCCGCCTGTGTCGCAAAGACAAACACTTTCCGACACGATGCGTGAAATTGTTTCTTGACATCAGCGCCCCTGATCTCATTCTGGATCCGCGTTCGGACGAGACGACGGTTTTGACAATACTGCACGCAAATTATCCCACAAACGACTGGGGAAAATTAAGAAGCTGAACTTTATTTTCAAAATTTCCTTTCTGGGGCGACAACTGTTTCGATTGCTGAAGAAGTTTAGTGGATTCGCAACACATCGCAAACAAGACACGCGGGAAGCAGTTTTGTACATGTTATACGATCCACAACGATTCATCAAAAATTTGGACTCAGCTGATGATCAAACAAAAGGGAAGCAAACGGAAATAAGAAAACTTAATCGGCACACACAATTCACTCTTAGTTATTTTTCACATCAACACTGATTTCGTCTTGAAAAATAAACTTCTTTTTACTTGATACTGAAATACTTGGTTCTGCAGGAACTGAAAGCACACGTGATCACTCATGTTTGTTCAAACTTTTTTTCGCATCCACACTGATTTCATCTTGAAAAGTTTACCCTGTTTTGCCTGTGTCTGATGAATTGAAGTTGGTTTAAAAAACGCAATGGGGAGAACACTCAATTGATGCAAGAGCAGGAGACAAAGACTGCAACGGGGCACACACACGCACACACACACACACACACACACTCAATATTCACTCACGTTTGTTCACTTTTCACATCCACTATTTGTACAATTGTTTGACATATTAAAATTGATGAACTGAAGCAGGTTCGACGCACGCATTGATCTTCAGGACGACAATCAACACAAGGTTCAAACTACAGGTTCACATTTTTGACAAAAACGAACTTTTCTGATTGCTGAAACTTTACGAATCTTTCGTTGTGCTTTCGTGCAAGCGACGACATGATGGCTCGAAGAGGCGTTGTCAGAAACCCAGCTTCCGGTCTGCGCCGGACGTGACGTCACGTGGTCCCACGGGTTCCCGCGTCCTCTTCCGATTTCGCTCGAACTGAAACGAGTCGCACAAAGGAAGTTTTGACACGATGTCCAAAGGGGAAGTCGGAACCAACTCCATGGGGCTGTTCGGACGGAACCCGGGAACTGCAGCCCAATCCCACTGGCCAGGAATGGGTTTACTCCCCCGTGTTCTGAGAGGGGAGTTGGTAATTTCAAGGTCAACGCAGTTCCTGGCCAGCTGTTTGACTTGCACAACAAAACACAGAGAGAACTGTATTCGGGGTACCTTGCTCACCAAGTCTAGCCACGTGGAACAACCATGGCCCAACGGCAGTAGTGGGTGGCTGTGTTGTAAGAGCGCCCCACGCAGCAGGCACGGCCAGGACCTCCAGGCTGTATCGTAGCCGCGCAGCAAATCTGTGTGGTCGAGTCGTAAGGTTGGGCAGCGCAGCAGGCGTTCCCCGGTCCAGCTGAGCCTCCACAACAGACGTGCGTCCCGGGGTTGTAAGAATTCCACCCACCACAACATCGGAAACCAGGGCCGCCAGGTTGCACAGTCGCAGCACAGCACGTGTGCGTGGCTGGATTGTAGGACCTATTGGAACAGCACTGATAACCAGGGCCGCCAGGCTGAATCTGGGCTGCGCAACACGATTGGGTGGCCAAGTTGTAAGGTTTGGCAGCGCAGCACCCAACATCACCATTCTTTAGAATGGGCGTGTACCCGCAACACGTGTGCGTTTCTGTGTTGTAAGTACTCTGCCCACAGCAGGCCATATTGGGCTCTTTGAGGAAGGTCGAAACACCATCAGAGCCTCTGCAACAAAGATGGGTGGTTGGGTCAAAAGGCCTCCCCCCACAGCACCCCCCACCACAGCAGGCGGGCTCGGACCCCCTCATATGCACCGTGCACCGACCCGAAAGTCTCTCCGTGGAGGGACCATGCCCCCTATATATGTCCACCCAATGTCTTCCTCCAAAATATCCAAAAAACCAGGAAGCCTGATCATTGGTACAGCACTCAAAATTGTTTGCGTTGTTAGAAACACAGCCTCTACAGAAACGATGTGGTGAGGTGAATGAAAGCTCGGGGTCCCCGTTGTGTTCACAACAGCACGAGTGAGTGGAGGGATTGTAGGAGCCAAAACCACACTGTCGTAGTATCCAGGCCTCTGTGAAACAGAAAATACAGAATATCATCATCAGCAACGTCATTGAGCTTGTGCGGCAATTTCTTCGTGAGAACGTACACAGGCAGGCGCATGTCAATGGGGAGTTTCAGCACAACGTTTCGTAGCCACAAAACGTACATGTAGCACGTAGCTTGTTGATGCAACTTCCCTATTTTGCAAGAGTCCACACATGTAAAATATACAAAATTCAAGTAATTGTTGAGACATTACTTCCAAATTGGTGAGTCCTTTATAAACTTGATACTTGATTCTTTGTGAAAGAACCAGTTAGATTTTCTGACTCAACAAAAATGCAATTTGATTTGTGGACTCTTCTAACACAGGGATGTTGTGTCAACAAGCTACATGCTACGTGTATGCATTACGCCCACGGAGCGCTTTGCTGAAACTAGGCAGGTTTGGCAAACACAGAACATAGATGTGTGTGTGAGCATGCACGTAGAGTTTCACCCCCTGAGGACAAATACTCCACAGTCATGAAGAATTTTTTGTCTTCTGAACTCTTAAGAAATTGATAAAGTGTCCCTCACCCTCAATATCAATCAGTAAGAAATTATTGTTATTCAGTTTTTGAAAGAAAAAGGAGTTCTCTTTCTCATTCTCAAGAGAGTTCTTGTCTGTAGTGTGCCCCTCAGGGAGATTCTTCACGCATACGTCTACGTTTCATGTTTGCCGAACCTGCCTACTACCCACAGTGATCGCCCAAGTTCTGTCGTGTGCCCATGAAACGTTCAATGCACGGTGCCTCTCTTGTATTGAAAATTACCACTTTCTTTTCCTTGAAAGGCCTGTGGACGAGCTTTTCCTGTAACATTTTGTTCAAACCTATGCCCATTTGGGTGAGCACGGGAAGCCGTCGTGCGTAGCTCCAATATGCGGATTATTTGGCGTTGTTTTCAGCAGATGTCAATCCATTGCCCACTTGCAAACCATTTCAGACCAATTTTGACTTGAAGTGATCATTTGATTGGAAACTGCCAAACTGTAGCTTTCAGATTGCAATCGCGTTTTCATATGGAAATATGGCAAACATGTCGCGTCATGCAGTTTTTGATGGCAGCGGCAAAAAATATCAATGGCAAAAATCACAATGTGCTCATTGGTGTCCCTTGCGTAGTTTGTTGGCATCATTTGATGTGCGTCAAAACTTCCCTTTCAGAACAGCATGTGTGGAAACAAAATTCTTGCATCAATAGACCATGCCCCCTCCCACACACCCCCCCCACACACACACACACACACACACACAAACACTGTTTCTTGACCCAGCTTTCAGTCGCAATTTGTTGGCATAGAAGAACAGCGTCAACATTCACGCCCCACAAAAATCAGGTCAGTACGAAAGCGCCTTCGTGCACGGGTCCCACCCCAGAGCACAATCAGCTGTTTCGTGCAAGGCCCCCATTGTTGTGCACCATATTGGCCTCTGTATGCAAATCTTTCTTCCAACCATTTTTTTCCTTTTCGCAATGTTTGTCAAGTGCATGAAAAACAACAATTCCTTCCACATCAAGCAGTGCGACCACGGTGAACACAACTTGTGTGAACCGGAACAGGAAACGTGCAGAGCCTCTTGCACTTGCTTTGCACTCACCTGAAGCCACGATGCAGAGAGCGAGCAGAGCCAAGCTGGACATCAGGGTCCGCGCCATGCCTGTGAGAACAAGCCAAATCTGAATCGGCCAACGATGTATATTCTGCAGGCATCTGAAACACCTCAGGATTTTCTTTCTTTGTTGGCGCAGGTTGATCAAGTTTGGACCCCAAATACAACAGAATAAAAATCCTTCGCAATGAACACAAACAATGCAAATGAGGCAGATTTCGTCGTTTTCTCAATTCTCATTTGTCGCTGTTTTCACCCAGAGTTCGCTTTTGCAGGAAGTCGTGTTCCACCTCCTGACTGATTCCTATCAATTGTGAAGAAATGTTTAGACTGCTAAAATTTGGCCTCTGAGGCATGTGATTGGCTGAGATTATGACAGAGACCAATCACAGAGCTTCTTTCAAAGTTAGCTTGGCAAAGTTCAAGAAAAGTTCATAAAAGTTTGTGACTGCATTTATTACAAATTAAAAACACCTCAGTGGGTTCAAATCCCAGATGGGCCACAAGTTTAAATTTTTTTCTGACCCCATGAAAGAGCATGTCAACCACAAGGAACTGGAGGGCACTGCAGGGCACCGAATGTCGGTGGGAGAGCACGTGATACCCCATGGGGGAGGATGATCTTTTTTTTTCTTTCAAAGGCTTTTGGTAACATTTTTCAACTGTTTGGAAAACAAAAGGCCATCATTGGTGATTTGCGCCGCTACCGGTCGAGTGCAAAGCACTGTAGGCATCCTCTTCCACAAGTATGTGTACAACAGTTTCTCCATAAAAATACTGCTCAATTTTGCTCATAATTGGTCAAAAGATTTGTTCTAGGTGTAGGAAGATGTGCCAGAAAGAGTTTTGTAAGAATGTAGGAAAATAGAGTTAGCACCATGCCAATTTGCTCTTGTCTGAACTATTGACTGCAAATCACGCGAGGCCGGTTGGCCTATTTTTTTTAAAAAATTTTTTGACGTGCGTACTCACCGGCTGTGTTGTCGACGACCGTCAGTTGGGATCAAGTGCGAGGGGTTTCTGAAGCGAAGTGTTTTTGAGATGTCCCTGGAAGTATGGCTGTGCTTTTAAATGCACAGAGGCGAAAGAAGTTCCGGAAATGTTGTTCCCTGGAAGATCGTCATGCACGGCCTTGTGATTGGCTTGTTGATGGTCGCGTAGCCGGCCATCTAGGTGCCGCTGTCGGCTTAAAAACCCTCAGTATTCATGTGTGCATCTGTCCACACTTTGGAATGTAACCACCCCCCTCCCTACTAACCACCCCCTCCCCGACTAACCACCCCCCCACTACACCACCCCCT
>JAAUXT010040277.1_pt1 | contig 20990 bp, 30 predicted proteins | sample 7278171 | NCBI WGS metagenome assembly JAAUXT01 (sample SAMN14350112, study PRJNA611818) | marine sediment metagenome | isolation source: surface marine sediment (1.8m) | place: French Polynesia: Moorea | collected 2018-08 | reverse complement strand
TACTACATTTCATCAATATACTTCTTTCACCAAATATTTGTGCCTTCTGAGATATGGAGACATTTCTACATCCACACCCCATTTTTCCTACACTTCCAAATTTGACCTTTCTGACCTCAGAAACCTAAAAATTCAAATTTGACAAATTCCTTCCTCGCGCATTATCACCAACCCAAAATGAACCAAAAGAGCCCAAATGATCCCAAATCCATCCTCATCTTGACCATAAAACTGCTGCTGACATACTTTTGGAAGAGGCTGCCTATAGGTGATTTGATTTCACTCATTCCGATTTTGCTCGCTTTTTTCCAAAAGCTCACAAATCGGACCAAGCTCCTCAAATCACCTAAAAAGTTGCGTGAGATTTGATTTAGAACGGGAATAAAGAAGCGTTCATCGTACACACACCCGACACACACACACACACACACACACACACACACACACACACACACACACACACACTCGACTACCTGCGAGGTTCTTGTTCTCGCGGCGGATCGCCTCGGTGGAGTCGTGCGCCTCGTCGAGCTGCGCCTTGAGGCGGTACACGTCGGCGGCGTGCGCACGCCCGTCCGCCATCGACTGCTCGAGCTCGTGCTGCAGGTCATTCACCTTCCGCTTCCAGTCGTCGACCGTCTTATCGAAGAGACGCTGCCGCTTCTCGGCCTGGTTCGCGATCGCTACCGACTGAAAAGACACAAGTGAAGCTTGTATCACCAGGTCCGTCTGAGTTCTGGACTTGACTCTCGATGGACACATCTTGGTAAGACTGACACAGCTTGAGAAGCGGTGCACAAGAAAGAAGTTCAAAAAATTTGTCATACGTTTCGGATTTGCTTTGCGTAGCCGACCACACCAGTCTGATCCTGACTCACGGCACCCACACCACCGTCCCTCCCCAGAACTCACCCTCTCCACCTCGATCATGGCGTCCTCGAGCTCTCCCTGCAGCCGGTTCTTGGTCTTGTCGAGCGAATGGACCTTGCTCTGCGCCGCCTCGAGCTGCGACTCCGTCTCGGCGAGCTTGGCGCCCATCTTGCGCTTGAGGTCGTCGAGCTCCTCGGAGCGGACGCCGCCCTCGCCCGACTGACACTTCTGCCGCCACACGTTCGCCTCGTTCACCGCCTTGGTGAGGGCTCGCTGCAGGTCCGCGCGGCCTGTGCGAAACGCGGGGTTACGCGATGACGCCTGGTTCTCAGCATCAATAGGTTCAGATCAGGAGCCGTCGTATTGTTTGAGAATGTCTTTTTGTGAAAAAAAAAATATTTGATTCATCATGAAGAGACATCCGTTCAGCATGAGGCTGGACGTGACTGGAGTCAAATCTGACCAACTCCGTGCGTTCACTTTGCGTGTGATTGTGGCGTATGCGTGTGTGCGTGTGTGTGCGTGCGTGTGTGTGTGTGCGTCTCACCCTCCTGCTCCTCCTCGACCTGGTCGCGCAGCTGGTCGCAGTCCGTCTGCAGGTTGCGCACCTCTCCCTGCAGCTTGAGCCGCTGCCGGTTTTCCTCCTCGTAGTTCTGCCGCGCCTCATCCAGCTGCTTGGACGCCGTCTGCTTCGCCTTCGTCAGCTGGTTCACCTGCACCACACAACACGCACAGCCATACTGCATACTGGTTCAGCTCAGTGGGTCCCTGTCACGTCCCTGTAGATTGTTGCTCTTTGCCGGCCTCGCCCGACCCGACAGCCCTGTTCTTCTTGCCCCCTCCCGCAACTCACACCTTACCCTTTCAATGCGCTTCACTTTCCCTGTGTGCCGATTCAACACGTCAACCCAACCCATTTCACATCCATACCCACGCACACACGCACACACACCACCAATCCCTCCGCGAACCTGACTCTCGGCCTCCTCCAGCTGCCTCGTCAGCTCGTTGTTTTCGGACAGCAGCCTCGACTTGGAGCTCTCGACCTCCTGCGTCTTGCGCTGTGCGTCGTCCAGCTTGTCTGCGGCCTCGGCGAGCTGCGACTCGAGCTGCTTGACGAGCTTGTCGGCGGACGTCTTGCCTTTGGAGACGTGCTCGAGCTGCGTGCGCGCGTCGTCCAGTTCGGCCTTGAGCTGACTGCGCTGCTTCTCCAAGCTGCAACGATCCCACAGTTTGGCGCATCAGAAAGAAAATTCAGTGGTTAGGACTAAGAATGTCTCGTGGAAAGATTGACCACACTTCTGAACACTGGTTTCAGTTCAGAAACACCTAGAAGTGGTCAGCAAACCCACCTGCTATTTTTGAACATGAACAGAGATGTTTGTTCTCGGGGCACGCTGACACTCACTTTGCCTTGACCTTGGAAACGTTGTCGAGCTGGTCGGTGAGGTCGTTGACGGCGTCCTGGCTCTTCTTCTTGAGGGACGCGAGCTGCTGCTCGGACGCGAGCTGCGCCTCCTCCATCTCGCGCCGCACCTTCGTCAGCTCAGCCTCGCCTGCAGGAGGCAGGAGACAGACACTCAGCGCAGTTCCGAGAGGGGACATTTTATTTTATTTTATTTTTTTTTTTTTTTTTTTTTTTCTTGGAGGCCTGGACTCGCCACCACAGCCTCATGTTTTCTGTAAATACATGCTTCTTGTTGTGAGTGTCGTTGAGTGCCACTCACGCTTCTTGTTGAGGTCGAGTTGCGCCTGCGTGGCGCCGCCGGCCTCGTCAAGCCGCTCGCTGAGGTCGCTCAGCTCGTTGCTCAGCGCAGAGCGCTGCTTCTCCACCTGAGATAGAGAAGGAGCCACTGAGACCGCCACCAGAGGGACAAGAGGTCTCCCCCTCGAACCTACCCCACCCGTCCGAAGCTCGCTCACTTCAGGCGCCACTAATCCCGCCTTTCTGCTCCTCACCTACCAAGGCCCGTTCACATCTTCGCTGACTCGCTGACTACATGCTATCTTTCCCGCCTCCTCCTTGTCGTCACATTGGAAAGTTCTGACCTCTTTGTCCACCCTCCCCACCCACCTCGCTCACACCATCACACCTCTCACACACCCGCCCCACCCTCACACCCCTCACCCACGCCGCCTCGCCCCTCCCCACTGTCACCACTCACCTTGGACCTGATCTGCCTCTCGGCCTCGAGCTCTTCCTCCAGCTCGTCGACCTTGCTCTGGTGCTCCTTCATCTTCTTGGTCAGTTGTGTGTGGAGCGCCGCCTCGTCCTCCAGCTTCGAGTTCAGATTGTTGATGTCCTGGTCCTTCCTGCAACACATAGGCAGCGATGTGTTCACACAGAGTTGAGGTTGCGCTGTTTGGAGCTTCGCTCGTCCCTCTGCCCGCCACGACACCTTGTAGGAATGAAGCAACAAGGCTCACAAGAAGTTTATGCACCTGTCACCTTCCTCCTTGTACTCACATTTTATACCCACACACTCAAAGATCAACACACGCACACGCGCACAGCAAAACCCACGCACTGCACGCACGCAGACTCACTTGCGGCAGGTGTCCTCGAGGTCCTTCTTCTTGTGCTCGAGGTCGTCGACATTCTCCTGCGTCATCTTGAGGTCCGACTCCAGCTTCCGCTTCGCCTTCTCCACGTCCGCCTTGTGCTTCTTCTCTCGGGCGAGGTTCTCCTCCACTGCAGGAGCAGAGTGGGCGTGGTCAGGGGGGAGCAGAGTGGGCGTGGTCAGGGGGAGCAGAGTGGGCATGGTCAGGGGAGCAGAGTGGGCGTGGTCAGGGGGAGCAGAGTGGGCATGGTCAGGGGGAGCAGAGTGGGCATGGTCAGGGGGAGTAGAGTGGGCGTGGTCAGGGGGAGCAGAGTGGGCGTGGTCAGGGGGGAGCAGAGTGGGCTTGGTCAGGGGGAGCAGAGTGGGCATGGTCAGGGGGAGCAGGGGCGGCTCCAACTTGAGAGCAGCCGGTCTGTCCGTCTTGTTCAACAGTTAAAAATTCCAAATGGCGGATCAACAGGACCAAGCGGGTTGGGCCCCTGATATTCATCCGGCATTTCCGCCTCTGAAGTCAGTTCCCCCGTCCATGGGACCTCAGCTGTTCGTGGGGACCAAGGTCACAAATGAAGCTCGTTTTGTGTTCTCCACACATCAAGATACGAGGGACCACCACGTGCAAGATGGGCACACTGAATTTCGGATTTGAAACTTTGTGCAATTTGAGATTCAATTCTGGTGTTCAAAAAGGGTGTGCTTTTGGAGTGTGTGTGTGTGTGTGTGTGTGTGTGTGTGTGTGTATGTATGTGTGTGTGTTCAGTCAGAAAATATAAGAATCTCTGTGCAGAAGTTGGACACTACAAAACGCAAACCCTGTGTTGGATGCAAAAAGCAACTTGGATCAAGGTCGCGCACGTGTATGTGTGCGTGTGCGCGTGTGTGGGCACATGCGTGTGTGCGTGTGTGGGCACATGCGTGTGTGTGCGCACTGACCCTCGTCGAGCTGTCCCTCGAGCTTCTGTTTCTGCCGGTTGAGGTGGTTACACTTGTCCTCCTCGGCCGCCAGGTCCTCCGACAGTTTCTTGTTCTGCTCCTCCGAGTTCTTTTTCTCCTTCGACAGTTTCCCTGCCGAAACCAGCACAAGTCGTGTCAGAAGTCAACCTGAACTCAGTGACGGTGGTTGCAGTCTTCGTCGGGTCCTGTGGCAAGACCCAGCTCCCCGGTGCTCGCATTCGCTCTCTGGCCTTTGGCCCCAAACTCCACTCCCTGGCCTGATAACGGCCCCACTCTCAGCCTGGCCCCACTGCCTCCACCCTCCAGCCTCTGGGCAGCCCCCGATGTCCAGCTCGCTGGCCCCAAGCCCGCTGGCGCCACTCACCGATGGCCTCGTCCTGACGCGCCATCTCGTCGTTGAGCGTCTTGATCTGGTTATCCTTGCTCTGCTTGTCCTGCTCCGCCTTCTGCAGGGTCAGCTCCATGTCGCCAATGTCCTTCTTCATCCCTTCCACCTTTTTGTTCAGTTCAGTCTTTTGCGTCTCCAGCTCCTCCGTCGTGCCTGCAGAAAGAATCAACAGTCATCGGGGCCCTATATGATTGGTTCACCCCACCCAATCCACGTGGACCACAAAACCGTCATCCAATCACACCTCACCCAGCCCACCCCAGAACCACGGATGCTCACAACACGATGCCTCTCTTGCACCGATATCCTACCCACTCCCGCTTGCAAATACAACATCTCAGCACACCCCCTGCGCAACACACCCACGCGCCACGCTCACCTTCCTCCTCTCCGAGCCTCTCCTCCAGCTCCTTCAGTTTCTCGGTAAATTTGCTCTTCTCAGTGATCAGCTGTTCAATTCGCTCCTCCGCGTCGCCCATTTTGTCCTGTATGTCACAAACACAATTGTCACTTTGAGCCGCAACCTTCATTGGTCTTCCTTCCTTCTGTCTTCTCCTTTTTCACACACACACACACACACACACACACACACACACACACTCTCTCTCTCTCTCTCTCTCTCTCTCTCTCTCTCTCTCTCACACACACATGTTTGCACATGACAGCGGTTAGATCGTGCTCCTCCAGCTGTCTGTCTGTCTGTCTGTCTGTCTGTCTGTCTGTCTGTCTGCATGTTTGTCTGTCCGTCTGTCTGTGACCTTTGCATCTGTCGTACTGTCGTCCGTCAACATTTCTCGGACCACTCTGTCCCGTTCTTGTCCTGTCTCCATTTCTCTCTCCCACTCTGTTTGACCCGTCTCCACTTCAATCCCAGTCTATTTCTGCGCACCTGCTCCGTCTGCATCTGTAGGTACATGTCATCTCTCTCCCTCTTCAGGACCAGGTTCTGCTCCTCGAGCTCCTTCTTGACGCCCTCGATCCTGTTGAGTTTCTCCAGTGTCTCCTCCAGCTGCTTCGCTTTCTGCAGCATCTCGTCCTGCACAACGGAATCGGTCAATGGGGAGATTTAGCTTGGCCTAAATTGCTACAAAATCGTGCGGTGTTCCAGGTGCATGCCATGATGAACAAATTTTGGCGACTTACAACACAGCAGAGGTTTTTCTCTTGGCTTGTGACTTCTGTGCCATCGGTCAGGCAAAGTTTCGGGGCAATGAAAAGGGCTGCATGGAGAGACGTGCGTTCTCGGGGGGGAGGGGGGGGCGACAGTCAAGAAAGAAAACGGATAGGTCTCTGACTTGTCTCTCCTGCGACCCGGTATCTGCGCACCTCCTGCTTGGCGGCGGAGAGCAGCGGCTTGACGCGGGTGTACAGGCGCCACCACTGCCAATTCCTCAGCGTGAGCCAGCCGCGCACGTTGCGCTGGATGACCGTCAGTCCCATTCTGTGAGAGAAGGGCAAGAATCACACGTGTGGACATGTCGCAACCTGTCAGCACCACCTGATGACTCGTTTTGAGACACGATGATTACACGAGGCTCAGAGGCGAATGAAAAATAGCTCCATGGAGCTCGCGGTGATTTGAGGAAATTTTGGTTTCTCTGATTTGGGTTGCTCTGATTTGGCTTGCTCTGATTTGGCTTGCTCAGATTTTGGTTGCTTTTTTATTATTAAAATTCTTACTTTTTCACTCAACATTCATAACTCAGGAACTCATTTAGCACACACTCAAATCAAACAAATTTGACCAAATGGAACTTTTAAACATTGTTTCACAACAATGACCATGTATATAAACTGAAAGAACTGCCTAATATCCAGTTTTAAATTTTCTATTAAAATTGACATTTCAACCCTCACTGTAGCCCAACCTAAAAACTATGTCAAAGTTTTCAAAAATCAAAAATCAAATGCTACCTCTCAAACCCCATACAATATACTACATTTCACCAATATACTTCCTTCACAAAATAGCTTCTGAGATACAGAGACATTTCTACATACATACCCTATTTTTTCTGCACTTCCAAATTTAAACTTTTTGAGCTCAAAATCCAAAATTTTGAATTTGATAAATTCCTTCCTTGCACATTATCCCCAACCCAAAATAAACCAAAAGAGCCCAAAAGATCCAAATCAATCCCCATCTTGACCATCAAACTGATGTATATATGCTGCCTTTTGGTGCTTTGATTTGGCTTGCACCGATTTGGCTCACTGAAGCCCAAATCGCGCAACCCACCTCAAATCACCTAAAAAGTGCTCCAGAGATCTCCAAAAGTGACATCTCTTGCTTGGTGCAGTTCCTACACATTGATCCCAACGACACATCCCTACATTGCGTGGTCCTGGAGAAGGACTCGTACAACCCCAGGCGACGCGTGTACCTCTGGTCCTGCAGCTTGGAGTAGTTCCTGCGCATGAGGTATCCGCGCATGTGCGCCTGCAGCAGCGACAGGATGGCGGAGAGACGCTCCTCGCGGATGTCCTCGAGGGCGCCAAGCACGCCCGCCCTGAAGAACACCTGCAGCGAAGGCGACGAGCGCATGTAGCACGCACAGGCGAGTTCAGCAGAGCTATTGGGGAAGCGTACGGAATGAAAATCTGTGCTTGCTGAAACACACCACTGATGCTTGCACACAGACAACCACCTGTTCCACCACTATCATCACAAAACGCACACCCGCACGTTCACGCACACGCACACCCGTGGTACCTTGGTGTGTCCGAGTTTGTACTTGTCGTCGTCCAACTGGATACCGGCGAGGATTTTGCCTGTCGCCTCCTTCCCCTCGACGAAGCCCGTCTGCGGCAGCGCGTTCGGGGCCAGGATCGAGTAGCTGCGGCGAAACGTTGGACCTCAACCCGCGCACGACATACACAACGGCCAAGAAACAAGCATGGTTCTCCCCAACAGGGACACGCCTGCACAGCGTGGTGGGTACACCCCCATGCAAGAACTCGTGCTGGGTACACCCGACGCAAGGGCTCGTGGTTGGTACAACCTGATGTCGAAGAGCTGCTCAAGGACGGTACACACCGCTGTTTGAACTCGGAGTAGATCATGCGGCTGGGGAAGCCCTTCCTGCAGATACGGATTCCCTCGAGCACACCGTTACAGCGCAGCTGATGCAGCACCAGGTGCGAGTCCAGCTCGACTGTGGGACAGAAGAGAACCATTCATGAGCGCAACGTCCTCCAGGAAAGACGCGTCTGTGTGTTGCCCATTGGCTTGCAATGCCCATTGATTTTTGCAGGAATACGGCACAAGCATCCAGCCTCAGAACATCTGGTTAGGTCAGGAGAACACCAGAAGAGCTGTGTCACGCCACAGGAGCAACTCACAGGCGGTTTTGCGCTCGTTGGGGATGATGCAGCGCACGAAGTGGGGCGCCGTCGTGTTGAGGTTGTGCACCAGCTTCAGCAACGACTCCTGTCAACAGAAAAAGGCGCGTGATACGAGCGATTTGCCTTTCGGAAATCACGTGCTCACCTCTCCTGAAGCTCTGTAAACTTGAATTTGCAGATCTGTGGCGATGTGAAAGAAGGACTTTCAGCATTGGGACTGAGGTCTGAATGGTGTGCATGTGTGGGAAACAGTAGAGAAGGCGTGTTACCTTGTGCGTGGCGGAGATGGTGGCGAATGCGCTGCTCTTGCCCTTCTTCCCGCCCTTTCCTTTCCCTTCTGCGGAGGAGAGAGAGTCGCACCATCAGCCAAAAACGGACGCAAGTGGACAAGGACGCGCGTGCTCTGAGTCAAACACCTCGCACCACACTGTTCGACGGTTGTTTAAACTGTTCCAGAGAAACAAGACAGACGGACAGTTTGTGCAGCGTGCGTTGTGTCAGTTGACTCTTTCCGGAGAAACAGGCTGCTGGAGGCACATTTATGTGGAAGACAAAAGTTCAGGTACACGAAGACAGATCTTTTGAAGCAAGATTTCTTGCTTGGAAAGCATGCACATGGAAGAAGAAACAATTGAAGAAAAGATGGTTCCGAAAACGTTGTTCTGTCGCACGGCGAGTTGAAAAGGTCCTCTGAAAGTTTTCAGAGAATCTTTCAGAAAGAAATTGTCCGCTTCCTGTGTGTTTCAAGAGGATCGAGCAGCCTTCTTGACGTTTCCAGAAGCCTCGCAAAAATTTCACTACAAATTTGCGGCTTGTTTCGCGTGGTACAGGGAAGTTGCGGGGATGTGGGTCAGCACGGTCAAAACTTTCCGACGTTGCCCCAGTGGCACAGCAAACCAAGTTTGTTCTGAAAGTGGTCAAATGACATCTGTGTTCTGATTGGCGGAAGACCGCACGAATCTGCCTGTTGTGGCCTCCCTCCATCCCTCGCTATCCGGACTGCAGGTCCGCTTACGCTCGTAGAGCGCAGGTTCAGCAAAATACGGACAGTGGAAAAAGTACATGGAGGAAGAGAAAGAAGAAAACACAATGACAGAAGACGAAAAGAACGTGGGTGGGAATGAGGGGAAAGAAAAACGTATTGGAGAAAACATGGCCAAGAATTTATTTTCACACGGACAGTGAACATCGCAATGAAACAAAAGTTTCATCGCCCAGATGAGATCTTCATTGTTGCGTACACATGCAAGAAAATGAGAGAAGGAAAAGAGAGAAATTCTCATAAGGAGATTGCAGACACACAGACAGACAGACACATGTGTAGAGAAAGACAGAGAGAGGTGAGAGAAAGGGAGAGAAAAATGAGAGAGACACAAAGAGAGAAGTATGATAGAAAGAAAGAAAGAAAGAAAGAAAGAAAGAAAGAAAGAAAGAAAAAAAGAAAAAAAGAAAGAAAGAAAGAGAGAAGTATGATAGAAAGAAAGAAAACGTCTGTTTTGAAGTGGAACAAGGAAGGACGATTGTTCAACACTTCAGAAGTTTTGAGGCTGGACGGCGCCATTTTCAAGTCGTGTTGCTTGTTTCGTTTCGAGAGCAAAGATCAGTGGATTGTGCACAATTTCGTCAAGTGTTTGACGCGTTCATTATTTCACAGGAATTTCCCATGTGAAACTCTGTTTTGTCAAGTGTGCGAAGGAAGAAGAGATATGAGACAGTCAAGCGGTCCTTGTGCGCAGAAACGTTTGCAATAAAACTGCAATGGAAAATGGAAACTAATAGACAAAATTTTCTTACCTCCTGCAATGAGGGACAACAGAAGAAAGAAGAACAGAGTTGAGTTGCACAGGCAAAAGAAGATACATATTTGTTGAGACTTGACGAAAGCTGAAGGGAAAGTCGTCTGCTGTGTGGACATAAACTTGAACGGTGGAACCAGAAGAAACCTGACAGAAGTTTACACAGATTGAAGCCAGAGAAAGTACGAGCAATTCACTGCCCGCTACGTCCGTTTTACCTCAAATTTCCACATCTGAGACTGTTCTGCACGGGCAGTGGGACAAAGACAAGTCTCCAGATACGGCCTGCTGCAGGAAGACGTGTGCATTGCCTGTTCAATCAGAGAACCCCCATTTGTGAAAATGTGCTGACCCAGTTCGGACCCAGTCCAGGACGGACCAGTTCAGCTTTTCCCTGCCCCCAACCCTGGATCTGCCGGGAGCAGGTCGGCGCTCTCACCTTCAGCCGGAGGGAAGAAGCCCGCGACCAGCTTCTCCTTGGACTCGCCCAGCAGCGCCGCGACGCTGTCGTTCAGAGGGTCCTTGTTCTTGAAGAGCCAGCCGTCGATGTTGTAGCCGACGGTTCCGGCGTAGTGGTAGAGCTCGAAGTGAGCCTCGTACTTGGCGCCCTTCTGCGGCTTCGGTTTGCCGAACGACTTGGATTTGCCGTGGTGGTTCTCGTACAGCATTGCCTTGAAGGTCTCGTTGGTCGCCTTGGGGAACATGCACTGTTCCTGGAGGATGGACAGGATGCCCATCGGCTGCGGGGGGAGAGAACAGGGAGAAAGATCGTGAAGCACTGTGAAGCACTGTGAAGACGACAAAGACAGAAAAGTGCGCTCAACACCAGAGTCTCGCCTTTCTGGCTTCCCCAACCAAAATGTCCTTTAGAGTGGTTCTGAGAATCTACAGAACGTGAAACCTGTGCACCACACGTACCTTCTCGATCAGCTCGATAGTTTCCTGCAAGTCCATTCCGAAGTCGATGAACTCCCAGTGGATGCCCTCTTTCTTGTACTCCTCCTGCTCCAGCACGAACATATGGTGGTTGAAGAACTGCTGCAGACGCTCGTTCGTGTAGTTGATGAGCAGCTGCTCCAGGGTGTTGAGCTACAAGCAAAACCGGAAGTTACAGGCCGGAAGTTCAAGAACCGGCTGTCAGAGGACTGAGCACCGGTAGAGCGGAGACTGGTTCAATCAGGAGGAAAGTCAACAAAACTTGGGGAAAAGTCCGCTTGTTTTGAGTCAGTCGGCCTCTGAAGGAGCAGGCAGCAAGATGGAGAAAACAGCGAAAAGGATGCACGCGTCGCTGAGCACGGAGATACTCACCTCGAAGATCTCGAACCCGGCAATGTCGAGTACACCGATGAAGTACTGACGCGGCTTCTTAGTGTCGAGCGTCTTGTTGACGCGCGCAACGAGCGCGTTGAACATGCGATGGTAGAGCGCCTTGGCCAGCGCGCACACAGCGAACTCCACCTGCGCCATCGTCTGACCTTTGGTCACCCACTCGGACCCGACCTTGACCTTGGGAGTGAGGAAGGCCTTGAGGAGGTCAGCGCAGTTCACTCCCAGCAGATGCGCCACCTGGTGGAAAAATGTGTGGTGAGGCGGAGCAGGTTCGAAGCTGTTCTGGTTGTGGAATGGAATCATTTCACCCCAACGCCATCTCCCGGTCCCGTGCTCCCTGCTATCTCCACCCACCTGTGCACCTGCGCCTCTTCGCCCACACCGCCCATCATCTCGGTCTCTTCCAACCGACCCACGAACTCATGAGTGGGAATTGACGGCGCCCGTGTTGACCCACTTTTCCAGCCATTCACAGCCGCCTCACTCCTGATCTGCTTCAGCTGACCCTTTGTTCGTTCTTCCACTTTCTCCACCCTCCCAGCCCTTCACCTGTGCACAGTGCCCACCGCAATGGCACACTATACCCTGGTATGTTTACACCTCACGTGTTGCCCTGTTTCCCAGCACCGAAAGTAAACACTCCACCACACAGTGCTCTTTCAGATCTTCGGTGTCTTGCATGTTTCCCCAGTCCAACACCAGCACCCCACCCAGCACCCCTCTCCAAGACCCTCCCGTGGTTCCCTCTCCCAGTATCTTGCACAAAGCACCCATACCCATCCCCGCATCCCACCCCCGGCATCCAATTCCGTGAGTGCCACGAACCCTCTCGGCCTCGGCGGTGCCATCGGCCTCGGCCTGCTCCTCGCGCGGTCTCTGCTTGAACTTCATATCTCCAAACTGCATCACGGCGGACGTGCATTTGTACAGCGCCATCTTCTCCTCGTCCTCGAAGCCCAGCACACCGAACGCCTCCTGTCAACGGGAAACTTTTCGCTTCAGTCGCGGATCCAAGGGCAGCAGCCTTCGAACCCCCTCGCACCGAACCAACAGCGGCAACACATGCTTTGGTCGGAGACTATGGGTGCATTCAGCAGTGACTAAAGACCACCAATCAGCTTCTGAAGCACTCGAACCCGCCGCACGTGCACACACGTCGAACTTTGCCTGCGTCCTCCCCACTGATCACCCCCCCCCCGCACACTGCGCGCCTAAAGATGCTGTTTTTATCTTCGACTCGCCATTCACGGAACTGTGCGTCAATGCATCTCTTTGAGACACTGACGGTTACAAGTCGTTTCCATTGTGCAGAACACGCAAAACGTGTTGGACCCTGAGTCAAAGGCGCTGATCGCTTCCACAGCCATTATCAGCATCAAACAGAGCTTTGAGTTGAAGCTGCATGTGCGGTGGATTCCCGTTCACTTCCTGGTATTTCCTAAAATATTGCAAAGTTCTACTGAGCCCGAGCTCGGTGGAAAGATCTGTTCAAAACTGAACCAAAAAGTGATCTGCCCAGTGTTTCTCAGGCTTCTGTTCAAACCAAAACGAATGTTGCGAAGTTCTGCTCAATCTGCTCTTCACAGAAAGATCTGAACAAAACATCGCACGCAATTGGGAAAAAACAGGCGGCTTGTACGGGGTGACCAACAAACACTTGCATTTGTTTTGACACGATGCTTGGCATCGTGCGACCGCGCACATGCGGCGGAAGCAGCACGCTTCCCTTGAAATGCCCATGGCACAGCCGGAAATTTAAGGAAACGTACGTCAGCGATGCGCATCTCCTCCTTGTCGTCCATGCCGTCGACGCCGAGGCAGCCCTGGTTGATGAAGTGGTAGAGCCCGGGATCCTCCTTCACCAGCAGCTTGCCTGCAACCAGTCGGGCAGAGAAGCGGTCTTCAAGATCTCAGGATTCAGCGGGCCACGAAGCCCCGCACTGACCCCGAACAATTGGCAGGGGGCTTGTCCCCTGAGCCCTCAAGCAAGCAGGAGTCCTGCTCCTTAGCCTCGAACAGTTTTTCTGTGACGCTCAAGATCTGGTCACTAAACTCGCACATTTGAAGTTTGAACTGACCGGCATAGTCCTTGTACTCTCCAGAGAGGAGCCAGTAGAAGATGTGGTAGTTTCGCTCGACTCCGGGCAGCTGGTACGTCACGCGGGACTTCTCCAGCAGATCTGCACGCAGTCAAAAACAGAGGGTCACAGGATGCAACGTCAGGCGAATTACAGTCTTCATGCGATGAACAGAGAACATTCCGGCTTGGTTTGGGTGCAAATTTGGGATTTTAGTGTTCAAAATAGACATTTGGCACAGATTTTGGCAAGCTTTTTTCAGGTCACAAGTTTCAAGGTGCAGATACTTTGATTGAAAATGATCCTTTGTTCCTTCTGCTCATGAATACTCTTGCGCGTTTCGGTTGCACGGGTTTCCATTGTATGCATTTGGGTCGCTTGTGCATTCTGGTTTCTCAAATCACGGCGAGCTCAATGGAGCTGGTATTTTTGTGCGTCGTTGATTGGGCAAAACACACATTCACTCACATGTGTCAATGTCGGCTCCGGCAATCTTTCCCTTGGTGTCAAAGTGGATTCGCACGAATTTTCCCTGGAAAACAGACAATGATCGAGTTGCGTCACGGCTGTGATGCCAAAAAATTAAAGAAAATGAGAAGAAATATAGTTTCAGGGAAAACTTCAGCGAACTTTGTCAGCAAAGCAAAGAATCATGTCGAAATTTCCGTCTTTGAAAGATCCACAAAAACAAGAATCGAGAATTTGTTTCCTCAAGATGAATGGAAAAGCTCCACAGCTCTGAGGCGGTGAAGAAGGGGAAAGAAAAGGACAGAAACTCACGAATCTGGAGGAGTTGTTGTTCCTCACGGTCTTGGCGTTTCCGTAGGCCTCGAGTACGGGGTTCGCCTGCACAATGGAGTCCTCCAGGGTCCCGCCCTGCAGCAGCGCACAGTACAGCATTCTTACAGACGAGTCGAGGGACAGCCAGTGTCACCTTGGAGGATATGACCACGATTTTGAAAAGGTTCTCTTGGCTCTTGGACACAGAACGTTCAAAATAAGCGTCCAACGGTGCAGAGATGAGGCGGGCCTCAGGCCCTCGTTGTAAGAGCCCTTGTGCCACCAGATGGTCTGAGAGTCCCGGTGCCACCTACCTACCTTCTTCTCCTCGGTTTGCTGCGAGGAGTCACTTCCGGCGGCCACGGAGGCGAAGTACGAGATTACTTTCTTCGTGTTCTCAGTCTTTCCCGCTCCGGACTCCCCTCTGTGGAAACAATGTGGAGCATGAAGCGAAGCCGAATCGGGAAGAAAATCGTTGTGTCTGTTGTTGAACGCCAAATAGAATTGCTCGAATTGCACGTGTTCCGAAACATGCTCTGCAAGCGCAGGCAGGTCAGATTGAGGAGACGGACTCACGTGATCAGGATGGACTGGTTCTCCCGATCTGCAAAAGATTCACAAGAAACTCGTGTCGTACTGAAGGTACGTGACAAAAAGATTACTATTTCTTTCTCGCTCGCACACGAAAGTGGATCTTTGTTCACGTCGAAGTCTTTTAGCTTTCGTGTGTGTGTGTGTGTGTGTGTGTGTGTGTGTGTGTTTGTGGCCCTGGAAAAGAGAGAGAGAGAGAGAGAGAGAGAGAGAGAGACAGACAGACAGACAGACAGACAGACAGACAGACAGACAGACAGACAGACAGACAGTGAGTGAGTGAGTGCGGGTACTCACTCTGCACCATGTCAGTGTACGCGTTGTCGGAGATGGAGAAGAGATGCGGCGGCATCTCGTTCCTCCTCTTGCCCCTGTATTTGCCGATCACGTTTTTTGTGTAGATCGGGAGGCGTTTATACGGGTTGATAGTGACACAGAAGAGACCCGAGTACGTCTACAATGCAGACACTTGTCACATCACTGCGACAGCCCTTGTGTGTGTGTGTGTGTGTGTGTGTGTGTGTGTGTGTGTGTGTGTGTGTGTGAATGTGTGTGTGTGCGTGTGCGGGCGCATGCGTACGTATGTACGTACGGTCTGAGCCTGGACAAACTGTTCACTCGAGCTTTCCTGTCAACACACGCGGAAAAGACTCTCGTGAAGCATTGTTGACGAAGCTGGAGTACTCACGTAGATGAAGCCCTTGACGTAGCGCGTCTTGAGGTTGTGCAGCACAGACGCCTCGTTCAGATACGTCAGGTTCGCCATGTCCTCCAGCATCTCGAACTTGGGCGGGTTCATCTGATGCACGTCATCCTGCTTGATTGTCACCTCCTGTAAAGGTCAGAAATGTCAGCAAGGATAAGCAAGGACAACAGGTCAGTTCGTCAGTTCATGTTGGTTGGCGGGTTTCATCTGGTCTCTCGGGAGCAGAATGTCAGCGATGTCATGAAAGGTAGAAACTGCTTTTCTGGGGAAAACGTTATTCTTCTGAGTGGCCAAAAACCGCCAGACGATCCTGCGTAGATATCGACCTTCTGACCCACTATGACGCCGGCCTTCCCTCTTCTACCGATGGGGAACATTTTCAGGCAATGGTAAACATGTTACCACGCGTGATTTGAGCTGTCTGGTCATCTGTGTGGAGATCTATTTCATTTCAAAGGCTTTTGGTTTGTTTCCAGCGGGAAATACCGGTATGAAGACACAGAGATCACATTTCCACCGATTAAATAAACAAGGAAGCGCGGCACAGGGTGAGATTTCAGTGAGAAAATGTCGATCAAGTGCGCATGCAGCGCGCAAGCACGGGGAGGAGACCGAGACAACAACCAGGTGCGGGGAACCTCTGACTTGGTTCCTCTTGCGCGTTGCCAGGGTGTGTTGTATTGCACCCTGTACAAGTGGATTCACCTGCACAGAGACACGTGTTTGGCGTTTTCTGTATGAACGGGACTTCAACAGTTGTTCTGCACGGGACTCGACCCGCGCTTTGCACATGTGTACCGTCCCTGACTTTTGACGTTGGATCCGGCAAAGTAACTGGTCTCAGTATGGAGTGGGCTAGTTCCAACCAGGGAGGAGGCTGCCTTTCCTGTATCCAATTGTCTGGGAATGTCGAATGTCCAAATCAAAAGATGGTGGACAACCTGTTTGTTCCCACAGGGGCCTGGGGCCCTAGTCCTTGATGTCTCCAGATCCGCACGCGTGGGTGGATGGATACTCACACTCCTGGTGTTCATGTTCTGCACGGTGACCTTGTCCCCGCTCGTCGACTGGATCTCTCCGGGCACGTAGCCGTCCTTCTCGTCCGGGATCCAGCAGTTCTTCTTGCCGTCGAACGGCCCCGCCTCCTGCATCAGCTTCAGCTTGTCCACCGCCAACCACTGCAATGAGACCCGCGTGTGCTTCAGCTTTGAACTGGTCACAAAAAGCAACAACGTTTCTGCCCATAATTTTCTCATGAGCTCTTCTCTCGTTCCATTGGTTCTCTCCCCATCTCTCCCCATTTGTTCTCCCTGTTGCTCTGGTCCCTTGTTCTCCCTCCCTCTCCGTCCCTATGTGCGTCTCTCTGCATGTTTCTCTCTCAGTCTCTCTCAAAAAGTCAACTGGCATTCTTACTTTGAAGTCCGGATCGTCGAGCAGCGGGTTCTTGAATGGGACCGCCATCGTGAAGTCTCTCTGAGGTCCTTCCCTCCAAAGGCTTCACTGCAAACAAAAACAACGGAAAATGGCAGGACAAAGCTGAAGCTGCAAACCGGCCGGGACAAATCCAGAGTTTCCTCTTTCTTGTGCTTTCCGCTGAAGAAATCATGTCTCTGATCCAGAGATTCCAATCGGAAAGGGGTGCACATGACTGACTTGTGTCACAATTCTGCAGCGCCGAAGAAAACAAAAAACAAGTTCTGAACAAAGCACACACAGTGTCCACAATCTGAAATGTGTCAGACATCAATTTTATTCGGCATTTTTTCTGAACTCCAATCCTAACACCAATGCAAATTTTCTGAACGAAGAGAGAAGACGAGTTCTGACTCCAGGGAACATATCCAATATATTCTGTGACTTCAGGGTGGAGCCAGCACTCACACCCCACGTATCTATACGAGTATCCAGTCAATCGGTGCAAATTCCAACAATTTCCGTCACGACCTCTGCGTCTCACAGCAACGCGTTTTCACACACACCTCACGTACGGCTCACGTACTCACGCACCTGAACCACACAACAGACTCTGCGAAGTGCGAGTGCGCTGCGTCGCGTGGGGCTGTTTTGTACGTGTGGCGCTGCGCCCCTCCCACTCCTGCGCGGCGGGTGCAGTGGCGCCACGGGTCGCACGCGCACAACTCAAGCCCTCCCCAACCCCCCGCGAGGACCAAACTCATTTGAACGTGGACTGAATGCGTCACGTTGCCGGTGGTCTGCAAGTCGCTCAAAAAGTTTGTTGACCAGTGGATGGAAGGACGGTATCCATGCACACTGTGAAAAGTTTGCCGCTGTCACGAACGTTTGCAATCATGGTCTTTGCGTTGTGATATTTTGACGTTTGCTTGGCATCAGCATGTGTCACAAAAAGCATCATCACCGAATGTTCCTCCACCCTCCCATGGGGATTGGGGAACGTCACTTTTGACATTCCCGAGTATTATTTGACGTTTCCCTGATGTTTTCTGTTGACATCATGGTGATGCTATCAAGGTGCACGCAGAAAGAAAAATTCTTCAAACATTTTTTTCGAGCTGTCGTTTTTTCTTTACTGTTCGGATTACTTTTCAGCATTGAAAATACAAGCTCTTCACTCTGGCAAGAAACAAAGCACGCGCGTACCACACGAAACCAATGCAGTCTGGCGGAAGCGTGTGCGCCGTAAACAAACCAGTCGACTTGGATTCACATCGAGGGAAACTGACGTCAAAAAGAACGATACGAGGCGTCAGTTTTCACAGAGGGGAGGGATCCAGAAGGCCGGCCCGCAGCCTCCGCTCTGTGTCCCCCGCCGCGTGCCTTTTTAGGCATGACTCTCCACTCTCGTCTGGCCCTGTCGTGCGCGCGCTATTTAGACCATAAGATAGCGAGAGATGAGAAACCACAGGTGCACTGTGAGAACAAACACCGACAAAGTGGATCACTTCACACAAAAAAATAAATGAATGCATCGGACGTACAATCCTGTGGAACTTTCTTGGTTGGCAGGTCACCAACTCAGCTGCTGCTTCTTCGCGTTCAAAAATCAAGTGTCGTACAAGACAGAAAAAGCCTGGAGAGAACGCAGACAAAAAGATGGCCTGTTCGCAGTACAAATCAAACCGCACATTTGTATGCCCATTGCTTCAGCAGCACGGCCTGGAGGAAGGACGGGTTCTGCACTCGCCGCTCTCCGGCGGACCCTCCATGGGCTGAAGTCCGAGAGCCCAAACCAGAGGTCGACTTGTGCGGGTCCATTTTCTCGACAAACCATGCAGATAGATCCACAGCAGCTGAAGTGAAAAGCGTTTGCCATGGCATGACCGTTTCACACTGTATGCGCCACGTGCTGTGTCTCGGGGCGCTTCGCACGACGCCCACCGCGCGCAGCTTTTCTCGGCTCCCTGCAGGATTGCGCCCGGCGGCGTCGATGCCCGCGACTCGTGTAAACAGTGATAAATACACACAGCGATACATGCACACAGCGTTCCGCGGCAGAGCGAAACCGACCCGCCGTCGTCTCTCCCAAGTTTACTTGGTGCGTTGGATCGGGTTCCAAACCATTCGACATGCAGCTTGTTCAGGATTTTTCTTGGGTCGTTGTCCGTGTGCAGAAGGTATTTTTCGTTCCCAGCCTGAATGTAAGAACCTGCCGTTGTGAGGATCAGAACCTCCTCGGGTTGTTCAGCTTGGAGCATTGCCGTCCTGGCCCAGGGAAAGTTGTCCTGTGTACAGCCTCTGAACAACAGCCCACATGTATGGGTTACCCAGTATTTGCGAGCTGCACGCACCACTAGAATCCACGTACAGTACCGTAAAATCCCGCGTATAAGACCCCTTTTGATGCTCTAAAATCAATGCCGAAAAGTGGGGGTGGTCTTATAGGTGATTTGACTTTTGGTATCAAAGTTGAGAGTCAAGAGTAGAGATAAGTGAGTGAAGTACAGAGTGGGATGAGTCAAAGGAGTTTCAAAACTGAGTGAAAATAAGGAAAAAAAGGGTTCTGAAAGGAGTATAAATTCATAACATTTGGAAGAAGAATTTACACTATTATCACCTTGGGACAGGAAAATATTCAGAGAAAGTAATTTTAGAGAGTAATTTCTTGGGTTTTGATTGTACAAAAAAAAACCCTAAAATTTGTATGTGTGAATAATTTTCTGGAAAATGTCAAAAGTGGCTTTTTACTGAATTTGTGGCTAAAAAAGGGGGGTGGTCTCATACGTGAAGGGGTCTGACACACGGGATTTTACGATAATTTTCTTCTGGTCTCCACACGAACGCGAGGAGTCCAAACGCGTGGCCTTTTCCACATGCACTTGAAGTGAGTTGCCCTGCTCGACTTTTCCATTGAACTGATCGGCCGTTTGTTTGTTTGTTGGGGTCACACAGCCCAGTTCTACTGGGCAAAATGGAAAATGGTTCGCTTGCACCAAGCGTGCGCACAGAGCAACGTACATTGATTGAACAAGACTCGACCCAAATGAGGGGACAGTTTGTTGGTGTCTCCAGAACACACAAGCGCACAAGTTTGAACTGTGCGGGCTTTGAGTGCATTTGGCTCATTCAACGAGCATAAATGTCAAACTGCAGCTTCCGTGATTCAGGCATGTTTCTGAAGTTGCAAAGCGCTTCATTCTAAGGCGCTGGAGTTACGTTCTGCCGAAAAAGATACTCGGATTGGGGATTTTTTTTGTCTCCGTTTGCAGACAAACATCGCCTCATGCCAATCAGACGACACACCAAGGGGGTCTCCCCCAACAGTTCCTTTCCTTTTTATTTGATACCAAAAGTTGCCTAATTCGGATGGTTCTCCTGCATGGGGATCGGGACATTCAACACACCCTTATCTGCCCATGTGGCACCCATTAGAACTGTCTTCGGACGTTCACACCACAAAAACCGGACTCCAAAAGTTTTGATTTGGCTTGCAGCTGCAGCCTGTTCAATGCGCCTGGATTTTGGTGACGATGATGAGCACGGCTCGGAGGATCAGAAATAGCAACACGACCCCGAGCCCCGCCAGGGGGACCCAGGACAGCATCCTCACACACGTCCAGGGTAGCGGGAAAACGTTGCGATCGACCCCGCGGGCTCAGACTGCGTGGTCATGGTCACAAACAGCGCCTTGACCAGGTTGATAGTGGAGTCGACCCCCAAGAAGAAACTGGACACGAAGGCTGGACCTGGACTCGCTGAAGGGAAGGGACGGGCATACGTCTGGAGCACCAGGGCAAGAACCCATAGCAAGAGCGGGAGGGCGAGCCGGGCGGACAGAGTGTGCTTGTCGGTGTGGAGCAGGATGAGTAGGGTCTTCCTAAAGAGCAGCACCCAGCTAAAACAGACGTGCACGTCCGTGCTGAGGATGCGCACGCTGTAGTCGTTGTAAGGTTCCTGCAGAATGCTGTTCATCTCATGAGAACGCAGAGACAGGCTTTTTGGTGATTTGCGCCATTGGCGTTGCAACGGGCACAAAGCACACAAGGCATGGTGGACATGATTCTGTGGACAGCAGAGAAGAGCCCCCCACTATGGGGCAGAGATAATGAGGGCGGGAAGGCCTCTGATTGGTCTAGAATTCAAAATCCAGCCTTCTGATTGGTCTAGAGGCCAAGTGCC
>JAAUXT010051576.1_pt1 | contig 20996 bp, 17 predicted proteins | sample 7278171 | NCBI WGS metagenome assembly JAAUXT01 (sample SAMN14350112, study PRJNA611818) | marine sediment metagenome | isolation source: surface marine sediment (1.8m) | place: French Polynesia: Moorea | collected 2018-08 | reverse complement strand
TACAGCATAGTGTGATTTTTGAGAGAGACTGTTCTGAGGAGATATCAGAACTGTCTGTGCTTCATTCTGATGTTTGCGAAACGTTCGAGAAAATCGCACCGTGCTGTAGTCGTGTGTGCACGCACTTCGCAACATTTTTGGCAAATCTTAACTGTGGGAACCCTTTCCTGTAGCCTCAGCAGATGCATGTGTTACTGTCATAACCTCACAGACACGCACAGACCAATGCACGCAGCCAGTGATCGTAAGAGTGACATCTAGAGGCCAAATATGAACGTAATTGAGTACCATTTTCACCATGAACCTGTTGTACACAACTTTTGGAAGAGGATGCATATTGTGCTTCGCGCTTGACCAGTACCGGCGTAAATCACTAAAAAGATTCACCCAGCCACGTACTTCGAAACGCAAACTTGCCTGCGTTCGCACACATGCGCAAAGATCTACCAGGATGGATTTGGGCAGACACTAGAACACAGCCATTTCTGGAAACTTTGAGAAATTTGAAATGGCGTGTCAGTCCTCCCGAAAGTCATGGGTGTATTCAGGTACAAATTCGCTCAAAACATTTGCAGGACCAAAGTTACTGTGACCTGCAAGAACTCTGCTGTGAGATATGATTGTATGACATGACTGTTCTCCCCACAAGGTGGTCTCACCAAGACGCATTTCCTTTCAGATAATTTCAACCACAACCCCTGACTCAGAGACAAATGGGTGCTGGACTGTGAAGTACAATGTTCAAAACCAGGAAATAGAAAAGACCTCAGAGGAGGGAAGGAAATTTGTATCATGAGAGATGAAAGGAGCATTTTAAGATCTCCATTGTGTTTTGTTTTTGTGAAGGAAAGGGACTTATGTCTGAGCAAAGAACCCCTTTACTGTATTTATTTGATATATTTTGCTGCTATATTCTCATACATGAGTGTCAAACACAGTATGTAAAATCAGGATCAATTTTGAGGCATGACATATTGGAAAAATATTACTTCAGTTCTCAGGCAAGAGAATGGTTTGCTTATGTTGAGTCTTTTTTGGTTAGCACAACACAGCAAACCTTTGTGCTTTCAGACAAAGTACTAAAACCAAACATCACCAAGTCTTGCTTTGTGGAAAAAATGAGGTATCAAGACATCAGGTCCAAGACATTTGTTCTCATGTCTACCATTACTTATCACAGGATTACTTTGCAAAAGGAATTGGACCAACTGAAGTCCAACAACACACAGAAAGTAGAGGATAGGTTTTTCTTCAGAAAGCCCAGCAGCTTCTTTGTGGAACACACTGTTTGTGATTTTCTCTACAGATTTATTACATTTCAGCTGCACTCAAAACTTCGCCCCAATATCACCATCAACAATATGTTTGTCCAGGACACTTTGCAGTGCAGGCAACAATTTGGAGCAGTGTCATTGAAATCTCCCATATTTATCTTGACATATTTTGTAGTGTTTTGTGGCTTATATTCAAAATCAAATGTCTACCTGGATCAATCATCATTTCAGATTGCTATCCACCCATTTGGAAAACTGGTAATTGCTCATTTTGAATTCAGTGTCATGGACTCACACAAAGTCCACACTGTGACTGAGAATGTTCAGGACCACATGCAGCTAGATTTTGGAGTGAGCTTTCCACAACACAGTTTGTCAATACTTTCTTATCATATTCTTGTGAGGAAATATGAAATAATATCACTGAATGTGTCAGAAGGTCACAATGACTCAGTTCAGATTTATGATGGACCTGACAGTTTGTTTCCAAGGTTGCTTGCTGAACAAGAAAGTGTTTCAAGCACCACAAGTTTTCAGTGCACTGTTCACATTGTCTTCAAAATTCGGAGAATTATTCCAAAATTTCCCAGCTTGGTAGCTTTCACAGTGAAGGAGAATGCTATGGATAAATCTAGTGTTGTAGTTGTTGACTTTGAAACTGTCACATTGCATATTAACCCATACAAAGCTCTTGGATTTTCTATTGGACTTTTACAAATCAAATCCAACAAAAATCTCAAAATTTCATTCCACCAAATTAATTTCAATGATAATCACACACCAAGCTGCAAATATGGAGGGTTTTCAGTTTATGAGATGGTCAATAATATAGTTCATGAGTTACATACTGTTTGTGGTGCCTTTTACTTCCTGGACAAGTCATATCATCACAGACCAGTTGGCTTGGCTGGTTTTTTAACCAGGCTTGTAAACTATGCATTTGCACCAAAGGGCCACCTCTCTCTCACTGTGTCTCTGTCACCTTCACATTGTCAATGGCTGAATGTTGACCCATGTTTTTTTGATATGGGCCAATGGGGAAGAAGTCTGGTTGATATTTCCCCAGAGGGACACATTGTACTGCCTGAACCAGCAGACAATGATTGTTTCATTGTCCAGTTGCATTTGAGTAAGATAAAAATACAAAGAGACACATGTAGGCTGTTCATAAAGTCACAGGAATACTTGAGACCAGATAGAAAATTGGTGTTTCTTGTTGATGGATATTTTGGCAGAGGTGAGTCCACCAGAACTAAACAAACAAAACATTCTGTAATTTCCTGTTTGAATTTGTAAACCAAAATTTTGATTTTTCACCTGGTGACATTATTTTACAGGGTATGACAAGATTTCAATTCATGGCAATCCAACCCATGCCTGCCTCAAACAACCCAGGAACCAAAGTGTTTCAATGCATGACTGTTCTCCTCGGCAGATGGATACCAGACACATTTGTTTGAAACATCGTCCCTCTCACAGAGTTGAGGCAAATTGCACATTGAACATGCAGAGCTCTGCAACCTATATGTACCAAGTTGAATTCCAGTCAGCATCCTATGGCCTTCCACCCCTTTTGGAACTTGAGTTCTCACACCACTCCATGGACACTTGGATGAATGTCAGGATTCAACTGCAGGCAGACAACTTAAGCAGAAACAAACTCAATCTGTATGGTGCCTTTCTGTATCAACAGTTTAGAGTTTCTCAAGATCAGTTCCACACTCCAGAAATACTGGTACACAATCTGGACCAAACTCTGCTGTTCTATTCCTCAACACACAACACAACACCGGTGTCACTTGCTGCACATGTGGTGGCATCTGTTGGAGAAGAATTTCTCAGGCAGGAACTGAATTTCAGCAGTTCAGCGGAATGCACGTTGTTGTCAAAAGAAAATGAAAAGTATTATATCCCATTCACAGGAGCTCACTTTGTCAGGACAGTCATGAGGGTAGAAATCAAATTGGAGAGTGGAACAAACAACAAGCCTCAGCATTTGAACTTAAATGACCCATACATGCTGGTGTCAATGACCAGGGAACAGGAACTTTCCCTCTCTTTCTCTCACAGAACCAACCGCAGGTCAGTGTCAGTTGCAGGAGAGATCAAGTCTCTGAAACTGCACAGCATGCACTCCATCAACATGAGCCTTGTGTGGCTTGAAAACAATTATGAACAACACCAGTATTTGCAGAACCTTGTGCCAACACATTGTATGCCCAAAAACTTGGGTTTGAAATTCATCAGTTACTGTCTAAACTATACTTTGCATGAAGAGAAAAGAGTGTTGCTGTTCCTCAGAAGCAGTGGTACAATCAAAAGGGTTTGCCCTGAAATGCAAACAAACATGGATTCTACAAAAGGAATGATGATAAACAAAACAGGTCAGACATGGATGCAAAGTTCATACAAGTGCACAAAGATTGGAGGGTCACTTCCTCTTATCAAGAGGCCACAACATCTTGACACAATTTTGGCCCTGATTAAACTTTCCCCCAGCTTGCCTCCTCTTCTTGGCATGTTTATAGAATTGGTGAGACCAAAAAACACCACCAAGGTAAGTTTTCTGCAGACATGCTGACTCTTTGTTCACAAAATATGATTCTGTCTCAAAAGTGCTCTTTCTGTGGAAAGCATGTTGGCCATGTTCTGGAAGTTTCCTTTGATGGTGCCACAAGACAGGGACCACATTCATTGTGGAAAGTTTTACTTTGAGCTGCAATCTTTGTATCTTGCAGGTGTGGGCAAACTTGAACTTGTTTGTCTGTCAAATACAACTATATGTGAAAGGAAGTTATGAAGTTATATATGCTTTGGACTGGAAATCAATGACAAAGTCAGAGGCAGAAGTGAGACACACAGAACAGAATAAAACTGTTTCAACTGTAGAATCTCAAGATAACACTTCCTGTGCAATGCTTGTACTGCAAAACTTGGCTGAAAAATACATTGCATTTGTAGATTGTTTCAGACCAATTTTGACTGATACATTTTGCATGATTGCAACCTTGGAACAAGTACCAGCAGAAGATGTGCAACATCCACCTCACAAGACATTTTGTGAAGCAGGATACATCAGGAATGACCAATTGTGTGTGGAGTTTCATTGGAGCACAAACATTGACACAAATAGGGTCCAAGAACCCTCTGTGGGTTTGGTGCAGAATGAAACCAGAATCTTCCTCAGATTGATTCAAAGAACACAGTGTTCAGGTTTTCCTCCTGTATTTGCATCAACAAACAGGCAAATCATTTGGTTCTACAAGTTTGGAAATATATTTACAAATGTTAGCAAACCAATTGGTCAAGGAACATTTTCTGCTTTAGTTTTGAGAAAACAGTCCAAAATTGAAGTTAACCCACAGGGGAATATTTTTTCTTGCTCTGAGCATTTTTTTGTCTCCTCCTTACATATTTGTTACACTTCTGATGATCATACCAAGGCAAATGAATGCTGTGGGCAGTGTAAGCTGACAAACAATACAAAAATGCACTGTGAAACACAGAGGAAGTGGAACAATTTCTTGAAACTTGACAAAAAAACTTTCAATCTTGAAAATGGGTCTACAGCAGAAAACAACATAAATATCCTGGAATGCAAATACAAAGGAAAACTCAGCTGTTTCACAAATCCTTCACATTGTTTCAGGCTGACAGACATTTGTGTTTTCAAGTTGAGTCCTGCAGGAGACTTGTTGCCTTGTCCCCATGGAGACCATTTGTATTCCTGTAAAGATTTTATATGTGAGATAGACTTCAAATGCCCAGAGCTCTACTGTATCCCTTGGCACTATGTATGCAATGGAAAGTGGGATTGTCCAGATGGAAGTGATGAAAATTTCTCCTGTGGTCCCAGCAGGTTCTGTGTAAATATGTTCAAATGCAAAAACTCTAACATATGCATTCATTTTGGGAATGTTTGTGATGATGTGTTTCACTGTCATCCTGAAGGTGATGATGAACAGCTTTGTATTTTGCACAAACATACTTGTCCCAGGCAGTGTCATTGTTTTGCTTTGGTTGTTGTCTGCTCCAATGCATTTCTTAAAATGACAGAGTTCAGTATTTTTCAACCTTATTTCATACTTGAAGTTGAGAACTGTACAATTTCTTACACAGAACATTTCTTATTTCTGTTTCCCAGCCTAGTTTCAATCACTCTCACAAATTCAGGTTTGTCTTGGGGTTGCTCACTGTTGAGTTGTTCTGAAAAGGTGGTATCAGTTAATTTTAGGTCCAACCTAATTAAAAGGCTTGTCAAAGGATGTTTCTTTGGAAATGATGAGATCAGAAATGTTGTGTTGAGTTGCAACAAAATTTCACAAATTGATGATGATTCATTTGCCAATTTAAAAACCATAAACTCATTAGACTTGTCAGAAAACCCCCTTTGTCAGCTCAGTACTTTCTCCAATCTTGGGTTGAGTGTGATAAATGATCTCTTCATGTATGGAATTGATTGCAACTGCATTAAGTATACAGTATTTGACCAATTATCACTTAAAATTCTTCACACAGATGAATACCATATTTGCTGTTTGATATCTGTGAAAGCCCAGTGCTCAGAAGCAATGCCATGGTTTGCAAATTGTAGGGCCCTTCTCTCACAACTGCTGACCATTGTGTTTTGTAGCATTTGTTCTGTAATTATAATTTTAAACATCTCTTCCATCATCACAGTCTCTTCAGTGACTGAGAATAGGCAGATGATGAACAGCAAAACAAAGGGTTTTAGAAATTTTGTTCTTTCTATTTCTTTCTCAAACACTCTGTTTGCAATTTCTCTCTGCACAATATGGATTTCTAATTTAGTTTTCAAGGACGAATTCATGTTTGTTGAAAAATGGTGGAGAACTGGGGCTTGGTGTTATGCAACATTTTTCTCTTCCTTGAGTTTTGCTCTTCTGAACCCATTGCTCTTGTTCATCTTGTCTTACTCCCGATACCATGTTGTGGTATTCCCTTTGAATTCCTGGTTCAGGAACCCTGTGTGTGTCAGAAAATATCTACTAGTTTCCACTTCTGTGTGTTTTGCTTTTGGTCTGGTATTCACAATACTTACAAGGCTTTTATCTGCAGATGGAGGAGTGCCTTTCTCTCTTTGCCTGCCATTTGCAGATACAACCAAGAACATGGCAACAACTGATGTTGTTGTTTGGACTGTTGCCATTTTTAACATTGTTGTTGCATTTCTAATTGCAACAGTTTCCATCAAAACATTTCTTGCCTTGTTGAAGTCACAAACAGTGATGGCAGAGTCAAAATCCAGGAAGCTCTCATGGATAGGGGTGGCTGTGCAACTTGTTGCATTCACAGTTTCCAACATGCTGTGTGGTGTTCCTTCTTCTATTACACATGTGATTTGCACCTTTCTGGACCAGTATCCCATAGAGGTGTTGTCTTGGGTTCACATTACTGTATCTTCCCTCAACTCTATTCTCATTCCTCTGGTGTTCATCATCACAACCCTCAGGAAACAGTGAGTACTTCCAAACCATTCACCACTTTTGTTGTACAAAAGCACAGACAAATATTTCCTTCACTTTTTACTGAATCAGAGAAAATTCCAGAGCCTAGAATACAGGTTGGGAGAATTTTTTGCACAGAGAAAAGAGAATGATCTTGTTCAATTTCAACCTGAACCAGTATGATTTATCAGGACAATGAGTCACTCAGAAAATCCAAATAGCCATTTCTCCTGTCAGAAGCACAACTTGGAAAAGGGAAAAGACCAATCAAAGCAATTTTCAGCAGGCACTTACCAAGCATGATGGGAATGGCATCAAAGTTTGATCTGAAGAGCATTGTTTTCTGAATGTCAAACAGAATGAAGGGCGCAAGACCAAGCCTTAATTTTATTGAGAATTGTTTGTTATTTTTTCTGCTGAAACATAATGAACCAGTTCGACATTGTGTGCAAAGGTCACAGAAGCAATCTGAAACGCAGGCTCAGGAAAGCATTTAGATCTATCAACAAAAGACAGAAAATAACATGGCTGCACAGAGCTTGAGATTCAAGTGTGTAGTTACATGTATTCAAGCTTTGACACATATATTCTCAATTTCATTTTTTGTGTCTTTCTATCAGTGTGCCAAAAGGGTTTCTCAAAACAGTTGTTGAAATGGCTACAAAAGTTTTTGTAGTGAATAAGTTACACAGCTGGGGTGCTAAATTGTGTCACTGCTCTGCCCACATAGAAAGTTTCAATTGTTGTTTATGTCTTTTAGACAACTGATGCATCACCAAGGGCTGTTGGAGCATTATGATGTACATTGGGTCAAGCATTGCCTTTTTGATTGATTCTGTATTGAGTAACCCAGCCACTTCCCAGAGCCACAAAGCCACCTAGATCAGTGGAGAGTGCACCAGCATAAGGTTCATCATACACAGGATCAAGTCCTCACTCAGAGGCTCTGGTATTCTGCAGAGCCATGCTGTTATGATGTGGACCAACAGATTGATGATCTTCATTCTGCTGTGCTCCTGGGGCTACTCTTGGAATATCAACAGAAGAGAACTTTGTGTGTCTTCTGCAAAGGAAATGTAAACATATTACTCTCATTTCATCAGCAAACCTTCAGAAGGTACTAGCAAGTAATATTTGTTTTTCTTTTCCTTTATGTAATCACAACTATTCTTGCAAGAAATTTTGCCAAATCAGCATTTGTCTGTGATTGCTGGAACTGACCTTTGCATGTATTGAATGGCAATGACAGTTCCCAGAACAACACAAATGATAACAAATGGAGGAACCCAAACTCCAATGGCAATCCATAAAGGCCTTAAATCTGCAACCACTGGGACAAATCCTATGTTTTGCACCAAATATTTTTCAAATTGATTTCTGTCAGGGGGTTTATCTGTGGAGAAACACAAAACTCCAAATAACCAGCATTTACATGTTGATAAGTCTGTCTCTGAATGGTTCGCTTTCACCCATCTCCTCCCATCATCATAATCCAAGCAGATCACTTTTGTCAATACTGTTTGGTTCATTGACTGTGGCATGCTGCTCCAACCGAGTTGTGGCATATGGAGGCATCACTGCTGTTGTGGTGTCGGAAACCCAATGGGAGTGAGTTGGGGCTCTTTTGGTGTGACGGCCAACTGGGTGTGTGTGGTGATGAACTGCTGCCAAATTTTGTATTTTTTCCCAGTAAAAACAAGGATGTTCCGTGTCCCAATCCTTGCTCTGTGTAAAAATCATCAAATGACAAATCCAGAAATCTTTCATTGACACTGTATTCCCAATTGGGAAAAGAAATCTTGCTGAGAATGACAAACAAAATGTTGAAGTGGCTTTAACTCTGCAAAAAGTCTCAGCAAAGTCTCTTTCCTATGGTATATCATTTTGGAAAAAAATGTGTTGCAGTATGCACCTTGCCTCCACCAACCCCCAAACAGAAAACAAACAACACAACCCATGGGAAAAAAGGTGCGAGACTTCATTTGGGGTGCGTAGCAACACAACTGATGTACATGAATCACAATTCATACTCAATTGAGAGGTAAATGACCAATATGGGCATGTACTTGCGTGTCCTGTCTCCCTCAGTTCTGATACAGAACTTGGCAAAAACATCTCGGTGGGTGAAATGAATATTCTGTTTGAAGATTCCAGGTCCTCCAATCATGTGACTCAAGGGCAAATTTCAGCCCTTCCATGCAGCTGAAACTTGACTTAGAGAACATATGATGCAAGGGGTGGGCCAATCTGTACCTGTGATTGTACATTATTTTATCAAAAGTTCACAAACAATATTTGCATACCTCACATGAGGTTTTGTTTCCCCACAGACTGCCTCCATTCAGGTCATTTTGACAGAGTTCCCACCCTGAAGGTGCAGTGGGTATGTAGTGTACTTTAGTAAGAACAAGAATGGGCCTTATCCAGTTTTAAGGCAAACAGCTTCATCCCAAAAGTGCAGGTTAATTTCTCAAAAACAAACCACAGACCTACAGTCATCTTTTCTTGCACCGTATCACCCAACTAAACTAAAAAGTCCTCTGAATTTGACTCACAGTGAAGTGTTTCAACCACCTGTGAGCAGAGAGTCTCCAACCATTTGGAAATTTGTTCCAGTTAGTTGGTGGATACAAACAGATGAAAGAATGATTTGGGAAACATGAAGCTTTTCATCAGACATGCCCAATATAGTTATATGCAAACAACCTTCTCGAGACCTTTCCAGAAACAAAGTTTACAAATATGTAATTTTCCCAAACTTCACCTTCATGTTCAGGCCACTTATACCTTATTTGACATCAATGTCAGGGACTTCTCTTCAAAAACAATTGATACTCAACCCGTTTTCACACAGGGATAGACAGCAGATCAAACATTCCACTTCAGGGCAACAGGAGTCCTTACAGATTATGTATCAAAAATACTTCTCTCCCTCACAGCCCAGTCTCTTGTCATCCCAATTCACCCCAGGGTAGTTCTCACACTCAACCATTCCATACTGCACCAAGAAGAACTGGATCTTGCCCTAACTCTCTGCTTTATTCAACCAACACAGAGCTTTATCACACTGTATAGGGTTCTCTCTGATCACAAGTTACAGAAGCTCCTGACCCTGCATGGCCTTGGTTCCATTCAACACATTCTCATTGAACTCTGTGAGTTGATTGTATTGTAAAGTCAGGTGGTTTAGCTTTGCCAAGGTTCATGTGAAGTTCAATGTTTGTACAGATGATGTTGACAGAGAGAAACAAATGAAATACACTGGTGTTTCACAAATACTTTGAGACACCCATTCAATTGGAAGATGAATCATTCTTGTTGTGTGGGGTGTTCCACCTGTACCCTTCCAAGGGCTTACCCATGTGTACCAGGCAGTCACCACATGTGTGCCCAAAGCCTATTCACAAAACACCATTGTGCCCCACACTGGCATAATCAAACATACTTGTTGTGGAAAATCTTCAAACTGCCAGTCTGTATATTTACCAGCTACATACACCAACGGTCACAGACAAAATCAACCCTCAGCTGGATCTGGGCCAGCTTCTATACCCAACCTACCTCTGGGTAAGCTTGCAGGTGAAGCAGACTCAATAGGTGCATATGTTGGTGCCATAAGCTCATCAACTGGCACAGAACAATGGATGCAGCCAGTGATCATAAGAGCAACATCAGCCAGAGGCCACAAAGTCATTTCTCTACTGAAGTGGTGACGAAAAAAGAAACTTTGGCAATGTGGGTCTTGCTATGAGAGTGCTGTTGGTTGGGGCACATTTACAGAAAATGCTTTGGTGTTGCATTGGCAGGTGTATGACCGGGTTATCTTTCAAACAGTTTGTGGGAGTTTGCCACTCTGGTGCCTTGCTGCCAAAAAAGGAAAAAAGTATTTCCACTTTGAATTAGTGGCTCTTGATTTGAAGATAAGATATTTCATTGCAAAGCTATTTGGATTAGTTGAGAGTGAGACTGAGCTCTGGTGATGCACAATTATCGTCTGTGTTTGTGAGAAAACTGAAAACAACTTTTTGCACATGGAGCCTGGTGATATTCTGGCTGCTGAGGAACAAGTTCATGTGTGTGTGGGCACGTGTGCCTGTGTGCACGCATGTGTAGGTGTGCATATGTAGAGGAATGTGTTTTGTAGCTTGCCAAGGAGACCACACACACACACACACACACACACACACACACAAATCCGAGAGGAGGCAAACAATAATGGCTTCAAGGCCAGGGTGATAAAACCCTTCCAGGACTTTGCAGTGAGCTTGGGCAGCGATCATGACACATCTCTTTCTGGAACGTTTGCAAGCAGTGAAAACTGGTTTGTCTTCACAAAAAGAACATTGTATTGATGCAGAAGTTTGCTCAAACATTTGCAGGACCAAAGTTACTGTGACCTACAAGAACCCTGCTTTCAGATATGAACACATGACATGACTCCTCTCCCCATGATGTGATGTGACAAAAATGCATTTCCTTTGAAATTACCTGGACCATAATCCCTGACACAGAGACCAAGGGGTGCAGGACTGTAAAGTATAAGGTTCAAAACAAGGAAATTGAATAAAACTGGACCTCAAAGGATGAAAGGAAATTGGAAACATGAGAGGTGAAAGGAATATCATAAGATATCAATTTTGATTTGGTTTTGCATTGGAAAAGGACTTATGTCTGAGCAAAGAACCTCTTTTCTGTATTTATTTCATATATTTTGCTTTTATATTCTTACCCAAGAGTGCCATACACAACATGTGAAATCAGGATCAATTTTGAGGCATGAAATATTGGACAAATATCACTTCAGTTCTCAGGCAAGAGAATGGTTTGCTTATGTTGAGTCTTTTATGGTCAGCACAACACACCGAGCCTTTGTGCTTTCAGACAAAGTACTAAAACCAAACATCAGCAAGTCTTGCTTTGTGGAACACTTAATGTATCAAGACATCAGGTCCAAGATATTTGTTCTCATGTCTACCATTACTTATCACAGGATAACTTTGCAAAATGAATTAGACAGACTTAAGTCCAACAATACACAAAAAGTAGAGGACAGGTTTTTCTTCAGAAAGCCCAGCAGTTCATTTGTGGAACACAGCACTGGTAATTTCAAATACAGACAAATTATATTTCAACTGCACTCAAAACTTAGAATCAACATCACCATCAACTATATGTTTGTTCAGGACACTTTGCGGTGCAGACAACAAGCTGGGGCAGTGTCCCTGAAAGCTCCTAAATTTTTCATCATATATTTTGTAGTATTTTGTGGCTTATATTCTGAATCAAATATCTACCTAGATCAGTCAACATTTGAGGTTTTCATACTTCCACATGGAAAAGTGATAGTTGCTGATTTTGAATTCAGTGTCATGGACTCACACAAGGTCCACACTTTGATTGAGAATGTTCAGGACTACATGCAGCTAGATTTTGGAGTGAGCTTTCCAAGGCACAGTGTGTCAATACTTTCATATCACATTCATGTGAGGAAATATGAAGTCATATTACTGAATGTATTAGACAATCATGATGATTTAGTTCAGATTCATGATGGACCTGACAGTTTGTTTCCAAGGCTGCTTTCTGACCAAGAAAGTGTTTCAAGCACCACAAGTTTTCAGTGCACTGTGAACATTGTCTTCAAATTTCACAAAATTCCAAAATTGTCCAGCTTGGTAGCTTTCACAGTGAAGGACAATGTTGTGGGTAGAACTAGTGTTGTAGCTGTTGACTTTGAAACTGTCACATTGCATATTGAACCACACAAAGAGCAAGGATTTTCTATTGGACTTTTACAAATAAAATCTAACAAAGATCTGAAAATTTCCATCCACCAAAATAATGTCCATCAGAATTACAAGCCAAACTGCAGATATGGAGGTTTTTCAGTTTATGAGAAAACCAATAACACATTTCATGAGTTAGAAACTGTCTGTGGTGTATTTTGCTTCCTGGACAAGTCATATCAGCACAGACCTGTTGGCTCAGCTGGAAATAAGACAATACTGGTAAACTATGCATTTGCACCACAGGGTCACCTCTCTCTGACTGTGTCTATATCACTTTTGCATTGTCATTGGCTGAATGTTGACCCTTGTTTTATTGATATGGATTACTGGGGAAGAAGTCTGGTTGATATTTTACAGCAAGGACACATAGGACTGCCTGAACTAGCAGTCAATGACTGTCTCATTGTCCATGTCCATGTGAGCAAGGTAAAAATACATAAAGACAAATGTAGGCTTTATATTAAATCACAGGAGTACTTAAGACCAGACAGAAAAATGGTGTTTCTTGTTGGTGGATATTTTGGCAAAGGTGAGGCAACCAGAACATAAACAGACAAATTATTTTGTGGTTACTTTTTTGCATTTGTAAACAAATACAGATATTTATTTTGACTTGTTTATTATTTTACAGGGTATGACAAGATTTCAATTCATGGCAATCCAACCCAGGCCTGCCTCAAACAAACCAGCAACAAAAGTGTTTCAATGGAAGACTGTTCTCCTTGGTGGAGAGACACCAGACACATTTGTTTGAAATATCATCCCTCTCAGAGGGCTGAGACAAAATGTAAATTGAGAATGCAGAGCTCTTCAACCTTTATGTACCAAGTTGAATTCCAGTCAGCATTTTATGGCCTTTCTCCCCTTTTGGAACTTGAGTTTTCACATTTCTCAATTGGCACTTGGGTGAATGTCAGGATCCTATCACAGGCTCACAACATAAGCAGAAACAAACTCAATCTGTATGGTGCCTTTCTGTACCAACACTTTACAATTTCCCAAAATCAGTTCTACACTCCAGAAATATTGGTACACAAAGATCAGACTCTGCTGTTCCATTCCTCAACACACAACACTGAACAAGTGTCACTTGCTGCACATGTTGTGGCATCTGTTGGAGAAGAATTTCTCAGGCAGGAACTGCATTTTATTAGTTCAGCTGAATGCACTTTCTTGTCAAAAGAAATGAAAAAATATTATCTTCCATTCAAAGGACCTCATTTTGCTAGGACACTGGTTCGGGTGGGAGTCAAATTGGGAAGTGGACCTAGAACAATCACAAACACTATGTCTCCACAAGTGAAATTAAACGACCCATACATGTTGGTGTCAATGACCAGGGAACATGAACTGTCCCTCTCTTTCTCTCACAGAACCAATCGCAGGACAGTGTCAGTTGCAGGGCAGATCAAGTCTCTGAAACTGCACAGCATGCACTCAATCAACATGAGCCTTGTGTGGCTTGAAGATAGTTATCAACAGCACCAATATTTACAGAACCTTGTGCCAACACATTGTGTGCCCAAAAATTTGGGATTGAAATTCATCAGTTACTGTCTGAACTATACTTTGCATGAGCACAAAAACTTTCTGCTGTTCCTCAGAAGCAGACATACAACCAAGAAGGTATGCTTGAGAGGGCGGCAAACAAACACTGATTCTACAAGGGGAATGATTATTAATAAAACAGACCAGACATGGATACAAAGTTCAGACAAGTGCAAGGAGATTGGAGGATCACTTCCTCTTATCAAGAGCCCACAACTTCTTGACACAATTTTGGCCCTGGTAAAGCTCTCCCACATTCTCCCTCCTCTTTATGGCATGTTCATACAATTAGTGAGACCAAGGAACAAAACCAAGGTAATTTTATGCATACATGCTGAGTCTTTGTTCTGAAAATATGATTTTGTGTGTGAGTTGCATTTTGTGCAGAAAGCATGATTCCCATGTTCTGGAATCTAGCTTTATTTGGTGCCACAAGACAGGGACCAGATTCATTGTGCAAAGTTTCAACTCAAGCTGCAATCTTGGTATTTTTCAGGTGTGGGCAAACTTGAACTTGTTTGTCTACCAAATACAACCACACATGAAAACCAGTTTTGAGGTCAAGGATGCTTTGGACTGGAAGGCTGTGATAGAGTCAAGGGCAAGAGTGAGACATTCAGAACAGAAAAATACTATTTCAACTCAAGGATCTCTAGAGAATACTTCCTGCGCAATGCTTGTACTGCAAAACTTGGCTGAAAAATACATTGCATTTGTAGATTGTTTCAGACCAATTTTGACTGATACATTTTGCATGATTGCAACTTTGCAACAAGTACCAGAGGATGTTGATCAACATCCACCTCACCACAAATTTTGTGAAGCAGGATACATCAGGAATGACCAATTGTGTGTGGCATTTCACTGGAGCACAAACATTGACACAAAAAAGGTCCAAGAACTCTCTGTCAATTTAGGGAAGATTGAATCCAAAATTTTCCTCAATATGATTCAAAGAGCCCATTGTTCAGATTTTCCTCCTGTGTTTGCATCAACAAACAGGCAAATCATTTGGTTCTACAAGTTTGCAAATATCTTTACAACTGTTACCAAATGAATTCATCCCACAACATTTTCTGCTTTAGTTTTGAGAAAGCAGTCTAAAACTGAAGTTAACCCACAGGGGAATATTTTTACTTGCTCTGAGCATGGCTTTGTCTCTTCTTTACATATTTGTGATACTTTTGATGATCATACCAAGGCAAACCAATGCTGTGGGCAGTGTATGCTGAAAAACAATGCGAAAATGCACTGTGAAACACAGAGGAAGTGGAACAATTTCTTGAAACTTGATGAGCAAACTTTCAATCTGAAGAATGGGTTCACAGCAGAAAACAATATAAACATCACAGAATGCAAATACAATGGAAAACTCAGCTGTTTCACTGGACCTTCACATTGTTTCACTCTCACAGACATTTGTGTTTTCAAGTTGAGTCCCACAGGAGACTTGTTGCCTTGTCCCCATGGAGACCATTTGTATTCATGTAAAGATTTTATATGTGAGATAGCCTTCAAATGCCCAGACCTCTACTGTATCCCTTGGCACTATGTATACAATGGAAAGTGGGATTGTCCAGATGGAAGTGATGAACATTTTTCCTGTGGTCCCAGTAGGTTATGTGTGAATATGTTCAAATGCAAAAACTTTAATATATGCATTCATTTTGGGAATGTGTGTGATGATGCGTTTCACTGTCATCCTGAAGGGGATGATGAACAGCTTTGTATTTTGCACAAGCATGCTTGTCCCAGGCAGTGTCATTGTTTTGCCTTGGTTGTGGTCTGCTCCAAAACAATTGTTAAAATGGCAGAGTTCAGTAGTTTTCAACCTTATTTCATACTTGAAGTTGAGAACTGCACAATTTCTCACACAGAACATTTCTTATTTCTGTTTCCCAGCCTTGTTTCAATAACTGTGGCAAATTCTGGTTTGTCTTGGGGTTGCTCACTGTTGAGCTGTTCTGAAAAAGTGGTGTCCGTTAATTTTAGTTTCAACCTGATTGAAAGGCTTGTCACAGAATGTTTCTTGGGAAATGATGAGATCAGTCATGTTGTGTTGAGGGGCAACAAAATTTCACAAATTGATGATGATTCATTTGCTAATTTAAAAACCATAAATTCATTAGATTTGTCAGAAAATCCCCTTTCTCAGCTCAGTACTTTCTCCAATCTTGGGTTGAGTATGATAAACAATCTATTTGTATATGGAATTGCTGCCAGCTGCCTTAAGTACACAACATTTGACCAATTATCACTTAAAATTCTTCACACAGATGAATACCATATTTGCTGTTTATTATCTGAGAAAGCCCAGTGCTCAGAAGCAATGCCATGGTTTGTAAATTGTCAGGGCCTTCTCTCACAACAGCTGACTATTGTGTTTTGCAGCATTTCTTCTGTAATTATAATTCTAAACATCTCTTCCATCATCAATGTCTCTTTAGTAACTGAAGACAGGCAGATGATGAAGAGTAAAAAAGAGGGTTTTAGAAATTTTGTTATTTTTATATCTTTCTCTAACACTCTTTTTGTAATTTCTGTCTGCACAATATGGATCTCTAAATTTGTTTTCAAGCAAGAATTCATACTTGTTGAAAAATGGTGGAGAACTGGGGCATTTTGTTACACAACATTTTTCTTTTCCTTGAGTTTTGCTCTTCTGAACCCATTGCTCTTGTTCATCTTGTCTTACTCCAGATACCATGTAGTGGTGTTCCCTTTAAATTCCTGTTTCAAGAATCCTGTGCTTGTCAGAAAATATCTGCTAGCTTCCACTTGTATTTGTTTTGCTTTTGGTATGGTATTCACAACACTCACAAGGGTTTTATCTGCAGATGGAGGAGTGCCTTTCTCCCTTTGCCTGCCATTTGCAGATACAACCAAGACCATGGCAACAACTGATATTGTTGTTTGGACTGTTGCCATTTTTACCATTGTTGTTACATTTCTAATTGCAGCTATTTCCATCAAAACTTTTCTTGCCTTGAAGAAGTCACAAACAGTGATGGCAGAGTCAAGATCAAAAAAACTCTCCCAGAAGGGGGTGGCTGTGCAACTTGTTGCAGTCACAGTTTCCAACATGCTGTGTGGTGTTCCTTCTTCTGTTGCATATGTGACTTGCATCTTTCTGGACCAGTATCCCATAGAGGTGTTGTCTTGGGTTCACATTACTGTATCTTCCCTCAACTCTATTCTTATTCCACTAGTATTTGTCATCACAACCCTGAGGAAACACTGAACACTGCCCAGCCATTGGCCATTTTCTTTCCACAAAAACATAGACAAAATTTTCCCTTCATTTGTTACCGAATCAGGAAAAAAGCCAGACCCTTGAAGAGAATTTTTTCTGATTGTCTAACAGAATGAATTGCTGAAGACCAAGCCTCAATTCTTCTGAGAGAAGTATTTGTTTTGTTTTGTTTTTATTTGTGTTGAAACAGAATGAACCAGTTCGATATTGTGTGCAAAGGTCACAGAGGCAATCTGAAATACAGGCTCACCAAATAATTTATCAACAAAAGACAGAATAAGTTTGGAAATTTTGACACATTTCTTTTGAATTTCTTTGTTTCTATCATCCTGCCACCAAGCCGCTTTCCAGAGCCACAAAGCCACCTGGACCAGTAGAGAGTGCACCAGCAACAGGCTCATCATACACAGGATCTGATCCTCTCTCAGAGGCTCTGCAGAGCCATGATGATGCTTGTATAGTGAGGTGACCAAGAGATTGATAATATTCATTCTGCTGTGCTCCTGGGGCTACTGTTGGAATATTGACAGAAGAGAACTTTGTTTGTTTTTTGCAAAGCAAATGCAAATAATTGCTCTCATTTGAACAGCAAACTTTTTGAAAGAACTAGCAAATAACATTTATTTTCCTCCAATTTCCTAATGTAATCAGAAATATTCTTGTAGGAAATTTTGCAAAGGCAGCATTTGTCTGTGGTTGCTGGAACTGACCTTAGCATGTGTTCAATAGCAATGACAGTCCCAAGAGCAAGACAAAATATGACAGAGGGATCCCAAGTCCAATGGCAATGCACACAGGCATAAAATCTATGGCAATGAAAATCATGGAAAGTCCAGGAATACTCAAACACTGGGACCAAACCTGTTTTGCACGAAATGTTTCTCAAATTGATTTCTGTCACAGGTTTGTCTGTGGTGAAACACAAAATTTACATGTTGGTAAGCATGTCTGTGAACGGTTGGTTTTCACCCATTCCCTCCCTTCATCAAAATGCAACCAGCTCACTTGTATCAACGTTGTTTTGCTCATTGACTGTGGGATGCTGCTCCATCAGAGTTGTAGCATCTTGAGGCATCACTGCAGTTGTGGAGTCAGGAACCTAGGGGGCAGGTCTTTCAAGATTCCCTGGTCCTCCAATGACTTGACTGAAGGGCGACTTTCAGCCCTTCCCTGCTGCCAAAACTTTACTTACAGAAGGTATGATACAGGGGGTGATGTGCACCTATGGTCACACATGTGACATCCAAGGTTCCCAAATTACAATTACCTCACTTGAAGGTTTGTTTTCCCACACACTGCCTCCATTCTGGTGATTTTTACACAGTGGCCACCCCAAAGGTGAGGTGGTTGGTTTGTAGTCAACTCCAGTAAGAACGGGACTGAGCCTTTTCCACTTTTGAGGCAGATAGCTTCATCTAAATGTGATGGTCAATTTCTCAAATACAAACCACAGACCTACAATCATCAAATCTTGCAAAATATCACCCAACAAATCAACAATATCCTCTGAAATTTACTCTCAGTGAAGTGTTTCAACCACCTGTGAGCAGAGAGTCTCTCTCGCCATTTGGAACAGGGACGAAGCAAGGAGTCAGGATTTTTTGCAGATGCACATTTTATTGCTCAGAGAAATATGTTCCAGTTAGTCAGTCAGTGGATACAAACAGATGAAAAGTCAAGAAGGGTTTTGGAAACATGATGCTTTTCACAACACATGTCCAAGATAGCTGCATGCAGGCCACATTTACAAGGCCTTTCCACAAACAAAGCTTCAAAACTTCACCTTCATGTTGGACCATCAAATCATTCAAGTTTGTATTTGACATCCAATAACAGGGACTTCCCTTCAGAAGCAATTGACACTCAACTCTTTCTCACACAGGGACAGACAGTTGGTCAAACATTCAACTTCAGGGGGACAGGAGTTCTCACAGATGACCTGACAGAAATATTTCTCTCCCTCACAGCCCAGTCTCTTGTCATCCCAATTCACTCCAGGGTAGTTCTCACACTCAACCTTTCCAAGCTCCCCCAAGTAGAACTGGATCTTGCCCTGACTCTCTGCTTTCTTCAACCAACACAGAGCTTCATCACAGTGTATAGGGTTCTCTCTGATCACAAGATCCAGATGCCCCTGACCCTGCATGGCCCTGGTTCCATTCAACACATCCTCATTGAACTCTGTGAGTTGATTGTACTGTAAAGTTAAGTGGTTAAGATTTACCAGAGCATTGAATGTACCAGGGAGAATTTGTGTGGCCCTGACATACTCAAGGTAAAGCCTCTCCAGTGTTTCTAACCCTTCAAACATAGATGCACCAAGCACAGTGAAGTTGTTCCAGTTTAATTCTAAACTTTTTAGTGAGCTCAAACCTTGCCATGTGTCCCCACCAACATGAGACAATTCATTGCTGATCAGGCTGAGTCCCTCTAATTCACTAAGGGGGATGAATGCACCAGGAGATATTGTATGTATGTTGTTGTAACTCAGGGAAATCCTCTTCAGGTGAACCAGGGAGGCAAACACCCCGGATGGAAGGCTGGTTATCTTGTTGTCAAACAGGTTCAGACGAGTTAATGTCTCAATGCCTTGCCACATGTTGTTGTTCAGCTGCTCCAGCTCATTGTGATCCAACTGCAGAGAGTTCAATGCGGTGAGGCCTATGAAAAACAAACAAGAATAACAAATAGGACAGTTTTTGTAAACTGCACAAAACCCAGGGAAAGGCAAATACAAACGTAAAATTTGGCATGTTGTAATGGTCAAAGGTTAAAGGATTCGGTTATCTTTTCCAGGTTGTGACCTGTGTGCTAAAACTCGCCAACATTGCTGTGTGTTTTGTTCTGTGCTATGCCTGTTAGTTCTGTCAGCACAAATTTTCTTTACCTGTGAAAGCTCCAGCCTCAATGACTGAAATCACATTGTTGCTCAGCGACACAGTCTCACAGACTGGATGCCCCTTGGAGAAGTCTCCTTGTCTGATGGCAGAGATTTCGTTCCTAAAGAGGTTGATCCTGATGGCTGTGGTGGGGATGTTGTCAGGGACCTGGGTGTGGCCCTCCTCCACACTGGTCCAGATATCGTCCCACCGGCCACCCTCAACACACAGGGCAAGGCAGCAGAGGACAGCTGCAAGATAACAGAAAAAGTGTTGTTTTCCTTCTGTTCTATTGTGTATGTGTGTTCAGATTCAATGCATTGGAGCACAAGTGAAACCAAAGGCAAGTTTTGACTGTGGCACAACAGTTCCGTCTGGTGTTAATGCTTTGACAATGCTCACAAAAAGAAAGGAAAGAAAACACTTGTGTTTCACAAACACTATGAGATTCAAATTTTAAGGGAAGAGGAATCGTTCTGCATGCTTCCCAAAGAGAGGTATGATTGGGGTTGAGGATGGACAATAAAAATAGCTCCATGGAGCTCGCAGTGATTTGAGGAAATTTCACTTGCTCTGATTTGGCTTGCTCTGATTTGGCTTGCTCTGATTTGGCTTGCTCTGATTTGGCTCGCTCTGATTTGACTCGCTTTGATTTGGCTTGCTTTTTTTGTCAAAATTCTTACTTTTTTCACTTAATATTCACAACTTGGGAACTCATTCAGCACATATCCAAATGGAACAAATTTGACCAAATAGAACTTTTATACATTGTTTCATAATAATAT
>JAAUXT010063710.1_pt1 | contig 20998 bp, 18 predicted proteins | sample 7278171 | NCBI WGS metagenome assembly JAAUXT01 (sample SAMN14350112, study PRJNA611818) | marine sediment metagenome | isolation source: surface marine sediment (1.8m) | place: French Polynesia: Moorea | collected 2018-08 | reverse complement strand
CTAAATGAGTTCCCAAGTTGTGAATATTAAGTGAAAAAAGTAAGAATTTTGACAAAAAAAGCAAGCCAAATCAGAGCGAGCCAAATCAGAGTGAGCCAAATCAGAGCAAGGTAAATCAGAGCAAGCCAAATCAGAGTAAGCCAAATCAGAGCAAGCCAAATCAGAGCAAGTGAAATTTCCTCAAATCACCGCGAGCTCCATGGAGCTATTTTTTATTGGGTTGTCCTTGAAAATCTTTTGAAATGTTTGAAAGAGTTTGTTGAAATCCATGATGGCCACCAAGGTTTCACCCGCAACATTTTCAGATTCAGAGTTCCAAACTTGCAAAATTGGAGTTGGAGTCTATCTGGATTTGGATTGTTCATGCATTAGATACACTCCAGATCTACCAGGGAAATAGCTCAGATCTGCTCTCCATGTTTTTCTTGCCCGACCAGTGTGACTTGATGTCACCCTGGGCAAATCGACTGAGCTACAGTGTCCCCGTTCTTTCAAGTTTTAAACAAAAAACAAATACTTTGTGACGTTGCGATGTCTCGCTCCTGTTTCTCCGATGTTTTTTGTTTCGTTGACAGCGGGTCGCCAAGGTGACGACGGTTGACGTAACGTTGCGACGTGACGTTGACCCATTTTCGTTGACGTTGGATTGTGTTGGCTGAATTTTTGACGCATCTTTCTTTTGCAAAATATTGTGAGATTTTGGTGCCTGCGATATTTATTTGTTTCTTGAAATGAAAGGCAGACCATTTATTCTTTCAATTTGATTTTTATTCGAGTGCCGTTGCAAGTCTATTGTGCGAAACCGTTTTTCAGTCTCTTCATGAACAGCGGAGCGAATCAGCTGTCCCCGCCGGAGCCGAAGTTCAAGGTCACTTGCAGCCGAATCGCTTTGGTCTTTTTGTTGGCTTCTTGGCAAGCTTTCTGGTTCGTATTTTTGGCACCATTTCTGAGTGATAGACCACCTGGAAGTCTGAACGGCAAAGAAGAGTTGGTGGAATCGTAAGAGGTGTGTTTTCCGGCGTTGTCACAGTGATCTTTTTCAATCTTTGCTGGTGTCTTTCGTCGTGACCGGCGACTGTCCGCAGAAAATAAATTCTGCAAGGTCTATTTTCTGGCTCAAATGCAAGCTGCGCAAATCCACTTGTTTCACACGTTTGTAGAAATAGACAGGTAACATGGCGTCAGTTGGCTTTTAGTGTGATGACACTGGCTTGTTCTGATGCGACTGCCTTGCACGTTGCATCAGCGGTGACCCATTTCTTGCGTCAGTTTCGAGGTCGATGAAACAAAGCAGCTTTCATATGAAACCAGCTTCTGCCCTGAGAAACTTGTGCGCAGTTTGTCTCGTAGTCTGTTTGTAAACAAGGTGAGTGGAAACACGAGCTCCTCAGAATTTATTTGTTGCGCACTGTGGCTTCGTAGAAACAAAGAAGCCATTCAAAGACCTGGGTCTGATTTCACATGGAGTCTGCTGCTGCAGGTCGACGTGCACTGTTGGAAACCAGGAAGAAAGACTCGTTGGTTTTGGGGGGAAGCCCTTGTGGTCAAAGTGTGAACTGAATGCTGACACCTTTCTCTTGCAGACAATCTGATTTGTACACAACGAGTGAAATATGGATTATCTGAAACCGACTGCAGCCGTCATTTTGCCCAACATCGGAGGATGGGCGGGGAGCTATTTCAGTAAGAAGCACATGACGACTTGGTACGATCCGGTAAGTGTCAGTTCTGAGCGTACATTTTCAGACCGAATGTTACAAATGTTCACGTGCACAATGAACGTGGAAACGTCTGTGTCGTTGACCTTCGATCTGAAAACAAATCGATTTCGTAATTTGGTGACCTTTGGCACGTATGTCGCGATAAGCTCACTTGACACCGCTGACAAGTGTATTTTGACCCCCCCCCCTTCTTTCATGTGTTCAAAGCTGAAGAAACCCAGCTGGACTCCCCCGAAGTGGGCCTTCCCTCCCGTGTGGACGGGTCTGTACTGCGGGATGGGGTACGCGTCTTACCTCGTGTGGCGCGACGGCGGCGGATTCGACGGAGACGCGAAGTGGCCTCTCGCTCTGTACGGCACACAACTCGCGCTGAACTGGGCGTGGACACCCATCTTCTTCGGAACACACAAACTGTTGCCCGTAAGTTTTCGAGGAGACACAAAACCATGAACTGTTCTGGTTTGATTGAACACCCCACGGGAATCGATTTCGGTGTTGCATGTTGTGCTCGTGGAAATTTTTGCTTGATCAATGGCACGTGCGTTTTCGGCTGATCGGAAATGAGCTCGATCTTGTTGCAGGCCGCTGTCGAGATCTCCGTGTTGTGGGGCGCAGTCGGTGGGTGCATCCTCGCCTTCCGTCCCATCAACCAGACCGCCAGCTTCCTCATGGTGCCCTACCTCGGCTGGATCTCCCTGGCCTCCGCGCTGTCCTGGTGGATCTACGCGAACAACAGGGAGCCGAGCACGGTGCAGATCAAGGAAATCAAGGAGGACAAAGCCGACTGAACGTGTCATTCGCCTGATCTTCGTCAACATTGACATTTCATTCATATCGAACCTTCGCAACACATTCACGCTTGTTTTTGGACACGTAGATACTCGCGTAGAGTACTCAGATTTTGACAGAACGAGTCAATTCAACGACGTCTTTTGCTGCAGATGAAGATCTTCAGTCATTTGAATTTTGAAGTTTTTGAAAACGAATCATGGACGGGCATTTGATCGATGTCAGTCAAATTTGAAAGGATTTGAGGTGTAGATCCTTCAGTTTTCACCAAAGATATTTGCAGTGTGTGCAATACTGTATGTTCTTGAGCATAACTATCGAGATTGACGTGATTCTGTATGACGATACGTCTAGAGTTCTAGGTGCTGTGAAATGCAGTTTACAGAATGAGTTTAGATTCTGGCAAATGATGCTGAAACAAACGAATTTGTGTCATCAATAAATCTCGTTGAGAATAGAGTTCAGAAGTGCACGTTTGAGTTCATTTGCGTTTTCAAGCAAACTCAGATCGAACCGAAGCGCTGTTCTGTATGACCAGTGAAGTCGCCAGACACTGGTTTTGAGTTCTTTATTGATTTCATTTCTTGATTGATTTCATTGGCTAACATCACAACAGGGGCGGCTCGCAACGTCCCTGGTTCCTGTACAAAAAAGCTTTGTGCAGCACCAGGATTCCAGTTGACACGGCAATAAAATCAAGCGATGTACACGTGTGTATACTTTGGCTACAAAAATATAACCGTCCAGAGATTCAAAGCGAACTGAGAATGCCAAGCAATCTAAAAATTCTACAGAACACAAACTAAAACAGCCGATGTGGCAACTTGAAATTTACAAGAACAAGAGAGATTCACACGATCTCCAGGTTTCAAATGTGACTGGACACAGAACGAAAGGTCCCAAAGATTCCAATTCTGCAGTGCACGCAGGCACTGTGTGGAAGTACAAGGCACTCATCTCTCCTCGTATCGGCTGTTTGTTCCAAACGAACTGCGGTGCGAGAACTGAACACAGAGGGGAAACAAAATCGGTGAAAAGTTTTCAATGTTATGTGGCAGGAAATGTGACCACCCTGTGTCAAACCAACAGTAGTAAGGCACAGTTGTTGCTACTTTTGAGTTGGTCTCACATTTGCGCAACTTTTGTCGGAATTCCTGTCCAGGAACAAAAACATTTTTGCGAATCCGTGCACAATGAGCATTTCTACGGCAGACAACGCGCAGGCAACATCCACATGTACTCGTATGCCTTGGGAAATCTATGTTTGGGTATTAAGAAACAGAGCAAACTCCCCCACCCAACGAAAAGTGTGCAATTCTTCAGCGGCAAGTGGCGGGGAAAATGTTTGAATCGAAAAAGTTTTCGGCTCACTTTGACAGAAAAATGTGGCACGTCTCAGCAAACAATCGCATCCAGCAACTGACCGTTTTAATACTGTACAAAAAGAATTAGTCCGCTGAAATCCCTTTGAATGCTGAGCAAACGACTCACTTGCGCCAACATATGAGACTTAATACTTGGTGTGCAACAAAGACCCCAGAAACTGAAGGGCAAGAAATGAACTCGAATGACAGGAAACATCGGAAATTCGGTAAATGTGTGTGCACTCGCATTGCACACCGTGGGCAAGCCACAAAAGGCAACACGCTCACGAACTGTCTGACAATTTCAGCCACGACAAAATATGACGCACAACAGGTCAGTTTGGCGTTTTGGAGATTTAAAATTTGTCGACAGAAGTCCAAAGAAAGTGCACCGGAGAAATGCAGACGCGCAGAATGTCCAAGAGACCAGCAAAATACGAGTATCTGTCCCACTTCAGGATCAGTGAAGCTCACAAGAGCAAAATGCCACAGGAGCACACGGCTTGGTCCACAGGACGTCAATATTTTGTGACAATCTGACTATTTCTTTGGTCATACGATTTGTGCTGTTGCTTCAACGAAACCCACGCTATTTGTGTTGGTAGACACATGGGCAAACATCAAGGGCAGGGAAAAGAACAAACACTCGCGGTGAAACGCATAGAACTGCGTTTGTGAACATCAAAAGCTGACGGAACACTGCGGATGGAGACTAGTTTTGATTCACATTTCCAAAAAAAGAAGAGACATTTTTGAGAGTATTAGGCAGGAAAATAGAAACAACACAAAATCAAATCCTTTCGCGCGATGTGCAGGAATTATTCTCTGTACAGATGGTGGGTGGTCGTGCTATACTCGGCTCTCCTCCTCTCCCGGATCCTGCGGTTCCTGCTCACTGTCCTTCCTGCTCCTCTCACTCTCCCCCGCCCTCCCGTCCCACGCGTCCTTCGCGCCGCTGTCATCCGACATGGACAGCATGTGGAGCATGGGTCCGCGCACGCGCTGTCGGATCTCGCGCAGCTGCTCCTCGCTGAGGCCGCCGCGGCTCCCCCTGGCGATCTGCAGCTCCGTCCTGAGGATGATCTCGTTGGTGAGGTAGGCCTCTCTGCGCACGTGTTCGCGCAGCTTCCGGGGAATGTCCGGGATCAGGTAGTCGACCGCCGTCGTGATCAGCACCACCGTGTTCTGAAAACAGAGGGGACAGATACAGCTGTTGCAGTCCAGTGTTTCTGGTGTTACAGGAAATGTTCCCTGAAACAACGGGCACGGTGCCACAAGCAACGTTGGTGGGGTGAACTGTCACAGACCGAGCACTCATGGAGCACTCACCTCGAATATGAAGATAAAGATAAACTGCGCAGCCACCACGTGCCAGAATGTCTTGGAAAACTCGTACTTCTCTGAAGACCACGGCGGCTCCCTGTAATCCACGTATCTGAAGAGAAAAGAAACAGTCGAATCAGTAAGGAAAAAATTTGGAAGGTTCGGCGTGGTGGAGCAGGAAAACAAAGTTGGGGATTCGCCTGAGGTGAAAAAGTGAAAAGACCACAAAGCTGGCAACTCAGGGAAGGGTCTCCCATTTTGAACTTGTTTTCGCTCACGGAAAATAAAACGCGGAGAGAAACACACGATAAATCCCATCTGAAAACAAACGAGTTGCTTTGTACACAACAAATTTGATGCTTTGATGCTCGGAAAAATCATCACCACACTGTTTCTAATGGTATCAATTCCAGAGAACGTGTGCGCACTGCTCATTTCTGCTAATGGACACTGTAACTTGTTTGTGTTGTTGGCGCACAAATGACCATTTCAGTGAGTCCCTCTCACTGATGGGTTTTGCGCTCAAACGCGTGCTGCGTGTCTGCATCCGCATGTATAGCCGTCCAATTAATGTAGTCAGGTGGATTTCGGGGAAAAATACCCATCAACAAATTAGTGAAGTCCCGTTTCAATGGGTGCGCTTGAAAGAATGGGCGCATCAGCACTGACGAATTCGGGATATAATTGCTGCGTCATACGCATGCGCCGCTGAAAGCTTCAGCTGCAGGCGTTGTCGGGCAGGGCAACAACTTCTGCGCAAACACACAGAACCCAAAGGCTGATGCGCACACATTGTCCAAAACCAAAGAACCACAGGTGAAAGTTTGGATCTTTGTCTTCCTGTAGTCATGACTGTGTTGCAGGTCATTTTACTTCTGACCCTGGTTCACTCTGCCGCGTGCCAGACGGAGACGAATACTCCCGACGCACAGAGGAACGTCTCGGCTTCGTCCGTGAGCGTCCCACGTCTTCGGGTGATCACCACGACAACCACGGCGCCGCGTCTCTACGTGGAGCCGGAACCCGTCATTCCAGCGCCACCCAACCCACCACCGGTTCCTGTGCCGGACTTCGTGATTCCAGGACCGGTGATGACGATCGGGCCGAAGGATTTCTGCGTGGACAACCCGCCTGGGCCCGTTCCCGAACCGAGCGACTGTCCGACGTGCGGTGGAGAGTGCGGCGCAGTTGCCTGCATGCTCGGCCGCGCAGTCTGCCCGAGGAAACGCTTCTGCTCCTGCGACCATCTCTGCGGATTCTTCAACGATTGCTGTGAGGGATTCAACTCGTCTTGTCCAGCGCTGCGGGATCAGGGGCTGCGCGTGAGCCAGAGACTCCAGGGACTCGAAAATAGGATCGACAGGTGCGTCAGTATGCGAGCGTACTTCCCCCAAACATCCTCCATGAAACTCTTACACACACCAATGGTGGTCAAGTGCATCAATGGAACACTGTGTCCCAAGATCGACGAACTCTGGACCGTGACCTCTGACCTCAACAGCATCATCCCCGTTGTGGACCTGGACACTGGTGTTCAATTCGTCAGTTACGAATGCGCCAAATGCAACGACGTGTTCAACGTGCAACCTTGGAAAGCCACGGTCGATCTTCGCCAGCAGGTGCCGGGTCCGTACAAAGACCTGAGAACAGTTTCTTCATTCAAGTATCAACAAGAACTCGACTACTTCATTGGCAACTGGACCAGCTGGGGTGTTTTTATTCACCAGGTTTTCTTCCAGCCTCCTGACAATGTCCGACTCCGGCAATGCCCGATTCCACAAACGGTTGGGACGTGTTCTGAGAGCTGCAGTCGGAACCAAGAGCTGGTTCGACTCTGCAGAGACTCACCCACCATCTACAGCACATCTGTTTCCGAACCAAACACAATTTTCCGCAACTACTACTGCGCTTACTGTTCTTGGAAAAACGAAACATCGGAGATTCCATTTCCTCCGTTTCCACCTCAATTCGGCTCCAAGAAGACAACGTGTGGTGCAGAACCTTTGACGTTTTTCGAATTATTGCTCTTTGCCGGAAACATTTTCATCGACATCAAAGCGCAATTTGACAATGTAAACGGAGTCCACCTTCCACTGGCACCCGAACCTTTCTGCGAGGTTGACCATTCTGAACTGGTACCCGAACTGCTCGGTTGTTCTGACGCCCCCCTGGTTGCCACGCCCCAGTGGGTCTGTGTGGAGGATCCCCCGGGGCCTATCCCCAAACCCACGGGCTGTCCGACGTGCGACGGTCGCTGCGGCACAACCAGGTGCCTGGACCAAACGTGCAGAACACAACACTTCTGCTCCTGCGATGAACTTTGTCAATTTTTCAACGATTGTTGCGAAGAATTCAACACCTTTTGTCCAGCAGAATACGACAGAGGAGCGTCACTGATGGATTCTCTTCAGCGATATGGAAACAAAATCGAGCCTTGTGTTCTTGTGCGTGTGTTCGTTGCGGAGGCAGGGACCCCCAGGTTTCTGCGCAGGGGGAGTCTGAGGTTTCTGCGCACGCCGATGGTGACCAAGTGCAAGAATGGGACAACCTGCTCCGACGGACTTCCCTACGACAGGTTTACCCCAGATCTGAACAGCAACATTCCAGTTCTAGACACGGATACCGGCGTTCACTTCGCGAATTTCGAATGCGCCCAGTGCAATGATGTTCAGAATCTCATTCCGTGGGAGATGACACTGTACGTAAACCAAAGATACTCCCTCTTGTACCCACACAAAGACCTGTCGACAGTCTCGGCGCTGTCATATGAAGAAGACCTAGAGCTTCTGCTCCAGCACGCAGGGGACATCCAGATGTCGCTTCGCCCTCCAAACGACATCCCTCTTCGGCAATGTCCCTTAATACCCGCAGAAGATACGTGCTCAGAAAGCTGCAGCAGGAACGAGGAACTGGTCCGACTCTGCAAAGAATCTCCTACTGTCTACAGCAGCCTCAAAGAGCAACCAACTGTCATCTTTCGAAACGCCTTCTGCGCGTTTTGTGCTTGGGAGGCCCCGCTGCCTCAGAATGCACAACCGGAAAACTCCTGCGGACATATTCAACTTCATCCAGAGATGACGGCGAACAGCGGATCAATCTCCATAGATCTCCACCCCGAATTTAACAACAGCCGAGGATTTTATCTCCCCAAAGCTGATTCACCCTTTTGTGAGGCTGACCATCGTGGGCGGCTGCCGGAACCTACCGGGTGTCCGTCCTGTCAAGGGATGTGTGGGACGGTGGCCCGATTGGACGATGGCTCCCGATCGCGGCCCCTGTGTTCATGCGATCCACTGTGTCTGTTCTACAAGGACTGCTGCGATCGCTTCGTCCTTCACTGTCCCAACCAATGGGAGCAAGGAATAATTGAACTGCAGAGAAGGGCAAACTACAAAGGTCGTCTGAAGTGTTTTCCGACCAAGACTGACAACACTGAGGCCGAAATACGCATGGTCTACACCTGCGGGGACGAAACGGAGTCGTCCTGCACAAATCTGACGATGCACGGACAAACCATGTGGCATCTACGACCCAACATTGCAGACGACACGCCGACAACTGACCCAGAGACGGGCGTCCACTACGCGAACCTCGCCTGCGCGAAGTGCAACAACGTGACCAACGCCGAGCAGTGGCAGGTCAACGTCAAGTTCTACAACTGGCCCGAAGCAGAGGAGGATCCGGCCAAAATAGACATGATGAAAAACAACCTGACTGCCCTGTACCACGCTATCAGAAATTCCACCCATCCTCTTGCAAGCGCCCTTGTAACTTTTGTCCCACCAGAGGGGGCGTCCCTCAGAAGATGTTTCAGTGGGTACGATCACGTGGTTCCTTTCATTTCCATCGTGGAAACGTGCCCCGAAACGTGCCACAACAAGCAGCTCGTCGACTTGTGCGAAAACGGAAACGTCCTGTACAGCGCATTGGAACCCCAAATTCCCAACTCTGATATGGGAACCAGGTATTTTGAGAGTACAACGTTCAAGAACTTCCACTGCGGGGTTTGCTGGTGGAACTACACCATGCAATATTACTACGGCAACGACTTGTCTTCTCACATGGTTTGTGGAAAGATTGGAACAGCGTACAGAGACATTGCTAGGCAGGTCGGAGAAGTGTCCCTGTCCCTGCTCTTCGACTTCAGACCAATGCGGCGAACACCGGCGAGTAGCCGCGTCACTCAGAATCAAACCTCGACCAATGGCACGGAACTGCACCCTATCGACACTGATGACACAAACAGCCAGATCTCGGGTATCATCACCACCGTCTGTCTGGTCGTTTCCATCGTTTGTCTCGCGATCAGAATCGCACTGCAGGCTTTTGTGCCTCACTTCTGGACTTTGGCCGGACGTCTGCAATGCCAGCTCGCCGTAGCAATGCTCATCGCGTTTGGCGTCCTGTTGATCAGCGCTTTTGTGCAAAGTCACCACGTCGTTTGCTACGTCTGCGCCGTTGTCCAAAACTACGCATTCCTGGCCATGTTCGCGTGGATGACGACCATATCCTGGTTGATGTGGACCATATTTGGTTCGGAATCCATCAAAAGCGCAACAAAGGCTGACTCGCGATCCGCTTTCAAACTTTCCATTCCGGCGTGGCTCATTCCCGCCATAATGACCGCGGTTCCTGTTGCCATGGATTTTGTAATCAGCGATGACAGGTTTTCCTCGGCGTTCGCCGATCCCCGCTGTTGGTACAATGAGTCCCTCCCCCCACTAATCTACTTTGGCGTCCCTATTGCCGTGTGCCTCGTTGTAAACATCCTGTTGTTTGTACTCACGTCCATCCAATTACGAAAAGCGTTCCGCAATGCGAAGGCCGTGTCCAAACAGGACCGCACTAATTTCCGGGTCTTCATGCGCCTTTTCTTGCTCATGGGCCTCACGTGGGTGTTACAATTCGTGGCGCCTTACATTGACAACTTGGTGGTGCGAGCCATCTTCGTTGTCGCTAACTCTCTTCAGGGTCTGTTCCTGTTCATTTCCTTCGTGTGTCAGAGGAAGGTGTTGGCTCACTTCGTACCGAGCACCACCTCCTCCACTGACAAGTCCTCGTCTAACATGTCCAATGGGCACCACAGACGTCAGAAGGTCACGATGCAAACAGAGGTCAAGTCTGACACGAGCTCCAACGCCACCAACCACGTTGAAAAAGAACAAGAACCTTGACGCATCATTGGAGCACCAGCACGTGTAGTTTCTCAAAAATGTGTTGGCTATTTTTGTCAAACAGAATTTCCTATTGAAAGCACAACGCCTCACAGTTCACCACAAGCCTCTTGACTCCCCCAACCTGTGCTATTCTTTTCCCCAGGCTTTTTGCACCCCATTCTACATTCTAGTTTCTGCCCCACTGTTGTGTCCCTCACCTGCACATGGTGATGTTGGCGAATCTGCGGTAATTGTCGATGGGCCGCTCTCCGTCGCCGAAGTCGCTGACGTCGAAGAAGGAGAGATGGTGATTAACGTAGCCGTGCAGGTCCCCGTCCGGGTTCACTGACTTCTCGTACACGAGGCGGTGGATGAAGCCCGTCGTGAACGCGATGATCAACGCCTGCAGACAAGACACAAAATACACGACAAGTCACTCTGGATGGGATGATGCGGACCCACTCGGTCCGCAATACAGGTTCACACATTTCACTGATTGGGCCTGGGGCTCGAAATGGAAGTTTGAAGAAAGGAGAGTGAGATGCACTGATTCACCGACTTTGGTCTGTTTCACTTGAAAGAAGGTCAATTGTCACAAAAACAAACTTGGTTGTGATTGTGTTAGTTTGAATGGTATTTTTGGCTCATTATTTGCAAAATCGTTGAAAATGTTGAAACGTTTGAGTTTTTGTGCTTGTGTGGACGAACAGTTTGGCAAGCCGAGCAAATGTTATGCTTTCCCGAGATTGTACAGTTTTGCACAGATTTGTATGTTTTTACCATTGTCATTTCCGTACATGTATATTTGCTCAACGGCGACCGCAGATATACTCACATTTGATACGATGGCGAGTTTGGTGATGCCAGACAAAATCTGATACCAGATGCCTGTGAAAAGAAAACGCACAGAATCTACAGACTGCTCTGTTGATCTCGATGGTACATGTATGCATCTTTCTGACAAACTTGCAACCAATAAAATTCCTGCGTGTGGATGTTGACAAAAAGATGTGTTGTTCTGAGTCTTTGCGGCGTCAGTGGTGGCTCTTCTCACTGGGCTCACACAAAATGCGGTGTTTTCACAACAGAATAGATTGATCTTATTTTCAATATTGTTCACAATAGAACATCAACTTCAGCACAAACTTTTTCCTTTTCAATGCGGCCATTTCACTGCCTCGGTGGGTCAAATCGAATTGAGCCCGAGTCTCACCGATATCCTGAGCCCTGACGGCCATGGGTCGTTGTAGCTGCGTCACGAACTTGTTGGCATCAGACCGGATCTCTATGGTGTTGTTGAGCAGAGCGAAGAGAGGCGCGAGGGGAAACGCGGCCACGAAGATCGTCACGAAGCCGAACTGGATACCTGCAAACACACGCATTGCGAACCTGATAACTCACCCACCAAATGCACACAACTGATTCACTCGAGGTTTTCAATTCAGCCACCAATCCGGCAGTAAACCACGGCGTCTTTGAGTCCATCTTTGTCCGGTCACATTTCTTTGAACCAGACACAAGGCAACGCCCACTGGAAGCAGCACTTGCTGGTTGAAAACAGGAGGGCATTCGCACAGACACGTACACATTTCGAGGTACTCGTTGAAGAGGCTCCTGTGCCCGATCGGGTTGAGCAGGTAGTCCTTCTCCCACGGAGCCTTCGTCTTGTGCGTCTTGTCCTCATCCGTGTAGAAGAAACGCCCCTTGATCCACTTCAACAGGCGCCTGCCGAGAAAAACAGAACCAGTCTCTGATGCAATATTTGTGTGAATTTGCACGCTGCCTCTATCTATTCCAATGCGAAACTCTGATCCTGTGGATTCACAAGTCTCATCTTGGCAAGAATACTCGTTTCTCCTGGTCGGCACTTCTCAATGACGTGGTTGTCTGTGTTTCAGAGCTTGCAAGACCCAGAATTTGCACATTACTCAATTCAGCAGGAAGGAATCAAAACTTACGGGACGATGATCTCCATGAGGTTGTTCTGGATGAGCTGTTTACCAACGAAGATGATGGCCAGCTGGATGCAGAGTTCGATCAGACATCCTCCGGCTGAGCACTGCACAATTCAAAGAGTCATTTTACTGCTGAAGTCAACACCTGTGCATCTAAAAACTTACTCACACTGACGCGCAACCAATTTGTGCTGTCATGCGCAGTTCCTCAACGCAACTTGCAAAGACAGAGTGTTCAACGTTCGACTCACTTCTTCTTGTCGTGCGCTGAAGAGTTTGTTGTAGTTACCCGGACGTCCGAGGAATCTGGTGAAGGAGAAGACGTGTGACTCAGTTTCAAGAACACTGGACAAAATCAACAATGTTTCCTTCAGCCTGAATGTGCCGTGTGAATGCTGGCCATCTCCCACCCACCAGACACACACCCATACACATGTCGATCATTTGACCACGCGTCCGCACGCACACACACACACACACACATACACAAACACGCAAAAAAACTGACTCACCTCCCTTTGAAGAAGGCGATGTAGATGATGGACGAGTAGTAGTTGACGAACTGCAGAATGAAGAGTTTGATGGTCAGACTCCGGTCGTAGTCCGACTGGTTCCGCCAACACTCCCAGTCCGTCAACTTGCGCCCGATGTAGTCGTACACCTGGGGAAACCACACATAATTGTGTCAAACGAGAACACGTTACAGTGCAGTCACAAGCCTCGGCAGTGCCGGGACCTAAAAAGCACCCTCTTGAACAACACATCATTCTTTATGAGATCGTGGCTCTTCTGTGTTCTGTTTTCTGTTCTATTCTGACACAGATGGCAGCAGAATCTTGCAAAAGAAACATCAGATCGTCCCTCAAGACACCCCTCTCCCACTGCTTCATTGACGCCAACTGAGACACGTACGTAGTTCATGACGAAGATGATGGCGAGGTTGATGCAGGCGGCGGTCGCCGTGGTGACGAGCGACGCGTTCTTGTAGAGAATCTCCTCTTCGCGCAGGTACAGCGCCGCCAGCACCGCCATCCGGTACACGATGACGCCGATCACGGCACCGATCGCTATCGCCACCTGGTGACGAACAGAAACAGGTGCAAATCAAATGGATCAGACGCAGCCATTTTTTGCTCAAATACAAACTGGTTCTGTCAAGCAGCAAGTTTTTCTCTTTTTCTGACGAAACATGTTACTTGCGCAAAGGCCCAATTGGTTTTCTCTCCCTTCCTTTTCTATCGACGTTGCAGCTGGATCCGACAATGGTTACTTTCAGAATCAAATATTTAGCAGGCGAAGGGATTTGCGCCTTTCTCTTGACCGAACTTGTGAAAGCTGCTCAAGTGGGCGTGGTGAAACCACTGGACACTCACCATGAAAAGCATGACGGAGTAGGACGCGACGTAGACTGGTACCCGTCTTCTCCAGAACGGAAGGAACGGCTCTTCTTTCTGCAAAACACACCAACCGGGACATTAGAACCCAAAATACCGGTACTTGAGTCAAAGACAGGTTTTCCAGAGATTTTAACCCAGTGCAGAAACACAAAATGATCTTTCGAACGAGTTTTGAGAAATGCAAATAAAACTTTTTTTCCTCAAGAAAATTGTTTGCAGAGATGTGTGACTGGTTGGTTACAAAAGCTTTTGCTGGGCACCAGCCAAATGTCGGCGTGAGAACATGATCACTTTGGCCCTTTTCATGTAAGTTACTGAGATCAGGTTGAGGGAGCGGAAAGGTCAGGCTCCAAATGCCAATTTTTCAAAGCAACCTCATGGGATAACTGACAAAAGGAGACAACATTTTGGAAAAGTTCCGAGAATCTGGTGAGTGTGGCGATCAAATCGTTGGGGTGTGAGCTTTGTTGAACTGGTGCAAATTTTTACAGCCAGCGTCCTTGCAACTATCTACGCACGGCAAGGTTTTCCTTCTTTGCTTTTGGGATCTGGCTTCTGCACTGTACACTTCCAGCAGATCCCGATGGTGAGGGACATGTGTCAGCTTGGTGAGAAGTTAAAAAGACGAAAAGTGCAAAGTGTAACCTGAACAAAGAATTGCACTCGGTAAGAAGAAACATGTCCAGAAACCTACAGGACAAATAGTGACAGTTCCTCACTCGCAATCAAGACAAAAGAAACGAGACACACGTGTTCTCTGGAACCCACATCTGAAGAGATGACATCCGCCTCTTTGTGTGAGTGACCAACAAGAACACAACGAGTTTGAGACCCGCGATCGCAGTGAACGTTCGAAAGCAGGGTAATTGGAGGTGACAATTTTTTTGCCCATCTCCACCAATTTTCATTTTCTTCGAAAAAGGTCAAATCAAAGACCGTAGAAGGTGTGTTCCTTGGACGGAACTGTTGGTTTGAATGGACGTGAGATGCTCAAGCAATCGTGGATCTAAAAACGCACACACATTCATTCAGCAAAAGCTGGCTTCAAAAACAAGTGACCAAAGTTCTCAAAAGGTCAAATCTTGAAATTTTGAGTTGAAACCAAGAGAACCACATCGGCTCTTGATATTAATTTGAAAATTACAGATCTATCTACGCCGCGCACGTGACACAGAAACACACACATGGAAGATATCATCAGAATTCTAACCCATCCGCCACCCAGATGCTGAAAACAAAAAACAGCAAGGCAAAACAAATCAAACGAACCGAAAAAGCCAAATGATACGTGTACACAGACGCGGATGTTGGGGGGAGATTTTTTGAGACAATTGCAACAGTTCCTGATGCGCGTGAAACCTACACGAAGACGAAGGTGCAGTGGAAGCAATCCGAGAGCAATTTTGCAGAACAGACAAGGAGATGCCAGGAAAACGTGTCTTCAATGATTGCTGTGTGATTTTTCTGGGACCCCGAAATGCCTATCTACGCAGCGAAACAAAACAAACGATTGGATCATCTGGAGCAAAACCAAGCGAGACGTCGCAAGTCTTGGGTATCCCGGTGACACAGCTGAATAACGAAGACACATTCCACTGATACCTGACTGTTACAATGAGGGGCATTTTGGTTTGAACACGTGCAGCACTAAAATGACACGAGAGATAGGCGTCTCAAGGGAGGACAGAGGGCTCTCCTGCGCATCTGACAGCGAATTCTACTGATACCAGATTCTACATGACGACAGTTCCTACAAGGCAAGAACAAATTGCTCCCTTTTGACACCCAAAGTTGTGCACGTGCACTTCAGTTTTCAGCTCACAAGTACAGGCCGAAAGCAACAAGAACAGGCCACTAAAACAGACCTCCGAACATGGATGCCACCAGAGGGCGCAGAACAACAACAACAAACGCGCCGTGAGTGCACGTGTACTTACGCCGGAGACGCGGTGGATCTTTCTGTAGCGGGAGCCGTGGAGACGCATGAGGTACTCGGGTCGCGGCGGCTCCTCCTCCTCCTCAAAACTGATGAGGTTCCACTTGAACTGGATCCCCGCCTGCTCTCGCTTCCAGAACTCCAGGAATAATGAACCTGGAGAAGGTCAAATAGGCCGTGACTTCACGTGACACATCACACAGACGGTTGATTTTCAGAAGCGAAGAAAGCAAGACCCCCCCCCCACACACACACCCGGCTGCCCGCCACAAGAAAACTCTCTCACAACAGAAGTCTTTTCGAGGTCTTCAGACCACTCCTCCCCCAATCGAAGCCACGGAAACAGACGGGACAGACACAGTGCTCTCTTACATTTTGTACCATTGAACACTGCGTGCTAAAACTTCAATTGGACTCTTCAACTTCAAACAGCAATTTCTTTTCGTGCAAAGTTGACATTTCCGGTGAAGAAACGTACACCAGACGGACATGAAGAGCGCGAAGGCGACGGTGGCGTTGTTGTCGAACAGGTGGCTCGCCCTGACGTACGAACACGCCGCCGAGTAGTTCCAGTAGGGACAGCGCCGGTCGCACTGCGGGCACATGGTGAAGTTGCCCTCACACGTCTCGTTCCTGCATCGAAACACAACAACGCGTTACTTGATGGCAGGTCTCAAAACACCCAAGTTGCTTCGTCAACGTCGCACACAGTCAAACCACCAAACGACAAAAGAAAAAATTCCACAAGCGCATTTGACACCAAATGGGCAATTGCAGATCAGCTCGGAAAGGTCACTCTCTTGTACTTCAGTCAAGCCATTCCCACTTTGCAAATCGACGCAGCGCACACTGACGAAGTCATCTGCACACGTATCGCGGAGCCAGCGTGGAACAGGCTCAATAGGGAATTCGCACTCACGCAATGACGTTGGCGTTGAGTGTGAAGAGGCTGTAGAGGAAGACGGCGAGACCGATGGCTGAGGCCGGAATCAACATCCACGTGTAGAACCCGAGCCACGCGAAGTACAGTCCGATCCGCTCTCCGAAGTACGTCCTGAAAGAGACGTGTGTGTGTGTGTGTGTGTGTGTGTGTGTGTGTGTGTGTGTGTGTGTGTGTGTTGTGTACGTATGTGTGCGTGTGTGTCAGTCAATCAGTCTGCAAATTTCACTGCTTCAGGACCTGGTCACAGCTTGACGTTCTGACGTTGTGACCGGAGTTTGTGAGTACAGCCAACCACACCCACCTCACGTAATCCAAGGGCTGCAGTTTGTAGAAATTCTTCCAATGGGCCCAGTGTTCGAACAACAAGCGCCGCATGCTCGCTTTGGTCCATGGCTTCCAGCTTCCCTGCAAACACAGACAACCTTGAATTGTTGCACCTTGCTGTATGTCATAGCATCTGTCTCTTGGAGATTTCAGAGGGAACGGAGGTCAGAATCCGCCCCTTGGTCTTGCCCATGTGACGCAGTCCTTACTTCGTGGAGTGGGTAGTGCGCGTTGTAGACACCGTGCTGCAGGAGCCGGTTGATACCGAACGCGTAGGTGCCGTGGCCCTCCTCCTGGTAGCGCTTCCTCCGCAGGATGTAGTCCACGATGCGGCTGCGCGTCGCGTGCGAGAAAAACACGTCCCTCTGCGCAGGAATCGCGAACCTGCAACCAATACCAGGGGGCGTAAAGACTCGCGTGGAGAGATGGTCTCGGGTCTATTTGTCTGGAAGTGCCACTTTGCTTCAGAACAACGGGACGAAAGCACAACTTGGAAAACTTCACAGCAATGTCGGTTTCTCGAGTGCTACAACTGACACACGATTCGTAAAAGGTCTCAACAACTCGAAGCTACATTCTGACAAAACTGCGTTTTCGATCTTCTTGTGCCAATCACACTTGTCTCAAGAACGACGGAACCAGCCACTAACAGATACTCCTTGTTCCTCTCGAACACACAGGTGAACTTCTTTGGCAAGACGGGCACTTTTGTTTTGTCGAGTTGGAAGGGCGACAGGAGTTTGTAGGCGTAGCCTGTCATCAGCTCCCATAGGTTGTTGCTCGCGATTTCTTCCGGCACCTGGAACAGCATCATATTTGCTATCAAACCTCCGTGCGCATGTGCCGCGCTGTCCTGACAACCAGCTGCGCAGATGCACAATGCTGAGTTTTAGTTGTGTGAGCCGTGCGCGAGCGACAGATTGTTAGATCTAGTTTTAGAATTACTGCAACAGGCCGACAGGTCACAATTATTTTCTGCAGTGAAATATGCAAAAGACGATTTATTCCTCTCAAAGGCCGCAGCGATCTGCTGGGTGCAGGTGCACTTGCGCCTTATAATCAGCGGAGAATATATTTCAAACCAACATGCAAGAACGTGAGCAAAAACAGCTCATGTTCAATGAGACTACGCCGAAGCTCTTCAGAATGCTGCGGTGAAGCTGGAACTTGGGGAGCTCAATGCCGAAGGACATGTACAACGTACATGACACACTGACACGCGCTGTCAGAAGAAAGTCTTGACTCAACAGGTGAGGACTGGGGAATGGAAGCAAAGCTGCGTTTCAGGGATCAGCACCGGAAACTTTCTGGAGAGCTTTTGAAATTCTAGCAGCTTTCATGAAGCGTTTTCTCTACCATCTAAAACCTGACACCCAAACCACAGCGCTCTTTTTGCTGGGAACCCCTAAAACGAATACACCTTCAATGTACGAGTTCACACAGAAGCACTTGACAAGAAAACCTCTTCCCCCGGGAAGCTAACCTCCAAAGTCACGCACCGACTTTAGAAAGTTCCTGAAACTTGAATCCCAGCAACAACAAAGTTCAGCGTGTTTTCACTGGAAGTTGGGAAGTCGCGAAGCATGCACCAAAGGAAACTGGAAGACTGAACGCCTATCGCTACATTTGACACTGAACTCGGTATAAAAATTCAGAAATGGATGAACGAGCATCTCTGCCTTCCTCAGCGTCACTTCACACGCTGAACAAGGGAGTGTCGAATTACAGATGAAATCCCAAATAGAAACATGCCCGCTAACACGAACGGAACAAATTCATATGACTCAAATGGAAAGCGAGAATTCTGACAAAGAGGTCCAAATTGAGGTTCCGCGTTGCTTGAAAGCAGCGTCGTATTTGGAGAAATCGTGCAGTGATGTAATTCTTGGACCCAGCTTTAAACAGCCCAAAATCTACATGCACAATGAAAAAAGCACAATATTTCCAGACCGAAGAACGATGATTGAAAATGTGTTCACCCTCTACACTTACCAATCCACCCGTAACAAGATTGTGGGGAAAAGTTCAGAATGATTTACAAATGTGTCGTCATACAGATCTGTCTACAAACCACAAGAGATTTCTTTTCCTGAGCGAACAAGTTTACGACAAACAATGAGAAATGTAAACTGTGCATTTAGTCACAAACAAAAATGTTCGTCGTCACAGAAACGACGTACTGGTGCTCGGTACGTAAAAGATTCCTCAGCAACGCAGAAGTACATATCAAGTTTCTCAAGGTTGAATAGAAAATTCACAGTTGTCAAGCAGCGGGCCCAAGCTGCTTTGTCAGGAATGCTGCTCACTGACACAAGCAACCTGGCAGAGCACCCAATTGACAAAACAACAAGTGCCATTGAAACTCCTGGTTCTTTCCAGCAGCCTGAAGGAGGAGTCAAAGACAATTTGGAGAAACTCAGGAGTTTTCGCTTCAAAGTGAAAGCGCACACCACCAACTTCATGCTGCTGTCAAGCCAGTGTGTTTTTGTGTGACATCAGTGAGAGAAGGCTTTCGGATGTGGAAGCTCTTCGTGGATCACTGACCTCTTGCATCGGCATCCGGATCTTCATGATCTCGGCGTATCTCGTCAGCACCTCCCATGTCGCGTGGATCTTCACGTACTGGATGTCTCTACCCTCCTGCAAATGATGAAAATACAGAAATTCAGTCGATTTCATAAGCTGTGGTTGTCCTTCGCACATCCAGGCGATCCATTCTCCAGCTATGAAGTGTTCTTTGCACGAGAACCCAACAATGGAAATGAACACAAACAGGTAATTTTTCTCATAATATGTAATTTGTCGGACAATTTTCTTGTGAAGAGAACATTGGGAGGGAGAGGGTTCATTGGGGGGAGGAAGAAGGGCGGAAAAAGATGACTGTCCGAAAAAGCACGAAAAGCTAAATCTTAAGAAAAAGATATGGCGTTCATTCCGCAGAACCAGAGGCCACTGGCCAACCTGTTCTGTCGCGCTGTGAGGGGGAAATTCCCACCGACGCACATGACCCAGGGTTGCAACCGACATTTCGAATCGTCGCGTCGCTCAAAACCTCGTTTTCTCTGAGCGACTCTTCGGCAAAAAAAGCCTTTCCACAATTAACACATCGCGGTGGCGGCGTGGGAGGTTCTGAGGGCGCTCGTCCTTCAGTCACCTTCCACTTTACTGCCTTCAAACATCCATCCAAGGTTTCACCAAAAGCATCGCGTCCAATCTCACTAAATGCACTGGATGTCATCTTTTACTCCCACACATCTCAACAGGCCCCGCGTCTCCGTCAGTTGAGTTGAAAGCGACGGTCAAATCACGTGACACAAGCTGCAGGTATTCTGGCCATCAAATCCCGACATCTTCTTCTGCTTTCATCGTTCTGGTGTTTATTTCCGACACAGAGGGAAAAACACGGCGGAATTTATGTAGTACACGGAGAGTGCTTCAATTAGCTGTGCGCTCAGTGACGCAGTCTAAGGGTCCAGTGGCTCCTGAAATCGGCTGTGCAGGAACGCAGGCGACCAGGTAATGACCACATTGTGATCAGCAGGTCAGGCGCGTGCGCCGATTAGCGTCCCAAGTTTTTTCTCTTTCCAACAAACAAATGGCAAGTTTTTTTGAGCAACAAAGACAATGACGCCAATGGGCAATTTCACAGGAAAGGAACGAGCCATTGCAGGTCGAGGTGATCATGATGACGTCAGTATTATTTTCGGAGAAAAGTGACACAAATTCCCGCCTGCCGGAGACAGAAGCAAAATGAAAGTCGGCCGACATTCCTCCACAAAAGTTTCTTGCGCAGAGCACCTTGACTTCTTTTTTGTTGAGCTGCGACGAACATTTCTTTTGACACAGAAATGTTCCGCACAAAAAGAACGATATAAACGCTTGTGAATTGTCAACTTTTTTTCGCAACTGCTGCGCTATTCAGCAAACTCTGTCGCTTGCCTCATACGCAACACACAGACAAACGATCTCTGTCGCTGGGAAGAAACACACCTCAGTGAAAACAAGAACACTGTCTCCATGATGAAGACATGCGGTGCCTCGGCGTTGTAAATGCAATTCAGCAAAGCAAAAGAAGGGATTGGGGGGGGGG
>JAAUXT010151498.1_pt1 | contig 21004 bp, 11 predicted proteins | sample 7278171 | NCBI WGS metagenome assembly JAAUXT01 (sample SAMN14350112, study PRJNA611818) | marine sediment metagenome | isolation source: surface marine sediment (1.8m) | place: French Polynesia: Moorea | collected 2018-08 | reverse complement strand
CGTCGCTCCTTGGGGCGCGTGTCCAGCACGTCGCGGTCCATGGAGATTTTGTCGGACAGAGTGATGTTGACGTTGTAGTGCGAGTCGGGCGGCCGCACCTGCTCCCGCAGGATCCGCTGCTGCATCTGCGGAGAGAAGGCGCACAAGTGACCACAAGAAAGTTCACGGGCAGGTGGCAGGCCCCCAGGTGGGGGCTTCAGGCCAAAAAGTTCTTTTGCACACCCGTGTTGTTTTCTTTTTGTAACCCCAAATCCCATCTCGCGGAAGTCTATAACATGGAGGAAAGCGATGCAAAAGTGAAATTGGCAGTGGTTGTCGTCAAGCAAACCCACTACGAAGTGAAAACCACCCAAAATACTTCTGTCCTCTGCCCCCCCCACTTCTAGTCCCCATCCACCGGGCAAAACATGACCTATAGACGCTACTAACGGTGATGACGTCACGCTTTAGGTGCGCGTCCTGCATCGCCATGGTGACGGCGCTGTAGGCGGAGTCGTTCCGGGACGGGCGGACGCGGAACGGACTGGGCGGTTCCGGGGGGCGGGGCGGTGCCGCCCCCTGACGCATCATCGGCGCCAGGATCCTCTGGTTGTCGCCGTGGTCCCTGTGGAGGCGAACAGAGAACGTCGACACAAAGGCAATGGAAGTGTGTTTGTCGGCTCAACAGCTTGAGAGCCTCAGGTCTCTGACCCCGCTGAGCAAAGTTCCCGTCTGAATCTTTCTTCTTGTGTTGATCTCGTAAGTTGGGACCAACCGTCATCGACCAAATTCCTGGATCGGCCGCTGTTCCTGTGGTGCGGGCAGGGGGAGGTGTTCTGAGTGGACGCGTTATTCGCTCCTGTCCCGAAAGGTGGGGGTTGATCAGCCTGTCATGCCCTGAGGGAGCTGCGGAGGGGTGTGGATACCCACGAGTCTCCATGGAGGAGTAGAGACACACGTTTGTGTCCGAGGGAAGGGGGAACGCACCTGGGGTCGAAGCCGAAGTCGTGGTCGGGCGCCGCCGTCTTGTAGGCGAGACGGCGCTGACGCTTCGCCCACTCCTCCGAGATGTACTTATCCGCCTCCTCATCGTCCAGCGTCAACGGGTCCTCTGAGTACACAGATGGAGAGACCGAATGAGTGACGGAAGAAGGAATGAATGAACCAAAATTGAGGCGGCTCACACAAAGAGTCCAGCCCTAACAGTCACGTACACATGGACGCCCAGTCTCGACGCGTGGAATACTCAGTCTACACTACACCAATTGACTTGACCACGGACGCCACACAGAACGTGATCCCGACTGACGTGGCCCCCACGTGACTTGACCCTTGCGGTACGCGACCACTGCGTCACGTGACCCCAACATGAGGTGAACCTGAGTGACCCCCCAAATGTCCAACCGCTGCGCGACTGCCTCTCGAGGGATTGCCCCGGGGTCGTGACTGACCCCTGCAGCCCTGCGCACCTGACCCCCACGTGACTGACCCGAGTGACTGACCTCTGAGGCTGGAGAAGAAGAGCGCGGTGGAGCAGAGGAACGAGACGATCGTGACGACGGTGAGCAGCTTGAGGCGCGCAGTGCGACCCGCGGGCAGCCGCAGGTACAGCACCGACCCGCCCAGGCGCAGCGCCATCCCGCGCGCGTTGCGTCACGTCGCGTCACACGTCGCGTCGCCTCACGTCACCTCACCTCACGTCACGTCACGTTGCGCCACGTCAAGTTACGTCGAGTCACGTCACACGTCGCGTCGTGTCACGTCACGTAAGGGAAACGTGAAACCTGGAACTGAGGACAGCAATAAACATTCAGTGTGTCAATTGTTACGCGTGTGTTTGTCGAAAGAAGCTGAACTGACAAACACCTTTTGAGTCCCAGAAACTTGCGCAGACTGCTTCCACGGGTTCAGCCGGAAAAGCATGTCCTGCATATCTCTTAAACTGGAGCACAACAGGCCTGCAACAAACACGAACAGCTTCCACCTCATGTCTGTCATTCCCTGCCACGAGACCAAACACCCCAGAAGATGGACGCTAATGCATAAGTGACACACACCTGTAAACAAAGCTCACCAAACACCGTCCTCCTCAGGTAATGCGGTTGTCAACGGAGGGATCAACATTGACAGATCTGAGCGAGATGAAAGGAAGACGTGTTGCTCAGCGCTGCTCACTCCACTTGTGATCGTGTTGAACACGCACAGATCCAGGTGCGTGTGTGTCCTGGGAAGTGAGTGCGTGTGCCTCCAAAAAGCAGCGTTTTGTCTGAAGCCGTTTTCTTGTGCACTCAGAAGTACACATCCAGAATGGCAAAAATTTTTACACTTGCAATCTGCTGTTTCTTTGCTTCCACCCTCTGAGGCACCAACAACATGACAGAAGTCAATCTCAGGAACTTTGAGACAGAGTGGCTCTCTGCCAAACATTTCTGAAACGGTTGGGAACAAAGGGAACAAAAGCCGTCTCAACACCCTGGCATGACATGGGGTACGAGTATTTGACACCGAGCAGCAGAGAGGAAAATGACGTCAGGCCCAAGTGCTCACTCTTTTCGAAGTGACATTGGAAATTCAGCAATAAACTCTGGTCCAAGAAGGCTTTGAGATGTTCAAATAGCCACCAGCAGAATACGCATAAAATTTGAATGGAGAACCTCACAATGAAGGTGGTAGAAATCAGTCCTCATAATTTCCCACAATATTGGACAGTGTCCTCAGCACATTTACGGCAATCCGTTTGAAGTTCATGAGAGGACGAGCTACGGGTAACAGAGAGTTTTCACCTTCGTCTGGAGGTGCTGAACGTACGAGTTTTCCATCGTCAGGTTAGAAAGACATCAGCAAGACTCACCATCTCCCACGAGCATGCAACAGCAACACAAAACAATGTTTGTCTGGAACCCAAAAACAGGCGGTTCTGAAGTCACGTTCTTCAAATGCCGTTTTCTGTTGTTGTTCCAACAAGGTGTGCCACACCGCAGAAACACAGGCATTCGCGTCCATGTGCACCTTACGAGACAGGCTTGCGAGGGTGGAGGTGCAAATTACCTGGCCTGCCTCACCAATACAGTTTTCTTTTGGGATTCCTGCTCTCACCCATGTAAAACTCTGCTTCCTTGCCTGTTCCCCCACAAAGCTTATCAGCTGACTGACTTCCGAAGTCCAAGTGTGAGAGACTGAACACTGCCCTGATGAGGACTGACGGGGACTTTCACGGCTCCTCTCACACCTGGCTGCCTTTCTGGCACTGCATCACGCTCATTCAAAGGAGACGCGACGCTTTGTGTGTGGATCCCGCATCTCGGTGTGGAAACCACAGCTCGTGATCCAGTCACCGCAGCACCGCAAACGTGAACCGCGCAAGTTCCTTGTTTGTGAAGGAACTCGTAGGTCAGACCAGGTATCGTCCAACTGACGACCTCAATCAAATGCAAAGATGCTGAGCTTGAAACGTTGACAAATGTCATGCGGGTTTTTACAAACAAGGCAAAGAGACCATCCAAGGTTTGACCTGAATTTACAAACAAAACAAGGACCAGGAACTTCGAATCGGGCCGGGTTGGGTCAACCCCCTGTGATGCCACATTTTCCTCGCGGCTATCGCTGCAGCACCAAGTGTCAAGCAGAACCAAACCCGACTGGCAACGAATTGAATAAATTGTACAAAACTACTGTTGTTTACCGGGAGGGTTGACGTCGTGAGGTGGTCGGTCGGAAGCCGTGGTCGTCCGTGGTCTCGGTTGGTGTGCGACCCAAACCTCCGAGAATCACCGCGCGGTGACACGTCGTCAGGCGAGGCGTGCGGGTATGCGGAGACCCGGGTTCCACCCCAGTGAGCATCCAACCCAAATACTAGAGCGACCTCCAGACTCGTACCTCTCAGAGCACTCGAGATTCTGACACACCATTCCATTTGAGTGTTTGTCGCGAGTGCACGGCTGGCAGAGCAGCAGGGAAGTTTCGGAGAAAAATGATCAATCAGTCCCAGAAATCGATAATCAATGCAGAATCAGTTTCTTCTTTTTGGGTGGAGGTGCATCTGCATCGAACTTGTTTTCACAAATTTGTTTTGAGCGTCCTTCAAGGGACAAATGTTAAAATCGTCTCCAATCACTGACAGAAGTGTGAATGACACTCCAGAAGCTGCTGAGCAAGTTGCTCAGAAACCAAAACCACCTTCAACAAGAAATCACGCTTCCATCGAAGAAACTTGGGTTTCTATTTCTATGTCAGAGACCTGATCTGAATGTGAAATGCTGTTGTTATTGTTGTGATCAGCCCCGCTGATAGAAGGCAAAGGTCTCACGCTCAAGCGACACAATGGTGCAAACGAACCTGCAATTACATCGTATCAATAAAAACACATTTGCATCAGATCAGTCACCATGGTACCACACAACACAATGTTTGCACCATAACAAATGCATTGTTATGTTAATTTGGCATCCAAAGCACCAATATGGCATTGTAAAATCCATACTGGGAAATTTTGCGGCATTTGGCTGTGCGTGCGAGTGCATCAGATGCGCATGATTGATTCTGGTTCTGTACTGTGTCGTGTGCTGTCTGCTGGGCTCAGCAGAATTTTGCAAATACGGTGTTCAATCTGGTGTTCGAACTCCAGCATCAGAATGCTCAAAATGTGTTCTGGGGACTTCCTGGCGGCGAGATATTTTTTGCAGCAATCTCGTTCAAGAACAGAACCCTCTGGCGCTACAGTACCTGTGAGCAGTGAGGAAAGAGCAGCTTTTCACCCTGTGGATCTGTTCTCCCAAAAGATCCGTCCACAGCTGCGAGCGTACGAGTAACACACGCACTCCTGAAACATCTGTGGCAGATTCAGCATCAACACTTCCAAAACACGCGTGTCCGCATCGAAAAGTTGGAATTGTTTTGGGTGAGTACGAGGCTTTGTTGCAGCACCAATAGTTTTCAGAAATTTTGTGTTGATGATGCTCGGTGGAGGATTGGCTCTCATGACTCGTGACGTCCAGTGCGGTTCAGGGACGAGAGGTTGATGTCAACGTTGTTACGAGTACCATCCCACCACGGAGGCTTCAGTTGAACATTTCAGCATTGAGATCACCCTGGCGCACTGAGCAGTAGCGGCAATCTGTCCGCGTAGTGACGCGTGTGCAACCAGAAACACACGCACTGCAGTGTTGAAACTGAGATGAACCTGTTTCGAAAGCGCAGTCTCGCAAGCTTCGTTGAAACGTCAAGTCGCTTGGGGCGAGTGTGCACACGCTGAGAGCGACAGGAATCAACATGCTCACAGCGCCGTCAGCCTGCGTGCACAACAGTCAACATCGACCGACTTTAACTGCCTCAATTCAGCATGGACTTCGCATGTTCACAACAGTTATTGACAGCTTCCGAAGGAGTTTGTACTCACTCGTGGTTCAAACGGCGAGGCTCCCTCAGCTGCTGCTGCTGCATTCAAGCGTTAATATCTCCATCAACGAGTTCACAGACTCGCCTTGCAGGTTCACATGCCTCAACAGACTGGCTTTGAGTGCAGATCCACCAGACCCTTCACCTTCTCCTGAATTCCCCAGATATCGAGCACGCTCGTAGTTTCCACTGTGTGTTGTCATAAATGTTCCAACGTAAGACGTTCAGTGTCTCTTCACCGTGTTATTCTGCATATCTGTGAGACTTTTCACAGCCATAGACGGTTTGTCAATGGTTTTCGCACTGCGAGGCGGGGCCTCCCGTGTCGTGTGTCCGCATGTCTGTGTGTAGTGGGAGCCACTCGGGTCCGCCATGCTCCGCTGAATGGCTGCGCTGTGAGGACAGGTGCGCAACTCTCCAGGTGCTGCTGCTGCTGCTGCTGCTGCTGCAGTGATCCAGCAGGGATCCGTGTCTGGTGTCCTTGTTGTCCAAGCACGTTGAAGGTGCAAATGAACTTGGTTTGTGGTGCCTCAGTTGCTCCAGGATTCGTTTTTAATTTTATAGGGCGATGGTTCGACGTTTCAGGTCACATGTCTGTTTCCGGTTTGTTGGTCCCCGTCGGAATCCATCATTCTGTATTTTTGGGAACCTTTGTGCCCCGTAACAGCGCAGAAAAAAAGGGGTTGAATCTGATCGTCTGGCTGATTTATGCTCAGGTTGTTTCTGTTTTTGCGTGTCAGGTCCTCAACTGAAGCCTTTGTGTCTCAGATCAGCATCGCTCGCCGAGACAACGCCCCAGTATTTCCGGCTCTTGTACAAGTGCAAGTTGCAGATGGTGACACAAGAAAATCCCCAGCGTCACAAATTCTTTCAAAATTCAAGCCCCATCTTTTGGAGTGTAGCCGGGTGACCTAGATGTGCAGTGCCATGCAACATCAAGTGCTTCCGTGTAAGGCGAGGAAAAAAGCCTCTCTCTTCGGCGGCTCTATCTAAATTTAGTTCACAGCAGCATGAATGACCGTGTGTGCGTGTTTCCCTCTGTCTACGTGGAAGCCAGGGGAAGAACAGGCACCGAGTAGGCGTGTGGCGCGCACGACACGGAAAGGAAGATGTGGGTTGTGTAGAAATCCGTTTCTGTGGTGACTGTGCTTCTTTGTTATTTACCTGAACATGCAGTTGCCAGGAAAGACTTGCATTAAGCAGGACTGATCGATCGTGTTGTTTCTGGGACAAACGCGGAGTGAGGTTCAGACGCGATTGTATCAGCCAGTGCCGGGGAGATTGGATGATAAGAACTGGACGGTTTGAGGGATTCTGCGACTTTTGTGAGGTAAGGAGATTTTTTTCGAGCATCGCAGGTCGGGATCTGGTGGTGCCATTCGCGAACGCTGTGCGCCGTGGATCCAGAGCTCCTGGCATGACTTGGAACTTTCCTCCCACCTCATCAAGTGAAGTCACCCAAAAAATTGCTGGAATTCTTTGAGGCAACATTATCCGAGCGTTATCTCAGAAACGACAGACTCAACCCCAGGTTTCCCTGGATGGACTTCACCGATTGAGATTCAAACTCACTCGCTCTCCAGTGTCGCTTGTCGCCTCTGCTTTGTTCTCGTGAGGTCACTGAACCATTTTGCGGTCAATTGAAGAACGTTTGTGATGAGCATATCAAAAGTCATGCGACGTTGGAGTTTCTGTCGCGATTTGCTGGCTCACGATCCGCTGGCCTGGATTGAATTTGAAAGGCACTGTGAGAGGCGGCGCACTGATAAATAGCCTGGGAGATTAGATGCACCAAAACACCTTTGATGGCACCTACAGAAGCATGCAGCAGACATTCCCCACAGCCGTAACAGTTCTTCTTTGGTACGGCTGAGGAGGAGGTTTGTGCGCTTTCCCAGAAATACAAACTCGAGCAGTGTTTGAGGTGTTTCGAGTCCCAAAACTCATGAATGTCAATGTCGGTGTGCTACAAGACTTCGTCCAGTGAAGCAAGTTGATTGGTACGAGTGTGTGATTTCATGTGTCAAGAATTTCGAGGTTCACAAAAAAGGTTTCTCTTTGTCGAGTGGTTGCGAACCGAAACCCACTTGTTCACACACATGTACGAAGTTTTACGTGTTCCTGTAGATTTTTCTGGTGGTGAGTGAGAGTGAAAACACCGATCAGTGACTCTGATTGCCAGATTATCATTTTTCGTATTGGTGACCTGAATGGAACAAATTTCACTTTTGAAGACGCGTTGGAACAACCCGAAATGCCACGGAGTGTCTTGAAATCACCACCCTGTCTGGAACAACCTGAAACACAACGCCATCTGCATTTGGTTTGTCCGGAAAACGTTCACGACAACAAATCCAGATTTGGATGTCCTTTTCTTTGCAGATGGGCAGCTGAACCAGATGACCCACTTCTGATTGAGCGCACCCGACCCTCCCTGTGACCTCCCGTGACCTCGCGGTGACCCCAGAGCTGCGACCCTGACCCCGAGGGATGAGGACCATGTCCCGGGTGATCCGACGCTACACGACGACTATCCTCGCCGTGTGCGTGCTGTCGACGCTCGCGCTCGTCCTCATGCTCAGCAACGCGCACGGGTAAGTCCTGCTCGCACTCGTTCTCTCGGGAGTCCGTCCGCAGCGCTCGATTTGCCATTGCGGATCAGTGACTCCGATCCCTGCAGATCCAGATGTTCAACCTGCAAACAGAACAACAGTGAGTCACTCATCCAGATGCCCGATCTACTTTGTGTCAAACTACAGACTACAGGGTCCTGTTCAATTACACAACTCTTTTCTTGACCGAAGGTCTGTAACAGCTGTGTGATTCCACACAGGAACCGGAAGACAGCGTGATGACCCTGTCAGATAGTTCAGACACACTTTGTACTTCGGTTGATTGTCGTGCTCTGGTTCATCGAATTATCTTCGTTCACTCTGCCACATTTTTCGTCCCTTCGTGAGGCAAATGCACAAAAACTGGAGGCCTCATCTGGAGAGAACAGAAAACAAGCGCTCAGATCTCAAAAATTGTTTTGCTGTGTCCTGACAGCAAAGATATCAGAGTCACACAATTTGCAAAAAGGGAACAAAGTTCAGTTTTCTTTTGTGTGTGTCAGGCAACACGAAACGATTCCTGGGGTGTTTTTTTGCGGCAGAAGTGAGTGACATGTCATGGACGTGACGGGACCAAGGTGCTCATCAAATATTCCGATCCTCCTCACGACTTGAAAGGAAGAAAACTCAGTAGCGATGCAAAACTGGCCTCAGCAGCAAAAAGTCTGGGAGCGAGCAGTTCGGGGGCGAAATGACCCTGCAACGTGAAGACTCGTGCAGTTCACACACTCTGAAACCTCGGTTGTTCTAAATGTCTCAAGTTTGCCAGACAAGTGATCTGCAACAGTGAGCTGAAGTCGTTGTGTTGTCCACATGAGCACAAGCCTCAGACCCATGCATCCAATGGCATGTGGATGACTTCAGATGCATTTGAACCAGGCGAAAAGACAAGGTTCTCAATGGGTTTTTGCGGTGGTTCCAGTGAACAGCTTGTAGGCTGAGACAAGGACTGCTGAGGATGCAATTTGATTCCTGCACCGCATGTGATTTGAAGCGCATTGAACTTCCCGACAGTTGCACAGTGGTAATAGGCTCTTCATGCACCGCATACACAGACTCCTTGGTCAAATATGTACCTGGATACACAGCGTACTAATGCTTCTCAAATACGCCCTTTCTTACGTCACATTGCAACTTTTCAGGTCAATGAAAGATGATGCGGGTCTTTTGTGTTGTGCTTTATGTTCTCAATAGGGGATATGTTGCACGAAAGTGACATGTCTGGCGGGGGTCCCCCCTGTCTGCGACACGGGGGGGGCGTGCGTGGTACGGTGCGCGGCAGATTGACACCCTTCAGCGCGGCCATAGTGATCACCTGTAATTTGTACTGATTGACCTTGTTGACCTTGGGGAATTGGGGTGGTACAAGGGGTGAAGTCAGGGGAGGACATGGATGGAGACATCACCCTGGTGCGTGTGGGCGGGACCCTTGGAGCCCAGCCCCATGACCCCACTTCACAATACACGCGCAATGCACTTGTACGCCTGTAGATATACAATCATGAAGCAGAATGTTCCATCCACTTCGTGAGTCCGATCTTCAGAGTCAGGACGACCACGACGTGATTCTGTCACTTGATTTTACGAGGACCGTACCAAAACAAACCGATCGAGTACCCGTGAGTACCCAGCGGTACTTCCAATGCAAAAATCTTGCCTGTGGTCGCAATCTACATGTCCCTGTTGATCAGACCCAATCATGTTTGTCCGCAATAGTCAGCCTATCGATCTGCATTTGTCAAAGTGCGATCTTGTGTCTCTGCCACGATTCTATCGCTATGTGTTTTGCCTATTGACAGTGCGAGATTTGGAAATGAGTTTGAAGATTTGCAGTTGTTTGTTGTTTGTTGTGTTAATCTTTGTTGGACTAACCCTGTTGGATCTCACAATGCAAAAGGCGACTCGTGAGGAGCAGAGGACGATCATTAAGTTTTTGGTCGCTGAGGGTGCCACACCCATTCAAATCTGGCAACACCTTCAAAATGTGTTTGGTGAATCTGCTCTTGGAAAGACACAAGTCCGCATGTGGTGCAAACGTTTCAAGGAAGGGGACGGTCACGAGCCTGTTACAGACCTGCCAAGGACTGGGAGACCAAGGACTGCAATTGTCAAGAGGACCATTGACCGTGTGCAACAAGAACTTGATGAAGACAGGCGTGTCTCAGTCAGAAGGATAGTGGAAAACACTGGTTTTTCTCAAGGAACAGTGCACCGAATTCTGAAGGAACACCTGCATGTCAGATGCCTCTCCTGCAAGTTTGTGCCGAAGATTTTGACCACAGAACAACGCCAACAAAGGGTGACAATGTGCCAACAGAATTTGGCAAACTTTGCTGCAGATCCACTGTTCCTTGACAAGATTCTCACTGGCGATGAGTCTTGGCTTTATCGGTATGACCCTGATTCAAAACCAACCTCCTCACACTGGCTCCCAAAAGGAGACAAGATATGCCCTCAGAAAGCATTGCGAGCAAGAACAGTGTGCAAATCAATGATGATTGCCTTCTTTGATTGCCGTGGATTGGTCCATTTGGAGTTTGCAGAGAGAACAATCAATGCTGAAAGATACGGTCACATCCTAGACAGAATGAAGGAATCAGTGAGGCACAAAAGACCTGGACTGTGGCAGCCAGATGTTGTTGTTCCTCATCTCAGAAATGCCTGGTTTCATCATGACAACGCCTGTCCACATACTGCCAATGCCACTGCTGTCAAAATTGCGGATTTCCACTGGGTCCCCCACCCACCTTACTCCCCTGATTTAGCCCCTTGCGATTTTTTTCTCTTCCCCTTCCTCAAAAAGCAGATGAGAGGCATCCAGTTTGACACTGTGGAAGACGCACAAAGAGAGGCAAGGCAAATTCTCAGAGCCACACCTGAAGCTCCATTCCGCAAAGCCATCACGGAGGACTTACCCGCACGCTGGTGCAGATGCATTGAGGCTGAAGGCCACTATTTTGAAGGAGGAGTTGGCAAAGGACCAGAGTCAGATGCCTCTGATTCAGACAGTGATACAGACAGTTCGACTGATGAGTGAAATCGCGCTTTGAATGGCGAAAACCCATTGCGATAGTGTGTTGCGCAAAAGCCTGAATTTCTAATCACTGATCTTCACTAATAAAAGTTTGTTAAGATCAACCAAAAGTACTTCAATCCATGCTCAAGACCATGAAAGGCATATGTTCAAAACGCCTTCGAAATCAGAGTACCCGAAGTACTCAAAAAAGTACTCGATCGGTTTGTTTTGGTACGGTCCTCGTATCACTGGATCTCTCAGTCCTGCCACACTTTCGATCAGACTATTTTCTCGCCCAGGAAAAGGCAGCTGCGCCTGTGTGTGAGTTGGGTTCCAGAACTGGTGGTGATTCCAAGCAAAGTCGATGAGACAGACGAAATCAAAGTGACGCAACACGTTTGCAGAACAACGTTCCTCTTTGTCATTGCCGCAGACATGAGGGTCCTGTAACATACCCTGACATGCCCAGATGCATACCCCGGCCCGTGTCTCTGCTGTCACAAACATGTGAGAGTGCAAGTGGCTGAGGTGGCACCAGGCAGTGATGAATGAACCCTGATTTGGTCTGACGACCCTGGCCTCCACCATGGTGAGGTGTTTTGTGGTGCAAGTGATCCAGAGAAAAAACACCTGTGGGTATGTGGGTACGCACAAAGAATGAGAGGTATTCACAGCATGTCCTCGTGCGGGTTTCAAGGCAACTGAGACTCGAGGTATCCAAATACAGGCTGTTTCTGTGTCCCCACATTGTTTGAAATGTTCAACAAGCTTGTTTTACTCGGTCGTGAAAACATTGAAGAAAGAAACCAGTCCCCCACCCGTGCACGGCCGAGTCAACAAAAACACAAGCAACCCCTCGAGTTGTGTGTTTTTGCATTTCCAACGTGCCAACATGCTGAGAATGCGTGTACGTTCTGCGGAATAAAGCGCAATGATTGACTTGAATCTGACCCCTGTTTCTTTTATCCTTTTGCACAGGAAAAATTGGAAAACAAAGACGGATGTCCTTTCCACAGCTTGTTGACATTGTTTCACAGTGCCTTTGTTCTGCCCCCTACCCCAATGAAGAGGAGGTGTATCTGGACGAGCAAACCGAACCCTGTCCAAAACGTGTGCGAACACTCATAAACATTGTGCTCTCTCATCTCATATCACTCCACACTTCAATTTGTTGATTCCTTCCCGCTCCCAGTGAGGAGGAGGTGCGGGTGGCGGTGGAGGGGCGGCGGCAGCAGATCGTCGACGCCTACCGGACGCGCAAGCTGACGGAGCTGCAGGCGACGCTGTTCGTGCGGCCGAACCGCCCTCCGGACGACACGTACAACATCAACGTGACCCGCGCGGAGAGTCTCCCGCTCGACCGCGAGGTCCCGGACACCCGCGCAGAGGGCTGCAAGTACGTACACCACTCACACACACGCACACACACGCACACACGCACACACGTAGACCGTTTCGCCAACACAACGCACGTCAGTGCCACACTCAGGCACCTCCGCCCATTGCACCTGGGCGAGACCTGTTGAACGAATCACACCTGCAACGCACACACACACACACACACACACACACACACACACACACACGTGCACCTGGCTCTTTCCACAAGCCTTAGTCCAGTCGAAAGAAATTGAAGTTTCAACCACTGATGCTGGCATCAAATAAGTCACTCTTGCTTGTCCTGGAGTCAGAAATCTTGTGTTCCAGGTCGGTGAAGTACGACTACTCGAAGCTGCCTCACATCTCCGTCATCATCCCCTTCTACAACGAGGTGAGACTATGTCAATTGCAGTCACTCGGTGCAGAATTTGACCAAAGATTGTTGAGGGTAACGAACACAACGAGGGTTTTCGAATGAGTCCACCCCGCTTCAGAAATGACTTGCAGGCAACTGCCCAAGTGCAGTCGCCCAGGGCAGATTTGACCAGGGAGGGCAACACACAAGGTTCAAACGTGTCACACGCAAGGCATTCGAGCAACTGCACCTTGCGTCATCAGCAGCCTCCCCAGGGTACAACACAGGAGAGACTGCTTCTCTTACGCATAAGTGTTCAGAACCCATCGCACTGTGTCACTGACCCACAGCTCTCTCGCCTCTCTCTCCGCGCAGGCGCTGTCGATGCTGCTGCGCACGGTTCACTCGGTGCTGAAGCGGACGCCGCCCGAGCTGCTCTCCGAGATCATCCTCGTCAACGACAACAGTCCGAACGAGGATCTGCAGGAGCCGCTCGAGACCTACGTGCGCTACCTCCCCACCAAGGTGCGTGTAGCCTCGCAAGATTTCGAGTTGCAATGCAAACGGTGGTGTTGTTTTCTGTTCGGTGCTGAGAGTCAGATCGATACGTACGAGGCTGATCCCAAAACTCCTTTTCGCTGTCCGCGGCCACTTGCGAGTGCAGCGGGTTTATTCACGTAACAAATGAAGGCAAATGGTCTGTGTTGGCACACAGGAATGTCAACATGACGGTCGACACAGCGAAAAGGAGTTTTGGGATCAGCCTCGTATGCTGACCATTCGGAGTGAAGATAGCATAAAAATTTGCAACGATGATCCCAGCACCAAAGTGGCGTCTGAATTTCAGTCCTGACGATTCTCAACTGATTGCACTGTCCTCTGTAAACGCCTGTCCGCACACGAGTGCACAGAATGCGGAGTGGTCCACATCTTTGGGACATCGGCCTCAACCCCCCCCTCCCCCCCGCTGTCTGACGGCGCCGCCCTCTCGCTGCAGGTGAAGCTGATCCGGACGCGCGAGCGCGAGGGCCTCATCCGCGCGCGCCTCATCGGGGCGCGTCTCGCCAAGGGCCCCGTCCTCATGTTCCAGGACGCGCACACCGAGGCCAACACCGGTACGTCAGGGACGGTCCAGGGGCCCGACTCCAGGTCGGGCTTTGACAACCAACAGGACGCATTCTCTTCTGTCAAGACTTGGTGACAAAAGTTGACGACAGCATCGACACACAAATTTCGATACTTCAGAATCAAGCAACAAAACATGGGAGAAAGCGCTGACCTTTCATGTGATTCATCAATTACCGCGTGTGTTGTGTTGTTCCACAGGTTGGGCGGAGCCCCTGCTGGAAGAAATCCGCAAAAATCCGAAAAGCATCGTGCAGCCGGAAGTTGACCAGATCGAGGCGATGACGCTCGAGTACATCGGGGCGACCGGCATCGTGCCGCGGGGCGGCTTTAGCTGGGACCTCAGGTCAGTACCCGTCATGTACCCATCACACTGAGACCTCGGGTCAGAACCCAACATACTGATCGGGGACCTCAGATCAAACCTCAGGTGGGTACCCAGCAAAACTTGAGCTGAGACCTAAGCTCAATACCAAGGCTTCAACTGGGACCTGAAAGTCATGTGTCTAGCATACCAAAAGGGCTTCAGCGCAGCTCCATTTTTTTTGAAAGCCCCAAACCTCAGGCCTGTGTCTGGTTTGCCCAGAGAGGCGTTCCATCCTGCGCGGTGGCCTATTGTTGAACCTTCTGGTCCGTTGACTTGGCATGGTGCTGCTTTGAAGGTTTTGTTGACAATATTCCCCGTGTGACCTGTCAGCGAGACCCTTGAGATCGTTGGACCCTCCCTCTCCTCGTGGAATCACCCGAAAGGTGACCTGCAGCTAAAATTCACACCTGTTGGTTCCGCAAATTCGTGACGGAATCTGTGATGGAAATGTTTGCCTCTTGGAGCCAAAACCTTTCCGTCATGCATTCACAGAACCAGCGTGAACAGAATCATTCACTTACAAGTGTGTGTGTGTGTGTGTGTGTGTGTGTGTGCGTCATTTCACGCACAGTTCATGCACGATGTTTCGTCACGGACACGGAACCAGAGTGAACAGCATGTGAGGCTCACCATCTGTCCGCAGGTACACGTGGATGCAGATGCCCGAGCACGAGAAGAAGCGCATCTCGGGCCGCGACGACGTCCCGTTCCGCTCTGCCACGCTCGTCGGCTGCGCCTTCGCCGTCCAGAAGAAACACTTCTTCGACGTCGGGTCCTTCGACGACGCCATGAACATCTGGGGCGGAGAGAACATCGAACTCGCCTTCCGCAACTGGATGTGCCATGGACAGGTGGGAGGGGAGGGCTGAGGGGTGCCCGGAACTGTGTGGGATCTTTTTGCTGATTTGGATGCTGGTGTGATCAGACCAAATTTTGTGAGGACAGAGTTCTCACGCTGAACAAAAGTGGTTCCTCTTAAATGAAAGCAAATGGTTCAGAGTGGAGTTGTGAGAGCCCGTTTCTTTGATGAGAGCACGTACAATAGGTGTTGACCACAGAGTTGCAGAATACGTGTGTGTTCTTGAAACAACGAGGACACGCCCAAGGCCCCCAGAAACAGCTGTTGTTGCGCCTGTCCCAGGTCCACGACCCTCTTGACCAGATTCTGCTTCCATTCCTAACACCATACACAAAAGACCATTTGTTCACCAAGTCACTGAAGATAAACTGCTCCAACACTGCGGTCACAAAGCCTGTGGTATGCGATTTAAAGGGGACAAAGTGACACTGGGAAGGCAGCTCCTGCTAAATTACTCGGACTTATTTTCTCAGCCAAATGTCTTGAAAAGTCATTGTGCGATTTCACACGAACCACCTTTGCAGAACTGTGAATCCTGACACCCCAAGCCGCCCGAGCTGAACCCTTTCCTCTGTTGATTGCAGGTGTTGACGCACCCATGCTCCAGGGTGGCGCACACCTTCAAACCGTTCGCCTACAAATTCGACGGCGACCGCGAGAAGATCGTGCAGAAGAACCTGATGCGCATCGCAGAGCTCTGGATGGGCACCTACAAGAAGTACTTCTTCGCTGCCACCTATAACTGGGAGATCAAGCGAACCTACTTCACCGAGAAGGACTGGGAGAGTCTTGAGGAAAGGAAGAAGATGAAGAGGGATATGAAGTGCAAGTCGTTTGAGTGGTACATGACTGAGATCGCGCCTGAGATACCACGCCCATTCGACGATGCGGTTTACTACGGGGAGGTGTTCAGTGAGAAAACGGAGGCCTGTTGGTACATCGCTGATGACCAGTACATGGCCATGACCTACTTCTGCTTCTTCCACCGGGTCCTCCCCGAAAATATTTTCTACATTGACAACAAACAGAGGCTCAAGTTCAAGGACAAATGCCTCCGGGTGGACTACTCGACGTGGCTGTTGAAGCTGCAGGACTGTCCCACCGAGGAGATCCCGGAGAAGTGGGACGTGATCCACTACCGTGAGATCGCAGGCTGGACCCGCGTCACCATCCACAAGGAGGACGGCAAGAAGGAGGAGCTCTGCGTGACCCAGGTCACCAATATCAACCAGGCCCACTACAAGGAACAGATGCCGCAGCTCCTGCCCTGTGACTTTCAGAACGAGTTCCAGCACTGGAGATGGACTTACAAGTTTGACTTCAACTACAACTTTGATAAACCTGTCTTGTGATGAAAGAGCTGAGTAGAGAAGGCATGGGCGGATTCAAGGACAGGTTCATCCGGAGAACTTCGACCCCACAGATAATTTGACTCTATCTTGGAACACAGTGATCCAACAAAACATTTGCTCCTGCAGTAGAGAGGCAGTTCTTTCTGCGGGTGTTGGAGAAGGGGAAAAGAACAGAGTTTGAGGGTCTCTGGCCTTCCTGGATCCGTCTCGGCGAGTATTTCATAGTTTTCCCTTGGTAGAGCATTAAGCAGTCCAAGTTGGACCGACGCAGTCCGCTAACACTGAACACGTGCAGGTATTCTGTGCGGTGAGAAGCTGAGAGAATTCGCATGCATTTCAAAAGTTTGTGTCCCTACTTTGTCTGTTGGTTTGATACGCCTGTCAGACGTGCACCTGGTCCCACCTCATTCAATAATATCGGAAAGGTCAGTTCAATTGTTCCCAAGGCGGGTTGAAATACTTGTTTATCTATCCGAAGCTTGCGAGTTCAAATTGTTGGGGCAGGTGTACGTCCCACAAGATAGATTGGTTGTTGTGTCGTCGCACGTCGGACCTCAAGGAAGCACTCTGATTTTGGGGCACCCACAATCAGAATGTTTCTCAACTTGTTTGGCGGAGGGAGGCCTCTGAACTGTTGCTGATAAAGCTGTCGTTTGACGCAATGTCTTGATCAAATTCATTGTTGATGTCGCTCAATGTTTGAAAGGCGTAACTACGAGTACGAGGATGTATCAAAATATTCTGAGACTCAGCATGTTCATGGGTCTCCGTGAAGGACAATGGACTCTGCTAGTCAGCTCTTGTCTCAGGTCAACCAACCGTGTCAATTTGTGCACCCGTGAACATGCTGATTCTCAGAATATTTGGATACATCCTCGTATGTCGTTCTCGTACGGGGATGTATCAGTGGGAATTTGTATCTTCACCTCGACCTGAAAGGACGGGTGGTTGCTTTGAGGCAACACCAGACCAGCTGCTTCTGTTGTCCTTCTTGGTGCAGACTGGTCAATTGACCTTGCTGCTGATCATGAAAAATCCCACTATTTTCTGATATACCCCCGTACCAGTTGGTCACTTGGTACCTCTTGGTAACAACAACAAATGTTGTTTTTTGCATAATGGTCAATTGAAGTGTCGCAGATTTGCATTGAGTCCCGGCTGCATCTTGTCGCGTATTTCCCAGGAATTTGTACAACGCCCAGTAGTCAATACCTCAGGTGCAAGTAGGACGCATCCGACTTCACCACCGTGTGCGTCGTGTGTTTGAAGATGCATTTTGCACGTCAACGCTTTTGTCCATCTCATGACTGCGAATGTGCTGAAGTGGAACTGTATTTCTGAGCGTTGTGTCCGCTATGTGTAATCGTGAAACAGTCACTGACCTCCATACAGGGAATTTTGCTGAAAGGACATTCAGTGAAGGACGATACTGATAGAGTCCGCGGGCGAGACGACTGCTGATTAAAGCTGTCAGATCCTGTCGTGTCATTTGGTGAGCTCAACGTTTCAAATGTCAGCGCGGATTATACCTTCCTCACTTCCCGCCTTCTATTGACTCGCACCTCAGAGCGATAACTTTAGTTTTGATGCTGCATGTGTTCATGCATGTACTCAGTGTGATGTGTTGTCCGTCAAACAAATGTCTTTTCCATCAAAAAAACAAGAGAACAATTCAAATCTTTGGAGTATTTGTGGAGTACTTTGGTACTTTTGGAGAGGACATCGCGAGTTTGTGTTGTCTGTTGGCGCGGGGGGGGGGGTCGGACGAGACAGGCCCCAAAATCAAATCCTGGGTGCGCCCGTGCCATGGATCCTTATTAATCTCCACAGAAAGCAGATCATCACGTCATCAGAAAAAGTCACACGCTGCCCTCAGATTGGAGACTGAACATCACTAATTACATGCTGTCAGGGCGAGAATCCGGTGCTTCGACTCTGCCACACCCCGTTCAACCTGCTCGACCTCACCAGATGAGGCAACTTAATCGACGTCACGTATATACTGGTTGATCAACACCGGGCGTCCCGGATCCCTGGAAGCATTGTGTATTCTCACCCGCGTCTGTCTGTCTCTCTGTCTATCTGTCTGTCTGTCTGTCTGTCTCACCCCCCAGTAGAAGGGCCTTCTCTCTCTCTCTCTCTCTCTCTCTCTCTCTCTCTCTCTCTCTCTCTCTCCTTTATCATTGTGACCCTCCAACGGAGCTGCGCAGCTGTGGACCGTACTGAACGCAACGATTGCGTGACTCGAGGAAGAACAGTCAGATTATGACCAGCTTCTCCGCACTCGGCAAATTGGCTCAAAATGCAGATCAGCGATTCACACAGAAACTGAGCCTCAATCTTTGGTGCGCAAAAGTACGTAACATTGCTCAACGTTATCAGGATCTCTGGTGGTGTTTTTCTCTCTGTGCTCTTTTTATTCAGTGTCAACAGGCAACGAAGGTAAATAACAATGGACGTTGTCGGAAAGTGACGACAAGGCCGATCGGTGTTGAAATATCGCACAAGGCTGTTCCACTCGAGTCTGCTTACAAAGCTGCAACTCTAGGAGCTACAGGCAGCGCCGTGTAGGCACTAGGGGCGAGGGCCCCGACAGGTCCAATCACAAATCGTATTCCGTGTTTGAAAAGACAAACTTGGACTTGAAAAACAAGGTCGTTTTTCGTTTAGACGTCAGGGTGGACCTTGAGCCCTGGATCTCCCGGAAGAATTCGCCCCTGGGAATATCTCAGTCCAGGGCTTAGTCCGTGTCGAGGTCGAGATGGCGCTGCAGTATCGGCGGGAGCGGAAGCCGCGCGATCCCATCGGGCAGCGCGCGCTTCCGGGAGAGGTGCGCGCGCAGCATGACCCTGCAGTGCTGCTTCAGGGACGCCGGCTCCGAGAACCTGTCCGCCGGAATCAGCTGCCTCCAGTCCCCGTGTAGGGGCACGTAGCCTCCTTTGATCAAATACTCAATGTGTTCCTTATCAATACTGATGCAGGCACGAACGTAATACTGAGACGCGATTTCAATACTGCGAAGTTCGTCCGGCTCCAGGTATATGAGGCTGGGAGCCAGAAGTAAGACTTCCAAGGCACTCTGGTAGCACATCCATTCTGATTGGATTCGGGCGCCGTGACGCAACAGCGTCAGGATGACGTCAGGGTTTCTGTGGCGAGACGCGGACATCAAAGGGGATTCGCCGTAGTTGAGCGGGTAGTCTATAAACCGCATCTGATGGGTCTTCCCCTCCCTCCCTCGTTCCGGGGAGAGCAAGGACGGAATGGGGAACATCCAGTAGGAGCAGTGGTGCAGATAGTAGCACAGGTCATCCCGCAATTTCTGCTGGTCTTCCTCGACACAGTTGGCGCTGGGGCCGTGACTGTAGACACTGTCGAAGATATCACTGAAATTCCCGGTCTCATCACAGAGCAGCAGAATCAAGTCCCTCATGTATTCCACCTCGAAGATATTGACGCCTCGCCCATCAGAGTCACCCTGTTTCCGGTTTAGCTGGAGCATCGCGATGATGTAGGACCGGGACACGGAACTCTCGTACTTCGCGCAGTAGGACTTGAGCTGGGACAGCAGGGCGGGGAACGTGTAACCTTTCCTCAACTGCAGATCCTCGAGCACAGACACCAGCATCGAGCACTCGGGACCAGGAGCCAGGAAGTTGTCTTTGAAGAAGCGCGACATTGACCTGAAGAGATTCGCACCGGAAGTATGATCGTGGTGTTGCGTGTAGACGGTGTCGTTACCGTTCGCGTCGCACGTGGTGTCGCCTTCTGACATCGATCCCATCGCTGTGGATCTGTGTTGGCTCGACTCGGAGATACTGAACCCGAGGGGAGGCTCCACGCGCACACACACGTCCCTTTGAAGTTTGGCAAGGGTTGAGGTAATCTGGAAAGCACAGAGAGTGCGTTAATGAAAACGATATGGATGCGGAGGCACGCAAAAAAGACGCAGATCTGCCTCATTACAGCTTTTGAAGATTCAGCTCCAACCGTTTCTTATTCGTTATGTTCTTTATGAACGATTTCAGTTCCTGGAGAGTGCCAACTGAGTGCGACGCGGTGGAATTTTCATAGGCACTCGTAATTCACCTCACCGAACCACACCACGTTCTGCGTCTTCGCAGTGTCTGGGGTCACGTGTTGACCCTTAGAATTGCGAATGTACCATGGTCTGCACCGGTAAAATCGGGGACTGCGCTTGGCGTGCAAGTGTCTTCTGGTCTCGAACCATTAACCAGGTTGAGCCTGGGAAACTGAACCTGAAGTGCTGCAGCCAAACGTGAGGTGTATGAACCCGACCGCTAGCTGAGGAGACCTGACCCACACGACATGGCTCAAAGAGATCAACGCACACACTGCTGTTTTCCCAACAAGCGAACTGTCACTGTGTTCTGTTCAGAAAGGTGTTTGTCCCCTGAAGGTCATTGCCAAATTGCTACTTGGTGCACGTTGAAGCCATTGTTATATATATTTACCATGACCACCCCCTAAGTACTGCCACAGCCACAGCATAGCCACAGCCAATCATAGCATTACCCTAGATGGAGCCACTATCCTTAGCTGGG